>Ga0308174_10000724_pt1 | contig 14402 bp, 11 predicted proteins | sample PhyPR2_FD_203894 | JGI IMG/M metagenome (GOLD analysis project Ga0308174, IMG submission 203894) | Soil microbial communities from UC Gill Tract Community Farm, Albany, California, United States - DLSLS.P.R2 | ecosystem: Environmental > Terrestrial > Soil > Agricultural land | place: USA...
GGCGATCAAATCCCGAAAATCTTCCAGGTCTGCGGGAGTTCCAAAGACGCTGGCCGTCAATGTACCACTCCACTCCTTCGCAATTCTGAGTAGCTCCTCTTTGGATTGCCAGCGGACCAGCATCGTACTGGGGCCGAAAATCTCTGCGGCGAGGTCTTTCTGATTGAGCCATGTGCGTGCATCGGTTTCGAAGAGAACCGGAAGCGCTTCGGTCTTCGAGGCATCGGCCTCCTTTGATGAATGAATCGTCGTAACGCCGCTGGTTTTAGCGCGCTTCTCAACGTTCTCCGAATACCCTTTCAGAATGCCGGGATGGAGCATTGTGCCGGGTGCACCCTGCTCAAATAGCCGCTCCAGGTTTTCTCCAAAAGTCTTAAACGCATCGCCGTTCTGGCCGACAACGACACCCGGAGACGTGCAGAACTGGCCCACTCCCAGGTTGACGGACCCAAATAGGTTCTGAGCGAGGTTCCCTGCCGAACGCAAAGCACCGGGAAGCACAAATACGGGGTTGTTGCTGCCCATTTCCACATAGGCGGGAATCGGCGAGGGGCGCTGTGCGGCCGCATCGAAGATGGCTCGGCCGGCACGTTCGGACCCAGTAAAAGCAACGGCCTTCGCGATCGGATGACGAACGAGTTTAAGGCTGACAGCGGGATCGGCTGCGTGCAGAAGGGAGAATGTGCCGGGCGGAAGATGTGCTTTTTGCACCGCACGTGAGATTGCACCGGCAACGAGCTCGGATGTGCCCGGATGGGCCGGATGCGCCTTGACGATCACGGGATTTTTCGCGGCAAACGCCGAGGCTGTATCTCCTCCTGCTACCGAGAAAGCGAGCGGAAAGTTGCTTGCCCCGAATACCACAACTGGACCGATGGGAATGAGCATCCGCCGCAGATCCGGCCGCGGTATCGGTTTGCGGTCGGGCAGTGCCGTGTCGATGCGAGCGTCGACAAACGAACCTTCTTTGACGAGCGAAGCAAATAGTCGAAGCTGGCCCACGGTACGGGCCCGCTCGCCTGAGACACGCTCTTTCCCAAGCCCGGACTCCGTCGATGCGAGATCGATGAGTTCATCCCCCAGGCCTTCCACTTCAGCCGCGATAGCTTCGAGAAAGCCGGCGATGACCGTGGCGCTGCTCTCGCGAAGTTTTGCGAATGCCTCCTCCGCCAAGTCCATGGCCTTCTGAATCTCATCGTCCGTCGCTTCGAAATAGGGCGTAGGAAGTTGTTGGCCCCGCTTGGGATCGAAAGCAAAGATCTGCTTTGACCCGCCGGCGAACTCCTGGCCGCCAATCAAATTCTTTCCTTGAAGTGTCATGTTCCGGTTTCCTTAAGTTAGATCAGTGACTTTGTTAACCGACTTGATTGACCAGCGTTCCAATCCCGGTAATGCTGATGCGGATTTCATCGTCCGGCTGCAATCCGAAAGAATCGGGCGGAACAATGCCAGTGCCGGTTAGAAGGAATGCGCCGTGGCGGAACGTGTTGTGGCGATAAAGATACTCGACCAGCGAAGCTGGATCGCGCTTCATTTCCGCAAGCGTAGTGCTTCCGGAGAACTCCAGATTATTGCTCCGGAGGATCTCCAGATTGATTTCAGTCGATGGGGGTAGCGGATTCTCGACAACAAGAATGCAGGGCCCCAGAGCGCAGCTCCGGTCGTAGACTTTCGCCTGCGGCAGGTACAGCGGATTTTCGCCTTCAATATCGCGGGAGCTCATATCGTTGCCGACCGTATACCCAACGATCTTGCCCGTCGGGGTGATCAGCAATGCCAGCTCCGGCTCGGGAACAGACCATTGCGCATCGCCCCGGATCGCGACCTTCGCATTTGGGCCGACAACTCTGTGGGGAGTGGCCTTGAAGAATAGTTCGGGCCTGTCGGCGACGTACACGCGCTCGTAAAAGTCCGCACCCCCACCGTCCCTGGACTCCTCCATCCGGGCATCGCGGCTGCGGTAATAGGTCACACCCGCCGCCCAAACCTCCTGGCTCCCGATGGGCGCCAGCACGTCTTCTAACGAAATCTGGTGAATCTCCTGCAAGTCCTTCCGGAGACTCGCCAGGCGCTCATATAGATCGTCGGACGTAATGAGCGAGTCCCAGGCATCGCAAGTCCAAGAGGGAGTGTCCATTGCGCAAAAATGATTGTCTTGCTCGATCAGATAGCCACGTTGTGTGCGGTAAAGCTTCATTGGGTGTTCAGCCTGTAGCGGATACTATCGTATTCGCGCCTTCCACCACTTTACCGGGTTCGACTAAGCGCTTTCTGTGACTGCCGCCGGGAGGTAGGGAACTACAGGGTCAGCTGTGGATCGGTACACACCGGGATGAGCGAGCAAGCCGCAAGGCTGGTCATCTGTCGCGTGACGGATTCTCCGAATGCGGAGCGATCCCCGCATCGTCTATACACTCGGTTGTTCGCCCTTCACGCTCATGGCTCCGTCCACGATAATGTTTGCGCCAGTCACGAAAGATGCCTGATCGGACGCCAAAAAGTTCACCACGTTTACGACCTCCTCGATTGTGCCGACTCGCCCTCGAGGCTGGATCTGATTGAAACTCTCTAACGTACGTTGCGGGTTGGGCTGCTTGGCGGCATAGTCGTGGAGCATAGGGGAGTCGATTGTGCCCGGAGAAATGGCGTTCACGCGAATGCCCTCGCGGGCATGATCGATTGCCATGGCGCGCGCCAGAGCAATTAACGCTCCCTTGGTCCCGGAATACGCAGCTAGGCCGGGAAAGCCGTTGACGCCCGTGATCGATGCCACCAGGATGACGGAGCCCCCACCGCCGCGCCGCATCAGTGGGATCATTTCCCGGCAGGTGAGATAAGCTCCCTTCACGTTGACGTTGTAAACTCGGTCCCAGTCCTCTTCCGATGTCTGTTCTATGATGCCCGTTGGCATCACGCCGGCCGTATGGACCAGAATGTTGGAAAGTCCAAACGCCGTCGTAAGCTCTCTTACGGCGTGACGCACGGTGTCGCTGTGGCTGACATCTCCGGGAAGGGCCAACGCGCGTTCGCCGCTTCCCGCGATGAATTCCACAGTCTGCTGGCATGCGGCCGCATCCCGGTCCAGCACGCCGACGGCTGCTCCTTCTTTGGCCAGGCGGAGAGCAATGCCCCGGCCAATTCCGTTACCTCCGCCAGTGACCAGTGCCACCTTGCCTGTAAGCTGATTCATCGTGGGCTGAGCTCCCGTTTGCAGCTAGGCGATCCTCATTGTGAGGCCACCGTCAATGACCATGTTTTCGCCCGTGACGAAGTCGTTCTCCACCACCGTGACAATTAATTGAGCGACATCGCTCGGCTGACCTTCACGATGCAGGGGAATCCGGTTCTCGATGTTATGCTTCGCCTGCGCCTCGGTCAAAATGACTTGAAATGGAGTGCGAATCACGCCTGGCGAAATGCAGTTGACACGGATATTGAAGTCGGCAAGTTCGCGGGCCAGCGCGCGTGCGAACTGCGGGAGCGCGCCCTTGGCGACACCATAGGCGAGCGATCCAAGACACCCGCGCAAGCCAGCCGTCGAGGAAATGAGAAGGATCGCCCCGTTTTTTCGTTCTTTCATCCCAGGGACCACGGCGCGCGCCAGGTGGAACACGGCGTGGACATGCACGTCGAAGGTCTGCATCCATTTTTCGGCGGTCAGTTCCAGTAACGAGCCCTGTGTCGGCCCGCCAGCCGAGTGCACCAGTACATCCACGCGTCCAAACTGCTCTGTTGCCTCTTTGACGGCTCGCTCACAGTCCGCGGCAACTCCCATATCGGCCGCAATGAACGTCACGCGCCTCTTCTGTGCTTCAGCTGCCTTCGAAAGCTCCGCCAACTCACTATCTTTTTTGTTGCGGGCCACTACCACCACGTGAGCGCCCTTTTCGAGCAGGCTCTTGCTTACCGCAGCTCCAATGCCGCTGGTGCCGCCAGTCACAAGACAAACCTTGTTGTTTAAATCCATGCGATCGTATCTCTTCCCTGACCGTTTACTCGATTAAACCGTTCCTGTGCCGAATTCTAAAGACTTTACCAATATTCGTTGGTTCCGGCGGCAGGAATCGTAGATGGCTTGTACGGCTTCCAGGGCCCTGTAACCTTCTTCCCCATTCACTACGGGTTCGCGCCTCGTACGAATCGCCTCGGCAAAATCCTGAAATTGACGTTCAAAGGACAAAACGCTGATCGCCATCGGATCGCTTGCTCCGGACGCTTCGTTCTTGGCCAATGGCGCGGGATCTGATTCGTTTGCACGATCGTCGTCCCGAACGTCCCAGCCGGTAAGAGAATCTCCCGTTATAATGGCCGTTCCCTTCGCTCCATGTATCTCAATACGCTCGCTGTAACCGGGCCAGAACGAAGTGGACGCTTGGATCACGCCTGTCGCTTTCGACTCATACCAAAGCAGGGCATTCACGATGTCCTCGGATTCGATCCGATGAGTGGCGCCTAGCTGCCATGACCCGCTGACCGACTCAATCGGGCCCATCAGGAAAAGCAGAAGATCAATCTGATGAATGGCCTGATTGATAAGCGCGCCACCGCCCTCGACTTTCCAGCTTCCCTTAATCGGACGCGAGTAGTATTCGTCGCTGCGAAACCACTTCACATAAGCATCGGCCTGTAGAATTTTCCCTAATCGGCCCTCGGCAAGAGCCCGCTTGAGGAAAAGCGTCGCATCGTCGAAGCGGTGCTGACTGACTACGTTGAGCTTTATGCCAGCGCTACGCGCAATCTGAACCATAGTCCGCGCGGTTTGAAGGTTCGTGGCTATCGGCTTCTGAACTTGTACGTCACGCCCAATCTCAGCACAGATCTGAAGGGGCTCCAGGCGGAAATCGGGAAAACTGCAGATGTCAATAAAATCGAGACCGGGATAGCGGCACAAGTCTTTGAAGTCCGGCACGTACTCTACGTTCCAACGTTCGGAAAATTCGCGTCCGCGATCCACCGTTCGATTCGAGCAAGCGGCGATCTCGAAGCCGATGTTCCTGTATGCTTGCGCGTGCTTGTTTGCTATTGCTCCTGTCCCAAGGATGCCTACTCTCATTGCCTACACAGTATGTCAGAAGCATAATTTTAGTCACGGTCCGTTCCGGGCTGTCGATGGTAGTGGCCGCTATTCAATCCGGCGAATCATCGGCCGGGGTTGTGCCGTGTCATGCTTTTATATCTGCGGTCCGGAACTGCCGGAGGATGGACGTCATAATACGAGGTGGCCCAAGATGATGAAAATGAGCGTAGGTCGAGGCGGGAGTCCCACGTCGGAACTCCAGAAGCACAAGATGTTTTCACGAGAGAACCTCGTTGCACTTGTGCTTGTTACAGCGCTGTTTTTCTTGTGGGGAATTCCGAACAACCTGAATGATGTCCTCATTCGGCAGTTCATGAAATCTTTCGCGATTACCAGGTTTGAAGCTGGTCTGGTCCAATCCGCTTTCTACTTGGGTTACTTCGTCCTGTCCATGCCCGCTGCTCTGCTGATGCGCCGGTTCGGCTATAAAACCGGGTTGGTCACGGGCTTGTTCCTTTACGCGGCAGGAGCTTTTCTGTTTTGGCCAGCCGCCCTTTCACAAAGCTACGGGTTCTTTCTGGTCGGCCTGTTTGTCATCGCCAGCGGACTGGCTTTTCTCGAGACAGGAGCGAATCCGTTCATCGCGCAACTAGGAGATCCGGTAGCGGCGGAACGGCGCCTTAACTTCGCACAGGCTTTCAACCCGCTGGGGTCCATTGTCGGCGTGCTTATCGGAACTACGTTTATCTTCTCCGGTATCGAGTTGAACCAGCATCAAATCGACGCGTTGAAAGTCGCCAAAACCTATAACTCGTACTTGCAGCACGAGACCATGCGGGTGATCATGCCGTATCTGGTTCTCGGCTGTGTTGTCATCCTCTGGGCAATTCTCATCATCAGAACCAAATTCCCCAAGGTGACCGGGGAAGAAGGGGAGGCGGATACGTCCAATCATGGCAGGTTCCGCGACCTGCTTAAATATCCTCACTTTATGCAGGCGGTTCTGGCACAGTTTTTCTATGTCGGAGCGCAGGTAGGCACCTGGAGCTACTTCATTCAATATGTTCAGGATTACGTACACGGGTCCGAGAAGACGGCTGGGTACTTCCTGACTGGCACTTTGGTCGCTTTCGGAGTCGGCAGATTCGCAGCCACGTATTTGATGAGGTTTGTGGAACCCAATGTTCTGATGGGCTTTTACAGCCTTGCGAATGTTCTCTTGGTGGCTGTTGGCGTACTGTTCCCAGGCTGGCTTGGCTTGTGGGCCATTTTTCTCACCAGCTTCTTTATGTCGCTCATGTACCCGACCATTTTTGCGCTCGGCCTCAGAGGTCTGGGCCCGAATACAAAGATCGGCGGTTCACTGATCGTAATGGGAATCGTTGGCGGTGCTGTTTTTACGCCGCTTATGGGCCTGGTTTTCGGAGCCACGATGAGCATGGCCAAAGCGATGCTCGTGCCGCTATGCTGTTACGTTTTCATCGCTTACTTTGCGTTTATCGGTTCCCAAATGAGGCCCAGGATCGTTGAGCCGCAGGCGGGTGTCGCAGGCGCTCTGTAGCTGGTCCGGGAACTGTGGCGTAGCAAGGAGCGTGATTTGCCACTAGATTCATGGGCGAGGGCGTGATCACCACAGCAAGCGCCGAGGCAGGCAGGCGTTCTTGGAAGCGGAGTCTGTCGCCGCTGCTCCTGTCGATTGCGGCACTTACCGGCATTGGATGCGGCTTGGTCTGTGTAGGGCTTCGGTTTATCTTGTGGTTCTTGCAGTGGCTGATTACAGGCCATTCGGGTCTGCTCGCATCCGCAGCCAGCCAGCTCCCTTTATGGCGACGAGTGCTGACGCCCGTGCTCGGGGCCTTAGCGGCTACTCTGATCGTAAAGGCCGGGTCCACCTTCTCAGCTCAGAAAAAATTCGTAGACTACGTGGACGCGGTACAGCTGCATGACGGGCGCATACCGTTTATATGTACGTTTTGGAAGACGGTCTCCTCTGCTTTCTCGATTGCGAGCGGGGCAGCAATCGGCCGCGAAGGCTCCATGATTCAATTTGCGGCCGCTGTCACATCGGCTTGGGGTGAACGCTGGAGACCTCGGCGTATTTCATTAGAGAGACTGGTTGCCCTAGGGTCTGCAGGTGCCGTTGCTTCGGTTTACCAGGCGCCCATTGCGGGCGCTTTTTTTGCCTTAGAAATTGTGCTCGGCGCTGGCGTCCTGAATTGGTCCAGCATGCACGAACTTCCGGCGCTACTCACTTCAGCCGTGGTCGGTAGCTCGATCAGTCATTATCTGCTGGGCCAGGGGCCGCTCTTTCCCGTGGGTGGGGCCGTGCATTTTCACTTGATCGATTGCGCTCCTGTTTGGATCATCGCCATAGCTATTGGAGCTCTCGGACCAGCATATCTTCATGTCATCACGGGAGCTCGGTTTCTCCGACGATGGCCGCTGGCAATGCTCTGGAGCGGCTCCATTGTAGGATTTCTCTCCTGTTTCCAACCCGAGGTTTGGGGTAATGGCGATAGCGGCGTCCTTGCAGTTGTGTCAAATAAGCTTACGATGGAAGCGGCCGGAGCCCTTTTGATACTCCGTCTATCTGCCACGGCCACATGCGTCGGTTCAGGAGTGGCTGGGGGCGTATTCACTCCCACGGTGTTTACGGGTAGCGTGCTTGGCCTTCTCTATGGCCACTCTCTCCATCTCCTGCTGCCCTCAATTTCAGCACCGGTCAGCTACGCCGTCGTGGGTATTGCCTGCTTGCTCGCATCGGTGACCCATGCACCGTGGATGGCCTCGTTTATGACGGTGGAACTCACCGGTACTCCCGAATGGCTTCCCGTAGTTTTGCTCGGCAGTGTGACCTCTTGGCAGATTGCCAAGACCATCAAGTCTCGTTCGCTTTATACCGCTGCCACTCCGGAGCCGGCTCCTAGTGCGGATGCGGTCGGAACAGATCGCAAGATCTGAGACGGTGTGCTGCATCTCTCGAAAGCCCAGCCCCGGTGCTTTTAACAGTTCCTGCAATTTGGCTTACATAGCTGCGTCGCACGAAGTCGTAGAAGCATCAAAAGTGTTGAATACCTTATTGTTGAACACCTGCTGGAAGGTGCCCGGCTCGGTAAGCGGCGCGCCTTCGGAGTGGCTCAACGTCAACACACGTGAATCTCTCGACCGCTGAAATTGAGCGTGCCGAGCCCTGTGGTCTCTCAATCGTCAGGACGGCTTTCTATGTTTTTTGACCCGTCCTGGGGATTGCCAACGTAGGAACAGTGCGGCCCGTGGATGCATTCGGCGAGCGCAGAAGGTCTCCACACCGTTTCCGGTCTGAACCTAATTCACAAGTAACATTTTGCCAGGAGAACCCGATTGCGCCAATTTTCAGATAGGGCAGCGGCTGGAGGCCTTCTTGCTTCAAGCCTCAAGCCCTATGCGTTCAGATCCGATGTAGTAGTAGTGGGTCTGCCGCGCGGCGGGATTCCAGTCGCCGTCCCAGTAGCCCGATCCCTGCGCGTGCCCTTAGACCTGATAGCGGTGCGGAAGCTTCGTGTACCCCGGCAGCCGGAGTTGGCCTTGGGCGCTGTGGCTAACGGCGGAGTCAGGGTACTCAATCCCGCTGCTATCCGCTCTGTCCATTTGTCTATCGGCCATGTTTATAGCGCAATTGCAAAAGAAGAAGACATCGAGCAGTGGGAAACGTTCTTACGGGGCGGCAATCGCACACACAGCTTATCCAGTCGGACCGTTATTCTTGTCGACGATGGTGCCACGACGGGATCCACGATGCTTGCCGCAGTCGAGGCGGCCCGGAGGCAGCACGCCAAGGAAGTGGCGATCGCCGTTCCTGTCGCTTCCCGGGAAGCCTACCGAAAATTCCAGCACGAAGTAAGCACATGCGTTTGCCTCGCGACTCCACACCCCTTCCTGGCTGTTAACGAGTCATACGAGTCGTTCCCGCCGGTCACGGATGAGGAGGTCAAAAACCTTCTCGCTCAATGGCGGAACGAGGCAGCAGGAGAGACAAACGATCGCTGAGACGCAGTAGCGCAGCCGAACAATGACCTTTCGGGTCGTAAGTTCGGCACGCTGTTACCCACCTCTAAGCCGACCGGGCTTCGAGAATGCACAACGGGCTTTCCGTTCGAAATACCTCCGTGAGGCGCAAACCAGCCGATGAGAACAAATCGCTGAATTCAGCCAGAGTACGTTCTTTCCCGCCCACAGTCATTGCAAGCATCTCGATGTCCACGAGCTTCGCGAGACCCGGCCCATCCGCGACGATCTGCTCGCATACCAGAATACGGCCATTTGTCGGAAATTCTTTCCGGGTCGCACTCAATATCTGGCGGCAGTGGTCGTCGCTCCAGTCGTGAAGAATGAACTTCATGATGTACGCATCACAGCCGGAAGGTACGTGCTCAAAGAAGCTGCCAGACTCGATTCGCACACGGGCTTCACAGCCGGCCAAGTGCGGTTTGGCGCCCGCGCTGGCGACGACCTCCGGCAGGTCGTAGAGGACCCCTTGCATATGTGGATGGCGCGTCAGAATCGAAGCGAGCAGCATCCCGTGACCGCCTCCCACGTCGGCAAGTCGATCGATGGAGCTAAAGTCGTAGGCGCTTGCAATCGGCTCAACCATCGCGGCCGAGATGTTCGTCATCGAGCGATTAAAGACTTCGGCCTGTTCTGGCAGGTCGACGAACAGTTCGAAGATATCTTTTCCATAAGCTTTCCTGACGCCGTTCTCACCGGTGCGAACTGTCTCCGTGAAGTGTTCCCAGGGGCGCGTACTCCATTGGTCGCCGAATTGGATCGCGGAGTAGCGCAAAGACCCGGGCGCATCGGTCTTCAGGAGTTGCCCGACAGGCGTAAGACGAAAAGACTTCTCGGGCACCTCCTCAAACACCCCCACGCTCGCAAGCATGCGCATGACGCGATAGAGAGATGGCGGATTTGCGCCGGTCTTTCGGGCGAGTTCGTCGATTTGCACAGGTGCTGTGTCCATGTGATCGGCAACGCCCATCCTTGCGATGGCCGAGAGTGAGTATGTGATGTGTTTACCCAGAAGCAATTGCAGGAAGACGGCAGGAGCGGGCAGACTCGCGGGTTCTGTCGCAAGAGCGGGATCTTCGGTTTCCAAAAGTGTCATAAATTTGCCTTCACTCTATACGCGCAATCGAAAAGGCAAACGGCTCAAGAAAAATTTAATGCCGAAAAATGGTGGTCTCAGGATGGTAGTTGCGCCAATCGAACCAGTAATCCTTGAAGGCGGAGACAACCGGCAAGCACGTGCCTTTCATTTTCCCCGACACCGCGCAGCCGCTGAAGTTCCATTCGCTGCCAGTAGCCGAATCCATGAAGAGAGCACCGTTCGTAGCTGCTTTTAGCTCTGCGTCCGGGGCAACATGCCCGACGGTTCTGTAAAACTCGGAGACCGTTGCTCCGGCCTGCGCCGGCGCCTTGAATACGCGGATCGACCTCTCATCCGGACCGAGGACAATGAGAATCGGCTGGCTGCCCACACGGTCTTCGAGAAGCTTTCCGAAAAGGATGCGTTCAATCGGGTAAGCACGGCTAGTACCTGAGGCTTCGATTCCCAAGACCAGATCTCTGGACTGTAAGCCGGTGTGGGGAAAACCAAGAACCGTACGCACCTTCGACATACGAGTGTCCCAGTCTTTGGCTTCGTAGCCGGCCGAGTATTTCGCAATCGGCTTCAGCACTGTGCCCTTGGGCTGTTCGTCGCGCCATAGGCCGAACGTGAGCTCGTCGCTATAGACCAGTTCCAACTGTGATCCTTCCAGCGGGCCCGAAATGGCTCGTCCGCTAATCTGCTGCCAGAATGTACCGGTCTGGTCATCCCGCATCAGGAAGTTTTGATTATTGATTCCGGCCAAATGGAAAGAGAGCACAAGTCCCTTGACCGTCCGCTTCCACACCAGACCGGTGTGACAGAGCGTTCAATACGTGGCAACGATCGGTTCGGCGCCTACCGTATCATTCACAATGTGATGGTACGCCATTTCGCGAACGGGATAAGCTCGCGAGAGTCCGCCCAACCGGACCGCGATGACCATGTCATCCTTATCGATGCTGGCCTCCTGACTCGTCTGAAACTGGGGTTCCCCGATGGGATGGAACATCAATTCATAAACGTTCAGGCGGGACAAATAGGCGCCCCCGATCGTGAGCGCTACCGTAAAGATCATAAGGGAACGCGGGACCCAGCCGCGGATTCGTGGCCAGCTAAGGATCGCCAAGACAGACACCAGCGCAACGCAACAAATCCCGACCCAAGGACCGATTTGCTTCACGAATAGGGCCACCGCCAACTCCGTCGAACCCTGGTGCCGGAATGGCCTGATTACGTACAAGGGAAATGCAAAGCAAGCAAGCGAGATCAGAGCCAACGCAGCGGCGCCGAGAGCCAGAAATCTCACGGTTCGCGAAGTTGCGTCCACTGGCATAATCTTCCCCTTTTACTGGCCATCCCCGAAGTTTTGATGAAGTATTTGCGAGTCTATCAGCAAATGCGGGACCAGCCATCCATCAAAGGTTGCAGAGCGGCAGGACAGCACTGCAGCCTGTGACAGGTCCTGTGATACGTCGAGGAAAACCGAATTTCAACGGCTCACTTCGGTCGGCCGTGCTGTGACCAGTTTTCGCGAAAAGAAATCTGCGGTGGCTTGATAAGCCTTCACCCAGTCCCTTTCCAGCAGAAAATCGTGGATCTCATTCGGAAAAATCAGCTGCTCGAAATACACGTTCTGCCGCCGCAGCGCCTCTGCCAGCCGTATGGTCTGCAAAAACGTCACATTCCGGTCGTCATCGCCCTGAATTAGCAGCACTGGTGATTTCCAGGCCTTCATATAAGCCATCGGCGACGACTCAAACGCGACTTTCTCTGCCTGCTCCCGGGCCTTTGCGTCGTAACCCGGCACAGCACCGGGGAATTCCAGGTTCCAATCATGGACGCCATGGAAATCCACTCCCGCCGCGAACAGATCTGATGCCCGAGCCAGCGCCAAAGCTGTTAAATATCCTCCGTACGACCCGCCCCAGACGCCAATTCGCTTCGAGTCCACGTCCGGGCGGGCCTTCAGATACAAGCCGGCCCCCAGCACATCGTTGAACTCGCTCGCGCCCGTCGCGCCGTACTGCAGCGCTTCCCGGAAGTTCAGCCCATAGCCAATCCCGCTGCGATAATTTACCGACAAGACTACATATCCGTGATTCGCCAGATACTGGTTCATCGAATAAGCGTTCGAATAGTAGTACATGTGGTTATACCCCAGCAGCATCTGCCTCCGCGATCCGCCGTGAAAGAAAATCAGGGCCGGGTGTCGCTCTCCGCTCTTCGCGCCGGATGGCAAAAAGAGCTGCCCATGAATCTCCATCCCATCTGCCGCCGTGATGAGAACGGATTGCGGCTTCACCAGGAACCGGGCAGGGAACTCTGCCGGAATCGTCTCGGGGGCTAATGGCTTCGTTTCGTTTCTTTCCGTTCGAGCCATCGCATGAACCTTCTCGTTGTAGCTCGATGCCAAATACACCAGCGCCGAATGATCGGCGGTCGGCGTAGGAGCCGATTCGATTCCCTCGCCGTTTGTTATCTCCTTGGGGCCGCCGCTCGTCAGCATCCAAAGGTGTCTGCGGTCGATATCGCCGATATTGCTTGAATAAACAACCGCCTTTCGATCTGGCGACACTCCTACATACTCTACGATCCCTTCCCCAGGCGTCAGTTCGACGGCCGTGCCGCCCGCCGCCGGCACACGGTAAAGATGACACCAACCCGTCTTCTCCCACGGAAAGACGAGCCCTCCGTCGCCGGTCCAAATAATCTGCCGGTCGGCCACGACCTGGTGAAACACGCTGCCTGCGCCCCTGTCTGCCCGGAACACCTCGCGGCCTTTTCCGCTCTTCGCATCCGAGATCCGGATCGACCAGGGTTCGCCTTCCCGCTTCGGTCCAAACGGAAGTACCCGGCTCAAAGCCGGAATGCGTATGAATGCAATCTGCTTACTATCAGGCGACCAGACTGGACTGGAATCTGTATCTACACTCGGGTCCAGATACTCCAAACTCTTCGTGGCCGGCGTATAGACCCCGGTAAGGCCGTGCTCTTTTCGATTACTCGTGAAGGCCAGCATGGCGCCATCGGGAGACCACTCCAGGCCATAGGCCGAGTCTTTTTGCGTCACCAGGCTGGCGACGTTCTGGCCGGCCGGCGTCATCGAAAAAATTTGTCCGTTTCGCAAAAACGCTATCAGGTCACCCGTGGGGGAAACAGCCGGCGCATGACCTTCCGTTAGTTTCTTTGCTGCTGATCCATCCAGGACCACCACCCAGACTGACTGGTCGGGCTTCTGTGGACTCATCGCTGGATTGGGATTGTCCCCGCCATTTTCGAAGTCTCCTCCACGAGCAAAGAACAGTGATTTGCCATCGGGTGCCCACGCCAGTTCGGCGATCTCCTGTCCATCATCCTCGTTGAAGTTGGTGACCTTGCGGGCCTTCCAGTCCGGCGCGCTGGCGACCCAGATATTCCGGCATCCTTGCTCGTCTATCAGCCACGCCACCGTTGATCCAACCGGGGCGGCCACCGGTGAGGACGCAAATGGCGCGCTCATCACCTGATCGATCGTGAACGATCCCGCAACCGCCGTTTCGACTAGCAGGAGAAGCGAAAGGAGCCAGCGCATAAGAACAACTGTAGTGGATAGCTTGTTCTGTAAACGCGGAACGGGCCCCGCTTGGGAGCGGGGCCCGTTCTGTTGGGGTGTTTGGTGTTGGTGCGTGGTTAGCGCGGGCAGCCGAGGGCTTTGACCTGCTGCTCGGGGAGCGGTTGCAGGTTCTTGACCGCCGGCGGATTGGCCGTGCTGTTGGCCGGAACCAGGTACACTTCCACGCGGCGGTTCTTGTCCGCCTCGGTGACCGTGTTGCCCCGGCGCTCCTTGGTGGCCGGGATGTTGGAGGTGCCGCACAGACCCGGACGCGGATCCGAGGTCTGGTCGGTGCCGACCCAGTCGACCTTGATGCGTGACGGATCGACCTTGCCGCAGGTACCGGTGCCGCCGCTCAACACCGCGGCTGCATTCAGCACGCGTTGCTCATCGAGCGGGGTCGGTGCTGCCCGGCGCCGTCCACGACGGGTCGGAGCCGCATTCTCGCGCTCGTCGCTGTCGCGATGGCCCACCAGCACGATGTTGTAATCGCCGTTGGCCACGCGCGGAGCCGCTTCATCGATCAGCACGCGCTTGCCGCAGTTGTTGACGCGCGAGTTGTTCTTGGCAAACACTACGTCATCCAAGCGTACGAACTGCGGTGGGCACTTCACCGGAATGTCGACGGTCTTGGTGGCCGTCTGGCCGGTTTCGCTGGTCACCGTCAC
>Ga0308174_10000726_pt1 | contig 14397 bp, 9 predicted proteins | sample PhyPR2_FD_203894 | JGI IMG/M metagenome (GOLD analysis project Ga0308174, IMG submission 203894) | Soil microbial communities from UC Gill Tract Community Farm, Albany, California, United States - DLSLS.P.R2 | ecosystem: Environmental > Terrestrial > Soil > Agricultural land | place: USA...
GGTGTAGATGCCCGGCACCGGCTTGCCCCCGGCATCCAGGACGCGGCCGCCTTCGTTGGGGATGACGCCGCGCTTGGCGTCATACTCCAGCTCGTCCAGGGCAGAACCGTGGTAGCCGATGGCCCGGTAGACCGCCTGGACGGGGTACTCCACGTACTCCCCGGTGCCCTTGGCATTGCCGGTCCCATCAAGCTGCATGCGCTCAAACTTGATGCCGCCCACCCTGCCCGTGCCGTCGTCGAGCACCTCAACCGGACTATGCAGGAAGTGCAGGTGCAGCCTGCGGGAGGAGGGGTTCTCTGACTCCGCATGCTCCTCCACCAGCCAGTTGGTGAGAGTGTTCACCATGGTCTTGACCTGGTTGTTGGTCCGGATGGCCTCGTCCGAGGCTTCGTCGAATTCGAAGTCCTCGGGGTAGAGCACAATGTCCACATCGTCCATGTGGCTCAGCTCCCGGAGCTCCAGCGGGGTGAACTTGACCTGGGCGGGGCCGCGGCGGCCAAAAACGTGGACATCGGTGACGGGCGAGGACTTCAGGACCTGGTAAACGTTGTCCGGAATCTCGGTGCTCAGCAGCTCCTCGGGGTGCTTGACCAGCATGCGGGCCACGTCCAGGGCAACGTTGCCGTTGCCGATGACCGCAATTTCCCTGGCTTCAAGCGGCCACTCGCGAGGGACGTCCGGCTGGCCGTCGTACCAGGAGACGAAGTCGGCGCCGCCGAAGGAGCCGTGCAGGTTGATGCCGGGAATGTCCAGGTCCGCATCCTTCACCGCACCCGTGGAGAAGATCACGGCGTCGTAGAACGCCCGGAAATCGTGCAGCGTGAGGTCCCGGCCGTAGGTCACGTTGCCCAGGAACCGGATGTCGCCGCGGTCCAGGACCTTGTGCAGGGCGTTGACGATGCCCTTGATCCGGGGGTGGTCCGGGGCAACGCCGTAGCGGATCAGGCCGTACGGCGCCGGGTAGGCCTCAAAGAGGTCAATGCTGACCTGGAAGTCGCCGTCCTTCACCCCGCTGGACTTGGTGAGGATGTCCGCAGCATAGACTCCTGCCGGTCCGGCGCCGACGATGGCGACGCGGAGGGGACGGTTGGCGGCGGTTTCGCTGTGACTGGACACCGGGAACCCTTCTGAACTGGTCCTGCTCATGTTTCATGAGGGTGCGCAGCAATGGTGCCGCGCATAGTCCCCCATTCTAGTTGGCGGCCAGGGCCACCACCTTGCCTTCGCGGTACAGGAGTGCCCTGAGTTCCGCCTCCGCCGAGTCCAGGCGTTTCGGGTCGATGGTTTCGCCGTCGTGGTAGTGGTCCAGGACGCGCGGGTCCACGTAGCTCTTGCGGGCGATGGATGGGGTGTTGCCGAGCGTGTCAGCGGCATCGTGCATGGCCCGGCTGATGGCCCGCTTCCGCTTGGCTGCCGTGCGTTGCGGACCCGTCCGCGCCAGGCTTTCCGCCGCCGCGACCGTCCCGCGCAAGGTACGGAAGTCCTTGGCGGTGAAGTCTGACCCCGTCCGCTCTTTTACATAGGCGTTGATGTCTGCGCTGGTGACCGGGCGCCAGGTCCTGCCCTCCTTGTAGGCCAGGAGCCGGGCGTTGGGCCCGCGGCGCTTGAGCAGGCGCAGCACGGCGGCAAGGTCGGCGTCGCGGATCTCCGATTCCCAGTCCTTGCCGCTCTTGGCCGGGAAGCGCAGCAGGATCCTGTCCTTCCGCACCTGGACATGGGCGCACAGCAGGGTGGCCAGGCCCCGGCTGCCGTTCTCGTTGGTGTACCGTTCGGACCCCACCCGCAGGGATCCGCTGTCCAGCATCCGGAACGCCGCCGCCAGGACCCGTTCGCGGGTGAAGCCCTCGCTGCGCAGGTCCATCGTGACCCGGCGTCGGGCTGCCGGCAGCGATTCGGCCAGTTGGAGGGAGCGGTCGAACTTCACCCGGTCCTTACGCTCGCGCCACTCCGGGTGGTAGATGTACTGGCGGCGGCCCACCCCATCAACACCCGTCGCCTGGATATGGCCGTTCTCGAACGGGGCGATCCAGACGTCGGTCCAGGCCGGCGGGATGCCGATGCTTTCCAGCCTGTCCCGGAGGGGGCCGGGAGGCAGGGTGGAGCCGTCCAGGTCCCGGTAACTGAAGCCCTTGCCGGCAGCCACCCTGCGGTAGCCGCGGCCCGAGGCGTTGCTGCGCCGTAGCCTCATGGGGCGGGCTCCGGGATGCGGGCACGTGTCATGAAAGCAAGCCTACTGATTATTTTCCGGATTTCCTGCCGCCTGCTGGAATACCCGCCCGCGGAATGCTGTTATTGAGATCGTGCCCATGCCAGAAGGAACTCCCGCCGCCCCCGCAGCCACCCCCTCCCGCGGACCGAACCCCACAGCCCCGGCGGCCAGGGGCGCCAAGCCAGTCGCCAAGGACTCGACGGCGGGAATGCTGTTCGGCATCGGTGCCTACGTGTTGTGGGGGCTGCTCCCGCTGTACTTCTTCATCCTGATGCCTGCCGGCGCCGTCGAGATCGTGGCCAACCGCGTGGTGTGGTCGCTCCTGTTCTGCGCACTCCTGATCACGGTGACCAGGGCGTGGGGCGTGCTGGCGGTGGCGCTGAAGGATCGAAAGGTTTTTGGTGCCCTTGCGCTGGCGGCCTTCCTGATCGCCATCAACTGGTTGACCTACACCTACGGCGTGACCACCGGGCAGGCCGTGGAAACGTCCCTGGGCTACTTCATCAACCCGCTCGTCTCGGTGCTGCTGGGGGTGCTGGTCCTCAAGGAAAAGCTGCGGCCGCTCCAGTGGGCCGCGGTCGGCGTGGGCTTCCTGGCCGTGGGGGTCCTCACCTACTCCTATGGGAAGCTGCCATGGATCGCGCTGACGCTGGCGTTCAGCTTCGGCCTGTACGGCTTCGTCAAGAACCGGGTGGGATCGAGGGTGGACGCCATCACCAGCCTCAGTGTGGAGACCATGGTGCTGGCCCCGCCGGCGGCCGTGGCGATGGTTTTCCTGGCGGCCAGCGGCAGTTCCACGCTGACCTCCCAGGGGGCCGGGCACTTTTGGCTGCTGCTGGCATCGGGCGTGATTACCGCCGTCCCGCTGCTCTTCTTCGGCGCCGCCGCGCGGCGGCTGCCCATGACCACCATCGGGCTGCTGCAGTACTTCGCGCCGGTACTGCAGTTCCTGGTGGCGCTGCTGGTCTTCCGGGAGGCCATGACCCTGGAGCGCTGGATCGGGTTCGGGGTGGTGTGGCTGGCCCTGCTGCTGCTAACCCTTGACATGCTGCGGGCGGCGCGCAAGAACTCTGTGGCCCGCAAGGCAGCGCGCCGGGCGGCGGGCTGACCCCGCACCGGTCGCGTTCAGCCGCCCAGCGCACGCTTCATGGCATCATAGGCCGGGGTCGGCTGACCGTTGTCGAACAGGTGGTCGTGGCCCTGGCGCAGGCTGCCGTCGTCGTCGATCCACCAGTCGTAGCGGTCATCTACGCCCCACGTTGTGTAGGACACGCACGCGGGCGAGCGCAGGCAGGTGGCCAGCACCGTGGCGTATTGCTTCGCCTGGGCCTCGGTCCCCTGCTCGTCCGTGACGTCGTTCTCCGAGATGCGGACGTGCAGCCGGGCGGCTCCGAACCGGTTGAGCGTATGGGTGAGGGCGTCGGCGGAGATGGCGTCGGTGGTGAGGTCGTAGACGTGGGCCTGGAGTCCTACGCCGTATATGTGCCCGCCCTGCCCGTTGGTGTCGAGGGCGAGGTTGAGCAAGGCGTCCTGGCGGCGCCCCGGCACGTCGGCCCCGTTCTCATTGATGTACTGAAGCACGGCCGGATCGGCAGCGTAGACAGCTTTGGACACCACCGCCGGATAGCCGGGTCCGAAAATGCGGTACCAGATGTTTTGCTGCAGGCTGGTCCCCTGGTTGACATCGAATGGTTCATTGACGACGTCAAGGGACGCCAGCCGTCCCTTGAAATGTGTCACAACGGTGTTGATGTAGTCGAGCAGTGCCGCGGCGCTGGCCCGGCGCTCCGGCTCCGAGCCGCTGGGGAGGTCCTGCATCCAGCGCGGCATTGCCTCCGTGAAGGCGATGGTGTGCCCGTGCACCGCCATGCCTTTGCTCTCCGCCACTGCAAGGATGGCGTCGGCCTCCCCGAACGTGTACACACCCTGCTGCGGAGAGAGGAATTGCGGCTTCATCGCGTTCTCGGGCGTCAGGGCGCCGAAGTTGCCCGCGAATTCCCGTGCATAGTCCTCGTCCCCGGTGAGGGGGCCGAGTGCGACGGCGGCGCCTATCCGGAAGTCCGGCCGGAGTTTGCGGGCCAGTGCCTGCAGCCCCTGGGCTGACGCCTGGGCGTCCGCCGATGCGGACCCGGAGGTCCGCAATCCGGCGCCCTCCGGCGCGATTGCCTTAAGCGAGGTGACGTCGAAGCCGCCGGAGTCGCTGGAGAATCCGAGCCACAGTTCCCCGGACGAGAACACCCTGCCCAGCGGCAGTGACGAAAGCGTGTCCGCACCGCTGGCGACGGCCAGGGTGTCGCCGGACCGGCGCACCGTGAGCGGAGCAGCCTGGTCCTTCACCGCCACGTGCTCGTCATGCACGGGGACCGGCCGGGTCACATCCTTCTTTTGCGAACCGTCGAAGACCGAGATCTTCAGGTCTCCGCCCTGGAGGGTGAGCCGCACGCCGGCAGGCTCCACGCGGAACTCATCCGCGATGACGGGGGGCCGGTCGTACACGGCCCAGGATGCGTCAGCCTTCACGTCGGCGAATGTCGCGCTCAGGGCAAAGTCCCCGCCGACCATCAGGTGTGTGCCGGCCAGGTTGAGCGGCGGGTTCGGCTGGCCACCCTCCCCGCTCTGCTTCACTATCTGCCGGGCGGTGGCGGTCACCTGCAGTCCGCCGCTGCCGGCCCTGATGCCGGGAACGTCATTCCAGTTCCCCTGGAGCAGGTCTAGCGTTACATCGGGTTTGGGTCCGGAGCAGCCTGCCACGATGACAAGGAGGACGGACACCAGCACCACCAACAGTGCGTGCCGGCGCCCGGCCATCCTTGATCCCCTTCCCAGCCGTTAGGGCTTGGTCCAGCGGACGTCGTCGAAGTACGCCTGCAGCCCCGAGTTGCCCTGCACGATGACCTGCAGGCTCGCCTTTGCCACCGTTGTGGTGCTCGGCGAGTAGGTGAGGTCAACGTTGGTCACGCCGGCGGCTACTACCCCGAGTTTGTACTGCCCGGAGATCCACTGCCCGGCGGCGTTGTACTCGTCGATGTAGAAGCCCATCTCACCGCTGGTCCGTGCAGTGATGTTGAGGTAACCGGCGATCTTGTACGTACCTGCGGTCACTGCCACCTGCGGGGAGAACAGGTGCTTGTTCGCCGTCGTAGCCGTTGCCTTAACCGAGTTCACGGGGTTGGCAGGGCTCCCATGGTTCGCGGCGTCAGCCACGATCGTGGAAGCCGAATCGGTGGTCCAGCCTGAGCTGATGCCGGCGTCGAAGGTGCCGTTGGCCACCAGGTTGGCCGCCGGCGGCGGGGCCGTCCCACCGCTGAGCGCCATCATCTGCACGTTGTCCACATAGGCCGTAATGCCGGTGCCGGTCACCCAGACCTGCAGGCTGGCCGAGGCAACGTTGGTAGAGCTCGGCGTGTAGGTGAAGTTCATCGACTCCACCCAGCGCGAGTTCTCCCGCTTGCGGAACTGCCCCGAGATCCACTGTCCGGCGGAGTTGTACTCGTCGACGTAGAACCCCACTTCACCGCTGGTGATTGCAGCCACGTTGAGGAATGCCTTGAACAGGTAGTTCGTTGTCGCCGTCACTGGGACCTTCGGCGAGAACAGGTGGCCCGCAGCGGTACCCGAAACCAGCTTTACGGCCTTGGCGGCGTCGGGATAGCTGCCGTTGTTTCCAGCGTCCGCAGTGATCGTCGCCGGGGCGTCGGTGCGCCAGCCGTCGGCGATGCCATTGTTGAACGTCGGATTCGCCATCAGGTTCGGGCTGCCGTTCACCAGGCCCTTGCTGACGTTGACGTTCCTGATCTGGCCCGCCGCCACCTTGGTCTGCACGTACGCCGCCAGCTGGTCCAGCTCTGCGGTGCCGTACTGGTAGTCATCCGGGGTCTTGCTTGGCGAGGTCCTGATGTCATGGAACGTGAATATGGCCCACGTCTTGTTGGCAATCGCCTCGTCGACCTTCGCCTTTAGGGTGGAGACCGGAGTGGTGACCTCCTGCACGGGGGTGTTGTGCAGCAGCAGGTCACCGAGCGGCCAGATGTTGTTGCCGACGTCGGCGAAGCCGCGCATGGAACTGTAATACTTGGCTATCTGGGCGAGCGCCGACATGTCGTAATCGCCGTAAGGGGTGGCAAGGGCGGTGGCGTTAAATCCGTGTGCCGCCAGCGCTGATTTGCTGTTGGCCAGCTCGGCAACCACCTGGGCGGCGGTCAGCTTGGTGGCCTGGCAATCGTTCCCCACGCTCACGAGGCATTGATGGTCAACGGTATGCGAGCCGATCTCCCAGCCGTAGGTGTTCTGCAGTTGCGTGATCTGGTCCCACGTCATGTACGGAACATCAGTGTTGGCGCGGCAGCTGTTCGGCACTGTGGTCATGCCCACGCAGTTGGTGATGACGTAGCTGGTGCCGGTGAGTCCGTACTTCTTCAATGTCGGGGCAGCCTGGGTCAGCGCATTCTGCATGCCGTCGTCGAAGGTGAAAGACACGAGCGGAGTCGCGGCCGGATTGTCCACGGCCGCGTTGGCGGCTGCCGGGGACAACAGTGCTGTGGCCATGGCCCACACCGCCACCCCGATGGTCGCGAGCCTGGCGCGATTACGCGTCAAGCCGGGTCTGGTTCTGATCATGACTTTCTCCTTCTGTGGGGTGGCGGAAGGTGCCGTTATGCACCGCTTGTTCGTGGTCACGGCCCCTGCAACTTCTCGAATGCCTGGGCGACCGGCTGGACTTCGATGCCGCTTTGGGCAACGATCTGCAGCTGGGCGGCGAGGACATCGCTGGTAATGGTGCTCCGGTCGGCCGCAATGGTATTCACCTGCGTGCCCGACGAGTCGGGGGCTGCGATCTGGTGGTAGACCAGGATGAGCCAGCCATTCGCACTTGAAGTGTCGGCGAGCGCTTCCTTCAGCGTTTCCGGCGTGGTCTGGTCGGTCACGTAGAGGACCTTCAGATCGTGGGGGTTGATGTTTTGCCGGGTGTTGATGCCGTCATCCGTCCCCCGCACGATGTGGAAGTACTTGCCCGCGTACCAGTCGACTTGGGGGTCGGACCGGCCGTACGGAAACGCCAGGTCATCGGTGGGGAGCCCGGCTGATGCCAGTGCCTCATCGCTTCTGCGCAATTCCTCGTCCAGCCGGTCCGTGCCCAACGAGGTGAGGTCGACGTGCTGGTAGCTGTGGGCGGCAATCTCGTGTCCGGCTTTGTGCATCTGCTGCACCTCAGCGGCACTAACAAAATTCGGCGTCTCAATGGAGCTGGGATTGACATACTGGGTGGACCGGAAGCCGTGCTTGTCCAGCAACGGCAGGGCACGGTCGTACACCGACTGCCACCCGTCATCGAACGTGATGGAGACCATGGGTTGCGTCCAGCGGAGGGGACCGGGCCTGGTGGTGTCCGTCATCGAATATCCGCGGATTCCGGTGGTGCCGTCCCCATGCGAAGTAAGGGTCACCATCGCCGTGCGTGCCCCGTCCGGAACCTGGAAAGCCTCCCTGATGGTGGTCCACTCCGCGGCCGGCGGCACCGTCTCCAGGTTGTGGAACGCACGTCCACCGCCCGGCAGCTCAAATTCCGCCACCACGTCCACCTCGCGGTCCGAACGATAGGTGGCACCGAAGCTGAAGTATCGGTCCGGCACTACCGGGACGGGCTGATACTGCCACTTTGCCTCGCCATTCTGGTAGTTTTCGGTACGCGTCCACAGGAAGCTGCCCTGCGCGTCTTCGCTTCGCCCGGACACCAGGGTCGAGGCACCCGAGGAGTAGGGGGACCAGGACTCGGGCTGATCAGGCTGGGGACCGATCAGTCCTGGATTCGGAATAAGGTTGGGCCCCGGCGCGGTGGCTGGTGGCACCTGGACGTCGTCCGCGGCTTCAAGGTAGGCGCCTTCCACCCGAATGGTGCCCGCCGCTGCGAGGCGGAAGACGTACTCCACGGCGGTGGTCTTGTCTCCGCTGTTGAAGGCATCGCTTACCGTGAACTCGGAAGTACCGGGCCGCTCAACGGGATTGCGCAACTGCTCCAGGGTTGTGCTCCCGTCGCTGTGGTGCTTGCGGGCCAGCAACCTGAAGTCAGCGTTGCTGGTGGTGAACGCCTTGAACAAGTAGTTCTTGCCGGCCACCACGTCCACCCGCGGGCTGGCCAGGGTGACGTCGCCTGAGGCGTACTGAGGGATGTCGAGCTTCAGCGCGTGGCCTCCCTTCGGCCCGGCCACCAGTTCCAGTGCGGTTTTCGCATCCCCGCTGTGGTTGACGGTCCAGCCGGCGCCCGGGTCCACCGGGGAGCCCGCCGACGGCGGCGGCCCGGGTGTTACCGCAGATTCCGCCAGGGCAGGAAAGAGTGCAGGAAGCAGATTGGCACCTGGCCGCGCCTGGGCGAAGCTATCCGTCCTGGCCGTGTAGGCCAGCCAGCCACCGCTGATCGCGAGGATAAGCAGTGCGATGACGAAAAGAGGATTCAGGAGCAGGTGGCGAAACCTCCGGCGTCTAGACGGCACGGGCTATCACCGCCAAACTGCCGGCACGCTGCGGAGACTTCCAGGTGTTGATCTCCGGACGCCGGACCAGTCCGCGGGCCCACACAATGCAACGGACCGCAGCCGCCAGCTGCACCAGGTCCATGATGTAGAAAAGGAAGTAGGCTGTCGGAGCGTAAAAGCAAAGCCTGGTGCGTTCAGCCGCCGAAAGGTTCTCATCCATCAGGATTGTCATCAGCGTGTAAGCAGTGATCGTGGCGTATGCACCAATGATCAGGGCGGGCGTGTACGTGGCCAGTGACCAGTAGACCGCGTACGTCCAGGCCAGTGGCGAGACAAGCAGGGTGAACTCGCTCAACATGGCCATCGGCATGCGGTAATAGGCCAAGGTGCGGCTGTAGCGCGGGCTCGGGTTGAACGTCATCCCGCGGTACTTGATGAGGTTCTGGATGCTTCCGTACTTCCAGCGGTAGCGCTGCTTCGCCAGGGCGCGGAACGTGAGGACACCCTCGGTCTTCGCGACCACGTCAGCGGCATAGACCATACGGAAACGCCGGTTTCCCAAGCTGGTGATCTTTGCGCTCAGGCCGATGTCTTCGGTCATGGTATCGGTGTCGTAAAAGCCGACCTTCCGCAGCACGCGCATGCGGTAGGTGGAGGCCACTCCGCCCACCACGAACTCACAATTCAGCAGGGAGTAGAGCTTCTTGGAGCGGTAGCCGATCATGTGTTCGAACCGCTGCAGGATGCCGAGGGCCCTCGTCTCCTCCAGGATCTGCACGTTGGCCGCAACGCCGGCCACGTAGGGGTCGTCGAAGTAGGACAGCGCGTTGGTGATGGCGTCCGGCCGGATGATCGAGTCGGCGTCGAGCGTCATGACGAACTGGCCGCGCGCGTGCCGGCGCAGCACCGAGTTCAGGGCCCCGCCCTTGCCGACGTTCCTGTGCATCCGCAGGATGTGAAGGTCCATACCGGGATGGCGGAGCTGGTAGTCGCGAACCAACCGGCCAGTCAGGTCGGCGGACGCGTCGTCCGCGACAATGACTTCGAACGAGCGGTAAGTGCTCCGCCCGATGGAGTCGAGGGTCCGGACGATCACCGCCTCCTCGTTGTGGGCGGCAATGACTATGGTGACCAGGCCGGGCACCTCGGGGACGGCCCTGCGGGTCCAGGTGGCCGTCGCTGCGCACTCAGGCTGGTAGTTGGTGGGGAGCCTGACCCCCATGATTCCTTTCCGCCGCTGCTGCCAGATGTCATAGAAGTTGGCACCCGCCAGGTATAGACCGAAGTGCACAACGTAGAGAATGCTGACACCTGCAAACAGCCAGAAGATCAAGAGCGCGATGTCCATCGCTCATCCGTCCGCTGAGTTGGCTGAGAGCGCTTTCATGGCGTTGGCCAGCGGGACGTTGGCCGGCTGGAGCTGGTCGATCCCGGTCGAGGCTACGGGGACGACGGCGATGACCGGCGCTGCGACCGGCACTTCAGCGGGTGCGGCGACGGGAGTGGCGCTGGCAGTGAGCCCTACGGTTGACCCGATGATACCGGGGCCGGCGACGCCAGGGAGGGAAGCGGCCGCTGCCGCGACCCGGGCCAGGGCCCTTCGTGCCGCGCGCCGGTAGAAGCGGATGCCGACGAAGCGGATGACTAGCGTAAGGGTAACCAGGCCCCACAGCACCAGGCTCATCCGGGCAACGAAGCTGAGCAGGCTCTCGAACATCGCACCGTCCCGGCCGAACGTTGCCTGCACGGGAACGGCAAGATAACCGACGTGCGTTAGCACAATCGCCCCTCGGACACGCGCGTGCATGCGTAGCCGTGGCCGGACTGCCGGCATCCCGGCATCGCCCCGGGGACCGGACCAGAGCGGTCCTTCCATCCCATTGAAAGAAGCGTCATTGCGTTCCCCTGTCTCAAGCAAGAAGTCGTCCGCGGCTTGGGGTCAGCCAGGCCGGTCCGGGAGTAGTATGTGGTCCTCGAGCCACGTCGTCTGCCGCAATCTGGAGGGCAGCGCCATTACCCTGCGGCCGGCTAAACAGCGGGAACAGAACCCGCATTGAGGATCGGGGGGAGACTTCCAGGAGCCGTTGCCCGACCCGTTATATGACAAAAATACGTATTCGCCCGGGAGCCCAACACGAGTAAGAGGTACTCGGAAAGATTCTTTGGGGGTACTTACCGGGGTAGCTTGCGGAGACCGATGGTCACCCCACGCCGGGAGGCTGCTGTTAGGTGGTTGGCGCGAAGCGGCGTGGGGCCCTAGGTACCCCCTAATGGAAACCGGAAATGACCACGAAAAAGGCAGCACCCCCGCGGGGTGCTGCCTTTTTTGTGCGCTTTGGTTTTAGGCGTGGGCCTTAATGGCGGTCGCCAGGACCTCGAGCCCGTCTGCCAGCAGCTCATCGGTGATGACCAGCGGGGGCAGCAGGCGGATGACGTTGCCGTAGGTGCCGCAGGTGAGGATGATGACGCCTTCCTTCAGGCAGGCCGCGGCAACAGCCTTGGTCAGCTCCGGGTTGGGTTCCTTGGACCCGGCCTGGACAAGTTCGACGGCGAGCATGGCACCGCGGCCACGGACGTCGCCGATCACGGCGGTACCGGCAGCGGCCAGTTCCGCCTGCAGGTCGCGGAGCCGGCCCAGCGCGAGTTCCTCGATGTGGCGGGCACGGCCGTTGAGGTCGTATTCCTCCATGGACCCGATTGATGCCAGTGCTGCGGCGCACGCCACGGGGTTGCCGCCGTAGGTGCCGCCCAGGCCGCCCGGGTGGACGGCGTCGAGCAGGTCGGCGCGGCCGGTGATGGCGGAGAGCGGCATGCCGCCGGCGATGCCCTTGGCCATGGTCATGATGTCCGGGACGACGCCTTCGTGGTTGACGGCGAACCATTCGCCGGTGCGGCAGAAGCCGGACTGGACCTCGTCCGCGATGAAGACGATGCCCTTGTCCTTGGCCCAGGCGGCCAGCGCAGGCAGGAAGCCGTCGGCCGGGACGATGAAGCCGCCTTCACCCTGGATGGGCTCGATGATGATCGCGGCCACCTGGTCGCCGCCGATCTGCTTTTCGATCATGGTGATGGCGCGCTTGGCGGCCTCGGCACCGGTGATCGAGGGGTTTTCCTCGCGATACGGGTAGCTCATGGGCATCCGGTAGACCTCGGGCGCGAACGGACCGAAGTTGGTCTTGTACGGCATGGCCTTGGCGGTCAGCGCCATGGTCAGGTTGGTGCGGCCGTGGTAGGCATGGTCGAACGCGACGACGGCGTCCCGGCCGGTTGCCAGGCGGGCCACCTTGATGGCGTTCTCCACCGCTTCCGCGCCGGAGTTGAACAGGACGGTGCGCTTCTCGTGGTCACCGGGGGTGAGGCGGTTCAGCTGCTCGGCGACGGCCACGTAGCCTTCGTACGGGGTGACCATGAAGCACGTGTGGGTGAAGTGCTCCACGGCTTCCTTGACGGCGCCGACGACGGCGGGGTCGGAGGCTCCCACGCTGGTCACGGCGATGCCCGAGCCGAGGTCGATGAAGGAGTTGCCGTCGACGTCATGGATGATGCCGCCGTCGGCGTCGGCGACGTAGACCGGGACGCTGGAGGCCACGCCGGCGGCCACTACGGACTTGCGGCGTTCGGTCAGTGCCACGGACTTGGGGCCGGGGAAGTCGGCCTGGACGTTGCGCTTCTGCTCCAGGCGGAAGGTGATGTCTGATGCGGTGGTGGTCATTGCGATTACTTTCTCTACTGGTGGGCCCACGCCGGCCGGGTTTCCTGGCCGAAGCGAAGCGAGGTTGGGGTGCCGGTGGGGATCAGGCGTCCAGGGCGCTCATTACGTGTTTGATGCGCGTGTAGTCCTCCACGCCGTACATGGAGAGGTCCTTGCCGTAGCCGGACTGCTTGAAGCCGCCGTGCGGCATTTCGGCGGTGAGCAGGATGTGGGTGTTGATCCAGACAGCACCGAAGTCCAGGTCACGGCTCAGCCGCATGGCGGTGCCGTGGTTGGTGGTCCAGACGCTCGAGGCGAGGGCGTAGTCCACGTCGTTGGCCAGGGCCACGGCTTCCTCTTCGGTGCTGAACTTCTGCACGGTGATGACGGGGCCGAACGTTTCCTTCTGCACCACGTCATCCGTCTGCTGGGCGCCGGTGATGATGGTGGGCTCGAAGAAGTAGCCCTTCTCCCCTGCCCGGTGCCCGCCGGTCTCGATCCGGCAGTTGGCCGGCAGGTTCTCCACCACGGAGGTCACGGCGTTGAAGTGGTTCACGTTGTTCAACGGCCCGAAGTAGTTGTCTTCGTCGTTCTGCGAGCCGGTATGCAGGGTCCTGGTGTGCTCGACCATGGCGGCCACCACGTCGTCGTGCACTGATTCCTCCACCAGCACGCGGGTGATGGCGGTGCAGTCCTGGCCGGCGTTGAAGAAGGCGAATTCGGCGATAGCTGCAGCGCTCTTCTTGATATCGGCATCCTTGAACACGATGGCCGGCGCCTTGCCGCCGAGCTCAAGGTGGGCGCGCTTGAGGCCCTTGGCGGCACCGGCGGCAACAGCGATGCCTGCGCGGACCGAACCGGTGATGGACACCAGGCCGGGGACCTTGTGTTCCACCATCATGGCGCCGGTCTCGCCGGTACCGAGGACCACGTTGAGAACGCCGGCCGGGAGGACTTCGCCTGCGAGGCGCGCCAGGACCAGGGTGGATTCGGGGGTGGTGTCCGAAGGCTTCAGGACCACGGTGTTGCCGGCCGCGAGCGCGGGGCCGATCTTCCAGATGGCCATCAGGAACGGGTAGTTCCACGGGGCAACCTGCGCCACGACGCCGATGGGTTCGCGGCGTACGTAGGAGGTGTGGCCCTCGAAGTACTCGCCGGCGGACTTGCCCTCCAGGATGCGGGCGGCTCCGGCGAAGAAGCGGAGCTGGTCGGCGCCGGCAGCCACTTCCTCGGAGGCGATGAGGGAGCGGACCTGGCCGGTGTTGCGGTGCTGGGCTTCGACGAGTTCGTCGCTGTTGGCCTCGACGGCGTCGGCGAGCTTAAGCAGCATCAGCTGCCGCTGGCCAGGGGTGACATGCTTCCAGGTCCTGAACGCGTCCTTGGCGGCCGCCATGGCGGCGTCGACATCCGCCTGCACCGAAACGGGGGCCTGCGCCACCACTTCGCCGTTGGTGGGGTTGACCACGTCCAGCAGTGTGGTGCCGGCGGGGGTGACGAACTTCCCGTTGATGAAGTTCTGCAAGGTTTGGACCACGGTGTGCAACCTCTTTCGTAAGGGCCATCTGCGGCCGGGCGGAAACCAGGACGGATGGATGGAACTGCCTTGAGCCTATGCCAGCGCCCAAGCCGGGTGAATAGCCACCTGCACACCCTTGCCGAAGAGGTTTAGTGCGGTTGCCCAGCTCACGTTTATCCTTGCTTCATGGTCATTTCCCTTGCCGCCCTGGTGGGCGTGTCCTCCCTGAAGTTGTCCAAGGCGGGCGTGGCGGAGACCACCTGGAACCAGGACATCAACTGGGTTGCCGTCACCGAACTGGAGGATCCGCAGCGGTTCCTCAACGGCGGGGAACTGGTCCTCACCACCGGCCTGCGGCTGCGTTCCGCGCCTGAGCAGCGTCGTTTTGTCCGCCAGGTGCAGCGGGCCGGTGCCGTAGGCATAGGATTCGGCGTGGGTCTTTCGCACGAGGCGGTGCCGCCGGCCCTCCTGGCCGAGGCCAACCGCTGGGGCCTGCCGGTGGTGGAAG
>Ga0308174_10000727_pt1 | contig 14394 bp, 14 predicted proteins | sample PhyPR2_FD_203894 | JGI IMG/M metagenome (GOLD analysis project Ga0308174, IMG submission 203894) | Soil microbial communities from UC Gill Tract Community Farm, Albany, California, United States - DLSLS.P.R2 | ecosystem: Environmental > Terrestrial > Soil > Agricultural land | place: USA...
GCTCGACGGCCGCCACGATGTTGACGTAGCCGGTGCAGCGGCACAGGTTGCCCGCGATGGCCTCGCGGGCCTCCTCGTGGGTGGGAGATGGGTGGTCGCGGAGGTACGCCGCGACCGTGGTGACGAAGCCCGGGGTGCAGAACCCGCACTGCAGCGCGTGGCACTCGTGGAAGGCCCGCTGCACCGGCCCCATCCCGCCGTCGGGTGCGCGCAGGCCCTCCGTGGTGGTGATCGCGGCGCCGTCGAGGGAGACCGCGAACAGCAGGCAGGACCGCACCGGTGCGCCGTCCACCAGCACCGTGCAGGCGCCGCAGACCCCGTGCTCGCAGCCGACGTGGGTGCCGGTGAGCCGCAGGTCGTGCCGCAGCGCGTCGGAGAGCAGCCGGCGCGGCGGCAGTTCGAGGTCGTACGGCGCGCCGTTGACGGTGAAGGACACCCGGACGAGCGACTCGCTCATGCCGCCCTCCTGTCGGACCCGGACTGCCGGACCGCGCGCGCCACCAGGACGTGCGCGAGGTGGCGACGGTAGTCCGCGGTGGCGTGGATGTCGCCCTCCGGCTCCACCTGCGCGTCGACGAGGTCGCGGGCCCGGTCCTCGTCGAGCCGCTGACCGTCGTACGCCTCCGAGAGGTCCACCACCACGGGGACCGGCCCCATGCCGACCAGCGCGACCCGCACGGTGGCGTCCGCGACCAGCGCCCCGACGCCGCAGACCGCGTAGTCGCCGTGCCGCCGGGCCACCTCGACGAACGCGGACCGCGAGCCGGCCGGCGGGCGCCGGAACGTCGCAGCGATGGCCAGCTCACCCGGCCGCAGGTCGGTCTCGAGCGGGCCGAGGAAGAAGTCGGCAGCCGGCACCTCGCGGGTGCCCTGCGCGGAGCGGAGCGTGATGCTCCCGTCGAGCAGGCACAGCACCGCGGGCAGCTCGGCGGCGGGGTCGCCGTGCACCAGGCTGCCGACGGTCGTGCCCCGGTTGCGGATCGTCGGGTGCGCGACGTGGACGAGGGCCTGCCGGAGCAGCGGCAGCGCGGCGTACGCCGCCGCGTCGTGCTCCACCGCGCTGTGCCGGGCCAGGGCTCCCACCCGGACGGCGTCCGCACCGACCTCGACACCGGCCAGGCCGGGCACGTGGTTCACGTCGACCAGGGCCGCCGGGGCGGACAGCCGCATCGACATCAGCGGCACCAGGCTCTGGCCGCCCGCCAGCACCTTGCCGCCCTCGCCGAGCGACGCCAGGACGTCGAGAGCCTCGTCGAGGCTGCGGGGCCGGTGGTAGGTGAACGCGGGCGGCTTCACGTGGCAGACACTAGGCCGTGTCCGGCGATGATGGGGTGAAAGCGGGCGTGGCATCCGCGCCCGGGCCGGCAAGCCCGCGGAGCGAGAGCGCAGCGGGCTGCGCCGAGCGCCGAGAACGCCGCCGGTCGGGATGCGGGGCCGCGACCGCCACCCGTAGCATCGCCAGCCACGGCCCGGGCGCTGACGCGCCGCCCGTCAGGCCTTGTGGCTCCCCTCGCCCGGCTCCGCCGGGGCGTCCTCGTCGTGGTGGATGCCGGTCCGGCCCACGGCCATCATCGTGCCGTCGTCGCGCAGCTCCGGTGTCGCCACGGCTCGGGCCAGGTGGTAGAAGACCAGCGTCACGATGGTGCCGAAGGCGATGCCCGAGAGCGTGAAGTTGGCGCTGATCTTCAGCGACACGTTGCCGATCGCGATGATGATGCCCGCGGCGACCGGGACGAGGTTGACCGGGTTCGCGAAGTCGACCTGGTTCTCCTTCCAGATCTTGGCGCCGAGGAGGCCGATCATGCCGTAGAGCACCACGGTGATGCCGCCCAGGACGCCACCCGGCGTCGCGGAGACGATCGCCCCGAACTTGGGGCAGAGCCCGAAGAGGATCGCAACGATCGCCGCGACGTAGTAGGCCGCGGTCGAGTAGACCCGCGTGGCCGCCATGACGCCGATGTTCTCGGCGTAGGTCGTCGTGGGCGAGCCGCCGACCGCGGAAGCGATCACGGTGCCGATGCCGTCCGCGGCGATCGCGCGGCCCATCATCGGGTCCAGGTCGCGGTTCGTCATCTCGGCGACCGCCTTGACGTGACCGGTGTTCTCCGCGATCAGCGCGATCACCGCCGGCAGCACGAGCAGCGCGAAGGTCAAGCTGAAGGAGGGCGCATGGATGCCGGTGATGCCGTGGGCGATGTCGCTCTTCGGGGGGAAGCCGACCCAGTCGGCCGCCTTCACGGACGCCCAGCTCACCCGGTCGTGGGCGAACGCGGTGGCGACGCAGTACGGTCCCTCCACCTTGCACGGGTTGCCGTCGGCGTCCAAGAGGTTCTGGCCGGGTAGCACCGAGGTGACCTGCCCGAGCCGGTCGAAGAGCCACGACAGCGCGTATCCGAAGAGCAGGCCCAGGAAGATCGCGATGCGGCCGAGGAAGCCGCGCACGGCCACCGCGACCACGATGACGAACGCCATGGTCAGCAGGGCGACCCACTGGTCCTGCGGCCAGTAGACGTTCGCAACCACCGGGGCGAGGTTGAAGCCGATCAGCATGACGACCGCACCGGTGACCACCGGCGGCAGCACCCGGTGCAGCACGTGCGAACCGAGGAAGTGGATCAGCACGCCGACGAGCGCGAGGACCACGCCGGCGATCAGGATCGCGCCGGTGACGTCGGCCGAGTCGCCGCCTTGGGCACGGATGGCGAACACGCCTCCCACGAACGACGCTGACGTGCCGAGGTAGCTGGGCACCTTCCCCTGGACGATCAGCAGGAAGACGATGGTCGCGATGCCGCTCATCATGATGGCGAGCTGCGGGTTCAGGCCCATGATGATCGGGAACACGAACGTCGCCCCGAACATCGCGACCACGTGCTGGGCGCCGAGCCCGACCGTGCGGCCCCACGACAGCCGCTCGTCGGGCGCCACGGCCGCACCGGGCGGCGGGGTCTTGCCCTCGTAGACGACCTTCCAACCAAGAGCCATGACTGCCTCCCAGCGCCGGCACCGGCACGCGGTGCACCCGTGCGGGCCCCGTGCCCGCGGTTCGAGGTCACTGTGCACCAAACCGCGCCGGCGCGGGGGGATCCGCGCCAGAAAGCCGCCGGTCGGCACGGGGTCACGGTTCGGTAAACGAATCGCACAAAGCGCGCGAGGAACGACTGAACAGGGAATGTCCGTTAGTGTCCTGGCGACGATGCCCGTGGCCCGAACGACCGATGTGGGGTGAGTCGTGAACGGACTTCCGTTCGGTGAGTACCTGTCGACCTACAGCGGGGAGATCATCTTCAAGACGCAGCAGCACGCCCTGCTGTCGCTCTACTGCATCGCCGCCGCCGCCGTGCTCGGCCTGCTGATCGCGATCGCGGCGTACCGCTCCCCCTTGGCTGCGAACTTCTCCATCGCCACCGCCGCGGTGTTCTTCACGTTGCCCTCGGTCGCGCTGTTCGGCTTCCTGGTCTCCGTCGTCGGCTACGGCCTGGTGTCTGTGTTCCCCGTCGTGGTCGGGTACGCCATGCTGCCGATCATCCGGAACGGGATCGTCGGGCTCCAGTCCACCGACCCCGCGGTGCTCGACGCCGCTCGCGGCATGGGCGTCGGGTCGTTCCGGATGCTCTGGCAGGTGCGGCTGCCGATCGCCTGGCCGGTGATCCTGGCCGGGATCCGGGTCTCCGCCCAGCTGACCGTGGGGGTGGTGGCGATCGCCGCGTTCGTGGTCAAGATCGGCCTCGGCGACTACGGCTACTCCGCGCTCGACAACCTCGGCTCGGTCAACACCAAGAACGAGGCCCTCGTCTGCGTCATCTTCGTGATCCTCGTCGCGCTCGTCTTCGACGCCGTCTTCGTCGTCCTCCGCCGCTTCACGACCCCGAGGGGGAGCCGTGCCTGAGAACACCCCGACCGAGAGCAACCACCGGGGCGTCCCGATCGTCCTGAAGGACCTCACCAAGAAGTACCCCAACCAGGCCAAGGCCGCCGTGGACTCGGTGAACATGGAGATCTCGGCCGGCGAGATCGTGGTGTTCGTCGGCCCCTCGGGGTGCGGCAAGACCACCACGATGCGGATGATCAACCGGCTCATCGAGCCGACCTCCGGCACGATCACCATCGGCGGCGAGGACGTCACCGGGCTCGACGACGTGCAGCTGCGACGCAAGATCGGCTACGTCATCCAGCAGATCGGACTGATCCCGCACCTGTCGATCGCGCAGAACGTCGCCCTGGTGCCGAAGCTGCTCAAGTGGGACAAGAAGCGGGTCACCGAGCGCGTCGACGAGATGCTGACCGTGGTGGGCCTGGACCCGAAGCAGTACCGCTCGCGCTACCCGCGCCAGCTCTCCGGCGGCCAGCAGCAACGCGTCGGGGTGGCCCGGGCGCTGGCGGCGGACCCGCCGATCATGCTGATGGACGAGCCCTTCGGCGCGGTGGACCCGATCACCCGGTCGCGGCTGCAGGACGAGTTCCTGTCCCTGCAGCAGACGCTGCGCAAGACGATCGTGTTCGTCACCCACGACTTCGACGAGGCGCTGAAGATCGGCGACCGCATCGCGGTGCTCCGCGAGGGCTCGCAGATCGCGCAGTACGACACCCCCGAGGCGATCCTGGCCCACCCGGCCGACGAGTTCGTCGAGGGCTTCATCGGCGAGGGCGCCTCCCTCAAGCGGCTGCACTTCGAGCGGGTCGACTCCCTCGACCTCGGCGGCGAGCCGGACGCCTCGTCCACGCGCGACTCGGTCGACGTGTCCTCGACGCTGCACGCGGCCCTCGACCTGATGGTCGGCAAGGGGCTCTCGGCGGTGACCGTGCATCGGGACGGCCGGCCCGTCGGCACGGTCTCGGTGCAGGCGATCCTGGACCGCGCGCACTCCGGTGACGCGGACGCCGTGGGGGCCTGATGAGCGAGGCCACGACCACGGTCGACCCGGCCCCCCAGGTCGACACGACCGACCCGGCGGCCGTCGAGTTCCGGATCACGCACGGCAAGCCGGTCTTCTCCCGACGTGACGTCGTGGTCCCGCTGATGTGCCTGGTCATCGGGGTGCTGCTGTACCTCAACGTCCATCGGCAGTCGCTCGACAGCATCGAGGCGAATGTCCTCAACTTCGACTCGCTGTGGCGGGCCACCACCGAGCACATCCGGCTCAGCTTCACGATCGCCTTCCTGGTGGTGCTCATCGCGGTGCCGCTCGGGGTGCTGGTGACGCGGCCGCGCACCCGACGGCTGGCGCCGGGAGTGCTCGCGCTCGGCAACATCGGCCAGGCCGCGCCCAGCCTCGGCCTGCTCGCCCTGTTCGGCCTGTTCTTCGTCGGCTTCTGGGCGGTCACGCTGATCCTCACGGCGTACGCCGTGCTGTCGGTGCTGCGCAACACGATCGTCGGCCTGCAGGGCGTCGACGCCGGCATGCTCGACGCCGCCCGCGGCATGGGCATGTCACCGCGGGCGATCCTGTTCCGAGTCGAGCTGCCGACCGCCGTACCCGTCATCGGCGCCGGTGTCCGCACCGCGCTGGTGCTGGCCGTGGGCACCGTGCCGCTCGGCTACGCGCTCGACGCCGGCGGCCTCGGGCTGCCGCTGTTCAGCGCCATCAAGACGAACCGGCCACTGGTCACCCTGACCGTGGCGGTGATGATCGCGCTGCTGGCGCTGCTGCTCGACTGGTTCGGCGGCATCCTGCAGCGCGCGGCGACCCCCCGCGGGATCCGCTGAAGCCCGAGAACAAGCACGACCTCAACCAACGAGCAGCACATCGAGAAGGGGTACCGATGAACAGCATCAGCAGGAGAGGCAAGCGAGCAGCGGGGGTGGCCGCTCTCGGCGTCGCCGCTCTGGCTCTGAGCGGCTGCGGCAGCCTCAGCGAGTCGTCCTCGTCGTCCTCGGCCGGCGGTGGACCGTGCGACGGCGTGACGGCCGGCTCGGTCGACTCCAGCGCACTCAAGGGCGTGAAGGTGTCCGTCGGCTCCAAGGAGTTCGACGAGCAGCTGGTCCTCGGTCAGCTGACCATCAAGATGATGTGCGCGGCCGGCGCCGACGTGAAGGACGAGACCAACACCAAGGGCAGCACGCAGACCCGCAAGAAGCTCATCGACGGCGTGACCGACGTGGTGTGGGAGTACACCGGCACCGGCTGGATCAACTACCTGGGCCACGACAAGCCGATCACCGACCCGCAGGCGCAGTACGACGCGGTCAAGAAGGAGGACCTCGCCAAGAACAAGCTGCTGTGGGGTCCGCTCGCGCCGTTCAACAACACCTACGCGTTCGCGGTCACCGACGAGTTCGCGAAGAAGAACAACCTCAAGACGCACTCGGACATGGCGGCCTACATCAAGAAGAACCCGTCGGCCACGGTCTGCGTCGAGTCGGAGTTCGCGGCGCGGCCGGACGGCTACCCGGGCTTCAAGAAGGCCTACGGCATCACCGGCGGCAAGCTGAAGAGCCTCGGCACCGGCGTCGTCTACACCCAGCTGGACAAGGGCAACTGCGACTTCGGTGAGATCTTCACGACCGACGGCCGGCTGGCCGCGCTCGGGCTCACCGTGCTCGACGACGACAAGGGCTACTTCCCGCTCTACAACGGCGTCCCCGTCACGCGCGCGGACTTCGACAAGCAGCACCCGCAGATGCTCAAGGTCCTCGAGCCGCTGGCCAAGGTGCTCACCACCGACACGATGACCAACCTGAACAAGAAGATCAGCTCGGACGGCGAGCCGGCCGACAAGATCGCCGAGGACTTCCTCAAGGAGAAGGGCTTCCTCAAGTAGGGATCCCGTCCCAGGCACCAGCGAGGCCCGCATGCGTTCCGCGTGCGGGCCTCGCTGCATGTCCTGGGGCATGCCTGGGACATGGCCTAGGGTCGGGCCATGCCCGCCGCTGCCGCGTCGATCCTGCTGGCCGCCCTGCTCGACGAGGAGTGCGCCCCGGTCGAGGTGGCCCGGACCCGGCTGAGCGTGCACTACGAGACCGGCCGCGACGACGTGCCGGTGCTCTGCGTCGGCCTGCCGGCGGCCGTCCGGCTGCCGAACATGCTGGTCTCCCCCGTGCTGCCGTCCGGCCCGCTTCGCGTCGCCGCCGGCACCCTGCGCTCCGGCGCTGACACGTGGCGGGTGGGCCGCTGGTGGCAGCCACCCCGTCCGCAGGCCCGCGCGGCCCGCCCGCGGCTCGGCTGCACCCTGGACCCCGCGGCCCTGGTCGGCCGGGGGCCTGGTCTGACCCCGGCCGGCGACGACGTGCTGGCCGGTGCGCTGGTCGCGGCCCGGGCGGTGCGGCACCCGATGCTCGCGACCTGGTGCGCCGCGACGCGCGACGTGCTGCGCGCCCGTCGTACGACGGCGGTGTCGTGGGGCCTGCTGCACCACGCGCTGGACGGCTGGGCCGTCCCGGAGCTGGCGGCGTACGTCGAGCAGCCGCGCCGGTCGTCGGTGCGGGACCGGCTGCTGGCCGTCGGGCACTCCTCGGGCGCCGCGCTCGCGGACGGCGTCGGCCGGGTGCTGGCGGCGGACGCGCGGGAGGCCGTCGCATGAGGAGCGTGCAGGTGCGTCGCGGCGCGTACGTCGACTCGGTGACCCTCATGCAGGTGAGCCGGCGGGTCAGTGCCCTCGACGGGGTCGCCGCGGCCCTTGTCGCGATGGCCACCGACCTCAACCTCGAGCTCGCGGCCGGCATGGGCTTCGGGCTGCCGGACACCTCCCCCAACGAGCTCCTCGTCGCGGTGGAGGCGACCTCCGACGCCGCGCTGCGCGACGCCCTGGCCGAGGTGGACGTGGCGCTCGCCGAGGCGTCCCGTCCTGCGGCGACCGGGTTCGGCAGCGCGCCCGCCCCGGCGACGGTGCGGGCGGCCGCCGCCCGGTCGGACGCCACGGTGGCGCTGATCTCGACCCCCGGTGCCTACGCGTTCGCGGACGCCGTCGACGCCGTGGACGCGGGGCTGCTGACGATGGTGTTCAGCGACAACGTGCCGCTCGAGCAGGAGGTCGCGCTCAAGGAGTACGCCGACCGGGCGGGCGTGCTGGTCATGGGACCGGACTGCGGCACCGCGGTCGTGGGCGGCGTGGGCCTGGGGTTCGCGAACGTGGTGCGGCCCGGACCGGTCGGGATCGTCGCCGCGTCCGGCACCGGGGCGCAGCACCTGATGTCCCTGCTCGACGGCGCCGACGTCGGGGTCTCCCACTGCCTCGGCGTGGGTGGGCGCGACCTGTCGGCGGCCGTCGGCGCGCGCTCCACGCTGCGGGCACTGGACCTGCTGGACGCCGACGAGGCCACCTCGCTCGTCGTCGTGGTCTCGAAGCCGCCGGCGGCCGAGGTGGCCGAGGCGGTGCGCGCGCACGCCGCGGCCCTGTCCACCCCGGTGCTGTTCGGGCTGCTGGGACCGGGACAGCCGGACCTCACGGCCACCGCCGCGTCCGTCGTGGCGGCGGCCGGGGGGACCTGGACCGCGCCCGAGCACTGGACCGGTGCTGTGCCGGCCGGTCGTCCGGGCGGCTTCCTGCGCGGGCTGTTCGCCGGCGGCACGCTGTGCGACGAGGCGATGCTGCTGGCCGCCGACGCCCTGGGACCGGTCCGCTCGAACATCCCGCTCGACCCCGGCTGGGCGCTCGGAGACGACCTGGGCTCGGAGGGCCACACGATGATGGACTTCGGCGACGACCGGCTCACCCAGGGACGGCCGCACCCGATGATCGACGGCTCGCTGCGGGTCGACCGGCTGCGCGCCGAGGTCGCCGACGGCTCCACCGGCGTGCTGCTGCTCGACGTGGTGCTCGGTCTCGGGTCCGCCGACGACCCGGCCACCGAGCTGGCGCTCGCCGTGCGCGAAGCCACCGACGCCGGCGTGCCGGTGGTGGTGACGGTCGTCGGCACCCGCGACGACCCGCAGGGCCTCCGCGCGCAGGTCGCGGCGCTCAACGACGCCGGAGCCTGGGTGTACCTGTCCAACTCCGAGGCGGTCCGCTGCGCGCTCGGCCTGCTCGCCCCCGGGAGCCCCGCATGAACCTGACCACTCCCCCGGCGGTCGTCACCGCCGGCGCGTCCCTGCTCGCCGACGCCCTCACCCGGCAGGCCGTCGAGGTCTCCGCGGTCCAGTGGCAGCCGCCCGCGGGCGACCCGGCCTCGGTGGCCGCGGTGATGGCGGACCCACGACGGGTCGCCGCCAACCGGCAGGCGCTCGCAGCCATGCTCGGTGCGGAGGCGCACCTGGTCGACGTACTCCCGGCGGCGGAGGCGCTTGGGCTCGGCCCCGGTGAGTTCCTGCACGCCGGACCGCCCGTCGACTGGGAGCGGGCGTCCGGCCCGCTGCGGGGTGCGCTGGTCGGCGGCATGCTCTTCGAAGGGCTGGCCTCCTCGCCGGACGAGGCGGAGCGCAAGCTGGCGGCCGGCGACGGCGTCGGCTGGGCGCCCTGCCACTCCCGCGGTGCCGTCGGGCCGATGGCGGGCGTGGTCACCCCGTCGATGTGGGTGTTCTGCCTCCGGGACGCCTCCACCGGCAACGAGTCGTGGTGCTCGCTGAACGAGGGCCTCGGCAAGGTGCTGCGGTACGGCGCGTACGACGACTCGGTCATCGACCGGCTGCATTGGATGACCGACGTGCTCGGTCCGCTGCTGCAGCACGCCGTGCGGGCCGGCGACCCGGTCGACGTCAAGGCGATCGTCTCCCAGATGGTGCAGATGGGCGACGAGGGCCACAACCGCAACCGGGCCGGCACGCTGATGTTCCTGCGCGAGGTGCTGCCCGCGATGATCGACTCCGGCTTCCCGTCCGCGGACGTGGCGCAGGCGGTCCGGTTCGTCTCCGGCAACGACCACTTCTTCCTGAACCTGGTGATGCCGGCCTGCAAGCTGCAGACCCGGGCCGCCGCCGGCATTCCCGGCTCGACCGTGGTCACGGTGATGGCCCGCAACGGCACCGACTTCGGCATCCAGACCTCGGGAACCGGCGAGACCTGGTTCACCGCACCGGCGAACACCCCCGAGGGCCTGTACCTCGGCTCCTACGGCCCCGAGGACGCGAACCCCGACATCGGGGACTCCGCCATCACCGAGTCCGCCGGCATCGGTGGGCTGGCCATGGCGACGGCCCCCGCGATCGTCCGCTTCGTGGGCGGCTCGGTGCCCGACGCGCTGGCCACCACGCAGCGGATGTACGACATCACGGTCGGCGAGAACCCCGCCTTCGGCATCCCGATCCTGGAGTTCCGCGGCACCCCCACCGGCATCGACGTCGCCGCCGTCGTCCGCTCCGGGGTCCTCCCCCAGATCAACACCGGGATGGCCGGCCGGGTCGCCGGCACCGGCCAGGTCGGCGCCGGCCTCGTCACTCCCCCGATGGCCTGCTTCACCCAGGCCCTGGACGCCCTCGCCGCCGCCACCCCTCGTTGACCCGGGGCAAAATGCCGGTCGACCCGGGCCATATGCGCGCCGACCCGGGTCATATGCGAGGTCGAGAGACGGACGACCGGAGCCGGGCTGGGCCGCGCGCAAACTGCCGATCCGGTTCCGGGGAGGCGGCCGATGCGGTTGGCTGACCCCATGGGAGGCCTGCGCCGCATCATCCGGGCGGTTCTCGCGCTCGCGGTGGTGACCCTGCTGGGCACGGTCGGCTACCTGCTGCTCGGGTTCAGCCCGCTCGAAGCGATGTACCAGACCGTCACCACCGTGGCCACCGTCGGCTTCCGCGAGGTCAAGCCGCTCACGCCCGCGGGCATGGTCTTCACCATGGTGCTGATCGTCGTCGGCGTCGGCACCGTGCTCTACAACCTCGGCGTGATCCTCGAAGCCGTCACCGAGGGTCACCTCCGTCAGTTCCTCGAAAGGCGTCGCATGGACCACCGGATCGCCGCGATGCGCGGCCACGTGATCATCGGCGGGCACGGACGCGTGGGCCGGTCGGCGCGGGAGTACCTCGTGGCCAACGGGTACGACGTCGTGGTCGTCGACCGGGACCCGCACCGGGTCCAGGGCCTCGAGGGGGACGTGGCCCACATCGTGGGGGACGTCACCGACGACGCCGTGCTCCGGGAGGCCGGCATCGCGCACGCCCGGGCGCTGGTGGCCGCGCTGGAGACCGACGCCGACACGGTCTACCTCACGCTGTCAGCGCGGGCCATGCGCCCCGATCTGGTGATCATCGCCCGCGCCCGTACCACCGACTCCAAGGACAAGCTCGTCCTCGCGGGTGCCACCCGGGCCGTGAACCCGCAGCGCATCGGTGGCCGCCGGATGGCGGTCTTCGCGCTTCAGCCGGACGTGGCGGAGTTCCTCGACGTCGTCATGCACGACGAGGATGTCGACTTCCGCCTCGAGCAGGTGCCGGTCCTCCCCGGGTCGGCGCTGGCAGGGCGCACCGTGGGTGAGCTGGAGGTGCGCCAGCGCACCGGGGCGCTGCTGCTGGCGCTGCGCCGCCAGGTCGACCAGCCGCTCGAGCTGAACCCGCCGGCGGAGACGCCGGTGCCGCCGGGTGCCGTGCTGATCGCGCTCGGCACCCAGAGCGAGCTGGACGCGCTCACGGCCCTCGGGAGGTCATGACGCCCGCAGATGACCCGGCTCAACGGTGCATATGACCCGGCTCGACGGGATTAAGACCCGGGTCGACGGACTTATGACCCGGGTCGACGTCAGCGGGTGTGGGCCTCGACGAGGGCGCGGAGCCGGCGGACCTGGGCCTGGGCGCGGGAGCCGTCGGAGCCCTGGATGCCCATGGCGGACACGGTGGTGCCGTCCGCGATGTCCAGGACGGCCCACGGGCTGCCCGGGCGCAGGGTGACGGCGAGGATCTCGTTCCACTCGAAGCGGCGGGTGCGGTACCCGTTCACCACGGTCAGGCCGTCCTCGCGGGCGACCACCCGGCTGCGGGACAAGGCGTGCCCGGCCGCGTAGAACATCAGCCCGAGGCCGACCACCGTGAACCGCTGGCCGAACGTGAACATGTCCCGGATCTCCGGCGGGAACGCGAACCAGGTGACCAGCACGACCGTGAGCAGCAGCCCGCCGGCGACGTAGATGGCCATCCGAACCCCCAGCGGCCGGAACGTCTGAGGCAGCGGTGGCTGGGCCGTCGGCTCAGAGGCGGCAGGCATGGATGTCCGTGGACAGGATGCCGCGCGCCCCGAGGTCCCACAGCTCGTCCATCACGCGCTGCGCCTCGTCCCGCGGCACCATCGACCGGACCGCGACCCAACCCTGCCGATGCAACGGGGAGACGGTGGGGCTCTCGATCCCGGGGGTCAGCGCGACCGCCTTCTCGACGCGGGAGGAGTGGATGTCGTAGTCCATCATCACGTACGACCGCGCCACCAGGACGCCCTCGAGCCGGCGCCGGAACACGTCGAACCCGGCCGGCGTCGCGACCCCGGCGCGGGTGATCAGCACCGCCTCGGACTCCAGGATCGGCTCGCCGAACACCTCCAGCCCGGCGTTGCGCAGGGTGCTGCCGGTCTCCACGACGTCGGCGATCACGTCGGCCACGCCGAGCTGCACGCTGGTCTCGACGGCGCCGTCGAGGCGGGTGACCGTGGCCTCCACGCCGTGCTCCTCGAGGTGCCGGGCCACGACCCCGGCGTACGACGTGGCGACCCGCTTGCCGGCCAGGTCGCCGACGTGGGACGCCGTACCGGGTGGGGCGGCGAAGTGGAACCGGGAGCGGCCGAAGCCGAGCCGCAGCACCTCCTCGGCCTTGGCGCCGCTGTCGAGGAGCAGGTCCCGGCCGGTGATCCCGACGTCGAGGGTGCCCTCGCCGACGTACAACGCGATGTCGCGCGGCCGCAGGTAGAAGAACTCGACGCCGTTCTCAGCGTCGGTGAGGGTCAGCCGCTTCGCGTCGGTGCGCTGCTTGTAGCCGGCCTCGCGCAGGATGTCGGTGGCGGACTGGGCGAGCGACCCCTTGTTCGGGACGGCCAGCCGCAGGAGTGGCTTGTCGGGCACGAGGGCCCCTTTCGGTGAAGGTCAGAGGTGGGCGTAGACGTCGTCGAGGGTGAGCCCGCTCGCGAGCATCAGGACCTGCGCGTGGTACAGCAGCTGGCTGAGCTCCTCGGCGGTCCGCTCGGGCCCCTCGTGCTCGGCGGCCATCCAGGACTCGGCGGCCTCCTCGACCAGCTTCTTGCCGATCGTATGGACGCCGGCGTCGAGGGCGGCCACGGTGCCGCTGCCCTCGGGTCGCGCCTGGGCTTTCTCGCTGAGCTCGGTCCAGAGCTCCTCGAACGTCTTCATCTCTGCCTTCTGTCCGGTGTACGGGCGCACACAGCGTACGGCGTGCCGGGTGCTCGCCCCGGCCCGGTCTCAGAGCCCGAGGGCTCGCGGGGCGGCCGGCGGGCCGTCCCGGAGAAGCTCCGCGAACAGCGCGGGCAGGTCGCGGGGCCCGAACACCTCGGGGCCGGCATGGGCGGCCAGCTCGTTGCTCGTCCACCAGCGGAAGCCGGTGATGGACTCCGCCGCAAGCGCCTCGTCGTCGAACGACCCGCGCGGCTCGAGGACGAGCCCGCGGGCCGGGTCACGACGCGTCGGGCTCGTAGCCGCGGCGGATCCGGCGCAGCGTCAAGGCGGTGGTCAGCGCCGCGGACGTGGCTTCGTACCCCTTGTCCTCGCTGGACCCCTCGAGGCCCGCGCGGTCGAGGGCCTGCTCCTCGGTGTCGCAGGTGAGCAGCCCGAAGCCGACGGCGGCACCGGTGCTGACCGCGATCTGCGAGAGCCCGGTGGTGGCGGCTGAGCAGACGTACTCGAAGTGCGGGGTGCCGCCGCGGATCACCACCCCGAGCGCCACGATGGCCTCGTATCCGGACTCGGCCAGCGCGCCGGCCGCCACCGGCAGCTCGAACGAGCCGGGCACGCGGACGATGCTGGGGGCCTCGACCCGGTAGTCGGCGAGCGCCCGCTTGGCGCCGGCGAGCAGCCCGCCCATGACCTGCTCGTGCCAGCGTGCGGCGACCACCGCGACCCGCAGGTCGTGGCAGTCCACGGGCCTGTCGTCGGGTGCTCCGGCTCCGCTCATCGTGCGCTCCCTTCGCTCGTGGTGCCCACCGCGGACAGGTCGGGCGTCGCGTCGACGGCCAGACCGGGCAGGTGGTGGCCCATCCGGTCCCGCTTGGTCAGCAGGTACTGGAGGTTGTGGTCGTTGGGCCGGGTGGTCAGCGGCACCCGCTCGGCGACCCGCACCCCGTAGTCCTCGAGGTTGGTGACCTTGCCCGGGTTGTTGGTGAGCAGCCGGACCGTCGTGACGCCGAGGTCGCGCAGGATCTGGGTGGCTGCGCCGTAGTGCCGGGCGTCCGCGGGCAGCCCCAGCTCGAGGTTCGCGTCCACCGTGTCGCGGCCGCCGTCCTGGAGCTGGTAGGCCTGCAGCTTCGCGACCAGGCCGATGCCGCGGCCCTCGTGCCCGCGGAGGTACACCAGCACGCCGCGGCCCTCCTCGA
>Ga0308174_10000729_pt1 | contig 14391 bp, 16 predicted proteins | sample PhyPR2_FD_203894 | JGI IMG/M metagenome (GOLD analysis project Ga0308174, IMG submission 203894) | Soil microbial communities from UC Gill Tract Community Farm, Albany, California, United States - DLSLS.P.R2 | ecosystem: Environmental > Terrestrial > Soil > Agricultural land | place: USA...
GCCAGTTCACCCCCGGCGGCTCCCCCGCGGCGACGCCCAAGGCCGAACGGACCGATCCGATGGTCTCGCCGCTCGCGGTTCCGTTTCCGAACGTGGTCCGGGTGGCGGGGGTGGAAATGGCCACCGGCCGCGCCGGCTTCTACAAGCACGACCGCGACGACCTGATGGTCATGACCTTCCCGGAAGGCGCGAGCTGCGCCGGCGTCTTCACCCGCCATGGCGTGGGCTCCGCGCCGGTCGACTGGTGCAAGCGGCATCTCGCGACCACCAAGGGGGAGGGGGTCCGCGCCCTGGTGGTCAACGCCGGCTGCGCCAACTCTTTCACCGGCAGGCCGGGCGCGGACGCCGTGCGCCGCGTCTGCCAGGCGATCGCCAAGCGCTTCGATTGCCGCCAGCGCGACGTGATGGTGGCCTCCACCGGCGTCATCGGCGTGCTGCTGGACGATTCCCGGATCATCCACCGCCTGCCGGAGCTCGAGCACAGGATGGCGCCGGACGGCTGGCTCGCCGCGGCCCGCGCCATCATGACCACCGATACCTTCCCGAAGGGCGCCTACGCCGAGGCCCGGATCGACGGCCACACGGTTCGCATCGCGGGGATCTGCAAGGGTTCGGGGATGATCGCGCCGGACATGGCGACCATGCTGGCCTTCGTGGTGACCGATGCGGCGATCTCGCCCGCTGCGCTGCAGATCCTGCTGTCGCTCTACGCCCGCAACACCTTCAACGCCGTGACCGTCGACGGCGACCGCTCGACCAACGACACCCTGCTGCTGTTCGCGACCGGCCAGTCGGGCGCGCCGCGCATCGGCCGCGCCGGCGACCGGCGCCTGGCCGACTTCCGCGAGAAGCTGGAGGCCGTGCTGCTCGACCTCGCCCTGCAGCTGGTCCGCGACGGCGAGGGCGCCTCGAAGTTCATCAAGGTCACCGTCAGCGGGGCCGAGAGCCATGCCTCGGCCCGCAAGATCGCCCGCACGGTCTGCGAGAGCCCGCTCGTCAAGACCGCCTTCGCCGGCGAGGACGCCAACTGGGGCCGCATCGTCATGGCGGTGGGCCGCGCCGACGAGCCGATCGACCGCGACAAGCTCTCGGTCAGGTTCGGCGAGCTGTGGGCGGCCCAGGACGGGCTGGTCGCCGCCGCCTATGACGAAGCCAGGATGAGCGCCTACATGAAGAACAAGGAGCTCGAGGTGGCCATCGACGTGGGCGTCGGCCGCGGCTCGGCCGAGATGTGGACCTGCGACCTCACCAAGCGCTACGTCGAGATCAACGGGGACTATCGGTCATGAGCCGCGCATGAGCGCGGAGAAGGCCCTTTTGCTGGTCGCCGCCGCGGCCCTGGTGGATGTCGACGGCCGGGTGCTGATCTGTCAGCGGCCGCCGGGCAAGCCGCTGGCCGGGCTGTGGGAATTCCCGGGCGGCAAGGTCGAGGCCGGCGAGACCCCGGAGGCCTGCCTGATCCGCGAGCTGGAGGAGGAGCTGGGCATCGCGGTCACCCAACCCTGCCTCGCGCCGTTCGTCTTCGCGAGCCACGCCTACGAGAGCTTCCACCTCCTGATGCCGCTCTATCTGGTCCGCCGCTGGGACGGCCGCGTCGAGAACCGGCATCACGCCGCGCTGGCCTGGGTGAAGCCCGCCAGGCTCGGCGACTACCCCATGCCGCCGGCCGACGCCCCGCTGGTCGCCTGGCTCCGGGACCTGATCTGAAATTCTAGCGGTAGCTCGTCCGCACCGCCATCCGGGCCGGTCGGGTCGCCTCGACGACGCACTGACCGGTATCGGCCATGGCGTGCTGGCCCAGGCAGAAGATGTCTTCGTATTGCGGGCCGGCCGCCGAGAGGCATTGGTAGAGGTTGAGCTTGGCCATCTTCAGGCACATGCCGGTGCGCGGCTCGCTCATCAGCGCCCCGCCCTGGCTCTCTTCGCCCAGCACGCTGAGCGCGGCGAGGGCCACGCCGCGCACCACCACCGGCCCCGCGGGTCCGGAACGGCGGCTGGTCTCCGACATCGCCGCATAGAGCCGCGCGCTTTCGGCGGGGTTCGCGCGGTAGGGCTCGGCGGAGAGCTGCTTGACCCTGGCGAGGCGGCCGCGCGGATCGGCGACGGCGCGCTTCGACCAGGCCTGGTGCTGAACCGAATAGGCGGCGCGCTTCACCTTCAGCCCCTGCTCGTGCAGCGCCTGGCCCTCGCCGATCAGCGCTCCCGAGGCCCGCGCGGCGGCGGCCTCGCCGCCCGGCAGGGAGAGCGCAAATCCGGGGTCGGCGGCCAGGCGGCGGGCGAGCTCGGCCCGGTTCCGGCTCGCCCTGACCGCCGCGACGAAGCGGGGCTCCTGCAAGGCCGCCACGGCGGCGTAGGCGATCATGCCCTGCTCGAGCTGGCGCGGCTCATGGCTCGCGCCGGCCAGGAGGTCCTGGCTCACGTCGGCGGGGCCGGAGAACCGGTCGTCGATGGCCCGCGCGCGGCGCATGTAGGCCTCGAACACGCTGGCCTCGGCGGTGAGCCTCGAAGGCGTCGCCTGGACGGCGGGCGAAGAATAGGCGCGCGGGGCGGATTTCCGCGGCGCCCCAGCGCATCCGGCGGCCAAGGCGACGACGGCGATGAGCGCGCCCGCGCTCGACAAGACTTTGAACTTCACGCAAGCCCCCGGGGCGATTGCGTCCCTCGAGCGTCACCTTAGGAAGCTTCGCTTCTGAGCTTCGCCGTGGCGGCTTGTCGCGCAGGCTGGCCCGGGACTGCTTAAGGAAGCTCGAATCGCGACCTCGGCCCGGTTGGGCCGCGAGCCGGTCGCGTCACCGAGGCAGCTTGTGCTCGACGGTCCCGAGGGCCTCGGCCAGGCGCATCTTGGCCGAGCCGGGCTTCAGCGGCTGCTGCTGGCCTTCATGGGGCGCCCAACCGGTGAGCGTCACGATCTCGAAGGTGGCCGTCACGCGTCCGTCCGGAGCGGCGAACCGCTGCTGGTAGAGCTCGCAGGCGCGGCCGACCAGCGCCCGGGTGAGGCCGCGGGGATGCCGCTCGGCGAGCGCGTTGGTCTCGCCCATCCGGCGCAGGTCGGTCACCAGCTTCAGCGGGTGCTCGTAGCTCACGCTGACCCGGTCCACGTCGGCCACGGGCAGGGCGAATCCGGCGCGCTGCAGCAGGGCGGCCGCATCGGACATGTCGGCGAACGGCGACACGCGGCTGCCGGCGCCGCCCAGCATCTCGTCTTCCGCCGCCATCAGCGATTGGCGCAGCTCGGTGAGCGTCGATCCGCCGAGGAAGGCGCCCAGGAACAGGCCGTCCGGCTTCAGCGCGCGGCGGATCTGGATCAGCGCGCCCACCACGTCGTTGGTCCAGTGCAGCCCGAGCGTCGAGACCACCAGGTCGAGGCTGGCCTCGGAGAACGGCAGCCGCTCCTCGTCCAGCACGGCGCGCAGGCCTCCGCGTCCCGCCAGCATCGCGGCGGACGCATCGGTCTCGAGCAGGGTCCCGACCCGCGCCCGCGCGGGCCCCTCCGCCAACGCTTCGGCGAACGCCCCGCGGCGGCTGGAAAGCTCGACCGCGAGCGGGAACTCCCGCATGATCGCCTCGAGCCGCTCGGCCAGGTCCAGCGCGGCGCGGCGGTGCAGGAAATCGGCCTGGCCGAACCCCGCCGCGGCCCGGTCCAGGCGCTTGCGGTGCAGGGTGCGGTCGAACAGGCGTGGCGGGGCGGACATTGCGCGCGGAAGATGGGCTCTTGGGCGGGCTTTTGAAACCGGGTCCGCGCGCCCGCGCCCTGTGGCGGACCGGCCTCGACCTGGTCTTCCCGCCGCAGTCGCTGGACGGCGCGCCCGCCCAGGCGGGCGGCCTGTCGCCGGAAACCTGGGCGCGCATCCACTTCCTGGACGGGCCGGTCTGCGACGGCTGCGGCGCCCCGTTCGAGTACGACCAGGGCCAAGGTCCGAACGGCGAGCGCGCCCGCTGCGCCGGCTGCATGGCCCGGCCCCGCGCCTTCCAGTCCGCCCGCGCCGCCTGCCTCTACGACGAGGCCTCGCGCGATCCGATCCTCAAGCTGAAGCACGCCGACCGGCTCGACCTCGCGCCCCTGCTGGCCCGCTGGATCTCGCGCTCGGCCCGCGAGCTGCTGGCGGAGGCCGACGCGCTCGTCCCCGTGCCGCTGCACCGCGCCCGCCTGTTCCGCCGCCGCTACAACCAGGCCGCCGAGATCGCCCGTCCCCTGGCCGCGCTGAGCGGCCTCGCCTACCTGCCCGACGCGCTGGTCCGCCGCCGCGCCACCGAGAGCCAGGCCGGCAAGTCGGGCGCAGGCCGGCGCCGCAACGTGGCCGCGGCCTTCGCGGTCCCGCCTGCCCGGGCGGCGCAGGTCGCGGGCCGGCGCATCGTGCTGATCGACGACGTCATGACCACCGGCGCCACCGCCGAAGGCTGCGCGCGGGCCCTGAAGGCCGCCGGCGCGGCGCGCGTGGATGTCGCAGTGGTCGCACGTGTTAAAGAGATGGGCGGACTCACCATATGAAGGCTCAGCGACAGTCGTTCGTCAGGACGCCATGAGCCGGGTCACCATCTACACCAAACCCTACTGCCCCTACTGCGTCCGTGCGATCTCGTTGCTGGAGCGCAAGGGCGTGGACTTCACCGAGATCGAAGCCGCCTTCGATCCGGAGTTGCGGCAGGAGATGATCCGCCGCTCCGGGCGCGCCACCTTCCCGCAGATCTTCATCGGCGAGCGCCACATCGGCGGCTGCGACGACATGATGGCCCTCGACCGCGCCGGCCAGCTCGATCCCCTGCTGCAAGCCGCGGCGTAGTCCCTCCCTTGATGGGGAAGGACAGCTCGGCGAAGCCGGGCAGGGTGGGGATGTGCGGTCCAATCTCCTACCCCTCCGGTTGATCCGCAATTCCCCACTCCGGTCGCGCAAGCGCGACCACCCCTCCCCATGAGGAGGAGGGACAGCTATATCCTCCACCATGAAGGTCGGCCTCATCCAGACCCGCACGCCGGCCAGCCAGGCGGCGGCGCTGGCGCATGTGCTGCCGCTGGTCCGCGAGGCCGCCGCGCAGGGCGTCGAGCTGATCGCCACGCCGGAGGGCTCCAACCTCCTGCAGAAGAACCGCGAGAAGCTGTTCGCCACCTTGAGGAGCACCGACGAGGATCCGTTCGTCCAGGGGATGCGCGCGGCCGCCAAGGAGCTCGGCGTGTGGATCCTGATCGGCTCGGCGCTGGTCCGGCGCGAGGACGGCAAGTGCGCCAACCGCGCCCTGCTCATCGATTCCGCAGGCGAGATCACCGCCGCCTACGACAAGCTGCACATGTTCGACGTGAACCTGCCGACCGGCGAGGTGGCCCGCGAGTCCGAGAGCTACGAGCCCGGCGACCGCGCCGTGGTCGCCGACGTCCCCGGCGCGCGGCTGGGGCTGACCATCTGCTACGATCTGCGCTTCCCGGCGCTCTACCGGGCTCTGGCGCTGGCCGGCGCGGAGATCATGACCATCCCGGCCGCCTTCACCCGCCCGACCGGCGAGGCCCACTGGGAGGTGCTGATGCGCGCCCGCGCCATCGAGACCGGCGCCTTCGTCATCGCCCCCGCCCAGGGCGGCTTCCACGAGGACGGCCGCGGCACCTGGGGCCGCTCGCTCGCGGTCGGGCCCTGGGGCGAGGTGATCGGCAAGCTCGATCACGACGAGCCGGGCGTGCTGGTGGTCGAGATCGATCCCGCCGCTTCGGCCAAGGCGCGCCGCGCCATCCCCGCGCTCGCCAACGCCCGCGCGTTCGCCGGCCCCGAAGCGCCGCAATGATCCGTTACGCGCTGGCCTGCGAGCACGGCCATGAATTCGAGGGCTGGTTCGGCTCGTCCGAGGCCTTCGACGGCCAGCAGGCGGACAACCAGATCGAATGCCCGCTCTGCGGCTCCCGCGCGGTGCGCAAGCAGATCATGGCCCCCGCCGTCGCCGGCACGAAACGGACCCCGGCCGAGCCGCGCGGCAAGGCGCGAATGATGATGCAGGCGATGGGCGAGCTTCGCCGCCACGTGGAGGAGACCTTCGACGACGTCGGCGACGCCTTCGCCTCCGAAGCCCGCGCCATCCACGACGGCCGCTCCGAGGCGCGCGGCATCTATGGCCAGGCGAGCCCGAAGGAGGTGCGCGCGCTGGTGGAAGACGGCGTTCCCGTCGCCCCCCTGCCGCCGAAACCGCCCACCAAGACCGAGCTGAATTAATCCCCTTCCCAAGTCTCGCGAATGCCTTGTGTGGCTGATATGCCACACTACATCGGGTGAGCGGCGGTTGCGCTTGGTCAAGGCAGGCGCCGCAATCCGCCTATCGAGGGGACCCGATGAACATCGACATCTATTCCGATCGCGCCAAGCAGGCGATCAGCTCGGCCCAGAGCCTGGCGCTCGCCAGGCGCCATCAGCAGCTCGCGCCGGAGCACCTGCTGAAGGTGTTGCTCGAGGAAAAGGACGGGCTCGCCCGCGCGCTGATCCAGAGCGCCGGCGGCCGGCCCGACCAGGCGGACCAGGCGGTCGAGGCCGCCATCGCCAAGCTGCCCAAGGTCGAAGGCGGCTCAGGCCAGCTCTACATGAAACCCGAGACCGCGCGGGTGTTCGCCGATGCGGAGGCCGGCGCCAAGAAGGCCGGCGACGCCTTCGTCACCACCGAGCGCCTCTTGATCGCCATCGCCAAGGAAGGCGGCGAGGCGGCCGCGGCGCTGAAGGCCGCGGGCGCCACGCCCAAGGGGCTGGAAGAGGCCGCGCAAGCCATCCGCAAGGGCAAGACCGCCGATTCCGCCTCGGCCGAGGAGGGCTACGACGCGCTGAAGCGCTACGCCCGCGACCTCACCCAGGCCGCCCGCGACGGCAAGCTCGACCCGGTGATCGGCCGCGACGAGGAGATCCGCCGCACCATCCAGGTGCTCTCCCGCCGCACCAAGAACAATCCCGTGCTGATCGGCGAGCCCGGCGTCGGCAAGACCGCCATCGTCGAGGGCCTGGCGCTGCGCATCGTCAACGGCGACGTGCCCGAAGGCCTGAAGGACAAGCGGCTGCTGGCGCTCGACATGGGCGCGCTGATCGCCGGCGCGAAATACCGCGGCGAGTTCGAGGAGCGCCTGAAGGCGGTGCTGAACGAGGTCACCGCCGCCGAGGGCTCGATCATCCTGTTCATCGACGAGATGCACACCCTGGTCGGGGCCGGGAAGTCGGAAGGGGCGATGGACGCCTCCAACCTCCTGAAGCCGGCGCTCGCCCGCGGCGAACTGCACTGCGTCGGCGCGACCACCCTCGACGAGTACCGCAAGAACGTCGAGAAGGACGCCGCCCTGGCCCGGCGCTTCCAGCCGGTGTTCGTGGACGAGCCCTCGGTCGAGGACACCGTCTCGATCCTGCGCGGCCTGAAGGAGAAGTACGAGGTCCACCACGGCGTACGGATCTCGGATTCGGCCATTGTCGCCGCCGCGACGCTCTCCAACCGCTACATCGCCGACCGCTTCCTACCCGACAAGGCGATCGACCTGGTCGACGAGGCCGCGAGCCGCGTGCGGATGGCGGTCGATTCCAAGCCCGAGGAGTTGGACGAGATCGACCGGCGGATCGTGCAGCTGAAGATCGAGCGCGAGGCGCTCGCCAAGGAGACCGACAGCGCCTCCAAGACCCGCCTGGAGAAGCTCGAGGAAGAGCTCAGGGGCCTGGAATCCGAGAGCGCCGAGATGACCGCCCGCTGGCGCGCGGAGAAGGAGAAGGTCAGCTCCGCCGCCCAGGCCCGCGAGGCGCTGGACCGGCTGCGCGCCGAGCTGGTGAACGCCCAGCGCCGCGGCGACCTGCAGCGCGCCTCGGAGATCGCCTATGGCGAGATCCCCGGGCTGGAGAAGCGGCTCGCCGCCGCCGAAGCCGCCGAGAGCAAGGATGCGCTGAGCCCCGAGGTGGTCGACGCCGAGCAGATCGCCGCCGTGGTCTCCCGCTGGACCGGCGTGCCGGTCGAGAAGATGCTCGAGGGCGAGCGCGAGAAGCTGCTCAAGATGGAGGATGCGCTGCGCGAGCGCGTGGTCGGCCAGGAAGAGGCGCTCGTCGCGGTCTCCGACGCCGTCCGCCGGGCGCGCGCGGGCCTGAAGGATCCCAACCGGCCGATCGGCTCGTTCCTGTTCCTGGGTCCCACCGGCGTCGGCAAGACCGAGCTCACCAAGGCGCTCGCCGAGTTCCTGTTCGACGACGAAGGCGCCGTCACCCGCCTCGACATGAGCGAGTACATGGAGAAGCACTCGGTCAGCCGGATGATCGGCGCGCCGCCGGGCTACGTCGGCTACGACGAGGGCGGGGCGCTGACCGAGAGCGTGCGGCGCCGGCCCTACCAGGTCGTGCTGTTCGACGAGGTCGAGAAGGCCCACCCGGACGTGTTCAACGTGCTGCTGCAGGTGCTCGACGACGGCCGCCTGACCGACGGCCAGGGCCGCACCGTCGACTTCCGCAACACCCTGATCATCATGACCTCCAACATGGGCTCGGAGTACCTGGCGGCGCTGGGCGAAGGCGACGACGTGGAGAAGGCCCGCGGCCCGGTGATGGACGTGGTGCGCCGGCACTTCCGCCCGGAGTTCCTGAACCGCATCGACGAGATCATCCTCTTCAAGCGGCTCGGCCGGCCGGAGATGGACAACATCGTGCGCATCCAGCTGCAGCGGGTGGAGAAGCTGCTGGCCGACCGGCGGATGTCGATCGCGCTGGAGCCCTCGGCCATGCATTGGCTGGCCGAGCGGGGCTACGACCCGGTCTATGGCGCGCGGCCCCTGAAGCGGGTGATCCAGAAGGAGCTCGTGGATCCCATCGCGCGCAAGCTGTTGGCCGGCGAGCTGGAGGACGGGGCGGTGATCGACGTCGGGGCCGGCGACCAGGGCCTGGAGATCGCCCGCGCCAGGGTCCACTAGCGGCCAGCAAAACGCCCGCCAGTCGCCTGGCGGGCGTTCACCTGTTCCGGCCCCGGGATCAGTACTCTTCCCAGCACACGCGGCGGGTCATGTAGCCGCCGTCGTAGTCATAGTCGCTGCGCAGCTTGCACTTGATGCGGTGGCCGTCGGCCGCCAGCATGCCGTTCGGGTCAGGGCCGAAGCGGTCCACCGGAACGCCCGGAACAGCGCCGAAGGCCTCTGAGCCGAGGATCGTGCCGATCACTGCGCCGGCCAGGCCAGGCGCCGAGTAGTACGGCGTCACGTAACCGGGCGCCGGCGCCACATAGCCGCTCACCGGGGCCGGGTTGTAATAGTAGGCGCTGGGCGGGGGGTTGTAATAATAGCCATAGTAGGACTGCGCGCTCGCCGCGCCGGCGATCGCCGCGCCGCCCGCGACAATGGCCAGGCCGGCAAGGGCGCTCAGGGTCTTACGCATCACTCACTCCTCTCGGGCATCCCCGGGGGCGCACGCAGGGCGCGCTCGACATCGGTTGGCGGAGCCTGCGATCGGGCGGCGGGGGGCGTGTCAGGTCCCGACGTCCGCGGCTCTCACATCAGCTCAACGCTCGCGGGTGCGACCGGGGTTCCCAGGGCCTCGCTTGGTTTTATTGGCTTTTTGGCAGCTCGCAGGGTCGCGTGACCCCCGGCCGCACCGCAATGCGGTCGGTCGCCGGGTCATAGCCGGGATAGGTGGCCAGGCAGTCGGCCATGTGCCGCTCGCGGGCGGTGTAGCCCTTGCCCGCCGCCGCGCGGTAGGTGGTCTTCACCCCGAAGCTTTCCACTGACGGCGCGGCTGGCCGGGGCGCGTTCGCTCTGGCCTCCGGCTTGGCCGAGGCGGCGCTGACCCCGGTCAGCGCGAGCACGCTCGCAGCCGCGGCCGCGCAGGTCGGAACGCGCATGTCATCCTCCGGTCGGCGAACGTCCCGTCGCGCCCGCCTGGGAGACAAACCCTTGAAACTCCGGCCGGTTCAACGCCTGGACGATCAAATCCGAGGTGACGGAAGGACCCCCGCGGACCGGGGCCTCATGGTCTCGTCGGGGGAGTACAGCGCAGCCTCGGCTTCGGTTCGCTGGTCTACAGGCCGATGGTCACCGTGCGGCCGCCGCGGGTGACCACGCGGCGCATCAGCGCTAGGCTTGGTCCGGCGCCCTTGAGCGGCCGGCCGATGGTGATCACGTACCACGCGCCGTCCGGCAGGTGGGCGAAGCTGAAGCGGTCGGTGGAATCGCAGGTGGCGCGCTTGATGTAGGGCGAGGAGTCGCCGGGCGGCGCCTCGGCGGTTCGCGCCCGCACCTCGTCGGCCGGAAGCGCGGCCCGCTCGGAGGAAAGATAGAGCACCTCCATCCGCCGCCGGGACCAGGTGGTCTCAGGGGTCAGGATCACGATCGCGCCGGCGCAGGTGTAGCGCGTGGCGCCCCGCTGGTAGGCGAGCCGGCCCACGATCGCGTTGGGGCCGGGCTGCTGCGACCAGGCGAAATCGTGCGCGCGGAAGGCGGGTTCGCCCATCCCGGGCGCAGCGGGCGGCGGATAGCCCGGCGGCGGCGGGCCGAGCGTCGGGGCGCAGGCGGCAGCCGTGGCGGCCAGGAGCAGGGCGGCGAAAGGTCTGACGCGGAGCATGGAGCGGAGCTTATAGGCCAATGCGGCGAAACCTTGCCAGCGGCCGCCGTCGAACGCGGCCTCAAGCCTAACCGTCCATGGCCAAGCTTTGTTCCTTACCCCGGTCCGCGATTATATACTTTGCAAACCCACTGAAGCTGTGGCATAAGGTTCCCAAGAGGAATCAATGCCATGTCCGTTCTGAGCCGCCCCTACTTCCACGACGAACAAGAAGCCTTCCGCTTCGTCGAGAGCATCATCTGGCCGCAAGGCCCGGCGTGCCCTCACTGCGGCGCGGTGGATCGGATCGGCTCGATTGCGCCCAAGCCTGAGAAGCGCGTCCGCTACGGCCTGAGGAAATGCGGCCACTGCAAGGGCCAGTTCACCGTCCGCACGGGCACGATCTTCGAGGAGTCGAAGCTGCCGATGACGAAGTGGCTTCAGGCGATCTTCCTCATGACCGCCTCGAAGAAGGGCGTCAGCGCCCACCAGCTGCACCGCACGCTAGAGGTCACGTACAAGACCGCCTGGTTCCTCGCGCACCGCATCCGCGAGGCCATGCGTTCCGGTGAGCTGGCCCCGTTCGGCTCCGACGGCGGTGCGGTGGAAGTTGACGAAACCTATTTCGCCCGCGATCCCGGTTCTCCAACCGGGGCGGCAAGGACAAGCTGGCCGTTATCAGCCTGATCGAGCGCAACACCGGCCGCGCCCGCTTTTTCGTGGTGGACTACGCGACCGCAAAGACGGTCGGCGGCATCGTCGCCGAGAACATGGCGAAGGAAGCCCACCTGATCACGGACGCGTCCAACGTCTACAAGCGCGTGGGCGCCACCTTCGCCTCTCACCGCTGGGTCAACCACAGCGCGGACGAGTACGTGTCCAAGTTCGATCCCCGCATCCATACCAACACGGTCGAAGGCTTCTACAGCATCTTCAAGCGCGGCATGCGGGGCGTGTACCAGCACTGCCAACCGAAGCACCTGCACCGCTACATGGCTGAGTTCGACTTCCGCTACAGCAACCGCGTGGCGGTCGGCGTGGACGACAACCTGCGCGCCGTGAAGGCGCTACAAGGCGTGGTCGGCAAGCGACTGACCTACCGGTTGCCTGACCAGCGGAGCGAAGCCGCCCAAGGCTAAGGGGCGCAGGCGCTCACGCCGGCTAACCAAGCGCCGTAAGTCGGCGGGGATTCCCCCCGCTTCACCCTAATGCTACATTCACAGCACAACGGCGCGGCCTCGCGGTCGCGCCGTTGCTCCTAGTCTCCCTTAGGGAGAAGGGTTCGGTGCCCGCTTCAGCGGGAGCCCGGCAACAACCGGGCGGCTTGCCAAGCCACGCTGATCTCCTTTGCGACTAGGGGTTCCGCGCCGCGTGTGTCGCCGTTGGAAGCTTCACGCGGAGCGCTCGAAATTGGGCGGCGACCGGTCATTGATCGGTCGCCGTTTCCTTGGTGATCTTCACCTCGACCGTGCCTTTGCCGGTGTAGATGTTCTCGAAGATCGAAGAGGCCATGCGCAGCCAAGACGCGCGCCCTTCCACCGTCCATGGCTTGCCGGGCTCGGGAAGCGTCATCAGCAGACCTTGAACGAGCGGATGGTTCTTGCCGGCGTGTTGGTCGGGCTTGTCCCGCTTCTGCGGCTCGGGCGCACCTTCGTGCTGTGCCTCAGGCGCCTTCGCCACCTTCGGCTTCTTGCGGGTGCCACCGTTGGAAACGGGTCGAGGCGCTGGACTTGTCAGGATGCGCTGGCCTAGCGGGATGCCAGCCTGCTTGGCGGCGTGAAGGAAGAAGGTTCGGCACTTGCGGGCCACATCCTCCTTGGCGCCGGTCACCTTGAACGCATCGGCGAACATCTGCGGCGTCGCAGTCATCAGATCCAGCTTGAAGACATACGGGTACGACGCCTTGAGAAGCTCTCCTAGCAGCGGGTCGAAGTCGTCGGTCTTGTATTTGCTGACCAGAAATTCGAGGGCAACGGTGGGCTTAGTGCCCTCCATCAGCCCCAGCGCGCGAAGGCCGCTCTTGAGCTGACCCTGTGTGCCTCCCGAGAAGCGACGCAGCACTGAGCCGTCAATCTGCGGCGGCATGCCGTTCGTTTTCAGTTCCTCCAGAAACGTAAGGAAGGTCGCAAAGGGGATGTACGGGGGGATCGCGCCAGTAGCGCCCCCCTCGATCTCCGGCGCCCCTGCGCCGCCGTCTGTCCCGTGGTCTGCTTCAGACATGGAACGGGTTCCTTGTTCCGACTTGTGCCAAGATCATAGGAGCAAGGACGGCACAAGCGCAACCGTCTGTTGGATGGCACAAGAAAAAGACAATGCCAACTGAGCGCTTGCGGCACGGAGAAAACGGGCCAGACTGATTCGCGAGTTGTTGCTCGGAGAACGAAAATGCGAGTACTTGCAAAAGCTTATAAGGATCGGCCTCTTGATCGCGTCATAGCTGAGCGGGCGGGAAGAGTGGTCTTTTTGGCAACCGCATCCGCCCTTCGTGCCAACAGTGCCACGGGCGTTGGCTTCCCTTTGGGCTGCGTATTTGAGTTCGACGATCAGTTGTACGAAGCTCTCACACGTGCTTGGGAGGCTGGCGATTCGGCCCGCGTTGACGAGCTCTGGAGTGCTGCCCAGCCCCTAGGGCCTATGGGCGGCGAGTGATACGATCCACCGATGCCTGATGAACCCAAGCCCCAGGTCGACAAGTTCCGCGACCTCGCCCGCGAGCTTGGGGCGGACGAGGACGAGGAGAAGTTTGAGGACGCGGTGAAGCGGATCGCGCCAAAGGCGCCCGCGAAATCCGACGATGAGCGAGAGTGACCGACTCGATTGTCGCCGCGCGGCAAGCTCTAGATGACCGCCGAGAACGGCCGAAGCTCTAGAACAATCTTCGGAAGCGGCTGCGCTTCAAGGATGTTGAGATATTGATCTGCCGTGCAGGGCGGCTTTTTCAAGCGCTGGCGGCAATGCGAGGCTGCGATCAGAACTGACGCCTGATCTAGGCCGAACTGGTGCATCAGGAAGTCATCCGGGTGCTGAGCCTCTATGTTGAACGGCTCAAGCACTGCGGTTGGGAAATCCTTGAGATTTGAGGTGATGATAGCGTCAGCCCCGCAATGAATGGCCGCAGCCAGGACGTGACGGTCATTGGGGTCAGGTAGCTTCAGTGCTGGAATGAGAACTTCATACCCTTGGACTAGGCAATCCAAGACGGCGCTGTCCATCAGGCTACGCGTCCGCGCCAGCTGCTCGGGCGTGATGTCGCTCCGGTTCTCTAGGAGATTCCGAATCCACTCATCGTGGATGTGATCCGTCCATTTTGCGCGAAAGAGTCCGCTCGCCGCGAGTTCCACGAGGATATCTCGCAGCGGAGCGGGGTAGAGCACGCAAGCGTCGAAAACGACCGTGTAGCTCGATATTCTAATAGCCCATCCCCAGCGATTGCGACTGAGCGGCCAACTCGTCCATCGCTGAGCGGCGCCGCTTCTCAAACTGCGCCTTATAAGCGGTTAGGTCGGCAAAACGCACGCGTCGGTGTGTGCCCACCATGTGATGGGGTATTTGGTCCTCTTTGAGGAGTTTGACCAAAAACGGACGCGACACGTTGAGTAAGTCGGCCGCCTCTTGCGTGGTCAACTCGGCATGGATCGGAATCATCGTCACAGCGTTGCCCTGGCCCATCTCCGTAAGAAGATGGGAGAGCAATTGCGTGACCGCTTTGGGAAGGATCAATTCCTCCCCGTTTTCGAGGTGAACGGTCAGCGTGTCCTTCGAGGAGCGCGCTAGGGCGCGGCTTGCCACGGAGGCTAGTTCGCTGTCCTGCACTGATGGGACAACAGTTCCTGGTCGCTCTAAAATCTCATTCATCGGCCATCCTCCCCCTCGCGTAGCTTAT
>Ga0308174_10000730_pt1 | contig 14384 bp, 12 predicted proteins | sample PhyPR2_FD_203894 | JGI IMG/M metagenome (GOLD analysis project Ga0308174, IMG submission 203894) | Soil microbial communities from UC Gill Tract Community Farm, Albany, California, United States - DLSLS.P.R2 | ecosystem: Environmental > Terrestrial > Soil > Agricultural land | place: USA...
GTACGGCCTCGCGGTCTACGCGATGAATTCCGAGCTGTCGCAGAACGTCGCCGCCTCGCTGGAGGGCTGGTATTCCGATCACCTGTCCTGGCGTTGGATCGACTGGCAGTACTGCGCCATGCTGCCGGCGATGTTCGCCTGCGTCTGGTACGGCGTGCCGCGCGAGAAGGTCAACGCCGCCCTGCTGCGCGAGCTCGACTGGCCGGGAATTGCCTACGCCGCGAGTGGCTTCACGCTGCTCTATGCCGGCCTCGATCAGGGCAACCGGCTGGATTGGACCGGCAGCGGCACCGTCGTCGGCCTGCTGTCGCTGGGCGGCATCTTCACCCTCGTCTTCGTGCTGCGCGAGCTGGTCACGCCGCGCCCATTCCTCAACCTGCGGCTCATCGTGCGGGAGAACCTGCCGCTGCTCCTGCTGCTGCTGTCCGGCTTCCGCTTCATCATCCTCTCGACCGCCTACATCATCCCGACCTACCTGCTGACGGTGCAGAACTTCCGCGAGCTGCAGGTCGGCGCCGTGCTGCTGTGGATCGCGCTGCCGCAGATCGCCATCGTCCTGCCGCTCGGCGCCTTGCTGCGTCGGATCGACGCGCGCTGGGTCCTTGCGTTCGGCTCCGCTCTCATCGGCGCGGCCTGCCTGATGGCGACCGACCTGACGAGCCAATGGGCGACGGTGGATTTCCTGCCGTCGCAGATCCTCCAGGCGATCGGCCAATCCTTCGCGCTCACCGCCCTGGTCGTGCTGATCGTGCGCTCGATCCATCCGTCCGACGCGCTGACCATCGGCTGCCTCATCCAGATCAGCCGGCTGTTCGGCGGCGAGGTCGGCACCGCCTTCATGCAGACCTTCGTGCGGATGCGCGAGCAGGTGCATTCCAACCTGGTCGGGCTGCACGTCGACGGCATCGCCGGCGCGACCGTGGACCGGCTGTCGGCGTATCAGGCGGCGGTCGGCTCGCGCACCGCCGATCTCGGCGAGGCCGCCGCGCGCGCCGCGAAGCTGCTTGCCACCACGGTCGCGCAGCAGGCGTCGGTGCTCTCGTTCATCGACGGCTTCCTGGCGGCGGCGGTCGGCGCGCTCGTCTGCCTGCTGCTCGTCGCCATCATGCGGCGCCCGCCGCCGTCGGCGTTCTGATCGTCCGGTTCTATCGCGCCGCTTCGCCGTACTGGGTCGATGCGCGGGACGGCGAACTGCTGGCCGTCACACCGACCAGGATCGCGGCGACCACGCTCGACGCCGCGAGTGCGACCAGGCTGATGGTGAACGAGCCGGTATGGTCGCGCAGCGAGCCGATCAGGTACGGCCCGAAGAAGCCGCTGAGATTGCCCACCGAGTTGATGAGCGCCACCGCCCCGGCCGCCGCCACGCCGGTGAGAAACATGGTCGGCAGCGTCCAGAAGATCGCGATCGCCGACCACGAGCCGAGGATGACGAAGGCCAGCCCGGTCAGCGCCAGCGCCGCCGACACGGTGTTGGCGCTGAGCAGCACGCCGACCGCGACCAGCAGACAGGCCGCGATGATGTGCCAGGTGCGCTCGCCGGTGCGGTCCGAGTGGCGCGTCCAGAGCTGCAATCCCACCACCGCGACGGCGTTCGGCGCCATCAGCGCCCAGCCCACCTGCGCATTGGTCAGCCCGAACTGCTTGATCATCAAGGGCATCCACATGCCCATGCCGGCGAGGCTGAGGATCATGCAGAAATAGATCAAGGCCAGCATCAGCACGCGCGGATGCGCCAGCGCCTGCCCGAGGCTGTGACGGCCCGCCGCTTCCCGCTCCACCCGTTCGGCCTGGATGGTGCGGGCGAGCCAGCCGCGCTCGTCGGCGGTCAGCCAGCTCGCATGGTCGACCTTGGAATTGAGCAGCACCGCGACGACCAGCCCCATGAGCAGGGCGGGCACCGCCTCGATGAGGAACAGCCAGCGCCAGCCGGCGAGGCCCGAGACGCCGTCCATTGCCCCGAGCAGCCACCCGGATAACGGCGAGCCGATCAATGCGGAAAGAATCGACGCGGTGCCGGCCAGCGCCAGCATCCGCGAACGCTGACGATGCGGCACCCAGTACGTCAGATACACGATCATCGCCGGCGCGAAGCCCGCCTCGGCGGCGCCGAGCATGATCCGGACCACGTAGAAGCTGGTGGCGCTCCAGATCGCCGCGTTCAGCGCCGACACGACTCCCCAGATCATCATGATGAGCGCCAGCCAGAACCGCGCACCCACCCGCTCCATGACGACATTGCTCGGCACCTGGAACAGGACGTAGCCGAGCGCGAAGATGCCGGCGCCGATGCCGAACGTCGTGCCGTCGAACTGCATGTCGCGGTTCATCGTCAGCGCGGCGAAGCCGACATTCGTGCGATCGAGATAGTTCGCGAAATTGCACAGCAGGAAGATCGGCACGAGCCGGAACACCACCTTGCGGATCGTGCTTCGCTCAAGTGCCGTTTCGTCGGCAATGAAACCGCCGGCGGTCGAATTCGCTGCGGACATCGCTTTCCCTCAAAATTCGAAGGTCGCCCCGCAGCTAAAAGACTTGTTCCGACAGGGTCGCCTTTGTGTTTCCACAACCCTGCCACCCTCGCGGACTGCCCGCAAGAGCACGATGACTGGCAATCGACTGAAAGCGAAGCCGGCGAGCCGAAGCTCGCCGGCGGAAAGTTCAAGCGCCCGGCGGGAAGAACACCAGGCTACGAACCTCGATGCTCTCGCGCGGCGGCGCATCGGGCGGCGCCAGCGGATTCTCGAACGAGGTATGGAACGAGAGCCGCGCGCGCCCGTCCGTCGCGCTGTCATGCACGCGGATCAGCACGACTTCATCCGGCTGCTGCTCGGAGAAATAGTACCAGCGATGCCCCGGCTTGTACTCGACCGAGGAGGTTTCGCCGCGCACATGCGGATACACCAGGTCGCTCGCGATCAGGTCCGCGTCGGTAAAGCTCCGCGCGTCGCAGAGCGCGAGCGGCGAATCCAGCACCGGCCCGCGGATCGGGCGCCAGACGTTGATGACGCCGAACCGATGCTTCAGCAGTTCGTCGGCCTCCGCTCCAAGGTGGTCCCGCACGCGGCGCGGCGCGGAATTGAGCGTGTGGTCGTTATGCACCCGCCGGGACGGCTGCGGCAGATCGGCGCGCGCGCCGTTGCGCACGTTGTGGTCGAACACCACGACCCGAGAAGCGCCGAGGGTGTCGAGCAGCAAGCGTTCGACTTCCGGGTAGTAGACGCCTTTCACCTCCTCGGGCGAGTAGAAATCGCGAACCTGGCTGGGCGCCTTGAGCAGCGCGAAGCCGTTGCGGTCCAGGTTGAACTCCGACTCCCGGCCCCGCGCGTCCTCGATCCTGACGTCGTGCGGATCGTCGATCCCGTTCCAGGCGGGCACGCCCGGCGGCGGTTCCATGACGTAGCGTGCGGGCTTTTCCGCGCCGCGTTTTAGATAGTGCAACGTGGCAGTGGTGGTGCGAGGGGACGCAGTGGCATCGAGCGGCATGATCCGATCTCCTCCTGAAGCTCGTCCGAGGGCAGGCCCGGTCGGCAACTCCGTCCCAGTGGGACCGCCCCGGAGAACGGCAGAATTTTCCACAATCCGAAATGCAAGTCAATCGTATACCACCAATTATGGAAGTAATTAACCCTCCCACACCGTCATTGCGGGGAGCGAAGCGACGCGGCAATCCACGGCGGCCGCCCGCATGTGGGCACGATGGATTGCCGCGCTTCGCTCGCAATGACGGCCTGCGCGGCTCGCGATGACGAACCGGGCGGCCCCTAAATCTCGACGACCACGTATTCCCGCTCGACGCTCACCGGCACGGTCTCCGCGACGAACGGCCCCTTCGCCAGCGTCTCGCCCGGCTCGACCGTCACCGCGTAGCTGCGCGCGCGCACCGTGTCCGGGTCGCACCAGGACTGGCCGGTGCGGATGTCGAACTCCCAGCCGTGCCACGGGCAGCGCAGCATCTCGCCCTGCCGCACCAGGCGGAACTGGCCGGGACGATCCGACTCGGCGAGACCGACGAGCACGCCGCGGCACAGCGGCGCGCCCTCGTGCGGGCAGCGGTTGATCAGCGCGAAATGCTCGCCGCCGACGTTGAACACACCGATCTCGCGGCCCTGCACGGTGACGATCTTGCAGTCCCCCGGCGCGATCTCGCCCACGCTGGCGACGACATGCCGGGCCATCGCTCAGGCGAGGCCGTACAGCGACATCGCGTTGTCGCGGAACAGCTTGCGGCGGAACTCCTCGGGCAATGGCACCTTGATCGCGAAGCGCGGATCGTCCTGGTCCCAATGCGGGTAGTCGGTGGAGAACATGATGCGGTCCCAGCCGATCCACTCGAAGGTCTGCAGCAGATCCTCCGGCCGCTCCGGCTCCTCGATCGGCTGCGTCGTCACCCAGATGTGCTCCCGGACATACTCGGAGGGCAGCCGCTTTACGTGTGGCACCTCCTCGCGCAGCCGCTTCCAATGCTTGTCGAGCCGCCAGCACAGCGACGGCAGCCAGGCGAAGCCGCCCTCGACCAGCACGACGCGGAGATTCGGAATGCGCTCGAACACGCCCTCGATCACCAGGCTGGTGACCAGCGCCTCCATGCTCTGCACGTAGGAATGATGTTCCTCGTGGTAGAACGACGGCCAGCCGCCGCCGGTCGAGGCATGGCCGCTGGTGCCGCCGAGATGCAGCGCGATGGGGAATCCGTTCGCCGCGGCGGCTTCGAGGATCGGCCAATAGCGCCGGCGCCCGAGCGGCTCGAGCCCACGCGGCGGGATCATCACCTGGGAGAACCGCCGATCCCCCGCGCGCCGCTCGATCTCGGCGATCGCGGCCTCGGCGTATTCCGCCGTGACCTGCACGGAGCCCTTGAGCCGCGGCTCCGGGTCCGACCACACCTGCGCCTGCCAGTCGTTGACGGCGGTGCAAAGCGCGGCGCCGAACTCGACGTTGCGCTCGTCGGAGCAGCGGCCGATCAGCGGCAGCATCATGCCGTGCGTCACGCCGAACTTGTCGAGCACCTGCTCGCGCATGAAGCCGAGATCGGAGCCGGGATGCCCGCCGCCGGGCGGCCATGCGTCGCGCCGCATCCCGGTGCCGGGCGACAGGCGGAAATACTGCGGCGAGTTCGACAGCGCCTGCCGCCCGCGCCCGCCGATCGTCGCGCGGTGCTTGCGCCACCGCTCCGACAGGAACGGGTCGAGATCGGCCCCCGACTTCACGTAGGGGTGCACGTCGCAGTCGACGAAGCCCAACTGGCTCTGCGTCGAAACCTCGGGAACGCGATCCATGACCGTGATGTTCATCGGCTATTCCTCCGGGTTCACGAGAGGCGCGGATAGGTAGCGAGCGGATTGTCGACGAGGATTTTCTTCAGCAACGCATCGGGAATGCCCTCGGGCACCGCGTCCTCGCCGTCGAACTGCCAGTGCGGATAGTCGGTGGAGAACAGCAGAAGGTCGTCCGAGCCGATCTCCTCGACGATGCGCGCGACCTCGGTGGCACTCGGGGCGTCGAACGGCTGGGTGGTGAGCCGGACATGCTCGCGCACCAACTCGGCCGGCGAGCGCTTGTTCCACGGCACCTCGATGCGCGCCGCCCGCCACGTCTTGGTGGCCCGCCACATGTAGTTCGGCAGCCAGCTCACGCCGGATTCCATCAGCACCACCTTGAGCGCCGGGAACTGCACGAAAACGCCCTCGGTGATGAGCGAGTTCAGCGCGCCGGCGAAGCCCGAGGACTGCGCGACGTAATCCTCGAGATAATAGGACGGCCAGCCGAGCGAGGTCGGCGCATGGCGATAACTGCTGCCGGCGTGCACGCCGATCGGCAGTCCGTGCCGCTCCGCCGCCTGGTAGATCGGCCAGTGCTGCCGCCGCCCGAGCGGCAGCTCGCCCATCACCAGCATCAGCACCTGCACGAACCGCCGATCTGGCGCCACGCGCTCGATCTCGGCGGCCGACAGCTCGGCGCTGTGCGCCGGGATGACGATCGAGGCGCGCAAACGCGGGTCGCGGTCGAGCCACTCGGCGGCGATCCAGTCGTTGATCGCGCGACACAGCGCTGCGGACAAATCCTCGCTGAAGATCACCTGCGCGCCGTGCAGGCAGTTCAGGATGGCGTATTTCGTGCCGAACCCGTCGAGCAGCTGCGACTGGAGCAGCGCCAGATCGGTCCCCGGATTGCCCTTCGCCGGCCGCCAGTCGGGCCGGCCGCTCAGCGGCGAGCCGGGCGGATAGGCGCCAATGTCGAGATTGTCGCGCTCCAGCCCCCGCGTGACCACATGCTCGCGCCAATAGTCGTCGAGATAGGGCACCAGCACCTGCGTCCCCGGCAGGGCGACATGAACGTCGCAGTCGATCGCTCCACGCGCGGGAACAGGCAAGGACGCAACTCCCTTTCCTGGGAGGATACGGCCGCATGACCCTGCATTCAATGCCGGCGGCTAGACCCGCCGCAGCGGCATGGTCCAGGACACCGCGACGATGGTGCAGGAGAAGCACGCCACGGTGAGGAACACGCCCCGGAACGCGGCGGCGATCTCGCCCTGCACCAGCGCCTGCTGCTCGGCCGGCAGCGAGGCCAGCAGGCGCGGTCCCTGACGCACCATCTCGACGAACAGACGAGCGGTGTCCGGGTCGAGTGCCGCGAGCACGCCGAACAGCACGGACCCCGCTATCGCCACGCCGAACGCCGAGCCGAGCGAGCGGGAGAGCTGGATGGCCCCCGCCACCACGCCGAGTCGGCGCGGCCCGGCGACGATCTGGCCCGTCACCTGCGCCACCAGCATCGAGGTGCCCTGGCACACGCCGCCCACCGCCAACACGACCGAGAGCTGCACGCGGTTCATCTGCGGCGCCCACAGCGCCAGCGCGACCAAGGTCAGCGCGGTGATCATCAGGCCGATCGTCGGCAGGATCGCGGTCCGGCCGGTGATCGACACGAGCCAGCCGGTCAGCACCGAGCCGCCGCTGACCCCCGCCGTGAGCGGCAGCAGGAGCAGTCCGGACACGGCCGGGCTGGCGCCGCTCACCACCTGAAAGTAGATCGGCAGAAACGTGACCATCGCGACCAGCGACGCGCCGGAGCAGGCCGACATGATGTTGGCCCGCCAGATCGCCGGCTCGCGCAACAGGTTCAGCGGCAGCAGCGCCACCGGGCTGCGCCGCTGCTGCCATAGCAGGGTCGGCAACGCCACGGCGGCGATGGCGAGGAAGCCGCCGATCACCGGCGCCTCGGCGGGGTCGAGATAGTGCAGCCGCGCCAGCGCCAGCAGCAGCGGCACAATGACCAAGGTCAGCAGCACGACACCCCAGACATCGAACGCGAACGTGCCGTGGCGATGCGCCACCTTCGGCAGTCGCCGCGCTAGCACGAGTGCCACGAGGCTGAGCGGCACGTTGGCGAGGAACACCGCCTGCCAGCCCAGCCATTCGGTCAGCACCCCGCCGCCGACTGGGCCGAACGAGGAGCCGGCGACGATGCACGCGGCGAAATACCCCTGATATTTCCCGAGTTGCCGCGCCGGCACATGCTCGCCGATCAGCGCCTGCGCCAGTGTGACGAGGCCGCCGCTGCCGAGCCCTTGCAGCACGCGCGCCGCCAGCAGCCAGTGCAGTCCGGGGGCCGATGCGCAGAGCAACGAGGCCAGCGCGTACACGACGAGCGAGATCAGCAGCAGCCGGCGCCTTCCCACCAGATCGCCGAGGCGGCCGTACACCGGGGAAGCAATTGTGGCGGCGATCAGATTGGCAATCACCACCCATTGCAGCTGCTCGACATGGCCGAACGCGGCGCCGATCGCCGGCAGCGCCGTCGCGACCGCCGTGCTGTCGGCCGCCGACATGAACACCGGCAGCACGATCGGCGGTATCACGGTGAGGAACAGGCCGCTCGGCGGCCGGTCCCGACCGACCATCTCGGCGCTCTCCCCCATGTTGGCCTTATAGGCTGGAAGCCGCCGCGTTGGCAGCCACCCCGGACCCGCCTACGCTCACGGCAGACATGAGGGAGACGCCGCGATGCTAGACCTGCATTTCTGGCCGACGCCGAACGGCAAGAAGGTGACGATCCTGCTCGAGGAATGCGGCCTGCCGTACCGCATCGTGCCGTGCAACATCGGCCGCGGCGACCAGTTCTCGGAAGAGTTCCTGCGGCTCAACCCGAATCACCGGATGCCGGTGCTAGTCGACCACGATCCGGCCGGAGGCGGCGCGCCGATCAGCGTGTTCGAGTCCGGCGCGATCATGATGTACGTCGCCGAGAAGGTCGGAAAGCTCTTCCCCCAGGACGTCCGGGGCAAGACCGAAGTGACCCAGTGGCTGATCTGGCAGATGGCCAACCAGGGGCCGAAGCTCGGCGAGTGCGGCCATTTCCGCCGGCTCGGCGACAAGCAGGGCGACCAGTCCTACGCCGTCCGCCGCTTCACCGACGAGGCCAACCGGCTCTACGGCGTGCTCAACAACCGCCTCTACGATCGGCGCTATCTCGCCGGCGACCAGTACACCATCGCCGACATGATCTCCTATCCATGGTGCGTAAACTGGCAATCCCAGGGCCAGGACATCGAGGAGTTCAAGTACTTCAAGCGCTGGTTCGAGGAGATCGGCAGCCGCCCGGCGGTGCAAAAGGGCATGGCGGTCGGCAGCGACCTCGCCGGAGACCCGTCCAAGCTCTCCGCCGAGGAGCAGGAGCGCCGCGCCAAGCTGCTCTACAACCAGCGGGCGCGCCCGGCGCCCGCTGCCTGAGAGCAGGCGCCTACTTTCGCGCGGCGACCTTCGCCAGCGGTGAGGTGATGTCGGCGAAGGTGATGTCGTGCAGCGACGTCACCACGTCGATCACCGTCGGCCGGCGCGACGCGATCGCCTCCTTGAGCGCCGGGCCAAGCTGGTTGGGGTCGCTCACCCGCACGCCGCCGCAGCCCATCGCGCGGGCGATGGCGGCAAAATCGAAGTCGCGGAACTCGGCGGCGAACGGTCCGCCGCCGTGCAGCACCCAGCCGAGCGCCTTGTTGTTGAACACCACTGTCACGATCGGGATATCCTGTTCGAGCGCCGTCATCATGCCGTTCATCGACATGCCGAACCCGCCATCGCCGCACACCGCCACGACAGGGCGGTCGGGATGCACCAGCTTGGCGCCGAGGGCGGCCGGCACCGCGAAGCCCATCGGCCCAGAGCCCGCCGCCTGCAGGAAGCCGCCGGCGCGCTGCGTCTGATAGAGATGCGTCATCAGGATGCGGTTCTCGCCGGCGTCGCAGGTGACGATGGCGTCGGGCGGCAGGTTGCGGCGCAGTTCGCCAATGATGCGCTGCGGATGGATCGGCGTGCCGGGCGCCTCGTAGGCGTCGGCGTCGAAATAACCGTGCCGCTGGCGATGCGCCGCGACGCGCTGCACGCCGGCCTCGCGCCGGCCTTGGTCCGACACCGCCTCGCGCAGTTGTTGCAGCACGAGGGCGGCGTCGCCGATCAGCACATGCTCGGCGGGGAAGGTCCAGGAGGCGTTGCGCGGCTCGACCTCGATCTGAATGAAGGTTTGCCGCGCCGGGTTCAGCAGCTCGGGGTTCTCGCGCGCCGTGTCGGACGCGCCGAGCTTGGAGCCCGCGACGAGCACGAGATCGGCTTCCGCCACCGCCGCGTTGGCCGCCCCGAGGCCGAACGTACCGAACACCCCGAGTGCGAGCGGATGCGTCTCGGCGAACACGCCCTTGCCGGAAGCCGTGGTGACGACGGGTATGCCGAGCGCGTCGGCGAGCTGCTCCAGCGGCTCGTAGGCTTGCGCGATGCGTACACCGTTGCCGGCGATGATGACCGGGTTCTTCGCCGCCGCGAGTGCCCGCGCCGCGGCAGCGACGAGCGACGCATCGGCGGCCTGCGGCGCGGGCGGCAAATAGAGCGACGTCGCGTAGAGGCGCGGCTCGGATTCAGCGTCGACGTTGCCCGAGAGAGAGGCGAGGCTGTACAGCACCGCCACCGGCCCCGGCTGGCCGGCCATCGCGTGCTTGATCGCGAGTTGCGTCGCCTGCACGGCCGAAGCGGGTTCGAGCGCCTGGAACACCTGCTTGGTGACGCCGCGATACGCGGTGCGCGCGTCCCACGCGCCGTAGTCGCCGGTGCCGGATTGGTACGGCCCGTGTAGCGCGAGGTTGGCCGGATCGCTGAAATCCGTGAGCAGCAGCATCGGCGAGCTTGAGAGATGCGCCTCCAGCGTGCCGAGCAGCCCGTTGCCGAGCACCCACGGCCCCTGCCCGATCAGCACGCCCGGCCTGCGCTTGAGCCGGCCGTACACTTCCGCCATGACGCCGCCAAGGCTTTCCTCGCGCACCAGCACGGTGCGGATGCCGTTCTGCTGCTTTTCCAAGCCCCGAAAGATCCGCCCGGTGTGGCCGCCCGAGATGCCAAACACCATGTCGATGCCGGCCTCCCGCAGCACCATCGCGACCAGGTCGGCGGCACTGGTTTCATGAGTCAGCAATCTCTCGGCGGACATGTCGTTTCTCCCATTTTCTTCTCCCTCTCCCCTGCTTAGGGGAAAGGGCCGGGGTGAGGGGTCAGCGTTTCACGCCAAAAGCCGGCATCACCTGCTCGGCGACCCACTGGAACTGCTCCAGCATCACCGCCTTCGGCGTCGCCATCGGCGTGCTGAGATTGATGTGCTGCATCCCCGGATAGCGCGCCTCCAAACTCTTGAGATGCGCGATCAGATCGTCCGGCGTCCCCGCGAACCACGCACCGAGCTTCATGAAATGCTCGACCGTCGGCACGTCCGCCGCCGCCCAGCCGCCGCGCCGCCCGACCGCCTCGACCTGCGGCGGCGTGAGGCCGGGGACGAAGCCGAGCGGGGCGAACATCTTCACGTGCTCCTCGTAGAGCGGCGTGATCTCGCGCAACGCCTGCTCGCGCGTCTTGGCGAGATGGAAGAAGATGCCGATGGCGAGATTTTCACCGAGCTGCCAGTTCTTGCCGGCGCGATGCGCGGCGTCCTGGTACGCCTTGATCGGCCCCTCCGCCATCGTCGCCGCACCACCGCCGACCGCGCCCCGGATGTCGTGGCGCACCATGAAATCCATCGCGCGTTGGCTCGCGCTGACGATCGGCTGCCAGCACTCGCGACGATGAATCGGACGCGGCACCAGCGTGATCTCCTTCAGATCGTAGCCGCGATACGGCACGTCCGGCGGCAGCACGTAATGCTTGCCACGATGGGAAAAGCTCTCCTGGTCGAACGCCTTGAAGATGATCTCCGCCTGCTCCTCGAACAGCTCGCGATTGGCCGGCTGGTCGCGCAACGGGGCGCCGAACGTCTCCACCTCGCGCGTGTGATAGCCACGCCCGAGGCCGAATATGGTGCGGCCCTTGGTGAGAATGTCGGCCACCGCGTAGTCCTCGGCGAGGCGCAGCGGGTGCCACATCGGCGCGATGTTGAAGCCGCAGCCGATCTTGAGCCGCCGCGTGACCTGCGCGAGATACACGGCGACCATCAGCAGGTTGGGCATCACCTCGTAGCCCTCGTGCTGGAAGTGGTGCTCGGCGAGCCACAGCGTGTCGTAGCCCAGCCGGTCCATCGTCTTGGCGACTGCCTCGGTCTTCTCGAACACGCCGGCCAACTGCTCGTTCGAGAAGCGGCGCTCGTTGGCCGGGGTCGCGTCCTGGCCGCGATCGGGCATGTCGATATGGCCGGGGTAGACGGTGACGAATTTGGAGATCATGGCTCACTCCCTCCGCTCGCTCATGCGTCAGTCTGGCGCAGTCGCGCGCGGCGCGCCAGCATGGGGCGGAGGCGACAACCGATGCGAACCGCGATCCTGCACGTCGACGACCTCGGCAGCACGCATGGCGCGAACCAGGCATTCCTGGACCTCGCGCGTCACGGCCGCGTGACGTGCGGCTCGGTGATGGCGCCCTGCCCGTGGTTCCGCGAAATCGCCGAGGCAGCGGCGGCCGATCCATCGCTCGATCTCGGCGTGCATCTCACCTTGACCAGCGAATGGCGGCACTATCGCTGGCCGCCGCTCTCGACCACGAGCCGCACCTCCGGACTGATCGACGGCGACGGCTACCTGTGGCGCGACGTCGCCAGCCTGCGCCGCCATCTCGTGCCCGAGGCCGCCGAGGCCGAGCTACGCGCGCAGATCGAGCGCTGCCTCGCCGCCGGCATGACACCCACGCATCTCGACGCGCATATGGGTGCCGCGATGCTGGCCGAGCTGCTGCCAGCGCATCTGTCTCTGGCGCGCGAATACGGCTTGTTCCCCGTGCTGCCTCGCTCGATCACCTGGGCGCCTGACCTCGAAGCCTACCGCGCCACGGTCGCGGCGTTGGACGCCGCCGGGTTGCCGGAGATCGACCATTGCCGGGGCACGCTGCCCGTGCCGCGCGACGAACTTGCATCGCGCTGGAAGCGGATGATCCGCGAGCTTCCAGACGGCACCACGCATTTCGCTTTGCACGCGACAGCCCCCGGCGAGATCGAAGCGATCACGCCGGACCATGCGGAATGGCGCACGGCCGAATATGCGCTGCTCGCCGACGGTGCGGTTGCGGTGTTGCTCACCGCCTCCGGCGTCGCCACGGCTGGCTACCGCGCGCTCGCCGCCGCGTGGCGCGCGGCTTGCGCGTGATGTGCCGCGTCTACGCCTTCCAGATCGCCGGGGCGGCAGCGATGTCGGTCGGATAGATCGTCACCGGCTTGCCGTTCTGCCATTGGATCATCACCATCTGCGCGTCCACGCGCCGTCCCTTGCTGTCGAAGTGCAGGTGATGTCCGGGGAACAGCAGGGCGGGGCCGTCCGTCATGTCGAGCTTGCGAATCGCGTCGGCGACCTTGTTGCGATCCGCCGCGGCGGCGTGCTCCAACGCCTCCTTCAGGATCATCACGTGCGCGTATGCGAACAGCGAATCGTGGCCGAACCACGGCTCCTTGGTCTTCTCGACGAAACGCTGCGAGAGCTTCGCCTGATCCTTGCCGGGCCAGTTCGCCAGGCCGACCATCACGCCCTGCAGCAGGTCCGCGCCGGTCACCTTGAGCAGTTCCGGCGTGCCCCAGTGCCCGCCGTTGCCGACCAAGGGAAGTTTCGTGGCCCCCATTCCGAACTCGCTGAACTTCTCGGTCAGCAGTTTGTCGTCCGGCACGTTGGTGGACAGCAGCAGCATGAAATCCGGGCGTGCGCTGCGGACTGACTGCACGAGCGTCGTCGCGTCGGACAGGGGCGGCGTGTACACCTCCTTGACCACGGCGGTGAGTTTCTGATCCTTGATGACGTGCTCGTCGAGCGCCTTGCGAAAGCTGACCGACGCCGCGGTGCTGTCGCCGATGATGCCCACCTTGGTCGGCCGCTTGCCAGTCGTCTTCTCGGCCAATGCCATCACGATGGGCACCGTGTCGTCCGCCTGCTGCGGCGCGGTGGGCGAGGTCTGGAAGACGTAGCGGAAGCCGCGTCCGGTGATGAGGTCGGAGTAGGAAAGCGTGAGCCAGGGCAAGGAGGCGCGCTCCGTCACCTCGGTCGCGGCGAGGGTGAAGCTCGACAGCCAGCAGCCGAAGCCGCCCACCAGGTCGGGCTCCTGCGCCACCATGCGCTGCGCCGCGTTCTTCGCCTTCTCGGCACTGTCGCCGGTATCGTAGGTAACCAGCTTGAGCGTGGCGCCGCCCAGCGACTTGATGCCGCCGGCGCTGTTGACGTCCTCGATCGCCAGGTCGGCGCCCATCTGTTCGAGAATGCCCTGCCGCGCCCACGGGCCGGACATCGGCACCAGCATTGCGATCTTCACCTCGCTCGGCTGCTGCGCCCGCGCGCGCCCGATCGTGGCCGCCGCGCCCGCCGCCAAGCCGAGACCGAGCGCGCCGCGTCGGCCGATCGTGGCATGATCCGTCATTGATCCTGTCTCCCTGTTTGGTTTCTTGTTCATGTCGGGCGACGCTAGGCCGGCCCGATCCGCTCCCACGTCAGCTCGCGCTGCTGCACGACATCGCCGATCTGACGCGGCGGCGGCCGCAGGATCATGCGCTCCCCGTCGAAACGCACCTCGCGCACCTGGTCGGTGCCGATCCGCGCCGGATCGGCCGCGGCATCGACGCGGGTGACAAGCCGCTCACCGTCGAACGTGTAGTTGCCGCAATACGACGCATAATCGCGCGCGGTGCCCGCCGGCAATTCGCGCCGCCCATCGCACAGCACCGCCATCATCCGCCCGTCGGCGTTGAGGACCACGCGCCCCATCGCCTGCGGGCCGAACGGCGGCGGCAATGCGCCGCCCGCCGGATCGCGCGCACCTGCCGCGACCAGCCGCCACGTGCCGGTGATGTCTCTCATCCGTGAGCCCTTCAGTTGCCCTTTATCAGCAACGCCACGATCGCCTCGAAATGCTCGTCCGCCAGCTTGCGCAACTCGCCGTCCGTGC
>Ga0308174_10000732_pt1 | contig 14376 bp, 13 predicted proteins | sample PhyPR2_FD_203894 | JGI IMG/M metagenome (GOLD analysis project Ga0308174, IMG submission 203894) | Soil microbial communities from UC Gill Tract Community Farm, Albany, California, United States - DLSLS.P.R2 | ecosystem: Environmental > Terrestrial > Soil > Agricultural land | place: USA...
CCGCTGGTCGCCCTGGCGTCCGGCCTCGAGCAGCACGCGCCGGACCTGATGAAGCCCAACGGCGAGGAGCTGGCCTCCCTCACCGGCGGCGACGCCGAGGCCATCGAGGCCGACCCGGCCGCCGCGGCCGCCGCCGCGGCGGTGCTGGTCTCCCGCGGGGTCGGCAGCGTGCTGGCCACCCTCGGCGGGTCCGGCGCGGTGCTCGTGACCTCGGGCGGAGCATGGCACGCCACGCCGCCCCCCACTACCGTCGTCAGCACTGTGGGTGCCGGCGACTCCAGCCTGTTCGGGTACCTGCTCGGCGACCTCCGCGGCGCCGAGCCGGCCGAACGCCTGCGCCTCGCCGTCGCCTACGGCAGCGCCGCCGCCGGACTGCCCGGAACGACCATCCCCACCCCCGCTCACACCCGTCCCGAGCTCGTCGAGGTCCGCGAGCTCGTCCTCCACACAGAGAACAGAGGTTGAGATGACCGACCAGAACGCGTCGATGATCACGCCCGAGCTCGTCCGGCTGGACGTCTCGCTCGGCAGTGACAAGACCGAGGCGATCCGGGCGCTGGCCCGGCAGGTCGCGGACGCCGGGCGCACGACGAACCCCGACGGCCTCGCCGAGGACGCCCTGGCCCGGGAGGCGACCTCCGCCACCGGGCTGCCCGGCGGCATCGCGATCCCGCACTGTCGCACCGAGCACGTGGACGTGCCCACGCTCGCGTTCGCCCGGCTCTCGCCCGGCACCGACTTCGGAGCCAAGGACGGCCCGGCCGACCTGGCGTTCCTGATCGCGGCCCCGGCCGGCGGCGACGCGACCCACCTCAAGGTCCTCACCCAGCTCGCCCGGGCCCTGGTGAAGAAGGAGTTCACCGACGGACTGCGCGGCGCCGCCACCCCGGAGGAGGTCGTCGACCTGGTCAACAACGTCGTCTCCGCACCGGGCGCCGCCCCGGCGCCCGCCAAGGCCCCGGCGGCCGCAGCAGCGGCCCCGGCCGGTGTCGCCGCGGGTGCATCGGCCCCGGCCACCCAGGTGCCCACCGAGCCGGCGCCCACCGCCCCGCAGGCCCGCCGCTCGCTGGTCGCGGTGACCGCCTGCCCGACCGGTATCGCGCACACCTACATGGCCGCAGAGGCCCTCGAGGCCGCCGCCGCGCGTGCCGGCGTCGACATCGCCGTGGAGACGCAGGGGTCGGCCGGCTCCACGCCGCTCCCGCACGACACCATCGCTCAGGCCTCGGCCGCCATCTTCGCCGTCGACGTCGGGGTGCGCGACCGCTACCGGTTCGCCGGCAAGCCGCTCGTCGCCTCCGGGGTGAAGCGGGCCATCGACGACTCGGACGAGATGATCGCCGAGGCGCTGCGGCTGGTCGACGACCCGAACGCGCCCCGCGTCGAGGGACTCACCGGCGGGGCCGGGCCGAACGCGCGGCCGAGCAGCGCCCTCGAGGAGTCCTGGGGCCTGAAGATCCGTCGCGTGCTGATGACGGGTGTCTCGTACATGATCCCGTTCGTCGCCGCCGGCGGTCTGCTGATCGCCCTGTCGTTCCTGCTCGGCGGCTACGAGATCGTCGGTCCCGGCAACGACATCGCCACCGGCAACACCCTGTTCCACCTGCCGAACCTCAGCCAGGTCAAGCTCGACCACGCCCTGTTCGGCAGTCCCTTCTTCGCCTACCTCGGCGCCGTGTTCTTCACGATCGGCGGCGCGGCGTTCAGCTTCCTGGTGCCCGCCCTGGCCGGCTACATCGCCTTCGCGATCGCCGACCGGCCCGGCATCGCGCCGGGCTTCGTGATGGGCGCCATCGCCGGCACCCTGCAGTCCGGCTTCCTCGGCGGCATCATCGGCGGCGTCATCGCCGGCCTCATGGCGCACTGGATCTCGACCTGGAAGGTGCCCGCCTGGGCACGCGGCCTGATGCCCGTCGTGGTCATCCCGCTGCTGGCCACGATGATCTCCGGCGCGATCATGATCATCGTGCTCGGCAAGCCGCTCGGCGCCCTGATGGACGGCCTCACCAAGGCGCTCAACGACCTGAACAGCGGCGGCCAGGCGATCCTGCTCGGCATCGTGCTCGGCCTGATGATGGCGTTCGACATGGGCGGCCCGCTGAACAAGACCGCGTACCTGTTCGCGACGACCGGTCTGGCCGCCGTGGCCACCGCGACGGGCAACCCGCCGCAGCTGAAGGTGATGGCCGCGGTGATGCTGGCCGGCATGGTGCCCCCGCTGGCCCTGGCCCTGGCCACCGTGCTCCGCCCGCAGCTGTTCACCCCGGGCGAGCGGGAGAACGGCAAGGCCGCGTGGCTGCTCGGCGCGTCGTTCATCACCGAGGGGGCGATCCCGTTCGCGGCGGCCGACCCGCTGAGGGTGATCCCGTCCATCATGCTGGGCAGCGCGGTGACCGGCGGCCTCTCGATGGCACTCAGCGTGACCCTGCGCGCGCCGCACGGCGGGATCTTCGTGTTCTTCGCGGTCGGCAACCTGATCGGGTTCGTCATCGCCCTGGCCGCGGGGATCGCGGTCGCCTGCGCCAGCGTGGTCATCCTGAAGACGCTGACCGAGAGCAAGGAAGAGATCGAGGAGCTGTCCTACTCCGTCTGAGTCCCGCCACACTGTCTGCACGCAACCGAAGGAGCACCGCATGCCCAGCAAGACCGTCACCGTCGGCTCGTCCGTCGGCCTGCACGCCCGCCCCGCGGCGATCATCTCCGAGGCGGCCGGCGAGCTCGACGCCGAGGTCACCCTCGCCGTCGCCGGCGAGGAGCCGGTCGACGCCTCCTCCTCGCTGCTGATCATGACCCTCGGCGCCGCCTGCGGCGACCACGTCGAGGTCGCCTCGGACGACCAGGCCGCGGTCGACGCGATCGCCACGCTGGTGGAGAAGGACCTGGACGCCTAGGGCCGGCAGAGGATCGTCCGCAGGAGCTGCTCGCGTCGCGCGCGGACCAGCTCCGGAGTCAGGTCGCCCCGGCCGTGTGCCGCCCACACCGTGGACAGCACCGCGGCCGGGGCGCCGCTCTCCCGGCCGTCGGGCGTGGGCAGGAAGCCGACGAGGTCGAGCAGCTGCCAGTACGCCGCGGTCTCCGCGTCCTGCGCGAGCCGGCCGCCCTGGTCGACGTACGACCGGCGGAAGGTGAGCGCGGTGGCGACGCCGTGCAGCCCGGCCAGGTTCGAGACGCAGTGCGCGACGTCGAGGTCGGCCGGGCCCGTCGAGGTCTCGACCCAGTCCACGACCCCGCTGACCGTCCCGTCGTGCCAGAGCACGTTGCCGGGGTGGAAGTCGCGGTGCAGGAACGTCGGGTCGTACGTCGGAGCGGGTGACTCGAGCCGCGCGAAGGCCTCGCGGTAGAGCCCGTCGTCGCCGGACCAGGGCGGCACGACCCGCTTGGCGGGGAACGCCCAGGACTGATAGGCACGCGGCCACTCGCCCGGCGCCGGGCGGACGGCGTGGATGGCGAGCAGCACGGCGGCCAGCGCGTCGACGTCCGGCTCGACCAGGTCCACCGCGCCGGGAAGCCGGGTCATCAGCAGGCTCGGGTCGCCGTCCGTCCGGTCGCCGCGCAGGTCGACCGCCAGGGTCGCCGGCACCGGCACCGGGGTGCCGCCCAGCAGCCGGTGCACCTCGCGCTCCCGGGCCAGCAGCGGCTCGGCGTGCCGCCGCCAGGGGTCGGCCACCAGCTGCCGCAGCACCGCCTCGCGGCCGTCCTCGACGCGCACCAGGAGCATCCGCGACGCGACCCCGCCGGTCAGCGGCCCGGCCGCGACGACGGGTGCCTCCAGCGCGTCGCCCACCCAGCGGCGCGTGTCCTCCCCCAGGGTCATCGGCGGCGCGTCAGTGCCCGAGCGACCGGTAGACGGCGCGGACCGCGACCGCCCGCTCCAGCTCGCGGGTCACCGAGGTGAAGAACTGCTGGCGGTAGGTCTCGTCGGTGACGGCGTACACCGTGAAGTAGAGCCCCGAGAAGGCGGCCAGGAACACCGACACCTTCAGCAGCGGCTCGGTGACGTTGGTGTAGGCGTCCTTGCCGAGCCAGGTCTGCACCACCTCCGGCTGCATGACCACGTTGCCGAACACCAGGAAGAACACCAGCACCGCGACCGAGAGCAGCAGCACCTGCACGAACTGCGAGACCAGCAGCACCAGCACGAGGTTCCACTTCTGCAGGCCGGCCACCTCGACGATGCCCGCGAGCTCCGCCTCGTCCCGCTCGTCGAAGACCTCGGCCGCGCTCGCCTCGAGCGGCGTGCCCTGGCAGCGGGCCGCGAGCCGTGCCGGGTTCGCGTCGTCGTCGACGCGGTCCATCTCCTCGGGCAGCCGGACCAGCAGGAACGCCACCGCCATCGCCGCGAACAACAGCACGGCCAGCGCGAGCACGCCCGGGTCGAGGGAGTTCGACACCATCCAGACCTCGGTGTTGATGAACAGGAAGGTCACAAACAGCAGCAGCAGCGGCAGCGCCCGGGTCACCAGCGGGAACATCATCCCGACGCTGCGCAGGGTCCGGCCGACCGCCCAGCGCGCGATGACCCGCAGCCGCAGGGTGGTGCCGGCGTAGACCGCGAGCACCGCGCCGGCGACGAGCAGCCCGACCAGCAGCCCCAGCGACAGCCTCCCGAGCAGCCCGGCCGCGAGGCCGGCGGCGGTCCCGAGCAGCAGCGCCAGGCCGACCACCGGGAGCAGCCGGGCCCGGGACAGGCCGCGCTTCACGACGAGCCGCTCGGACTCGACGAAGTAGGGCAGGCCGTGCTGCAGGAACCACTGCTCGGCGTCGTGGAGGGTCTGCTCCCGTCCCTGGGTCGACACGCTCATCGGGGGTCGGCGACCCCCAGCACGGCCCGGGTGCGCGCGACGTCCTGCGCCATCGTCGCGACCAGTTCCTCGACCGAGTCGAAGCGGAGCATGCCGCGGATCCTGGCGACGAAGGACACCTCGACCTCGACGCCGTAGAGCTCGAGGTCGTCGCGGTCGAGCACGTAGGACTCGACGCGCCGCTCGCGCTCGCCCTGGAAGGTGGGGTTGGTGCCGACGCTGATCGCGGCCGGCAGCGGCTCGTCCCCGGACCCGTCGAGCAGCCGCAGCCATCCGGCGTAGACGCCGTCGGTCGGCGCGGCCAGCATCCCGGAGGTCGGCACGTTCGCGGTCGGGTACCCGAGCTCGCGGCCGCGCTGGTCGCCCTTGACGACCTCGCCGCGCACCGTGAACGGCCGGCCGAGCGCCTCCGCGGCCCCTTCCACGTCGCCGCCCTGCAGGCAGCTGCGGACGTAGGTCGACGACCACACCTGGGGGCCGCCGTCGAGCGCGATGCCCTCGGCGGCGAAGTCGTGCACGCGGCCCAGCTCGGTCAGCGTCGCGACGTCGCCGGACGCCTTCACCCCGAACCGGAAGTTCGCCCCCACGACGACCACCTTGGCGTGCAGCGCGTCGACCAGGATGTCCTCGACGAACCGCCGCGGCGACCAGGCCGCGACCTCGCGGGTGAACGGCACGACGAGCACCGCGTCGGCGCCGACCCCGCCCAGCAGCCGGGCCCGGGTGGCCACGTCGGTCAGGGTCTGGGGAGCGTGCTCGGGCCGGAGCACCGCGATCGGGTGCGGGTCGAAGGTGACCGCCACGACGGGCAGGCCGCCGGCCGTCCGCGCGACCTCGCGCGCCCGTCGTACGACGTGCTGGTGGCCGAGGTGCACACCGTCGAAGTTGCCGACGGTGACGACCGTCCGGCCGAGGTCGCCCGGCACCTCGTCGAGGGATCGCCAGATCTGCACGGGGTTCATGCTGTCACAGCGGTCTCAGGCGAAGACTGCGACCGGTGCGGCCAGGGGCCCACGCTGCTCGTAGAGCGCGAGGAACCGGCCGTCGGGCCCGAGCACCGCGACCGTGCCCTCACCGACGGCGGCCTCGAGCCTGCGGCCGTAGCCGACGTCGCGGGCCTGCTCCTCGCTCAGCGCGTACGTCGGGAAGCAGCGCCGCGCGACGTCGTCGAGGCCGACCACCTCGAAGTCGTCGGCGAGCGCGTCGAGGCCGTGCGCGTCGGCAAGCGTGAACGGGCCGACGGCCGTGCGGCGCAGCATCGTCAGGTGGCCGCCGACCCCGAGGGCGTCGCCGAGGTCGCGGGCGATCGCCCGGATGTAGGTGCCGCTGCTGCAGCGCACCGACACGTCCACGTCCAGCACCTCCTCGCCGGGCCGCACGTCGGTGACGAGCAGCTCGTGCACGGTGACCGGCCGGGCCGGCAGGTCGACGTCCTCGCCCGCACGAACCCGGGCGTAGGCGCGCTTGCCGTCCACCTTCACCGCGGACACCGCGGACGGCTTCTGCTCGATGGCGCCGAGGAACGCGCCGGCGGCCGAGCGCACGTCGTCCTCGGTCAGGTGCGCCACCGACGCCGTGGACACGGTCTCGCCCTCCGCGTCGTCGGTGGAGGTGGCCGCGCCGAGACGGACCGTGGCGTCGTACGCCTTCTCGGTCAGCGTCAGGTGACCGAGCAGCCGGGTGGCGCGGTCCACGCCGACCAGCAGCACGCCGGTCGCCATCGGGTCGAGCGTGCCGGCGTGGCCGACCTTGCGGGTGCCGGCGAGCCGCCGGACGCGGGCGACCACGTCGTGGGAGGTCATCCCCGACGGCTTGTCGACGACGACCAGGCCCGGTCGCACCGTCACGTGTCCCGAGCAGCCGAAGGGCGCGGCGTCTGGACGGGCGCCTCGTCCGTCTCGTCGGTGTCGTCTGGCTCGTTCGGCTTGCGGTAGGGGTCCGCGTCCCCGGCGTACGTCGCGCCCGCCGAGGCCGCGGCGACCGCGGCGTCGGACTCCCGGGCCCGGGCGAGCAGCTCGTCGAGGTGCCGCGCGGTGTCCGGCAGAGCGTCGTGGATGAACTCCAGCGTCGGCGCGTGCCGCATGCCGAGCTGCTTGGCGACCTCGGAGCGGATCAGCCCCTTGGCCGACTCGAGGGCGGCCGCGGACGCCGCGACCTGGTCGACCTCGCCGAGGACGGTGTAGAACACCGACGCCTGCTGGGTGTCACCGCTGACCCGGACGTCGGTCACGGTCACGAACCCGAGCCGCGGGTCCTTGATCCGCCGCTCGAGCATCTCCGCGACGACGACCTGGATCCGGTCCGCGACCTTGCGAACCCTGGGGTTTGCCACAACTGCTCCTGCTGCGTCGGCTGTTTCACTGGTTGCGCGAGGGCGACTCGGTGCTCGCGCTCACCCTTGCTGCTACGCCCGTGCGCGCGTCGCTGACCACGCACTGGGGGGCGGGTGAGGCGTCCTGTTCTGTGACTGCGCTAGCGCTCCGTCACAGAACCGGCTGCCTCACCCGCACATCCGCACGGGCTACGCCCGCGGGATCTCCCGCATCTCGAAGCACTCCACGACATCGCCCTGCTTGATGTCGTTGAAGCCGCGGAGCGTCAGGCCGCACTCGAAGCCCTCGCGGACCTCGGTCACGTCGTCCTTCTCCCGGCGCAGCGACGACAGGTCGAGGTTGTCGGCCGCCACGTTGCCGTCGCGGATGAGCCGCGCCTTGGCGTTGCGACGGATGACACCGCTCGTGACCATGCAGCCGGCGATGTTGCCGACCTTGCTGGAGCGGAAGATCTCGCGGATCTCGGCCTGGCCGAGCGAGACCTCCTCGAACTCCGGCTTGAGCATGCCCTTGAGCGCCGCCTCGATCTCCTCGATGGCCTGGTAGATCACCGAGTAGTAGCGGATCTCCACGCCCTCCTTGTCGGCCATCTCCGTCGCCTTGCCCTGCGGGCGGACGTTGAAGCCGATGATGATCGCGTCGGACGCGGCCGCCAGGTCGACGTTGGTCTCGGTGATCGCACCGACACCGCGGTCGATGACCCGCAGGCTGACCTCGTCGCCGACGTCGATCTTGGCGAGGGAGTCCTCGAGCGCCTCGACCGAACCGGACACGTCGCCCTTCAGGATCAGGTTGAGCTCCTGGCTCTGGCCCTTCTCCATCGAGGCCATGAAGTCCTCGAGGGTACGACGGACGCGGCGCTTGGCCTGCATGGCCGCCCGCTCACGCGACTCGCGCCGCTCGGCGATCTGCCGCGCGACCCGGTCGTCCTCGACCACGATGAGGTTCTGGCCGGCGCCGGGGACGGCGGTCAGACCGAGCACCATCGCCGGACGCGACGGGTCCGCCTCGTCGATGTTCTCGCCGTACTCGTCGAGCATCGCCCGGACCCGGCCGTAGGCCGGACCGGCCACGATCGAGTCGCCGACCCGCAGCGTGCCGCGCTGGATGAGCACGGTCGCCACCGGACCACGGCCCCGGTCGAGGTGCGCCTCGACGATGAGGCCCTGGGCGTCCTGGTCGGGGTTGGCCCGGAGGTCCAGGGACGCGTCGGCGGTGAGCACGATCGCCTCGAGCAGCTTGTCGAGGTTCAGCCCGGACTTCGCGGAGACGTCGACGAACATGGTGTCGCCGCCGTACTCCTCGGGGACCAGGCCGTACTCGGTCAGCTGGCCGCGGACCTTGGTCGGGTCGGCGTCCGGCTTGTCGATCTTGTTGACCGCCACCACGATCGGCACGTCGGCCGCCTTGGCGTGGTTGAGCGCCTCCACCGTCTGCGGCATGACGCCGTCGTCGGCCGCCACCACGAGCACCGCGATGTCGGTCGCCTGCGCACCACGGGCACGCATGGCGGTGAACGCCTCGTGACCCGGGGTGTCGATGAAGGTGATCCGGCGGTCCTCGCCGTCGACGTCGGTGGCCACCTGGTAGGCACCGATGTGCTGCGTGATGCCACCGGCCTCCTTGGCGACGACGTTGGCGTTGCGCAGCGCGTCGAGGAGCTTGGTCTTTCCGTGGTCGACGTGACCCATGACGGTCACGACCGGCGGACGGGCGACCAGATCCTCCTCGGTGCCCTCGTCCTCACCGAACTCGAGGTCGAAGGACTCCAGCAGCTCGCGGTCCTCGTCCTCGGGCGAGACGACCTGGATGACGTAGTTGAGCTCATCGCCGAGCAGCTCGAGCGTCTCGTCGTTGACGGACTCGGTCGCTGTCACCATCTCGCCGAGACTGAACAGCATCTGCACGAGCGACGCCGCGTCGACGCCGATCTTCTCGGCGAAGTCGGTCAGCGACGAGCCGCGCGCCAGGCGGACGGTCTCGCCGTCGCCCTTGCGGACGCGCACGCCACCGATCGTCGGTGCCTGCATCTGCTCGAACTCTTGACGACGCGCGCGCTTGGACTTGCGACCACGACGCGAGGGACCGCCGGGACGGCCGAACGCACCCTGGGTCTGGCCACGCTGGCCGGGACGGCCACCACCGGGACGGCCGCCGCCGCCGGGACGGCCGGCGAAGCCGCCGCCACCACCGGGGGCGCCACCGGGCGCGCCGCCGCGACCGGGCGCACCGCCGCGGCCGCCGGGGGCACCACCGCGACCCGGGGCGCCACGGCCCGCGGGGGCGGGACGGCCACCGGGACCGCCACCGAACGCGGCCGGGGACTTCGGCATCATCGCCGGGTTCGGCCGGGGCATGCCCGGCCGGCCGGTGCCACCGCCGGCAGGCAGGCCACCGGTGCGCCCGGGGGCGCCACCGTCGCGGCCGGCCGGCGGACGCGGCGGGCGGTCCGCACGGTCACCGGGAGCCTCGGGGCCACTGCGGGCCGCGGGACGCCGGCCCATGCCCTGGGTCTGCGAGAACGGGTTGTTGCCCGGGCGCGGGGCGCCGGGACGGGCCGACGGGCGGCCCGGCGGCGGGCCGGGACGACGGGTCGTCTCGCCGGTGCCGGCGGGGGTGGCGGTGCCCGTGTCGGCCGAGGCCGCCGGGGCGGCGGGTGTCGGCTCGGGACGCGCCGGTGCCGGGGTCTCCGCCTCGGGCTGGGCCGGCGGGGTCGCCGGGCCCGGACGCGGACCCGGACGCGGACCGGTCCTGGCGGCAGGCGCGGCCGGCTGCTGGGCCGGCTGCCCGTCCGGCTCGGCCGCCGCCGGGGCGGGGGCCTGCCTGGGCGGCTCGACCGGCGCGGCCGCGGCGGCGCCGTTCGTCGAGGTCGTGGCGGGAGCAGGCTGCTCCGCCGGGGCCGCGGCCCCCTTCTCGGGGGCGGCCTTCGCCGCCGGCTTCGGGGCGGCCTTCTTGGCGGCCCCCTTGTCGGCGGACGCCTTCAGCTCGTCCCCGAACTTGTCGGTGAACCTCTTCACCACGGGGGGCTCGACCGTCGACGACGCCGACTTGACGAACTCCCCCATCTCCTTGAGCTTGGTCAAGACGACCTTGCTCTCGACTCCGAGCTCCTTGGCGAGCTCGTGGACTCGGACCTTAGCCACGCTTCTCCTTCTGGTCCGAGTCCCGGTTCCCTCGCTGGTCGAGGGGGGTGTCGGACCGTTAGCTGGTGTGCATGCTCATCGGAAAGTACTCATCGAGTGCTCATGAGCTGCTGCTCCAATTTCTGTTCGGTCGTTCACGGTTGCTGGCCGTGCTGGGTGCTGCCTGTCCTGCGGTGTTGCGGGTCATGCGGGTGGTGCCTGGTCGTGCACGGAGCCCCGTACGAAGTCCTCGACCGCCCCCGTGGCAAGCCCGCCCTGGACCCTGAGGGCCCGGGGGAAGGCTCGACGACGGACTGCGAGGGCCAGGCACTCGGTGGTGGGGTGCAGGTGCGCCCCCCGGCCGGGTGCCCGTCCTGCCGGGTCGGGAAGGACCTCGAGGCCCGATCCACGGTCACCGGCGACGACGCGCAACAACTCTCGTCTCTCGGCCCGCTCCCGACACCCCACGCAGGTGCGGACACTGCCTCGGACGGAGTCGGAGGACATGGGTCTGCACAGGCTTTCGGATGGCGGGGACGAACCGCCGTACAGTCTAGCGGCTGCGCGGCGGAGAGCCGAACCGACATTCAGGCGCCGGCGGCACCGCCCTCCTCGGTGCCGTCGCCTGCACCCTCCGCGGCGCCCGCGGGCGCCCGGCGCGGCAGCGGCGGCGCGACCGGCACGGCGGGCTCGATCGCCGGCTCGGCGGGGGCCTCGTCGGAGCGGATGTCGATCCGCCACCCGGTGAGCCGCGCGGCCAGCCGGGCGTTCTGCCCCTCCTTGCCGATGGCGAGCGAGAGCTGGTAGTCGGGGACCACCACGCGTGCCGAGCGCGCGGCGAGGTCGACGACCTGCACGCTGGAGACCCGCGCCGGGGACAGGGCGTGCCCGACCATCTCGGCGGGGTCCTCCGAGAAGTCGACGATGTCGATCTTCTCGCCGTGCAGCTCGTTCATCACCGCACGGACCCGCTGGCCCATCGGGCCGATGCACGAGCCCTTCGCGTTGACCCCCGGCACGGTCGACCGCACCGCGATCTTCGTGCGGTGGCCGGCCTCCCGGGCGATACCGCAGATCTCGACCGTGCCGTCGGCGATCTCGGGCACCTCGAGGGCGAAGAGCTTCTTGACCAGGTTCGGGTGCGAGCGCGACAGCATCACCTGCGGGCCGCGCATGCCCTTGCGCACCGAGATGACCAGGCAGCGGATCCGGGTGCCGTGCACGTAGCGCTCGCCGGGCACCCGCTCGCCGGCCGGCAGCAGCGCCTCGAGCCGGCCGAGGTCGACCATCACGTCCTGCGGGTCGCGCCCCTGCTGGATCACGCCGGAGACGATGTCGCCCTCCTTGCCGGAGAACTCCCCGAACTTGATGTCGTCCTCGGCGTCCCGCAGCCGCTGCAGCATGATCTGCTTCGCGGTCGTCGCCGCGATCCGGCCGAAGCCCTCGGGGGTGTCGTCGTACTCCCCCACCTTCTGGCCCTCGTCGTCGAGCTCGGCGGCGTACACCGTGACGTGGCCGCTCTTGCGGTCCAGCTCGACGCGGGCGTCGGTCTGGGCGCCCGGCGACTTGTGGTACGCCGTGAGCAGGGCCTGCTCGATGGCCTCGACGAGGATGTCGAAGGAGATCTCCTTCTCACGCTCCAGCGAGCGCAGGATGGTCATGTCGATGTCCATGACGTCAGGACTCCTTCCGGTTGAACTCGATCTGGATCTTGGCCTTGGTGACGTCCGCGTAGCCGACCTGCTCGCGGCTGCCGTCGACGTCGAGCACGGCGCGGCTGTCGTCGCTCTCGATGATCCGGCCGGTCACCGTGCGGCCGTCGGCGAGGGTGACCTTGACGAGCCGGCCCTGGTTGCGCCGCCAGTGCCGGGGGTGGGTGAGCGGCCGGTCGGTGCCGGGCGAGGTGACCTCGAGGGTGTAGGGCTGCTCGCCCATCACGTCGGAGCCGTCCGGGGCGTCGAGGACCCGGGAGACCTCCCTGGTCGCCTCGGCGATGTCGTCGAGGGTGACCCCGCCGTCCTTGTCGACGGCCACGCGGAGCAGGCGCCGCTTGCCGGCGGGAGTGAGCTCGATCGCCTCGATGTCCAGGCCGGTGGCAGCGAGCGGCTCGGTCAGCACCTCGGCGAGCCGGCTCCTGGTCTGGTCGGTGCTCACGGGAGGCGTCCTTCCTGCTCTGCTGTTGTGGTGCGGCAACCCTAGCCAACCACGTCCGCTGTCCGATGACCGCGTTGTAGCCTCAGGCATGCCTCGCGCCCCCCGGCCCGCCCTCGCCGCGATGCTCTCCGCCGGGGTGCTGCTCACCGGCTGCAGCGACGGCTCCCCGCCGGCGACGGGCTCGCAGCCGTCGCCCGCAGCGGCGTCCTCGAGCGCCGCCCCGAACCCGGTCCCCGTCGTGCAGCCGGCACCTGCCGCACCGGGCGCGGTGCGCAGCAGGAAGGCCGCGGGGCAGCAGGCGTTCGCCCGGCACGTGATGGACCTGTGGGGCTACGCGCTGCGGACCGACGACGCCAGACCGCTGGTGGCGACCCGGGCGGCCCACGCCTGCGGCGGGTGCGCACCGCTGGCCCGCGAGCTCGCGTCGCGGCGCCGGCAGGGCTGGACGGTCGACTTCCCCGGCGTCACCGTCCGGCGCGTCCGGCTGGCCGCGCAGGGTGGCGACCGGATGGCACGCGCGACCGTCGACATCCCGGCCAGCGACTCCTACACCACCGACGGCACCTTCCGGAACACCAGCCCGGCGCACCAGGGCGCGACGTTCGTGGTCCGGATGCGCTACGTGAGGGCGCAGTGGCGCCTGGTCAGCTTCACCGTCGGCTGAGTGGATACCCTCCTCCGGTGCTCTCCCCCGTCCCCGCGCGCAGCGCCCTGACCCGGCGTACGGCGATCGGCGGGGCCGCAGCGGTGGGAGCCGTCGTCGTCACCGGGTGCACGCCGAGCGGCATCGACCGGCGGCCCCGCAAGGACGCCGCCGCGACCCCCACGACTCCGGACACCGACCCGGACGTCGCGCTGGCCGCCACCGTTCTGGCCGACGAGCAGGCCATGCTCGACCGGATCGCCGCGACCGTGGCCCGGCACCCGGGCCTCGACGGCCGGCTCGCCGCGGCCCGGGCCGCGCACCAGGCGCACGTCGACCTGCTCACCAAGGCGGTGCCGGACGAGGCGCGGAAGTCGCCGAGCGCCGCGCCGTCGCAGGACGCGTCGCCCTCGGTCTCCCCCTCGGTGTCCCCGGCCCCCGCCGGCACGCCCGCGGTCCCGGCCCGGCCGCCGCGCGCCCTCGCGGTGCTGGCGAAGGAGGAGGACCGGCTCTCCCTGGTCGGCCGCCGCAGCGCGTTCTCCGCCCAGAGCGGTGCGTTCGCCCGGGTGCTCGCCAGCATGGCGGCCTCGGCCGCCCAGCACGCGGTGGCGCTCGCGGACGCTGCGCAGGGGCGCCGGTGACGGCGGTCCAGGCCCTCCAGCAGGCGCTGGCCGGCGAGCACGCCGCGGTGTACGTGTTCCGCGCGCTCGCGGGCCGCGTCTCCACGTCCGCGCAGCCGATGCTGGCCGGTCGCCTGGCGGCGGCGTACACGACGCACCGGGCGCGTCGCGACCAGCTGACCGCGATGGTGCGGGCGGCCGGCGGCGACCCGGTGGCCGCCGACGTGAGCTACGAGCTGCCGAACCCGAGCCGGACCGCCACGCAGCTGGCCGCCGGTGCGCTGGTCACCGAGCAGCGCTGCGCCGAGGTGTACGCCGCGATGGTCGCCACCACCTCGCAGGCGAACCGGCAGTGGGCGCTGGACGCGATGACCGACGCCGCGGTGCGGCAGCTGTCGTTCGGCGGCCGCCCGCAGCCGTGGCCCGGGGTCCCCGAGCTCTGACGCAGAGCCGAGAGAACCCTCCCCGCTCCAGGAAGCGCCTGGAGGGAGGAGGGTCTGCTCGGCGGGACGGCCCCCGAGAGCTCGGCCTTCCCGCTGCGCGCGTGGCGGCGGTCGCCTCCGCGCGGTACCCGAGATGCGGGAGTTGTCTCCCGTGTCCCGATCCTCCCCAGGACGCCCCGCTGCCGTAACCCCCGACGGCCGGGATGTTGTGCAGGTTTGCGCAGGTTCCGGATTGTGCAAATCCGGACAGGGTCAGCCC
>Ga0308174_10000734_pt1 | contig 14368 bp, 15 predicted proteins | sample PhyPR2_FD_203894 | JGI IMG/M metagenome (GOLD analysis project Ga0308174, IMG submission 203894) | Soil microbial communities from UC Gill Tract Community Farm, Albany, California, United States - DLSLS.P.R2 | ecosystem: Environmental > Terrestrial > Soil > Agricultural land | place: USA...
GACGTGGGTCGAGTGCTGTCCCCCGAAGGTGTCTTGATCCGCCGCCCGCCGGCCGTCCCCGCGATGATCCGGGTCACCGGCTCACCCCTTCTCCAGGAACGCGGCGGCCTCGGACTCGTCGAGCCGGCGGACCTCCTCGGCGAGCGCGGGGTGGGCGTGCAGGTCGGGGTCGTCGGCCAGCACCTGCGCCGCGACCTCCCGCGCCTGCGCGATGACGTCCTCGTGGTCGAGCACATGCAGCAGCCGGAGGCTGGAGCGGCGGCCGGACTGGGAGGCACCGAGCACGTCGCCCTCGCGCCGTTGCTGGAGGTCGACGCGGGACAGCTCGAAGCCGTCGGTGGTGGAGGCGACCGCGTCCAGGCGCTCCCGGGCTGGGCTGTCGGTCGCAGCCGAGGTGACGAGCAGGCAGAGCCCGGGCAGCCCGCCACGGCCGACCCGGCCGCGGAGCTGGTGCAGCTGGGAGACGCCGAACCGCTCGGCGTCGAAGACCACCATCATCGTGGCGTTGGCGACGTCGACGCCGACCTCGATGACCGTCGTGGAGACGAGCACGTCGACCCGGCCGGCCGCGAACGCGCGCATCACCTCGTCCTTGCGGTCCGGGGTCATCCGGCCGTGCAGCATCTCCACGCGCAGGCCGTGCAGCGGGCCCTCGGCGAGCATCGGCGCGACCTCCTCCACCGACGCCATCGGCCGCGAGTCGTCCACGTCGGCGGGGCTGTCCACGCCGTCCGTGCCCCCGTTGGAGGCACCGTCGCCGATGCGGGGGCAGACGACGTACACCTGGTGCCCGCGGCCGACCTCCTCCCGCACCCGGGCGAAGGCCCGGTCCAGCCAGGCGGGGTTCTCCGCGAGGGCCACGACCGTGGACTGGATGGGCGCCCGGCCCGCGGGCAGCTCGGACAGGGTCGAGGTCTCCAGGTCCCCGAAGACGGTCATCGCGACGGTGCGCGGGATCGGCGTCGCGGTCATCACCAGCACGTGCGGCGGGGCGCCGTCGGCCTTGGCGGCCAGCGCGGCCCGCTGCTCCACCCCGAACCGGTGCTGCTCGTCGACGACGACGAGGCCGAGGTCGGCGAACTGGACCTTGTCCTCCAGCAGGGCGTGCGTGCCGATCACGATGCCGGCGGACCCGGACGCCGCGTCGAGCAGCGCCTCCCGGCGGGCCGCCGCCCCGAGCGACCCGGTGAGCAGCACGACCTGGGTGGCGTCGGCTGCGCCGCCGAGCATCCCGGCCGAGGCCAGGTCGCCGAGCATCGCGGTGATGGACCGGTAGTGCTGCTGGGCGAGCACCTCGGTCGGGGCGAGGAGGGCCGCCTGGGCGCCGGAGTCCACGACCCGCAGCATCGCCCGCAGGGCCACGACGGTCTTGCCGGAGCCGACCTCACCCTGGAGCAGCCGGTGCATCGGGTGGCCGGCGGCGAGGTCGTCGAGGACGGCGCGGCTCACCTCCTGCTGGCCCGCGGTGAGCTCGAACGGCAGCCGGTCGTCGAAGCGGTCCAGCAGCCCGCCCTCCCGGCCGGTGCGCGGCCGGGCGTCGAGCGCGAGGAGCGCGGCCCGCCGCCGGGCGAGCACCGCCTGGGTCACGAACGCCTCGTCGAAGCGCAGCCGCTTGGCCGCGGCCTCCTTCTGGCTCCACGAGTCCGGCCGGTGCAGCCACTCCAGCGCCTGCCGGGCCGACACGAAGTCGTGCTCGCGGCGCACCTCCTCGGGCAGCAGGTCCGGGACCTCCTCCACCAGGTTGAGCGCGAGCGCGATCGCGTCGGAGAGCTGCCAGCTCTGCACCGTCGAGGTGGCGGGGTAGATGGTGATCAGCTGCGGGATGGAGTCCCAGTGCCGGACCGCGGCGTTCTCGCCGCCCTGGCCGTCCCCGTCCCGCTCGCCGAACATCTGGTTCTCGGGGTTGGTCAGCTGGAGCTGGCCGCGGAAGGTGCCGACCTTGCCGGAGAACAGGCCGATCCGCCCGGGCGCGATGGTGCGCTCGCGCCACTCGGCGACGTGCTTCTTCTTGTCGAACCAGGTCACCGACAGCTGGTCGTGCTCGGTGGCGACGACCACCTCGAGGCGGTACGCCGTGCCGCCGCGTCGCCGGTCGGCGTAGCTGTGCAGCTTCGCCCGCACCACGCGCCCGATGACCGTGACGTGCTCGTCCGGCTCGATCGCGCCGAGGTCCGAGAGCGAGCCCTTGTCGACCCACCGGCGCGGGTAGTGCTGGAGCAGGTCCCCGACGGTGCGGTGGCCGAAGGCCTTCTCGATCTTCGGGGCCGCGGTGCCGGCGACGGTGGCCAGCTTGGAGTCCCAGCGGATGGTGGAGCGCAGCGTGGTCACGGTCCCTCCTACTCCACGCCGACCAGCAGCGGGTAGCGCGGCTGGCCACCGTCGTAGACGACGACGTCGACCGTGGGCCGGGTGGCGGCGAGGTGGGCGGCGCACCGGTCCGCGAGGTCGCGCCCGTCGCTGCCGGCGACCAGGGTCACCAGCTCGCCGCCGCCGCCGAGCAGCCGCTCGAGGACCTCGGTCGCCACCGTGAAGAGGTCGTCACCGACCACGACGAAGTCCCGCTCGACGGCCCCGAGCACGTCTCCGGGCTCGCAGGGGCCGGCGGAGGTCATCGCCCGGCGGACCGCGACGGTGACCGCGCCGGAGCGGGCGTGCCGGGCCGCGGCGGTCATCTCCAGGATGTCCTGCTCGAACGCGCGGCCGGGCTCGTGGACGGCCAGCGCGGCCAGCCCCTGCACCTGCGCGTTGGTCGCGATCACGGCCACCCGGATGTCGGTCTCCGCCCGGACGGTGCGCGCCGCGGCCTCGGCGGCGGCGATCGAGTCGTGGTCGTTGGGGAGCACGATCACCTCCGCGGCGCCGGTGGAGACGATCGCCTCCAGCACCTGTCCGGTCGACGGCCGGCGACCCGGGCCGCCCGGGACGACGGTGGCGCCGGCCCGGACGAACAGCTCGCCGAGGCCCGCCCCGGCGGCCACCACCACGACGGCGCGGCCGGTGCGGCGTACGGCGTGCGCGCCGGTCCGGCGGCCGACCTGCCGCTCGACCTGGTCGGCGAAGTGCGTGACCTGGACCCGGTGCGGGCGGCCCGCCTGGATGCCGGCCTCGAGGGCCGCCCCCACGTCGTCGACGTGGACGTGGACGTTCCACAGCCCGTCGCCGCCGACGACGACCAGCGAGTCGCCGAGCGGGGCGAGCGCGGCCCGCAGGGCGGGGACGGCGGCGTCGTCGGCGTCGAGGAGGTACATCACCTCGTAGGCGGGACCGTCCGGCGTCAGGTCGCCCGACCGCAGCGGCACCGGGATCGCGTGGGTGCCGAGCGGGGCCTTCCCGCCGACCGGCCGGCGGCCGGTGACCGCGGTCTCGGCGGCGTCGAGCACCACGCACAGCCCGCGCCCGCCCGCGTCGACGACGCCCGCCTCGCGCAGCACCTCGAGCTGCTCCGGGGTGTGGGCGAGCGCCTCGCGGGCGGCGGAGGCGGCGGCCCGCAGGACGTGGCCCAGCCGGTGGGCGGGGTCCTCGGCGGACCGGGCGGCACCCTCGGCGGCCGCGCGGGCGACGGTGAGGATGGTGCCCTCGACGGGCCGGCCCACGGCGGCGTACCCGGCCTGCGCGGCCAGCGTCATCCCCTCGGCCAGCGCCACCGCCGACCGGTCCTCGGGCCCCGCCTCGCCGAGCCGCTTGCACAGCGCGCCGACCAGCGAGGACAGGATCACCCCGGAGTTGCCACGGGCGCCGAGCAGCGCGCCCCGGGCGAACGCGGCGAGCGCCGTGCGCACGTCGGCGGGTGCCGGCGAGGTGGCCGCCTCGCCCCCGACCGCCTCGTGCAGGGCGGCCCGGGCGGCCTCGACGGTGAGGTAGAGGTTGGTGCCGGTGTCCCCGTCGGGCACCGGGTAGACGTTGAGCGCGTCGATCTCCTCGCGCGCCTCGCCGAGCGCGGCGAGGGCCAGGTCCGCGAACCGAAGGACGGTCGGCAGGTCGAAGGTGGCCACCCCCTCGCCCGGCATGGGACCCCTCCTCCTGCACTCGGCGTGCGGTCGGGCACGCCGTCGGAACCGTCAGGGTAGTCCACGCCGGGGACGGTCCCGGCGTCCCCGCTGCCGGTCCGCGGGCCGCTCGATTCGCGTCGGGCCGAGGTCGTCGGATACTCTTGTGCGGTTGCCCGGACCGCGTCCGTAGGCGACCCCCGAATCACTGCAACCTAGCAATCCCAGGAGTTCACGGTGGCTGCCGTCTGTGACATCTGCGCCAAGGGCCCGGGCTTCGGTAACAACCGCCCCTGGTCGCGCAAGATTACGAAGCGTCGCTTCGACCCCAACATCCAGCGCGTGCGCGCGACGGTCAACGGCTCCCCCAAGCGCCTGAACGTCTGCACCGGCTGCCTCAAGGCCGGCAAGGTCACCCGCTAGCACCTTCCGCACCAGCGCGAGAGCCGCTCCCCTGCCGGGGGCGGCTCTTTCTGCGTGCTTCCTCCGTCGTGGTCAGAAGTGCGTGTGCCCGGTCGGGCCGTCGTACGCCGCGCCGTCGACCGTGACGCCGGAGCCCTCGGCGACGGACCCGATCTCCCGCCAGCCCTCGGGGAGCAGCGCGCCGCCGGGGAACGTCGCCACCAGCGGGTGGTCGTCGCCGCCGGCCAGCACGAAGCGCAGCGGGTCCGCGCCGAGCGCGGCGCCCACGGCCTGCAGGGGCTCGGCGATCTCGAAGGACCCGCTGCGTACGTCGACCGCGACCCCGCTCGCGTCGGCGAGGTGGCCGACGTCGGCGAGCAGCCCGTCGGAGACGTCGATCATCGAGGTGGCGCCCAGGGCCGCGGCCCGCGCGCCGGCGCCGTAGGGCGGCTCGGGGCGCTTGTAGGCCTCGACCAGCTTGCGGGGTGAGCGGAAGCCGCGCGCGAGCACGGCGAGCCCCCCGGCGGCCCAGCCCTGGCGGCCGGCGATCGCGAGCACGTCGCCGGGGCGCGCGCCGGACCGGCGCACCGGCTCACCGGCGACCTCGCCCAGCGCGGTGATCGCGACCATCACCTGGTCGGCGGCGGTGATGTCGCCGCCGACCACGCACGCGCCCACCAGCGCGCACTCCTCGGCGATCCCGTCCGCGAGGTCGAGGGCCCACGAGACCGGCAGGTCCGCGGGCGCCGCGAGACCCACGGTGAGGGCGGTCGCGCGGCCGCCCATCGCGTTGACGTCGGAGAGGTTGGCCGCGGCGACGCGGTGCCCGATCTCGTTGGCGGTGGCCCAGTCGCGGCGGAAGTGCCGCCCGTCGACGTGCAGGTCGGTGGAGACCACGACCCGCCCGTCGGGGACCGCGATGACCGCTGCGTCGTCGCCGGGGCCGAGCAGCACCTGCTCCCCCTGGGCGAATCGCTCGGCAAGCGCGTCGATGAGCCCGAACTCTCCGAGGTCCGCGAGGGTGGCGTCGGCGGGGATGCTCATGACGCCATCCAACCGCAGGCGTGCCGCTGTGTTCCGGCGGGGCACGCCGCACGATAGGTTGAGCCGGACCTTCCGCAGAAAGCCCCGACGAACCGAGGAGTGCAGCATGGTGGTGCAGGCCTACATCTTGATCCAGACCGACGTCGGCAAGGCTGCGGAGGTCGCCGCCGAGATCGCCGAGGTCAAGGGCGTCACGCTCGCCGAGGACGTGACCGGCCCCTACGACGTGATCGTGCGCGCCGAGGCCCGCAACGTCGACGAGCTGGGCAAGCTGGTGGTCGCCAAGGTGCAGAACATCAGCGGCATCACGCGCACCCTCACCTGCCCGGTCGTGCACATCTGACCGCAGTCCCGACGACCATGCGACGGCGTCCTGCTCCCCGGAGCACGGGCGCCGTCGTCGTGTCCGCCCTGCTCCTGCTCGCCGGCTGCTCCGGGCCGGTGGCGCTGGACGCGCCGAGGCTGTCCGGCCGCGACGCCAGCGCCTGCCGGGCGTTGATCGCCGCGCTGCCCGCGAAGGTCGCCGACCTCCCGCGCACGGAGGCGGACGCGGGTGGCGGGTACGGCGCGGCCTGGGGCGACCCGCCGATCGAGCTGCGCTGCGGCGTCCCGCGACCGAAGGGGCTCGACGCGGTGGCGCAGTGCCAGACGGTGAACGGCGTGGACTGGTACATCCCGGAGTCGCAGCAGAGCGGCCGCCCGCAGCCGATCACGATGACCACGGTGGGTCGTGCGCAGTACGTCGAGGTGCGGATCCCCGCCGACTACTTCCCGCCCGCGACGACGATGGTCGACCTCGGACCCGCGGTTAAACGGGCGATCCGCGAGGTCCGGCCCTGTGTCTGACCGCCCGGCCGGCTAGCGCAGACCGGTGCCGCGGTGCAGCGCGAGCTGCACGAGCCGGTCGACGAGGGCCGGATAGTCGAGACCGGTCGCGGCCCACATCCGCGGGAACATCGAGGACGGCGTGAAGCCGGGCATCGTGTTGATCTCGTTGATCACCACGCGCTCGTCGGGCAGCACGAAGAAGTCGACGCGCGCGAGCCCCTCGCAGGACAGCACGTCGAAGGCCAGCGCCGACAGCTCGCGGACCCGGTCGGCGACCGCGTCCGGGAGGTCGGCGGGCACGTCGAGGCGCGTGTGCTCCTCGGGGAGGTACTTCGCGGCGAAGTCGTAGAACTCGTGCGCCGGGTCCACCCCGATCTCGGCCACCACCGACGTGTCGGGCGGGTTGGTGCCGAAACCCTGCAGCACCCCGCACTCGACCTCGCGGCCGCCCTCCGCGGACACCTCGACGAGCACCTTGGGGTCGTGGCGCCGGGCCTCCTCGACGGCCTCCTCGAGCCCGTCGACACCGTGCACCTTGCTGATCCCGATGCTGCTGCCGCCGCGGGCCGGCTTGACGAAGACCGGGAAGCCGAGCGACGTCACCGCCTCGACGCAGGCGGCCCGGTCGGTCTGCCAGCCGTGCGGCGTGATGACGGTGTAGGGCAGCACCGGCAGGCCGTGCGACTGGAGCACGACCTTCATGTAGTGCTTGTCCATCCCGACCGCCGAGGCCAGGACACCCGATCCGACGTACCGGACGCCGGCCATCTCCAGCAGACCCTGGAGGGTGCCGTCCTCGCCCCACGGACCGTGCAGCAGCGGGAAGACGACGTCCACCTCGCCGAGCGTGTGGGGTACGGCGCTGGGCTCGTGCACCACGAGCTCGCTCGCGCTGTCCTGCTGGGCGAGGGCGACCGGCGCGCGCGAGCCGTCGACCTCCGGCAGCTTGTCGGCCGACGTGATCGCGAGCCGCTCGGGGTCGGCCGACTCCAGCACCCACCGGCCGTCCTGGGTGATGCCGACCGGGACCACGTCGTAGCGGTCCGGATCGATCGCCTGGAGCACGCTGCCGGCGGTCGCGCACGAGATCGCGTGCTCACTGCTGCGGCCGCCGAACACGACGGCGATGCGGGGCTTGCGGGTCTGCTGGTCCTCGCTCATGGTGCGCCTGACCCTACCTGCCGGCGCAGGCCGTGCCCGACCTACGCTGGGCGCATGTCTCACGAGCCCGACACCGGCCGGCCCGCCTACCGTCCCGCGACGATCGCGGTCACGTCCGGGCGGCCCGCGCACGAGCCGGACAACCCGCTCAACGAGCCGCTGACGATGGCCTCGACGTACGTCGCCGGGGGTGACGTGGAGTACGGCCGCTACGGCAACCCGACCTGGGCCGCGTTCGAGACCGCGCTCGGTGACCTCGAGGGCGGCCGGTGCCTCGCGTTCGCCTCCGGGCTGGCCGCCGTCTCCACGATCCTCGACCTCGTCGGGCAGGGCGCGAAGGTGGTCGCCCCGCGGCACGCCTACCTCGGCAGCATCGGCCAGATCGCCGACCTCGAGGCCCGCGGCCGGATCACCGCCGAGCTGGTCGACGTCACCGACACCGACGCGGTCGTGAAGGCGTGCGCGGACGCGGCACTGGTGTGGCTGGAGTCACCGACGAACCCGGCCCTCGAGGTGGCCGAGATCGCCCCGATCGTCGCGGCCGCGCACGAGGCGGGGGCGTACGTCGTCGTGGACAACACCTTCGCCACTCCCCTGCTCCAGCAACCGCTGTCGCTGGACGCGGACCTCGTGGTGCACTCGGCCACCAAGTTCATCGCCGGTCACAGTGACGTGCTGCTCGGCGCGGTGGTGACCCGGGACGACCAGCTCCACGACGTGCTGAAGAAGCGTCGCGACATGATCGGTGCCACGCCGGGCACGTTCGAGACCTGGCTGGCGCTGCGCGGGCTGCGCACCCTGCACGTGCGGCTGGAGCGGGCGCAGGCCAACGCCGCGGAGCTGGTCCGCCGGCTCGAGGAGCACCCGGCCGTCGGCGAGGTCCGCTACCCCGGCTTCGGCGCGATCATCTCCGTGGTGCTGGCCGAGGGCGCGATGGCCGCCGACCTGCTGACCCGCAAGACCACGCTGTGGGTGCACGCGACCAGCCTCGGCGGGGTGGAGTCGACCTTCGAGCGGCGGCGCCGCTGGAAGACCGAGCCGGCCACCATCCCCGACGGCCTGGTGCGGATGTCGGTCGGGATCGAGGACGTGGACGACCTGTGGGACGACCTGGCCACCGCCCTCGACGACCTGGTGCTGCCGGGCTGAGCGCTGAGTGGGTCAGTCCCGCTCGCGCTTGGTCTCCTTGGAGATCAGCGCGGTGAGCATGTCGGCGGCGGTCATCTCGCCCTCGACGACCGCGTGCACGGCCTCCACGATCGGGGCGTAGATGTCGGCCTTCCGGGCCAGGGCGAGCAGCGACGACGCGGTCTTCACGCCCTCGGCCACCTGGCGGGTCGAGGCGGTGATCTCCTCGGTGGTCATGCCCCGGCCGAGCTTCTCGCCGAAGGTGCGGTTGCGCGACAGCGGTGAGGAGCAGGTGGCCACCAGGTCACCGAGCCCGGCCAGTCCCATGAGGGTCATCGGGTCGGCCCCGAACCCCTCGGCCAGCCGGGCCGTCTCCGCGAGCCCGCGGGTGATCACCGACGCGGTGGTGTTGTCGCCGAAGCCGAGCCCGACGGCCATCCCGACCGCGAGCGCGATGACGTTCTTGTAGGCGCCGCCGAGCTCGCAGCCGACGACGTCGGGGCTGGAGTAGGGCCGGAAGGTGGCCGAGTGGCACAGCGCCCGCAGCCGCGTGGCGTTCGCCTCGTCGGGGCAGGCGACCACGCTCGCGGCCGGCTCCCGGCTGGCGATCTCCTTGGCCAGGTTGGGGCCGCTGACCACACCGATGCGGTCCAGGCCGGCACCGGTCACCTCGGCGATCACCTCGCTCATCCGCTTCAGCGAGCCGAGCTCGACGCCCTTCATCAGCGACACGAGCAGCGCGTCCTGCGGCAGGATCTCGGTCCACACCTCGAGGTTGGTGCGGAACGTCTGGGACGGCAGCACGAAGAAGACCGCCTCGGCCGCGTCCACCGCCTTCTCCGCGTCGTGCGTGGCCTGCACCGTCTCCGGCAGGTCGATGCCCGGCAGGTAGTCGGTGTTCTCCCGCTTCTGGTTGATCGTGGCGCACAGCTCCTCGCGGCGCGCCCACAACGTGACCTCGTTGCCGGCGTCCGCGAGGACGACCGAGAACGCCGTACCCCAGGAGCCGGCTCCGAAGACCGCGACCTTGCTCATCGGCTGCTCCTCCGGGACTTCTTCGTGTGCGGGTTGCCGATCTGGCGGACACCGTGGACCTTCGGGTCGTAGCGCTCGGCGGGTGCCTGCTCCCCCCGGACGTCCTCGAGCAGCCGGGTGATGTCGTCCATGATCCGGTCCGTGGCCTGGCGCAGCAGCGCCGGGGTCAGCGGCCGGCCGCGCAGGTCGTCGAGGTCGACGGGCGGGCCGGCCTTCATGGAGATGGTCTTGCGCGGGAACAGCCGCGGCCGCTTGGCGTACGGCGCCAGGATGTGGTTCGCACCCCACTGCGCGACCGGGATGACCGGGACCCCGGAGGCGAGCGCGATGCGGGCCGCGCCGGTCTTGCCGGTCATCGGCCACAGGTCGGGCTCCCGGGTGATGGTGCCCTCGGGGTAGACCACCACGCACTCGCCCTGCTGCACCGCCTCCACCGCGGCGGTGAAGGACTGGGAGGCGTCGGTGGTCAGCCGGTACACCGGGATCTGCTTGGCGCTGCGGACGATGCGGCCGACGACGGGTACGTCGAACACCGCGGCCTTGGCCAGGAAGCGCACCAGCCGGCCGTAGGCGTAGACGAAGTGGGCGAACGTCAGCGGGTCGAGGTGCGAGACGTGGTTCGCGGCGAGCACGCAGCCACCGGACGCGGGGACGTTCTCGCCGCCCTCCCACCGCCGCTTGGTGACCGCCAGCAGCAGCGGCTCGACGATCCAGATGCACAACCCGAAGGCCCACCCCCTGCGCTGCTGGAGCCTGCGTGGGTTCGCCACGTCGTCCTCGTTCCCTGTCTCGTCACCGCCGGTTGCGGTGAGGTTACCCGCGCACAGCATGCCGCATCGGAGCCGTCACCCGGTGGACGCCGCCCGCCCCGTGCGCGGCCCGCTGGCAGGATGGAGCCGATGAGCGTCCCCGCCCCCGCGGCCCCCGCCCGGTTCGCCGTGCTGGTGCCGGTCAAGCCGCCCGCGTTCGCCAAGTCCCGGCTCGCCGAGCTCGGCGACGAGGCTCGTCGCGAGCTCGCCACCGCGTTCGCCGTGGACACCGTCAGCGCGGTGCTGGCGTCACCGGTGGTGGAGAGGGTGCTGGTGGTGACCGACGACCACGAGCTGGCCCGCGGCCTCGCCGACCTCGGGGTGGACGTGATCCCCGACGGCACCACCGACGACCTCAACGAGACGCTGCGGCTGGCCGCCGCCGAGATGCACCGGCGCCACCCGGACCTCCGGCTCGTCGCGCTGTGCGCGGACCTGCCGGCGCTGCGGCCCGAGGAGCTGGCCGTCGCGCTGGCGGCCGCCCCGCAGGACACGATGGCGTTCGTGGCGGACGCCGACGGCGTGGGTACGACGGCCGTGGTCGCGTCCGCGCCGGAGACGTTCCGCCCCCGGTTCGGCCCGACGTCGCGGCAGCAGCACCTCGACGCGGGCGCCCACGAGATCGACGGGGTCGACGTACCCACGCTGCGGCGCGACGTCGACGACCGCGACGACCTGGCCGAGGCGGTGGCGCTGGGCGTGGGGTCGCGGACGTCGCTGGTCGCCACGGTGCACGGTCTGTGATCGCTAGGGTTGCGGGCATGCAGGGCACGGTCTCCGCGTTCGACGCGGACAGGCGCGACGGCAAGGTCCTCCTCGACGACGGCGTCGAGCTGACCTTCCCGGCCGAAGCCCTCGCGGGCAGCCGGCTGCGGTTCCTGCGCCCCGGCCAGCGGGTGCGGCTGGAGACCAGGGGCAGCGGCGCGACCTTGCGGGTCGTCGGTGTGCAGATCCTGACGCTGTCCTGACGGCCGGCACGACGAAGGGCCCGTCCCCGTGCGGGAACGGACCCTTCGTGCGGGTGGTGCGTCAGGACTTCTTGGCGGTCTTCTTCGCCGTGGTCTTCTTCGCCGGCGCCTTCTTCGCCGTGGTCTTCTTGGCCGGCGTCGCCTTCTTGGCGGTGCTCTTGGCCGCCGTCGTCTTCTTGGCGGCGGTCTTCTTCGCCGGCGTCGCCTTCTTGGCGGTGCTCTTGGCCGCGGGCGCCTTCTTGGCCGTGGTCTTCTTGGCCGTGCCGGTGGTCTTCTTCGCCGCCGTCGTGCCCGTGGTGGCCTTCTTGGCCGGGGCCTTCTTGGCGGTGCCGGTCGCGGTCCGGGCTGTCGTTGCGGCCTTGGCGATCGTCAGCTTCGGCAGCTTCTTGGCGCCGGAGACGACGGCCTTGAGGTCGGCGCCCGCGCTGAACTTCGGGATCGCCGTCTTCTTCGCCTTGATCCGCTCACCGGTGCGCGGGTTGCGCACCCAGCGCGCGTCCCGGATCCGCTTCTCGAAGGACCCGAAGCCCGTGATGGCGACCTTCTCCCCCTTCGCGACCTCGCGGGTGATGGTGTCGAGCACTGCCTCGAGAGCGTGAGCAGCCTGCTTGCGGTTGCCTTCGAAGCGGCCAGCGAGGGTGTCGATCAACTGACTCTTGTTCACAAGCTTCCCTTCCGTGAACCTGTCCAGGGTCGAGCTCGTGCCCGACTTTCCTTGTCACGCTAGGGAAAAGTCGCCGTGGCCACCATCACAACACGCCGTTTTATGCCGTTTTCCCTTGCATCTTTGGGAAAACTCTGCGATCCGCGCGCGCCCGGCACGTGTTCCGGGCCTGTCGACCTACAGGGTCGCCGGTTTCCAGGACGGCCGGATCGCTTCGTAGGCGGCGATGTCGTCCTCGTGGGAGAGCGTGATGCCGATGTCGTCGAGCCCCTCGAGCAGCCGCCACCGGGTGTAGTCGTCGATCTGGAACGGCGCGGTCAGCGCACCGGCCTGGATGCTGCGCTCCTGCAGGTCCACGACGATCTGCGTGGTCGGCTCGTTCTCGATCAGCTTCCAGAGCTGCTCGACGACGTCCTGGGTGACCTGGGCGGCCACCAGGCCGGCCTTGCCGGAGTTGCCCCGGAAGATGTCGGCGAAGCGGCTGGAGATCACGACCTTGAAGCCGTAGTCCATCAGCGCCCACACCGCGTGCTCGCGCGACGAGCCGGTGCCGAAGTCCGGTCCGGCGACGAGCACTGTCGCGCCGTCGTACTGCGGCTGGTTGGCCACGAACTCGGGGTCCTTGCGCCAGGCCGCGAACAGGCCGTCCTCGAACCCGGTGCGGGTGACCCGCTTGAGGTACACCGCCGGGATGATCTGGTCGGTGTCGACGTTGCTGCGCCGCAGCGGCAGGCCGGTCCCGGTGTGCTGGGTGAACTTCTCCACGGTCGTGCTCCTTCAGCTCAGCGGCGGCAGGTCGGCGGGCGCGGCGAGGGTGCCGGTGACGGCGGTGGCCGCGGCCACCAGCGGGGACACGAGATGCGTGCGCCCGCCCTTGCCCTGGCGTCCCTCGAAGTTGCGGTTGGAGGTCGAGGCGCTGCGCTCCCCGGGCTCCAGCTGGTCGGGGTTCATGCCCAGGCACATCGAGCACCCGGCGCCCCGCCACTCGCCGCCGGCCTCCTTGAACACGACGTCGAGACCCTCGTCCTCGGCCTGCAGCCGGACCCGCACCGAGCCGGGTACGACGAGCAGGCGGGTGTCCTTGGCGACCCGGCGGCCCTTGATGACCGCGGCCGCGGCCCGCAGGTCCTCGATCCGGCCGTTGGTGCACGAGCCCACGAACACCGTGTCCACCTTGATGTCGCGCATCGCGGTGCCGGCCTCGAGACCCATGTACTCCAAGGCCTTCTGGGCCGCGACCTTGTCGCCCTCGTCCTCGAGCTGCTCCGGGTCCGGGACCGCGTCGCCGAGCGGCACGCCCTGGCCGGGGTTGGTGCCCCAGGTGACGAACGGCGTCATCGTCGAGGCGTCGAGGACGATCTCCTCGTCGAAGACCGCGTCGTCGTCGGTGACCAGGGTCTTCCAGTGCTCGACAGCGGCGTCCCAGTCCGCGCCCTTCGGCGCCTCCGGGCGGCCCTCGATGTAGTCGAAGGTCGTCCGGTCCGGCGCGATGAGGCCGGCCTTGGCACCCCACTCGATGGACATGTTGCAGATCGTCATCCGCGCCTCCATCGAGAGCTCCTCGATGGCCGGGCCGCGGTACTCGACGATGTACCCCTGGCCGCCGCCGGTGCCGGTGTGCGCGATCAGCGTGAGCACCAGGTCCTTGGCTGTGACGCCGTCGGGCAGCGAGCCGTTGACGGTGACCGCCATCGTCTTCGGCTTGGCCTGCGGCAGCGTCTGGGTGGCCAGGACGTGCTCGACCTCCGACGTACCGATGCCGAAGGCGATCGCCCCGAACGCGCCGTGCGTGGAGGTGTGCGAGTCGCCGCACACGATCGTCATGCCCGGCTGGGTGAGCCCGAGTTGCGGGCCGACGACGTGCACGATGCCCTGCTCGACGTCGCCGAGCGGGTGCAGCCGGACGCCGAACTCCTCGGCGTTCCTGCGCAGCGTCTCGACCTGGGTGCGCGAGACCGGGTCGGCGATCGGCTTGTCGAAGTCGACCGTCGGGACGTTGTGGTCCTCGGTGGCCAGGGTCAGGTCGGGCCGGCGTACCTTCCGCCCGGCCAGCCGCAGCCCCTCGAACGCCTGCGGCGAGGTGACCTCGTGGATGAGGTGGAGGTCGATGAACAGGAGGTCGGGCTCCCCCGGAGCGCTCCGGACGACGTGCTCGTCCCAGACTTTCTCGGCAAGGGTCCTGCCCATGACCTCTCCTCGGCTTTCCTTCGTCTGCGTGGGTTCCTGCCCGGTCTCAGGTTGGACCCGGGCGCGGTCCGGTCTCGACTTGCAATCCAGCATGTGAGACCGCATTATCAGAGTATGGACAACTCTAGCGGAGTGGGCGTGCTTGACAAAGCGGCC
>Ga0308174_10000735_pt1 | contig 14363 bp, 12 predicted proteins | sample PhyPR2_FD_203894 | JGI IMG/M metagenome (GOLD analysis project Ga0308174, IMG submission 203894) | Soil microbial communities from UC Gill Tract Community Farm, Albany, California, United States - DLSLS.P.R2 | ecosystem: Environmental > Terrestrial > Soil > Agricultural land | place: USA...
GTCGGTGAAGCAGAGGAAGAACTGGCTGCCGGTCGAGTTGGGCTGGCCCGTGTTCGCCATGGCGATCGTGCCGCGCGGGTAGGTCGTGCCCGCCGGGATCTCCTGCGCGAACTTGTACGAGGGGCCACCGGAGCCCGAGCCGGTCGGGTCGCCGCACTGGAGGACGCCGAACGTCGGTTGGTTGACCTCGCGGTGGCAGGGGCTGCCGTCGAAGAACTTCTGCGACGCCAGGAAGGCGAAGCTCGCGCTCGCGCACGGCGCCTTCGTCCGGTCCAGGGTCAGCGTCAGATCGCCCTGATTGGTGCTCATGAGCAGCGTGGCGGTGCCCTTGGTCGGGGTCTTGTCGGGCGTGGGCGGCGTGCCGACGTCCTTGAGGTTCGGGTTGCCCGACTTGTCGGGGCTGAAGGTGCACGAGATGGTGCCGTCGGCGTTCGTGGTCGCCGCGGCCGAGCTGCCGGTGGCTGCCGACGACGAACTGCCCGCCGCATCGCTGCTCGAGTTGTCGCCGCTGAACACGCCGGTGATCACCAGAGCCGCGACGACCACGACGGCGACGGCGACGACCGTGGCGATGATGCCCAGGTTGCGACGCCGCTTCTTGGCCAGTTCGGTGCGGCGCTCCAGCTGCTTCTGCAGGTGGCGCTGGGCAGCCTCGCGGCGCTGCTTGCTCGTGGGCACGGTCGAACTCCTCGATCGGGCGGGTGCGTCCTGCGGGGCGGCGGCGGGAGCATCCCGGAGGGTCTCCCGCACGGCGCATGCCCGCGGTCGGGGGCTGAGTCTAGGGGGCGGGGCTGAGCGTTCCCTGGCAGGACGGGTGGCGCCCGGCCGCCCGCGTAACCTGCACGGGTGCTCATCCGCTCCTTTCCCGCCGGCGCGTTCGGCACCAACTGCTACGCCGTCGCTTCCGGACCGGGACAGGAGTGCGTGGTCGTCGACCCCGGCATGGACGCCGTCGAGCCGCTGGCCCGCATGCTGGCCGACGACGGCCTGAAGCCGGTCGCCGTCGTCCTCACGCACGGGCACCTCGACCACACCTTCTCCGTCCTGCCCGTGTGCGACGGCTACGACATCCCCGCCTACCTGCACCCCGACGACTTCGGGATGCTCAGCGACCCGGCCCGCTGGCACGGTCCCGCGCTCGCTCCGCTGATCACCGGGGTGCGGCTGCCGGACCCGACCGACGTCAAGCCGCTGGACGACGGCGCAGTGCTGTCCCTCGCCGGCGTCGACCTCACGGTTCGGCACGCGCCCGGCCACACGCAGGGCTCGGTCATGTTCTCCGTCGACCTGGGGGAGGCGCCCGGGCTGCTCGCGGGCGACGTGTTGTTCGCGGGTTCGGTCGGCCGCGTCGACCTGCCCGGCGGCTCCTGGGACGCCATGCTGCGGTCGCTGCGGGACGTCGTCCTGCCGCTGGACGACGAAACGGTCGTCCTGCCCGGCCACGGCCCGGCGACCACCATCGGGCGGGAGCGCGCGACGAACCCCTACCTGGCCGAGGCCGCAGCGGGTGCTGGTCCGGCACCGCAGGGGCGGGGACTGTGAGCGACCTGCGCGCGCCCAAGGGGACGTTCGACGTCCTCCCACCGGACTCGGCGCGCTTCCTCGCCATCCGCGACACGCTCACCGCGCCGCTGCGGCGGGCGGGCTACGGCTATGTCGAGACGCCGATCTTCGAGGACACCGCCGTCTTCTCCCGCGGGGTGGGGGAGTCCACGGACGTCGTCTCGAAGGAGATGTACACGTTCGACGACCGTGGCGGACGGTCGATCACGCTGCGGCCCGAGCTGACCGCCGGGCTGATGCGCGCGTTCATCGAGCACCGGCTGCACGACGGTGCGCTGCCGGTGAAGCTGTGGACGGTGGGCTCGGCGTTCCGCTACGAGCGGCCCCAGGCCGGCCGGTACCGGCACTTCACGCAGGTCGACATGGAGGCGCTCGGCGTCGACGACCCCGCGCTGGACGCCGAGGTGGTCGCGCTGGGCGTGCAGGGCTTCCGCGACCTGGGTCTCACCGACTTCGAGCTGCTGCTCACGTCGCTCGGCGACAGCACCTGCCGGCCGCAGTACCGCGAGCTGCTGGTGCAGTACCTGGAGAAGCTCGACCTCGACGAGGACACCCGCCGGCGCGCGGAGATCAACCCGCTGCGGGTGCTCGACGACAAGCGGCCAGAGGTCCAGGCCCAGCTCGGCGACGCCCCGCTGATGGTCGACCACCTGTCGGATCCAGCGAAGGCGCACTACGACGCCGTCCGCCAGCACCTGACCGACCTCGGGGTGACCTGGACCGAGGCGCCCAAGCTGGTGCGTGGGCTGGACTACTACACGAAGACGACGTTCGAGTTCGTCCACAACGGGCTGGGCGCACAGTCGGCGATCGGCGGCGGCGGCCGGTACGACGGCCTCTCCGCCGCGCTGGGTGGGCCCGACCTCTCGGGCATCGGGTACGCCGTGGGTGTCGACCGGACGCTGCTCGCGGTGCAGGCGGAGGGGCTCGACATCGGCGCGACCGCCGGGGTGCAGGCGTTCGTCGTCCCCCTCGGTGCCGAGGCCAAGCGGCTCGCCGTCCGGCTCGTCGGACAGCTGCGGCAGGCCGGCGTCTCCGCCGACACCGTCTACGGCGACCGCGGGCTCAAGGGCGCGATGAAGGCCGCGGACCGGTCGGGCGCCTCGCACGTCGTCGTCATCGGCGACCGCGACCTGGCCGAGGGCGTGGGCCAGCTGAAGGATCTGCGCACCGGGGAGCAGCACGCCGTCCCGGTCGGTGAGCTGTTCCAGCGCCTTCGTGAAAGCGTGGGGGAGTGAGCGCCGTGAGAACGACGCCCGAGCGAGCATCGCAGGGAGCGCCAGCGACCGAGGAGCGGAACGAGGGCGGAGTCGAACAATGAGCATGGAGCAGCGCCCGCTCGGGCGCACCGGAGCCGACGTCAGCGTGATCGGGCTGGGCACGTGGCAGCTCGGCGGTGACTGGGGCGACGTCGACGACGATGCCGCCGGTGAGGTGCTCGACGCAGCTCTCGACGCCGGGGTGACCCTGCTGGACACCGCCGACGTCTACGGTGACGGCCGGTCGGAGGTCCGCATCCGCAAGGCGCTGGCGCCCCGGTCGGACCGGCCGTTCGTCGCGACCAAGGCCGGCCGCCGCGCCGACCCCTTCGAGGCCGCCCAGTACACGCCGGAGAACCTGCGTGCCTGGATCGACCGGTCCCGGCGCAACCTGGGCGTCGACACCCTCGACCTGGTGCAGCTGCACTGCCCGCCGACGGCGGTCTACTCCGACCAGCGGGTCTACGACGCCCTCGACGCGCTGGTCGCCGAGGAGGCGATCGCCGCGTACGGGGTCTCGGTGGAGACCGTCGCCGAGGGCCTGACCGCCCTGCAGCGTCCAGGCGTGCAGACGATCCAGGTGATCCTGAACATCTTCCGGCGCAAGCCGATCGACGAGCTGCTCCCGGCCGCCGCGACCGCCGGGGTCGGCGTCCTGGCCCGCGTGCCGCTGGCCAGTGGGCTGCTCACCGGCAAGTACGACGAGTCGACCGAGTTCCCGGCCGACGACCATCGGAACTTCAACCGGCACGGCGAGGCGTTCGACGTCGGGGAGACCTTCTCCGGTGTCCCGTTCGAGGTGGGTGTCGCGGCTGCCCGCGAGGTCGCCGAGATCGCCGGCGACGCCGTGCCGACGGCGGCCTTCGCGCTGCGCTGGGTCATCGACCAGCTCGGCGTCACCAGCGTGATCCCCGGCGCGCGCAACGTCACCCAGGTGCGTGGCAACGTCGCGGCCGCCTCGATGGCGCCCCTCTCCGACTCCCAGCTCTCCGACCTCGAGCGGGTGTACGACGAGCGCATCCGCGCCCACGTGCACGACCGCTGGTAACCCCTCCCGAAAGGCACGACTTTGCTGCGCACCCACGACGCCGGCACGCTGCGCGCGTCCGACGCCGGTTCCACCGTCACCCTCGCCGGCTGGGTGGCCCGTCGCCGCGACCACGGTGGCGTCGTCTTCCTCGACGTGCGCGACGCCTCGGGCTACGTCCAGGTCGTCGTCCGCGAGGAGGAGGCCCACCACCTCCGTAACGAGTACTGCGTCCTCGTCACGGGTGAGGTGCGCCGCCGTCCCGAGGGCAACGAGAACCCCGAGCTGCCCACCGGTGAGATCGAGGTGGCGACGACGTCGCTGCAGGTGCTCTCGGCCGCCGCGCCGTTGCCGTTCCCGATCGAGACCGACCAGGCCGCGTCGGACGACGTCCGCTACAAGTACCGCTATCTCGACCTGCGTCGGCAGGGGCCGGCGCGGGCGCTGCGCGTCCGGTCGGAGGTCAGCCGGGTCGCCCGCGAGGTGATGCACCGGCACGGGTTCGCCGAGGTGGAGACGCCGAACCTCACCCGCTCCACGCCGGAGGGCGCGCGCGACTTCGTCGTCCCCGTCCGGCTGCAGCCGGGCAAGTGGTACGCCCTGCCGCAGTCGCCGCAGCTGTTCAAGCAGCTGCTGATGATCGGCGGACTGGAGCGGTACTACCAGATCGCGCGCTGCTTCCGGGACGAGGACTTCCGCGCCGACCGGCAGCCGGAGTTCACCCAGCTCGACTTCGAGATGAGCTTCGTCGAGCGCGAGGACGTGCTGGCGATCGCCGAGGACGTCGTCCGCGCGCTGTGGCGCGAGCTGGCCTCCTACGACGTGCCCGAGATCCCGCGGATGACCTACCGCGAGGCGATGGACCGCTTCGGCTCCGACAAGCCCGACCTGCGGTTCGGCATCGAGCTGACCGAGCTGACCGACTACTTCTCCGACACCCCGTTCCGCGTCTTCCAGGCGCCGTATGTCGGCGCGGTCGTCATGCCCGGCGGTGGCTCCCAGCCGCGGCGGGCGTTCGACGCCTGGCAGGACTGGGCGAAGTCGCGCGGGGCCAAGGGCCTGGCCTACGTGACGATCGCCGAGGACGGCACGCTCGGTGGCCCGGTGGCCAAGAACATCTCCGACGCCGAGCGGGACGGGCTCGTGGCCGCCGTCGGCGCGAAGCCGGGCGACTGCGTGTTCTTCGGTGCCGGCCAGCGCCGCTCGTCCCAGGAGCTGCTGGGCGCGGCCCGCAACGAGATCGCCAAGCGGCTCGAGCTCATCGAGCCGGGCAGCTGGTCGTTCCTGTTCGTCGTCGACTTCCCGATGTTCGAGGAGACCGAGAGCGGTGACTGGACGTTCATGCACCACCCGTTCACCTCGCCCACGCCGGAGTGGCGGGAGCGGTTCGCCGACGACAAGGGCGCCGCGCTGTCCGACGCCTACGACATGGTGATCAACGGCAATGAGGTGATGAGCGGCTCGGTGCGTATCCACGACGCCGATCTGCAGGAGCGCGTGTTCGAGACCCTGGGCATGTCCCGCGAGGAGGCCCGCGAGCGGTTCGGGTTCTTCCTGGAGGCGTTCGCCTACGGGCCGCCGCCGCACGCCGGCGCCGCCCTCGGGTGGGACCGGCTCTCGGCCCTGCTCACCGGCGTGGAGTCGATTCGCGAGGTCATCGCCTTCCCGAAGACCGGTGCCGGCTTCGACCCGCTGACCGGTGCGCCGACGCCGATCACAGAGGCCCAGCGCAAGGAAGCGGGCATCGACGCCAAGCCGGAGGAGCCGCCGCTGCCGGACGAGCCGGGCGCCCCGGGACCGACGGGGAGCAACGGCATCATCCGGCCGTGACGGTCAGGCCCGGGTGAAGGTCATGACCCAGTTGAGGTGCCAGGTGGCGCCGCCGTCGTAGGAGAACTCCTGCTGCCAGCGGGGCGAGGCCGGGTCGGCACGCCACTCGAAGCGCAGCCTCACCGGGCGCCCGCCGACGACGTCGTCGCCGTCGAAGACGCCGAGGCCGTCGGTGAAGCGGCCGGTGAGGGGCGGGTCGACCCGCCCGGGGGCCCGACTCGAGCTCCACCAGATGCGCCACACCTGGTCGGCCGGGTCGAACAGCCGGAGGGTCAGACCCTCGAACGGCGGCCCGTCCGGCGCCTCGGCGACGTCCATCCGGTCGATGTGCCCGACACCGTGCAGCACCGGGAAGGCCTCGCTCGTGGCGCCGAACTCCACCCACTCCTCGCAGACCGGGTCGGCCACGTCGCGAAGCTTCCGGTTGTGCACCGTCCAGCGGCCGTGGATGAAGTCGAAAGCGTGAGCCGCGGGGGTCGTCATGGCGCGAACCGTCGCACTGACCTCCGACAATCCGGATCGACCACCGGCGTGCTCGGGCCGCAAGCCTCTTTACGGTCGGCGCGGGCGGGCGGACCATCCGCTTGTGGAGCTCCACGTCGTCCTGGAACCGGACCCTGACACGGACCCGGAGGACGCCGAGCGCCTGGGCCGGCAGCTGCGCGACGAGCTCCGCGACCTCGACGTGGACGACGTCGAGCCGGTCGAGGGCGCCCTGCCGCCCGACGGGGCCAAGTCGGGCGTGCTCGTGTCGCTCACCGAGTGGCTGGTCAGCCTCAGCGGCGCGGGGGTCGTCGCCCCGGTGATCGGCACGATCAAGGCGTGGCTCGCCCGGGGCGCCGGCGACCACAAGGTCACGGTGACCATCGACGGCGACACCCTCGAACTCGGCCGCGCGACCGACGCGGAGCGCGCCGAGATCGTCGACGCGTTCGTCCGACGGCACCAGCCGGTGTGAACCATGGCCACCCGTCGCAGGGCCCTCGTCGTCGCCACCTACGAGTATGCCGACGGCGGACTGCGCCGGCTCGCGGCACCGGCGCACGACGCCGAGTCGTTCGCCGACGTGCTGAAGGACGAGGCCATCGCGGGCTTCGACGTCACCATGCTGGTCAACCAGCCGCACTACGTCGTCGGTGAGGCCATCGCCGACTTCTACAGCCAGTCGGGGCGCGAGGACCTGACCCTGCTGTACTTCACCGGCCACGGCGTCAAGGACGACGAGGGCCGGCTCTACCTCGCCATGACCAACACCCGCCGCGAGGCGTTGATGTTCACGGCGATCTCCGGCGCCCAGCTCAACGACGCCATGGACGCCTCGCGCTCGCGGCGCAAGGTGCTGATCCTCGACTGCTGCTACAGCGGCGCCTTCCCCGCCGGGCGCACGGCGAAGGCCGACGAGGGCGTGCAGACCCTCGAGCGCTTCCAGGGCAAGGGACGCGCCGTCCTCACCGCCTCCGACGCGACCCAGTACGCCTTCGAGGGCGACGACCTGCGCGGCTCCGGGACGTCGTCGGTCTTCACCCGCTACCTGGTCGAGGCGATCAGCAGCGGCGCCGCCGACCTGGACGAGGACGGCGACATCGCGCTCGACGAGCTCTACAGCTACGTCTACGAGCAGGTGGTCGCCGAGGTGCCCCAGCAGCGGCCGAAGAAGCAGGAGGACGTCGACGGGCGGATCCTGATCGCGCGCAACGTGCACTGGACGCTCCCGGCGTACCTGCGGCACGCCGTCGAGAGCCCGATCGCTGCCCAGCGCCTGAGCGCGATGCCGGAGCTGGAGCACCTGCACCAGGTCGGCAACGACATCGTGCGCAGGGCCGTCGCCGAACAGCTGACGGTGCTGACGGCGGACGACAGCCGATCGGTGTCCACCGCCGCGACCGCCGTGCTCGCGCAGATCGACTCCTCTCCGGGTCCGGGGGCCCCGGTGGACGTGCCTGCGCCGCGGCCGGAGTCCGCCCCGCGGCTGCCCGCGCCGTCAGCGGCCTCTGCGGCGCCACCGGCACCGGCCCCTCCGCGCCCACAGGTCCGCGCTCCAGCCCCCGATTCGCCCGTCGTGCCCGCAGGTCCGTCCCGGTACGCGCGCGACGACGTGGCCGGATCCTCGCCGGCGGCATCGATGCCGGTCGAGCGCCCGGCGCCGCCGTCCGTTCCGTCCCAGGTCGCCGTCCCGCCGGCGGCATCGCAGGCACCCGAGGCAACGGACGCGTCGGCGGGCCGCGATCCCCTGTCGCTCGCGCTCGGCCTCATCGTGGCGAGCGCGCTGCCGCTGATCCTGGCGCGGCTGCTGAACGTCGAGACCTCCAATCCGTACACGTTCGACGGGTACTTCGAGACCACGGTGCCGTGGACGCTCGCGGTCGTCGTCCCCCTGACCCTGGCCGCACTGCTGTTGCTGCTGCGGGGCCGGCTGCCGTGGGCCCTGCCGCCTGCGGTCGGCCTGGTCGTGGGTGTCGGCCTGGTGCTGACCGAGAACTCCGTGTTCTGGGCGGCCCTCTTCGTGCAGGAGCGATCCAGCTACGACCCCGGGCCGGCGCTCTGGAGCCTGTTCGCCGGCTGGGCCCTCGTGGTGGCCGCCGCGGTCGTGATGCTGACCCGGACGCCGTTCGGCGCGCGCGGGACCATCGCCACCGACTGGCAGCTCGCCTGCGCGCTCGTGGTGCTGGTCTGCGCCGTGGTGGCGATGGGCACCGTCTCCGAGGCGGACACGCCCTGGGTGTGGATCGAGAACAACGCGGCCCCGCTGGTACTCGGCGTGGCCGCCCTCGGGCTGACCCTGTTCCGGCTGCGCGCCGACCAGGCGGTGGCGGGGCTCGTGGCTGTGGCGACGATGGGCTTCTGGGTCCTGTACTTCCTGGTCCAGGACTACGTGCAGCAGTTCAGCGGCATCGATCCCGCCACGCGGAGGACCCAGATCATCTGCGTGGTCCTTGCCCTGCTCGCCTGCGGTGCGGCGCAGGCGCGCTCGGTGCGGAGGCCGACGGCGGCCACTGCGCCGTCCCGGTAGCGTCGCGGGCATGCCGCTGCGTGCCCGCACCCTGCTCGGACCTGGACCGTCCAACCCCTACCCGGAGGCCACGGTCGCCCTGGGCGAACCGCTGCTGGGCCACCTGGACCCGATGTTCCTCGGGATCCTCGACGAGACCTCGGACCGCCTCCGCCAGGTGTTCGGCACCGCCAACCGGCGCACCTTGCCGCTGTCGGCCACGGGTTCGGCCGGCATGGAGGCGGCGTTCGTCAACACGGTGGGACCGGGCGACGTCGCCGTCGTGGCGGTCAACGGCCTGTTCGGGCAGCGGATGGTGGACGTCGCCACCCGCTGCGGAGCCGAGGTCGTGGCCGTCGAGCACGAGTGGGGGCAACCGGTCGACGCCGAGCGCGTGCTCGCGGCCCACCCGGCGCCGAAGCTGATCGCCGCCGTCCACGCCGAGACCTCCACCGGTGTGCTGTCCGATCTCGAGCCGCTGGCCGCCGGGAAGGGCGACGCGCTGCTGCTCGCCGACTGCGTGACCTCGCTCGGCGGCATCCCGGTGCGGCTGGACGACTGGGGCGTCGACCTCGCCTACTCCGGCTCGCAGAAGTGCCTCGGCGTCGCGCCGGGCCTCGCCCCGTTCACGATCAACGACCGGGCGTGGGAACGGCGGATCGAGAAGCCGCAGAGCTGGTACCTCGACCTCGGCATGCTCGGCGGCTACGCGGGGGAGGCCGCCGGCAACGGGGGCCGGACCTACCACCACACCGCGCCGACCGGGATGGTCGCCTCGCTGCACGCGGGGCTCGGCCGGCTCCTCGAGGAGGGGCTGGAGGCCGTGCACGCCCGGCACGCCGAGGCCGGCCGGCTGCTGCACGAGGGCCTGCAGGCCATGGGCCTCGAGCTGTTCGCCGCCGAGGGGTCCCGGCTGCCCGAACTCACCACCGTGCGGGTGCCCGACGGGGTGGACTCCGCGGCGGTGCGCAAAGAGTTGCTCGAGCGCTACGACATCGAGATCGGCGGTGGCGTCGGCGCCTACGCGGCCACCGTGTGGCGGATCGGCCTGATGGGCGCGAACGCGACACCGGACAAGGCTCTCCTCGTGCTGGCATCGCTCAGGGAGGTCCTCGGCCGCTGAACAGGGGTCAGAGCTTGCTCCAGGCCTCGGTCAGCACCGACCGGAGGGCCTGCTCGATCTCGTCGAAGTGCGACTGGTCGCAGATCAGCGGCGGGGCCACCTGCACGACGGAGTCGCCCCGGTCGTCGGCGCGGCAGTAGAGGCCGGCGTCGAGCAGGGCCTTGGGCAGGAATCCCCGCAGGAGCCGCTCGCGCTCGTCGCGGTCGAACGTCTCCTTGGTGGCCTGGTCCTTCACCAGCTCCACGGCGAAGAAGTAGCCGTCGCCACGGACGTCGCCGACGATCGGCAGGTCGCGGAGCCCGTCGAGGGTCGCCCGGAAGGCGTCCTCGTTCCGGCGCACGTTGCCGTTGAGGTCCTCCCGCTCGAACAGGTCGAGGTTGGCCATGGCCACGGCCGTGGAGACCGGGTGCCCGCCGAACGTGTACCCGTGCGCGAAGGAGGCGTTGCCGCTCCGGAACGGCTCGAACAGCCGGTCGGTGGCGATCACCGCGCCGAGGGGGGAGTAGCCCGACGTCAGCCCCTTGGCGCAGGTGATCATGTCGGGCACGAAGCCGTACCGGTCGCAGGCGAACGTCTCGCCGAGCCGGCCGAAGGCGCAGATCACCTCGTCGGACACCAGCAGGACGTCGTGCCGGTCGCAGATCTCGCGGACCCGGGCGAAGTAGCCGGGCGGCGGCGGGAAGCAGCCACCGGAGTTCTGGACCGGCTCCAGGAAGACGGCGGCCACCGAGTCCGGGCCCTCCATCTCGATGGCGATCTCGATCTGGTCGGCGGCCCAGCGGCCGAACGCCTCGAGGTCGTCGCCGTGCTCCGGAGCCCGGTAGAAGTTCGTGTTCGGCACCTTGTGCGCTCCGGGCACCAGGGGCTCGAACGGCATCCGCATGGACGGGACGCTGGTGATCGCCAGGGCGCCCTGCGGGGTGCCGTGGTACGCGACGGCACGGCTGATGACCTTGTGCTTCATCGGCTTGCCCACGAGCTTCCAGTACTGCTTCGCCAGCTTCCAGGCGGTCTCGATGGCCTCGCCGCCGCCCGTGGTGAAGAAGACCCGGTTCAGGTCACCGGGTGCGGCCGCGGCGAGACGCTCGGACAGCGTGATCGCGGTCGGGTGGGCATAGCTCCACAGCGGGAAGTAGGCGAGCTCGGTCGCCTGCCTGGCGGCGGCCTCGGCCAGCTCGGCCCGGCCGTGACCCGCCTGCACGACGAACAGCCCGGACAACCCGTCGAGGTAGCGCCGTCCCTGGCTGTCCCAGATGTAGGCGCCCTCGCCACGGACGATGACCGGCACCTCGCCGCCGTCCTCGAAGGTCGAGTGCCGGGTGAAGTGCATCCACAGGTGGTCACGGGCGGTGGCGGACAGCTGATCGGCCCCGGCCATGGTCACGTACTGCGGTGTGGCGGTCATCGGACTCCCCAGGTGTGGTCTGCGTGGCGCGGTCGCCGTCGTCCCGGATGCCGATCATGGCCTGCGGGACGGCCCCGAGCGGCACCGGGTCGGTGACGGTCACGATCTGCCTCCTGCGGGCTCCGATCAAGCTGCGGAGGGCGCGTCAGCCGGCGTTCAGCCTGCTCAGCTGATCCGGGGACAGGACGAGGTCGGCCGCGGCAGCCGAGTCGGTGATCGACGCCGGCCGGGACGCACCCGGGATCGGCACCACGACGTCGGCCTGCGCGAGGTGCCAGGCCAGCGTGACCTGGTAGACCGAGACCCCGAGCTCGGCGGCCACCTCGGCGAAGGCGGGCGCCTCGGCATCGAGCGCACCGGCGGCCGACACCCCGCCGAACGGGCTCCACGGCAGCCAGGCGAGACCGACCGAGGCGCAGTGCGCCAGCTCGCCCGCCGACGACCGGTAGCCGGGCGAGAACTGGTTCTGCACGCTGACCAGCGCGTCGCCGACGATCGCCCGCGCGGCGTCGATCTGGGCGACGTCGGCGTTCGAGATGCCGACCATCCGGACCAGGCCGTCGTCGGCGAGGGACCGCAGCGCGCCCATCGACTCGTCCCACGGCGTCGCCGGGTCCGGCCGGTGGAACTGGTACAGCCCGATCGCGTCGACGTGCAGCCGACGCAGGGACGCCTCGCAGGCCCGGCGCAGGTAGGCCGGCGACCCGTCGAGCAGCCAGTCCTGCCCGCGTCGCGTGTGCCCGCCCTTGGTGGCGACCAGGACGTCGTCCGTGCGGCCGTAGGAGCGCAAGGCGTTGGCGACGAGCTCCTCGTTGTGCCCGAACTCGGCCTCGTCGTGGGAGTAGGCGTCGGCGGTGTCGATCAGGGTCACGCCGGCGTCGAGGGCCGCGTGCACCACGGCCTCGGCGTCCGCTGGGGACGGCCGGGGCTCCTTGGTCGACAGGGGCATGGCCCCCAGGCCGATCGCGCTGACCGTCACGTCTCCGATGCGTCGCTGCTCCACGGGTTCCGTCGTGCCCCGCGGGTAACTTCGCAACCGTGACTTCGTTGTTCGACGCGCCCGAGGACGACGGGCCGGCGCCGGTCGACCCGGGCGCGCCGCTCGCGGTCCGGATGCGGCCGCGGGCGCTGGACGAGGTCGTCGGCCAGCAGCACCTGCTCGGCGAGCGCGCGCCGCTGCGCCGGCTGGTCGAGTCCGACGAGCCGATGTCGCTGGTCCTCTACGGGCCGCCCGGCACCGGCAAGACCACGCTCGCGCACGTCATCTCGCTGGCCACCAAGCGGCAGTTCGTCCAGCTGAGCGCCCTGGACTCCGGGGTGAAGGAGGTGCGGGCGGTCATCACCGCCGCCAAGCGGGAGCTCACCTACGCGGGTAGGCGCACGGTCCTGTTCATCGACGAGGTGCACCGCTTCTCCAAGACCCAGCAGGACTCGCTGCTGAGCGCGGTGGAGGACCGCATCGTCAGCCTGATCGCCGCCACGACCGAGAACCCGTTCTTCTCCGTGGTGAGCCCGCTGCTCAGCCGCAGCCTGGTGCTCGCGCTGCAGCCCCTGAGTGACGACGACATCCGGTCGGTGCTGTACCGCGCCATCGCCAGCGATCGCGGACTCGACCACGCCGTGACCCTCACCGACGAGGCGGAGGAGCACCTCGTCCGGATCGCCGGCGGCGACGCCCGGAAGGCGCTGACCGCGCTGGAGTCCGGGGCGGGCGCCGCGATCGCGGTGGGGCACACCGAGATCGACCTCGCCACCCTCGAGACCGCGGTGGCGCAGGCCGCCGTCCGCTACGACCGGCAGGGCGACCAGCACTACGACGTCGCCAGTGCACTGATCAAGAGCATCCGCGGCAGCGACGTAGACGCCGCGCTGCACTACCTCGCCCGGATGGTCGAGGCGGGGGAGGACCCCCGGTTCATCGCCCGGCGGCTGGTCATCTCCGCCAGCGAGGACATCGGCATGGCCGACCCGACGGCGCTGCTGACCGCCGTCGCCGCGGCCGACGCGGTCGCGTTCATCGGCATGCCGGAGGGCCACTTCCCTCTGGCGCACGCCGTCGTCCACCTGGCCACCGCGCCCAAGTCCAACGCGGTCACGGTGGCGATGGGCGAGTCGGTCGCCGACGTCCGCGCCGGGCTCGCCGGACCGGTGCCGCCGGGCCTGCGCGACGCCCACTACGCCGGAGCGAAGAAGCTCGGCCACGGCAAGACCTACGACTATCCGCACGCCCATCCCGACGGTGTGGTCCCGCAGCAGTACCCGCCGGACGCGCTGGTCGGGAAGGACTACTACCGGCCCACGGGCCGAGGGGCGGAGGCCCGCATCGGGGAACGGCTGGCCAAGTTGCGGGCTATCGTCCGGCGGACGCGCTCCTAGCCTGCGACCAACGGCCCTGGGCGACGGACCTCGGCTGCGGGACTCTGGGTGGTAGCAGGGGGCCGGAGGTCCCGCCATGGGCAGATTCGTCGTCCCGTCGATCGTGGCGTCCGTTGTCATGCTGGCCGGGTGCGGGGACGGCGGGTACGGGCAGGACGCGCGCACCACGGCGACGTCGACGAGTTCGACGGTGAACGCCGCCGAGACGCCGACCCCGTCCGTCGACGTCCCGTCGTCCACCGCGACCGCAGACCTCGGTGGCGAGGACCTCACCGCGGACCAGGCGGCCCAGCTGCAGCGAGATGTCGATGCCGGACACCAGCCCTGGCGGCTGGATCAGGTCGCCGTCGCTGAGGCCTTCGTGGCGGGCCGGCTCGGCTGGACGGACGTCGACGCACGCCTGACCGATCCGCAGACCGTCGAGGTGGCGAACCGGCCGGACGGCGGCACGGTGACCCTCCAGCTCCAGCAGCCTGTGCGGGAAGGCCCGGACGGGATCTGGGTGGTCTCGGCCGGCGCCCAGCGCGGCTGACCGAAGCGGCCGCGCCCCGCCGCACCGTTCGCGCCACGTCGTGGCAGTGGTCGGACGGCCGATGCCGCCCGCGACTACTGTGACGGGGCCGGGGACGTCGCCGGTCAAGCCGCATACCTGAGAACAGGAGCACGCGTGTCCGCAGGAGAGATCGCCGGGCTGATCGCAGCCGGCGCCCTGGTGCTGTTGGTGGTGCTGGTGGCGGTGCCGCTGCTCAAGCTCGGCCGGACGCTCGATGAGACGACCCTGACCATCCGGC
>Ga0308174_10000736_pt1 | contig 14362 bp, 13 predicted proteins | sample PhyPR2_FD_203894 | JGI IMG/M metagenome (GOLD analysis project Ga0308174, IMG submission 203894) | Soil microbial communities from UC Gill Tract Community Farm, Albany, California, United States - DLSLS.P.R2 | ecosystem: Environmental > Terrestrial > Soil > Agricultural land | place: USA...
GAGCTGGGGTGGTTCGGCCTGGCCGAGCTGCAGTTCCTGGTGGGCGACGACGGTGTGCCGAGGCTGATCGACCTCAACGGCCGGTTCTACGGCTCGCTCTCGCTGGCCGTCGCGGCCGGGGCCAACCTGCCCGCGGTGTGGGCCGATCTCGCCGTGGGCCGGGACCCCGGCCCGCCGGTCCGGGCCCGCCCCGGCGTGCGCTACCACTGGGGTACCGCCGACCTGCGTCGAGCCGTGCGTGAGCGGCGCGGGGGGCTGTGGGGAGACGTCGCGCAGACCACCGCCTACGCCGTACGGTCGCGACAGAGCGTCGCCGACCTGCGCGACCCGGCTCCGGCGGCGGCGCGCCTGCTCGCGGCTGCGGCCGCCCGGCTGCGAGCCTGAGAGGCGCTCCCACCAGCGCAACTTCCGGCAGCTCAGCCTCGGCCAGCCGTGGAACTCAGCTCAATGCGCGTGTCCGCTGTGGTCGTGACTGCTGATTCCGGCCTGATGTCGCTGTCCGGCCGGTCGGGCGCGTCATCCAAGCAGCACCGCCACGGCCAGGGCGACCGGCAGGCTGAGGAGGGTGGTCACCAGGATCGTCTCGCGGGCGACGCCCTCGCCCACGCGGTAGCGGGTGGCGTGCAGGAAGATGTTCTGCGCGGTCGGCAGGGCGGCCGTGATCACCACGCCCAGCAGCGCCGGCCCGGAGAGCCCGAGCGCGAGGCCCACCGCCCAGGCGACCAGTGGCTGGAACGCCAGCTTGATGGGCGCCGCCAGCGCCACCTCACGATTGTGCCCGGAGCGGCCGGCCGGCGGGTTGAGCCGCAGGGACGCGCCGTACGCCAACAGCATCGCCGGGATGGCCAAGCCGGCCAGCAGCCGCACGGGGGCCTCGACCATGCCCGGCAGCCTCGTGTCGGTCGCGGCGAGCACGAGGCCCCCGCCGGCGGCAAGCGTGAGCGGGTTGGTCAGCAGGCGCCGCCACGGGTTGCCCCCCTCCCCGCGGAGCCCGGCCCGGCGATCCAGCGCAGCCAGCGCCAGCGGCTGCACGCAGAGGATCTGCACGAGCAGCGTCGGCACCACGACCGCGGTGTCGCCCACGACGTACGACGCGACCGCGATGCCGAGGTTCCCCGCGTTGACGTACGACGAGCACAGTGCCCCCACCAGCACGCTGCCGCGGTCGACGCGCAGCACCAGTCGGGCGAACACGGCGTAGGTCGTGGCAGCGGCCAGCAGCGAGCCCGCGGAGGCGAGGAGGTTCGCGCCCAGGTCGCCGCCCAGAGGTACCTTGCTGATCGTCAGCAGCATCAGCGCCGGCGTGGCGGCGAAGAAGGAGACGTCGGCCAGGGTGCGCTGCCCGCGCATGTCGACCAGTCGGACGTGGGCCAGCAGGGCGCCGCCGGCGATGACGGCGATGATCGTCACGAAGCCGGTCAACAGGGACACGGGGCCTCCGGTCGCGGTCCCCGGGGCATCGCGCGATGCCGACTCGGCAGTGGACGCCTGAGGGGGGCGGCAGCAAGATCGAGGTCCCTCGACCCCCGGGAGCCCGCGTGACCCCTCGACCGCTGCGAGCTGCCCCGCGGACCCTCGTCACCCGGGTCGGGCCGCTGATGCCGGCCGTCGTGGAACGGCTGCGCGCCGAGCACGACGCCGTCGCGCTGGAGGACCTGCCCGACGACACGAGCAGCGTCGAGGTGGCCGTGACCAGCGCCCGGGGCGGCCTGCACGCTCGCGAGATGGACCGCCTGCCCGGGCTGCGCGCCATCGTGCACTTCGGCGTGGGCTACGACAGCACGGACGTCGCAGAGGCCTCCCGGCGCGGCATCGCGCTCTCGAACACCCCTGACGTGCTCACCGACTGCGTGGCCGACACCGCCGTGGGGTTGGTCATCGACGTGCTGCGGGGGCTCTCGGCGGCCGACCGGTTCGTGCGTCGCGGCGACTGGGCCGCCGGCGCGACGTTTCCGTTGAGCCGACGGGTGAGCGGCGCCCGGGTCGGCATCCTGGGCCTGGGCCGGATCGGCCTCGCGGTCGCACACCGGCTGGCCGCCTTCGACGCCCGACTGAGCTACCACGCGCGCTCCCCGAAGGACGTGCCGTGGCCGTACGTCGCGACGCCGGTCGAGCTGGCCGCCGGCTGCGACGTCCTCGTCGTGGCGGCCGCCGGGGGGCCGGCCTCCGTCGGGCTGGTCGACGCGGCCGTGCTGGACGCCCTGGGGCGCGACGGCGTGCTGGTCAACGTCGCACGCGGCTCGGTCGTCAACGAGGGGGCGCTGGTTGCCGCCCTGGAGGGAGGTGCGATCGCCGGCGCCGGCCTCGACGTCTTCGCCGACGAGCCGCGGGTGCCGCAGGCGCTCCTCGGCCGGGACGACGTGGTGCTGCTGCCGCACCTGGCCAGCGGCACCGTCGAGACCCGGGCCGCGATGGCGGACCTCGTACTGGCCAACGTGGCGACCTTCCTCGAGACGGGACGTCTGCTGACGCCAGTGGCCTGAGGCCGGGACGGCGTCGCGGCGAACGGCATGTCTGGCCTTCCTCCGACTCGTGCGATAAGTTGTCAACTCATCATACAAGTAGGCCCGCCCGAGAGGTTACCGCCCATGACCGACTCCATCCGCAGCCTGAGGCTCTCGCACGTGGTGCTGCCCCTCGACAACCCGGTCAGCGACGCCAAGGTGCTCACCGGCAGGCAGAAACCGCTCACCGAGTCCGTGCTGCTGTTCGTCGAGGTGACCACCGAGGACGGCCACGAGGGCATGGGCTTCTCCTACTCCAAGCGGGCCGGTGGCCGGGCGCAGTACGCCCACCTCCAGGAGGTCGCGCAGACCGCGATCGGGCAGGACCCCTCCGACATCGCCAAGGTCTACGAGTCCCTGATGTGGGCCGGCGCGTCGGTCGGCCGCTCCGGCGTGGCGACCCAGGCGGTGGCCGCGCTCGACGTCGCGCTGTGGGACCTCAAAGCCCGCCGCGCCGGCCTGCCGCTGGCCAAGCTGCTTGGCGCGCACCGCGACTCCTGCGCGGTCTACAACACCTCCGGCGGCTTCCTGCAGGCTTCGGTGGAGGAGATCAAGGAGAAGGCGACTGCCTCGCTGGCCGCCGGCATCGGCGGGATCAAGATCAAGGTCGGCCAGCCCGACTGGCGCAGCGACCTCGAGCGGGTCGCCGCGGTGCGCGAGCACCTCGGCGACGGCCCCCTCATGGTCGACGCCAACCAGCAGTGGGACCGCGCCCGTGCCAAGCGGATGTGCCGTGAGCTCGAGGCCTTCGACCTGGTGTGGATCGAGGAGCCGCTTGACGCCTGGGACGCCGTCGGCCACGCCGACCTGAGCCGCACCTTCGACACCCCGATCGCGACCGGCGAGATGCTCACCTCGGTGCCGGAGCACATGGCGCTGATCGACGCGGGCTACCGCGGCATCGTGCAGCCCGACGCCCCCCGCATCGGCGGCATCACCCCATTCCTGCGCTTCGCCACGCTGGCCGCCCACAACGGCCTGGCGCTGGCGCCGCACTTCGCGATGGAGATCCACCTCCACCTCGCCGCGGCGTACCCCACCGAGCCCTGGGTGGAGCACTTCGAGTGGCTGAACCCGCTCTTCGACGAGCGCATCGACATCCACGACGGCCGCATGTGGCTGCCCGAGCGCCCGGGCCTCGGCTTCACGCCCAGCGAGCGGATGCGCAAGCTCACGCTGGAGACCGCCGACTTCGGTCGGCCCTGAGGGGTGGCCGGGGGACGGCAGCGGCAGGGCATGATGCCGCCCATGACCACGACCCGGCCCCAGCGCGTCGTCGCCGGGCTCAAGGAGAAGATCCTGTCCGGCGAGCTGGCCCCCGGAACCAAGCTGCCGTCCGAGGCCGAGCTGCTCGCGGAGTACGCCGTCTCGCGCACCGTGGTGCGCGAGGCGGTCTCGCGGCTCCAGGCCGAGGGCCTGGTCGAGACCTTCCAGGGTCGCGGCTCCTTCGTGCTGGCCCTGCCCGAGCCGTCGTCGTTCACCCTCGAGTCCTCGGCGATCCGCAGCCACCACGACGTGCTGGCGATGATCGACTTCCGCCTGGGCATCGAGAGCGAGGCGGCCGCGCTGGCCGCCTCCCGGATCACGCCGGCCACGGCGGGACCCGTTGCCGACGCGCTGGCCGAGTTCGGCCGGGCCGGCGCTGAGGGCGCGGTCGAGGCGGACTTCGCCTTCCACCGGGCGGTGGCGGCCGCGACCGGCAACCGCTTCTACGTCGACCTGCTCGACTCGCTCGGCCCGATGATGATCATGCTGCCCCGGATGCGGCTGGGCGAGGAGTTCTCGATGACCGACGCCACCCACGTGGAGCGGGTGCAGCGCGAGCACGACAACATCGGCACCGCCGTGCTGGTCGGCGACGTCGAGACCGCCCGGGCCGCGATGCGGCTGCACCTGGGCAACACCCGGCGGCGGCTCGACCCTGACAGCGCGTCGTAAGCCTGCGGACCGGCCGACCGCAGCTCACCAGCGACGGGTGTTCGGCTCGAACCCCGGCTCGATGCTGCGCATGTAGACGGTGTCCTCGCGGCGCCGCACACCGCAGGTGAGGTACTGCTCGTGCAGCACCGCCAGCATGTCCCGGTCCAGCTCCACGCCCAGCCCGGGGGTGGTCGGCACGGTGACTGCGCCGTCCTCGAACTCCAGCACGCCGGGCACGATCAGGTCCTGCGTCTTCCAGGGGTAGTGCGTGTCGCAGGCGTAGGTCAGGTTGCCGGTGGCGGCCGCGAGGTGGGTCATCGCCGCCAGGCTGACGCCGAGGTGGGAGTTGCTGTGCATGGACAGGCCGAGGCCGAAGGTCTCGGTGATCCCAGCCAGCAGGGCCGAGCGGCGCAGGCCGCCCCACAGGTGGTGGTCGGAGAGCACGATCTGCACGGCATCCGCCGCGATCGCCGGCGGCAGGTGCTCCATCGCGATGACACACATGTTGGTCGCGAGCGGCACGTCGGTCCCGGTGGAGACCCGGGCCATGCCGTCGATGCCGGGGGTGGGGTCCTCGAGGTACTCCACGACCCCGGCCAGGCGGTCGGCCACCTTCAGCGAGGTCTCGACCGTCCAGGCGCCGTTGGGGTCGAGGCGGAGCGGCAGGGCCGGAAAGGCCCCGCGCAGCGCCTCGACCGCCTCGCACTCCTCCTCGGGAGGAAACACGCCCCCCTTCAGCTTCAGCGATCCGAAGCCCCACCCGTCCACCATCCGGCGGGCCTGCGCGACAACCTGGTCGGGGTCCAGTGCCGCGCCCCAGGCGTCGGGCTCCCCGCCCGGGTGCCCGGCCCACTTGTAGAACAGGTAGCCGCTGAACGGCACCCGGTCGCGGACCGCACCGCCGAGCAGGTCGCTGACGGGCACCCCCGCCACGCGGCCCTGCAGGTCGAGGTAGGCCACCTCGAACGGCGAGTAGACGGTGTCCAACGCGGAGGAGACGTCGAGCATGCCGCCGAAGCTGGCGCCCGCACCGCCGGTCTCGCGGCCGAGCACATCGGCGACCAGGCGCCGCAGCCCGTGCAGGTCGTACACGGGGCACCCGGGCAGGACGGCGGCGACCGCCTCGAGCCGGGCCAGGTGGGCCTCGTCGGCGTACGTCTCGCCGAGGCCGACCAGTCCGTCGGTGGCGTGCACCTCCACGACGGCGCGCAGCGCCCACGGCTGGTGGACGCCGACGACGTTGAGCAGGGGCGGGTCGCGGAAGGCGACGGGCGTGACGACGACCCGGGAGACGACGTCCACGCTCAGCGGGCCGGCTTGACGGCCAGCACGGGCACGTCGAGCTCGAGCAGCAGGCGCTGCGCGTCGCTGCCCAGGACCAGCTTGCCGACCGGGCTGCGCCGGCGCAGGCCGATGACGACCAAGGAGGCGCCGGTGCGCTCGATGAGGGTCTCGAAGGTCGAGACCAGGTCGGAGCCGTGCTCGGCGTGGTCCACGCTCGCCTTCACCCCGGCCTCGTGGGCCCGGGAAACCAGCTCGTCGGCCGAGGTGGTGTCGACGAGGTCGGCGTCGACGGTGCTGCCGCGGCGCGGGCTGTTGAGGATCACCGCGTCCTCGCCGCGGACGGCGGCCTCCGCCAGGCCGGCCGCGAGGGCCGCCTCGCCGACGGGGGTGGGCACGTAGCCGATCAGCACGGTCATCGCGCGCCTGCTTCCTGGTCGATGTCGTCAGAGCTGGGGGTGGTGGCGGGGGTGCGACGGCGGAACGCCAGCTTGATCAGGGGCAGCGCCAGCACGAGCACGAGGAAGGCGAGGATGGCCCCGGAGATGGGCCGGGTGAGGAAGCCGGTCGGGTCGCCGCCGAAGATCAGCATCGAGCGGCGGAAGCTCGACTCCATGAGCGATCCGAGCACGAAGGCGAGCACCATCGGGCCGGGTTCGAAGCCGGTCTTCTTCATCAGGTAGCCGAGGATGCCGAAGGCGATCATCACGAAGATGTCGAAGACCGAGTTGTTGATCGTGTAGACGCCCAGGATCGTGATCAGCGCCGTGATCGGGGCGAGGATCGCGGGACGCACCCGCAGGATCTTCACGAAGACGCCGACGAGCGGGATGCTCAAAATCAGCAGGATCAGGTTGCCGATGTACATCGAGTTGATGACGCCCCAGAACAGGTCCGGGCGCTCCGCGATGAGCTGCGGTCCGGGGGTGACGCCGACGACGAGCAGCGCCGCGAACAGCATGGCCATCGAGGCGTTGGCGGGGATGCCGATCGTGAGCAGCGGGATGAACGACGACGTGGCGGCCGCGTTGTTGGCCGACTCGGGGCCGGCGACTCCTTCGATGGCGCCGCGGCCGAAGCGGGAGGGGTCCTTGGCGACGCGCTTCTCCGCGGCGTAGGCCGCCAGCGAGGCCATCACGGCGCCACCGCCGGGCAGGACGCCGAGGAGGAAGCCGATGACCGAGCCGCGGCCGATGGCGGGTGAGGCTTCCTTGAGGTCCTTGCGAGAGGGCCAGATGTTGGCGACCGCGGCGGGCACGTGGATCTTGCCGTGGCGCTCCTCGAGGTTGTACAGGATCTCGCCGACCCCGAAGAGGCCCATCGCGACGACGACGAAGTCGATTCCGCTCTGAAGCTGGAGGGTGTCGAAGGTGAAACGGTTGGCGCTGGTGAAGCTGTCGCTGCCGACGGTGGCCAGCAGGAGCCCTACCGCGGCGGCGACGAGGGCCTTGAGCGTGTTGCCGTTCCCGACGGTGGCGACCAGCAGGACGCCGAGCAGGGCGAGGGCGGCGTACTCCGGCGGCCCGAAGTCGAGGGCATAGCCGGCGACGACCGGGCCGAGCAGTGTCAGCCCGATGATCGACACGGTGGCGCCGAAGAACGAGCCGATCGCCGCGATGCCGAGCGCGGTACCAGCCTTGCCTCGCTTGGCCAGGGCGAAGCCGTCGAAGACGGTCACCACGGAGCTGGCCTCACCCGGGATGCGCAGCAGCACCGAGGTGATGGTGCCGCCGTACTGCGCGCCGTAGTAGATGCCGGCGAGCATGATGATGGCGGAGACAGGATCGCTGGCGTTGTAGGCGATGGGCAGCAAGATGGCCATCGTGGCGGCGGGGCCAAGGCCCGGCAGCACGCCGATCAGCATGCCGATCACGACGCCGATCAGGCAGTAGAGCAGGTTGTTCGGTTGCGTCACGACCACGAAGCCGTCGAGGAAGGCGTTCCAGTCCATCGGGGTCTCCTCTCGGGATCAGATGGCGAGCAGGTGGGGCAGCGGGATCTTCAGGGCGTAGAGGAACAGCAGGTAGAACGCCGCGGTCGTGGCGACAGAGATGACGATCGTGCTGCGCCACGACTCGCCTCCGAGGAAGCGCAACCAGACGATGCCCAGCGCGACGGCCGGGATCTCGAAGCCGATGCTCGGGAGCAGCAGGCCGAGGCCGACGAAGGTCGCGCCGCCGACAAGCACCAGCAGGCTCGACCGGGTGAACCTCTCGGCGTCGTCGAGGCCTCGGCCGAGGACCAGCAGCAGCACCGCAAGGACCGCGATCAGGACCGACACCGCGAACGGCCACAGCCCCGGGCCGGGCCGCCGTAGCGACCCGAGCCCGTAGCCGTACGCGAGCACGGCCGTCCCGATGCCGAGAACGAGCACCACGACCGCCGCCACCACCTGGTACGCCGGGCCGCCGACGGGCGGTCGCTCGTCGGCAAGGTCCTGGGCGACCTCGGCCTGGAGCTCGGCAAGGATGTCGGGCTCTTGGGCCGTGGAGGTCGGTCGCTCGGTCATGGTCGTCTCGTCTCTCGGTCTGGTCGGCTTCGTCAGCTGGCGTCGCCGAGGTGGATGTTGTACTTCGCGACCAGGTCGGCGTACCGCTTCTTGTCCTTCTCGAGCTGCTTCAGGACCTCGTCACCGGGGATCTCCATCGGCGTGAGGTTGTTCTGTGCGTTGAAGTCCTGGTACTTCTTCGTCTTGAACGTCGCCTGCATCGCCTTGGCGATGGCGTCCTGGACATCCTTCGGGGTGCCCTTCGGCACCGTCATGAAGCGGTACTGCGCGACCTCGACGTCAAGGCCCTGCTCCTTCGCGGTGCGCACCTTGGGGAGGAACGTGACACGCTCAGGGCCGAAGACGCTCAACGGGGTGATCTTGCCGGCCTTGATGTTCTCGATGGCCTCGCCGACCTGCAGGCAGGCGGTGTCGACCTGGTTGCCGAGGAGAGCGGTCAGGGCGGGAGCGCCACCGTCGAACGGGACTGCCTCGGCGGCCGTGTGGTTGACGTTGTAGGTCAGCGCGCAGGCGAGCTGGGCGCCGGTGCCGACGCCAGTGGTGCCGTAGGTGATCTTCTTGCCGTGGCTCTTGAGGTCGTCGATCGACGTGAAGCCGCTGCCCTTGCTGGCCACGAGCACGTAGTCGTCGCGGGAGACCCCTTGGACGACGTCGAAGTCGTTGATGCTGGTGACCTCGTCCTTGCTGACCGCCAGGGGGGTGATGGTGAACAGGGATGCGTTCTGCACCGAGATCGTGGAGCCGTCCGGCTTGGCCTTGGCGACCCCGGCCGCGGCGAGCGCGCCGTTGGCACCCGCGCGGTTGATGACCGGGAAGGAGGCATCGAGCTCGGCGGTGAGCCCCTGGGAGATCTGTCGGCTGATCAGGTCGGACGAGCCGCCGGCGGAGGCGCCGACCGGCATCTCCACTGCTCCGGACGGGTACTTGCCGCTGTCACTGCCGCTACCGGCGGTGTTCTGGACGCCGCCGCAGGCACTGAGGGCCAGGGCCGTGGCGGTGGCGACCGCACCGAGGCTGAGGTTGCGGCTGGTTACTCGCATCGTCGTCACTCCTTGTCGTGGCGCCGTCGGGGGCGGCGCTCCTGTGGCCACCGACAGTAGGCAGCGTCTTCGATGCCCGTCCAAGCCCCATTCGGCATGGAGTGATATGTGCCGCGCATCGTCGACTACGCTGGCGCGGTGATCACGCTGGACCAGCTGCGCTCGTTCGTCGCGGTGGCCGAGGAGCTGCACTTCGGTCGGGCCGCCGAGCGGCTCCGGATGACACAGCCGCCGCTGTCGCGCCAGATCCAGAAGCTGGAGAAGTCGGTGGGCGTGCAGCTACTCGTGCGCGACAACCGCCGGGTCGAGCTCACCGGAGCGGGGGGCGCCTTCCTGGGAGAGGCGTACCGGATGCTGAACCTCGTCGAGGGGGCCGGTGACCTGGCCCGACGGGTGGACGCCGGTGCGGCCGGCGTGGTGAGGGTCGGCTTCACGGCGGTCTCGGCCATCTCGGTCCTGGGGCCCACACTGCGCCGACTCGCCGCCGAGCTGCCCGACATCGAGGTGCTGCTTTCGGAGAGGGTCACGAGTGCGCAGGTCGACGGCATCCGCCGCGGCGAGCTCGACGTCGGCCTCGCCAGGCCGCCGTTCGACACCAGCCTGCTGTCCTCCCGGGTCGTCCTGCGCGAACCGCTGATGGCGGTCGTCCCGGTCGGCGACCCGCTCGCCGCGCTGGACCGCCCACTCACCCCGCACGACTTCGAGGGCCGGGCCGTGATCGGCTACCACCCCGACCAGTCGCGCTACTTCCACGAGCTCTCGGTGCGCTTCCTCGCCAACGCGCACCCGCGGATCGAGCAGCGCGTCCACCAGGTGCTCACCGCCATCCTGCTCGTCGCCGCCGACCGCGGTCTCGCGCTCGCGCCCGCTTCCGCGGCCTCACTCCGGATCCTCGGAGTGGCCTTCAAGGAGCTGGCGCACGGCGGCGGCGACACCACGCTCGACGCCGATCCCGAGCGGCCCGTCGAGCTGCACGCCATCTGGGCGCGCGGCGGCGTGACCCCGGCTGTGCGCCGGGTGCTGGACGTCGTCACGTCGGTCGGGACGTAGCCCACGCGTGGATGCCCGCGGCGCATCGCGGAATACAAACTCGGGCTTGGACAGGCATCGTCCCAGCGTCCTAGCGTGAACGGACCGGCGAGGCGCCGGCGCATCCGCGACGACAGAAAGACACCCCGTGACCGAGTACAGCCCCACCGATCTGGCCGCCCAGCTCAAGAGCGGTCTGCTCTCGTTCCCGGTGACCCACTTCACCCAAGACCTCGAGTTCGACGAGGCGGCCTACCGCAAGCACCTGGCCTGGCTGGCCGAGTATCCGGTCGCCGGCCTGTTCGCCGCGGGCGGCACGGGCGAGGGCTTCTCGCTCACGTTCGACGAGACCGACCGCGTCGTCCGCGCCGCGGTCGCCGAGGTCTCCGGCGCAGTACCGGTCCTCGCGCCCGCCACCGGCAGCACCGCCAACGCCGTCGCGCAGGCCAGGGCGGCGGAGGCCGCCGGCGCCGACGGCCTGCTCCTCATGCCGCCGTACCTCACCGAGTCCAGCCAGGCCGGGCTCGTCGAGCACGTCACCCAGGTCTGCCGGGCCACCGGTCTCGGTGTCGTTGTCTACAGCCGCGCCAACGCCGTCCTCCGCGACGAGGCCGTGGCGACCCTCGCCGACCGCAACCCCACGCTGATCGGCTTCAAGGACGGGGTGGGCAGCATCGAGCAGCTGACCCGCACCTACGCCCGGGTGGGGAACCGGCTGACGTACATCGGTGGGCTGCCCACCGCGGAGACCTTCGCGCTGCCGCTGCTCCAGCTCGGCGTGAGCACCTACTCGTCGGCACTGTTCAACTTCGTGCCCCAGTGGGCGATCGAGTTCTACGACGCCGTGCGCGCCCAGGACCGCGACGAGGTCTACCGTCGGCTCAACGAGTTCGTGCTGCCGTACCTCGACATCCGCGACCGCACCTCCGGCTACGCCGTCTCGATCGTCAAGGGCGGCCTCGCTGCCATCGGGCGACCCGCCGGCCCGGTCAGGCCCCCGCTGACCGACCTGCGCGACTCGGAGGTCGCCGAGCTCCAAGACCTGATCGCCCGCATCTCCTGACGAGCCCCTGAACCGAGAGGACAGCATGACCAGCACCGCTGTGCAGGCCCGCTCCATCATCGCCGGCGCGGAGGGCGATATCGCCGACGTCGCCGCCGCCACGACCGCGGCCGCCGAGGCGTTCGTGTCCTACCGCGCCACCACTCCTGAGCAGCGCGCCGCGTTCCTCGAGGCCATCGCCGACGAGATCGAGTCCGACCGGGACGCGATCGTCGAGGCGGCCGTGGCCGAGAGCAGCCTGCCGCAGGGCCGCATCGCCGGCGAGGTCGGCCGTACCACCGGCCAGCTGCGGATGTTCGCCGCCGTCGTTCGTCGCGGCGACCACCTCGGCGTCCGCATCGACCCCGCCCTGCCGGACCGCGCGCCGCTGCCACGCGCCGACATCCGACAGCGACAGATCCCCCTTGGCCCCGTCGCGGTCTTCGGGGCCAGCAACTTCCCGCTCGCCTTCTCCACCGCCGGCGGGGACACCGCGTCCGCGCTGGCCGCGGGCTGCCCGGTCGTCGTCAAGGGCCACCCAGCCCACCCGCGTACCGGCAACCTGGTCGCGCGCGCGATCGGCCGCGCCGTCGCCGCCCACGACCTGCACGCCGGTACGTTCTCCTTCCTGCTCGCCGCCGACCCGCGGCGCGGTGTCGAGCTCGGTCAGGACCTGGTGCAGGACCCGCGGATCAAGGCGGTCGGTTTCACCGGCTCCCGCGGCGGCGGGCTCGCGCTGGTGGCCACGGCCGCCGCGCGCCCCGAGCCGATCCCGGTCTACGCCGAGATGTCTTCGATCAACCCCGTGGTCGTGCTGCCCGGTGCGCTGGCCGAGGGCGACGTGGCGGCCCTCGCGACGGCGTACGTCGGCTCGCTGACCCTGGGTGCCGGCCAGTTCTGCACCAACCCCGGGCTGATCTTCCTCCCGACCGGCGACGCCGGCGACGCGTTCCTCGCCGTCACCGGCGCGGCCGTCGCCGAGACCATCGGGCAGCCGATGCTCACCCCGGGCATCGCCGAGGCGTACGCCACGGGCACCGCGACGCTCCGCGGCACGGACGGCGTCCGCGTCGTGGCCAGCGGAAGCGAGGGAGGCGAGCACGCCCCGGCCCCCATGGTCACCGAGGCGCCGGTCACGATGCTGGTTCAGGAGGACAGTGCCGTCGCCTCCGAGGTCTTCGGGGCCTCCGGCGTGGTCGTCCGCTACGACTCCGTCGAGGAGTTGCTGCCGCACCTGGCGTCCCTCGAGGGCCAGCTCACGGCGACCGTCCACTACGCACCCGCCGACGCCGACGCAGCCCGTGCGCTGCTGCCCGTGCTCGAGGACCGGGTCGGCCGCATCCTCTTCAACGGCTGGCCGACCGGGGTCGAGGTGGGCCACGCGATGGTGCACGGCGGACCGTTCCCGGCAACATCGGACTCCCGGACCACCTCGGTCGGCTCGCTGGCGATCGAGCGGTTCCAGCGTCCCGTCTGCTACCAGGACCTGCCGGCGGAGCTGCTGCCCGAGGCCGTCCGCGACGACAACCCGTGGGGGCTCGCCCGGCGGGTCGAGGGCGTCCTGGAGGATCGCGCGTGAGCGCCACGATCACCGGCATCGAGGTGGTGCCGGTCGCCGGCCACGACTCAATGCTCCTCAACCTCAGCGGCGCCCACGGCCCGTTCTTCACCCGCAACATCGCGATCGTCACCGACTCCGACGGTCGCACCGGCCTCGGTGAGGTGCCGGGCGGGGAGGCGATCCGGGCCACCATCGAGGACGCCTCCGAGCTCCTCGTGGGGGCGCCGGTGCTCCGCTACCGCTCGCTGCTGCGCGCGGTGGCGGGCCGCTTCGCCGACCGCGACGCGGGCGGACGAGGACTGCAGACCTTCGACCTGCGCACCACCGTGCACGCCGTCACCGCCCTCGAGTCGGCGCTGCTCGACCTCGCCGGCCAGGCGCAGGGCGTACCGGTGGCCGAGCTGCTCGGCGACGGGCAGCAGCGCGACAGGGTGCCGATGCTGGGCTACCTCTTCTACATCGGCGACATCGACCGCACGGACCTGCCCTACGAGCGGCCGGCCGAGTCCGGCGACGACTGGCAGCGGCTGCGGCGTCGTCCCGCGCTCGAGCCGGCCGCCATCGTCCGGCTCGCCGAGGCCGCGCAGGCGCGCTACGGATTCACCGACTTCAAGCTCAAGGGCGGCGTGCTCGCGGGTGCCGAGGAGGTCGAGGCCGTACGGGCCCTGGCCGAGCGGTTCCCCGAGGGACGGATCACCCTCGACCCGAACGGCGGCTGGCTGCTGCGCGAGGCGGTCGAGCTGTGCCGCGACCTCGGCGACGTGCTGGCGTACGCCGAGGACCCGTGCGGCGCCGAGGGCGGCTTCTCGGGCCGCGAGGTCATGGCCGAGTTCAAGCGCGCCACCGGCCTGCGCACCGCCACCAACATGATCGCCACCGACTGGCGCCAGCTGGCGCACGCCGTACGGACCGGCGCCGTAGACATCCCGCTGGCCGACCCCCACTTCTGGACGATGTCAGGCTCGGTGCGGGTGGCCCAGCTCTGTCACGACTTCGGGTTGACGTGGGGCTCGCACTCCAACAACCACTTCGACGTCTCGCTGGCCATGTTCACCCAGGTGGGAGCGGCCGCGCCCGGGGACATCACCGCGCTCGACACGCACTGGATCTGGCAGGACGGCCAGGGCCTGACCCGCGAACCCCTGCGGATCGAGGACGGCCACATCAACGTCCCCACCGCGCCCGGGCTGGGCGTCGAGCTTGACCGCGATCTGTTGGCCGCGGCGCACGAGCTCTACCTCGAGCAGGGCCTCGGTGCCCGGGACGACTCGGTCGCCATGCAGTACCTCGTCCCCGACTGGACCTTCGACCCGAAGCGCCCCTCACTCGATCGACAAGGCGCCCGCTGACGGACGGGCGAAGGTGACGAACGGCTGCCGACACGGCGCGTCCTTGGCGCGTCGGCACGGGCGGACCATCGCGGCGGAAGAGACGCCATCCCCCGCCGGTGCATCCACCCTCTCTCGCTCGTCCGGT
>Ga0308174_10000737_pt1 | contig 14345 bp, 12 predicted proteins | sample PhyPR2_FD_203894 | JGI IMG/M metagenome (GOLD analysis project Ga0308174, IMG submission 203894) | Soil microbial communities from UC Gill Tract Community Farm, Albany, California, United States - DLSLS.P.R2 | ecosystem: Environmental > Terrestrial > Soil > Agricultural land | place: USA...
CGGTGACGACGCCGGTTACGGCACTGGCCGCGGCTGTCAGCGGACTGGCTAAGAACGTACGACCGCCCTTGCCTTGCCGTCCTTCGAAATTGCGGTTGCTGGTGGATACGCTGTATTCGCCAGGCTGTAATTGATCGCCGTTCATTGCGATGCACATCGAACAGCCGGCCTCGCGCCACTCGGCACCGGCTTCCATGAACACCCTGTCCAGGCCTTCTGCCTGCGCCTGCTCCTTAATTTGCTGCGATCCCGGCACGACCATCACGCGAACCTTCGGATTCACCTTGCGGCCTTTCAGCAATTGCGCGGCAGCTCGCAGATCGGAGATCCGCGAATTAGTGCAGCTTCCAATGAACACCACGTTCACAGGATGGCCCAGCAAGGGCTTGCCAGCGGGCAGATCCATATAGCGCAGGGCCTTCCCCAGGGACTCACGTTCCAGCACATCGCTGATCGACGTGGGATCGGGAACTGCCGCCGTGATCGGTATGCCCATGCCCGGATTGGTTCCAAAGGTAATCATCGGCTCCAGAGCGCTTGCATCAATATCGATTCGCTTATCGAACAGTGCTCCTTCATCGGTCGGCAGTTGCCGCCACAGGCGCAGAGCCTTTTCCCATTCGGCACCCTTCGGTGCATACGGCCGGCCTGCCAAATACTGGTAGGTCGTATCGTCGGGCGCAACCAGGCCTGCTCTTGCGCCGCCTTCGATGGACATATTGCAGATGGTCATGCGCTCTTCCATCGAAAGCGAACGAATGGCGGGGCCGGCATATTCGAATACCGATTGCGTACCGCCGCCGATACCGATCCGCGAGATCAGATGCAGAATAATGTCCTTCGCACCGACACCCGGCTTCAGCGCGCCGTCTACGCGTACTTCGTAAGTCTTGGAGCGTGTCTGCAGAAGGCACTGCGACGCCAGCACATGCTCCACCTGGCTGGTGCCGATGCCGAACGCCAGCGCGCCGAATGCGCCGTGGGTGGCCGTGTGGCTATCGCCGCAAACAACCGTCATGCCCGGTTGCGTCAATCCCTGCTCGGGACCGATCACGTGAACGATGCCCTGCTTGTTGCTGTGCAGGCCATAATACGGAATACCGAAGTCCCGGCAATTCTTCTCGAACTGCACCAACTGAGCTTCGGCTACTTTGTCGAGAATGGGAAGCGACCGATCATAAGTCGGAATGCTGTGGTCCGTTGTTCCGAATGTCAAATCCGGACGCCGCACTTTCAACCCGCGTTCGCGCAGGCCGGAGAACGCCTGTGGCGATGTGACCTCGTGCACCAGATGCAAATCAATATAGAGAAGCGTCGGCGCGCCTTCGCGCTCCGCTACGATGTGGTTGTCCCACACCTTCTCGATGATCGTTCGCGGCTTCACGGCCGCCCCATTTCCTTGTGACATATTTCTCTTTTCTATGCTGTGACGGTCTTTGCCGAGATCGCCTTGCACACCGCATCTCCTACTTCACTTGTGGTGGCAGGTTTGCCCGCCGGCCTTAGGTCGGCTGTCACGCGCCCGCTGTTGAGAACAGCTTCCGTTGCTTCGTTTACTGCTTTGGCTTCTTCCACGAGGCCAAAACTGTACTCCAACATGGCTGCAACCGATCCGATTGCGCCCAAAGGATTCGCTTTATTCTGGCCCGCAATGTCCGGCGCCGAGCCATGCACGGGTTCATAGAGACCGACCCAAGCACCCGACGGCCGTTGATGGCCGATAGAGGCGGAGGGCAGCATGCCGATGGAGCCGGCCAGCACCGCGCCCTCATCACTCAAAATATCGCCGAACAAATTTTCCGTCAGAACGACATCGAACCGTTTCGGGTTCAGCACGAGTTGCATCGCGCAATTATCGACGAGCAGATGATCCAACGTGACATCGGAATACTGCGCAGCGACTTCCGTCACGACTCGCCGCCACAACTGTGAATTTTCCAGCACGTTCGACTTGTCGACGCTTGTTACTTTCTTGCGCCGCTTCCGGGCAAGCTGGAACGCCATGTGCGTCACGCGCTCAATCTCCGGCCGCGTATACACCATCGTGTTGACGGCCTTCTCTTCGCTGCCTGTTCCTGAGATTCCACGCGGAGTACCGTAATACAATCCGCCCGTCAGCTCACGCACGATAATCATGTCGGCGCCGTCTACGAGTTCGTTTTTTAACGGCGATCCATCGAGCAAAGCCTTGTATGAACGCACCGGCCTGAGGTTGGCAAAGACCTCCAGCGCCTTTCGGATTCCAAGCAATCCCCGCTCCGGGCGCTTCTCCGGCGGCGCGTTATCAAACTCGGGCAGACCCACCGCGCCCATCAAAGTGGCGTCGGCCTTCAATGCCAGCTCGCGCGTTTCGTCGGGAAAGGGATTTCCCGTTTTGTGGATCGCGATTCCGCCCAGCAGTCCTTCGCTTAACGCCAACTCGTGGCCGAAGTCACGCGCTACGTGCTTCAGCACTTTCACCGCTTCGCGCGCCACTTCCACGCCGATGCCGTCGCCCGGCAATACAAGAATATTCAGTTTCATGGATCTATTTAACAGTGGCTACCCGCGCGGTCACTTCTTGCACCAGAGTGACAATCTCGTCGTTGCGGACCCCTTTTTTATTATCGGCAAGTTCGGTAAACAGGCGGTACACTTCGTCCAGTTCTTCCCGGGTGAGCTGAAAGCCCAAATCTTCCGCGCGTTTTTTTAACGCATGGCGCCCACTGTGTTTCCCCAGCACCAGACGGCTCTCCGGCACGCCTACGCTGGCCGGGCTCACAATCTCGTAGGTCGACTTTTCTTTCAGGTAGCCGTCCTGGTGAATGCCTGCCTCGTGCGCGAAAGCGTTGTCTCCAACAATCGCTTTGTTCGGCTGCGGCCCGAAGCAGATCATGCTCGTCAATGCCTGGCTCGCCGCGTATAACTTCTCCGTATGAATCTTGGTCTGGAAAGGCAGCCGGTCCTGGCGCGTCTTGATTGCAACCACCACTTCCTCCAGCGCCGCGTTGCCCGCGCGTTCGCCGATGCCGTTGATCGTGCATTCCACCTGTCTTGCACCCGCCTTGACCGCAGCGAGTGAATTTGCCACCGCCAGCCCCAAGTCATCATGGCAGTGGACGCTGACGATGGCGCGGTCTCCCAAGGCTCTCGCGATGCGGCCGATCAACTCCCCGTACTCGTCGGGCACCGAAAATCCGACCGTATCGGGCAGGTTCACCGTCCTCGCGCCCGCCTCCACGACGGCGCGGCTTACCTGCTCCAGATAATCCGGATCGGTCCTGGTCGCGTCTTCAGCCGAAAATTCCACGTCGTCGGTGTAATTTCTTGCTAATGTTACAGCCGCGACAGCATCATTTAATACCTGTTCCCGGGTCTTTTTCAGCTTATACTTAAGATGTATATCGCTTGTCGCTATAAATGTATGAATTCGCGGACGCTTTGCATGCTCCAATGCTTTTGCCGCACGTTCTACATCGAGTGTGCAAGCGCGAGCCAAAGCTGCTACTTGCACCCACGGAAACTCACGACTCACAGCATCTACAGCTTCAAAATCCCCTTCGGAAGCGATAGGAAAACCAGCCTCTAAGATGTCGACACCTAAATCCACTAAGTACCCGGCCATTTTCAACTTCTCGGGTTTGGTCATGCTGCACCCGGGCGACTGCTCACCGTCGCGTAACGTAGTATCAAAGATGTATACCCGGCTCAATGGTGTGGTTCCTTTCCTATAAACACTCCTATCGTAAAGCCGCCGACTAGATTATGCAAATTTATAGTTTTACGACCTTGCATAAGTTAAAATAATGGCATAAGTGCGACCGGGGCCCCGCAATGGAACTATATCCTCTTAAAGTCTTTCTAACCGTTGCTACGGAACGTAGCTTTTCGCGTGCAGGCGAGAAGCTGCTGCGAACACAACCTGCGATTTCCATTGCTATCCAGCGTCTGGAGAGCGATTTAAAGGAAAAGTTGATTGACCGCTCCGGGCGTGAACTCCTGCTGACCGACGCCGGCCGGCTTGTTCTTGATTACGCAAAACGCTTTCAGAACCTGGAATCTGACCTTGAGAACGCCCTTCGTGAACTGAAGGACAACTACGCCGGGCGCCTTGCCATCGGCGCAAATGAATCGACGACACTGTATCTTATCCAACACATTGAACAGTACCGCCGGATGTTCCCCAAGGTGAAAGTGCAGGTCCGCCGCAGCGAATCGAGCAAGATTCCCTCACATTTGCTGGACGGCGAACTGGAGCTTGGGGTTATCAGCTACGATCCCGGCGACGAGCATCTGGTCTCCCAGGTCATCTATACCGACCGTCTGACCTTTGTCGTATCGCCTGAGCATCGTTTCGCCAACCGCGAGGAGATTTCCATTACCGAACTCGATATGGAGACCTTCATTGCGCACAATGTACTGTCGCCATATCGCGACTTTGTGCTGCGCGAATTCCAGCGCCATAAGGTGCCTCTGAACATGGACGTGGAAATGCCGACGATCGAAACGATCCGGCGCCTGGTGCAGCATAATGAAGGCGTTTCTTTTCTGCCACGTATGTGCGTAGAGCAGGAAATTCAACAGAAATTACTGCACGAAATTCGGGTAAAAGAGCTGAATATCCAGCGCAAGATTCGCCTGGTTTATCCAGCCCGCCGGGCCCTCAGCCATGCCGCGCGCGCATTTCTGGAAGTAGTCAAGAAGGCAAGCCCCGAGCCGGAGTCGACACAGGCGCGGGCGTGAACCGAAAGCAGGTACAGTCTGTCGCCATCGTCGGAGGCGGCATTATCGGCATGTCCATTGCCTGGCGTTTAGCCAAGGCGGGCTTTTCGGTTGCAGTGATCGAGAAGAGTACCGTAGGTGGCGAAGCCAGTTGGGCAGGCGCTGGCATGCTGGCACCCGGCGGCGAAATCGACGAGCCCTCGCCCCTTGCGCCCCTCGCGATCGAGTCTCGTCAGCTTTATCGAGACTTCGTTCGTGAGTTGGAAGACGCATCCGGCCTGTTTATCGACTATCAGGAATGTGGCGGACTCGATTTGGCCTACTCGCAGGAGGAATGGCAGGCGCTTGAGGCGTGCGCAACTCGTCAGCTGGCGCTTGGTATCGAGTCAAAGCCACTCACAGCGAAGCAGGTAGGAACCTTTTGGCCCCGCATTCGAACCGAAGGCCTGACCGGAGCACGCTTCTATCCGGGCGACGCCATCGTCAATCCGCGCGAAGTAGTGCTGGCTTTAGCAGCAGCCTGCCGCCAGCTGGGCGTAGCGGTAGTGCAGAACTGTGCCGTCGAAAGCCTCGCGGTGACAGATCAGGGTGTCGAATTGCAAACGGGCTGCGGGCGCGAATCTCACAGTTCTGCAGTGATCGCAGCGGGTGCCTGGAGCAGCAGCGTGGGTGTCACGGGCCTGCCCCCGCTACCTGCCGCCGAGCCGATAAAGGGGCATATCATCGGCTATCAGCAACCCGAACAGACCTGCAACACAATCGTGCGTTATGGCGGCAGTTACCTGCTGCAGCGAGCCAGCGGACTTCTCCTTGTGGGAGCTTCAATGGAGCGTGCCGGATTCGACCGCCAGATTCACCCGGACCGCGTCGCGGCTCTTGCATCCCAGGCGGCATTTATATTGCCCCACCTGGGCGAAACCGAGCCCACAGAAACATGGATCGGTTTCCGGCCGGGCAGCGACTCGCTTCATGTCGGACGCTGGCACTCAGACCGCCTCTATCTGGCATACGGCCATTTCCGCAATGGCATCCTGCTTGCGCCGCTGACGGCAGAACAGATCGTTGCCGAGATGAAAAGGTGCTCTAATCCGGCAGGCGACTAACTTGTCTTCGATGACAGCCATGCCGCTGCAATTAAGCACAACGAAATCGTAGCTGAAAAGATAAGCGGGGCCATGAAGAAGTACCTCCAAATAAGGATCGTCACAACCGCAAAACAAATTGCGAGCGCCCACGCCGGCCCGCGCATGAGACCTGCTGTATTTGCCGGAAGGCCTCCCAGATGCCATGCCAGCACCGCAGCGAACACGAGTGTGGCTGCGCCGTGTTTGGGCGACTGGAAATCCTCCCTGATGATCGTCAAACCAGCCGCGGTCATCGCCTGGCATCGGAAACGGTTCGGCTCTTTTGGACTTGGAAAATCCGGCGCGGCAAGCGCGGCCGTCCCGCTGTCCGCAGCAAGTTCGTGATTTGATCCGAACGATTAGTCGTAACAATCCGCTGTGGGGTGCTCCGCATATCCACGGGGAATTGCTGAAACTCGGGATCGAGATTACCGAGCCGACTGTCGCCAAATGTATGCTACGCCGGAGCAAGCCTCCGTCACAGACGTGGCGAACATTCCTGGACAATTAAGTGAAAAGCATGGTCGCCGTGGACTTTTCACTGTGCCGACGCTCCGGTTTCAAGTACTCTAGGCCTTCCCGGTGTTGGCACACGACCGCCGACGCATTCTGCAGTTGGCGTCACCGCTCATCCGACAGCGGAGTGGACCGTACAGCAACTTCGGAATGCCTTTCCGTGGGACAGTGCGCCGCGTTATCTGCTGCACGACCGAGATCGGATCTTTGGTAAGGGCTTTATGGAGCAGGTGAAAGCCATAGGCATCAAGCAAGTGTTGTCAGCACCTCGCTCGCCCTGGCAACGTGCTTATGTGGAACGGCTCATCGGCTCGATTCGCGGCGAATGGCTCGACTATGTGGTTGTGTTCAACGAGAGCTCTCTGCGACGCGCCCTATCAGCTTATTGTGCCTATTATCATCATTGGAGAACTCACCTGTCTCTGGACAAGGAAGCCCCGGAAAGGCGAAGAGTACAGCTGCCAATTTACGGTGAAATCATCGAGACCGCAGACATTGGCGGTCTGCATCGTCAATAACATGAACGCCAAGCTGCGTGATCACGCTTTCCGCTTATACTAAAGGCGCAGTCCATAACAACGCTCCATAGTGACCGGTATCGTACGGTTTCTAACCTCGAGTTGTCCGATTCCGATTGCCTGGCAACCAACGTCATGCGATCACAAGCGCATGCATCGATGAATTCCTTTTCGCCCTTTTCTCCACACTCTCGATTTATTTGTAGGGACAGGTGCGCCCAAGATCCACGGCGAGCTACTCAAGCTCGGCATTGAAGCTCATCTCAGCCAACATGTCATTTCGCCTTTTCGCCTCGAGTGCACTTCTCGCAAGGCACAGGCCGCCTATTCTCCGGTGAAGCTGCAGATTCAAAAAATAAGGCTAGTGCCGCAGCCAGGAGTGCGGCCAACCGATGAGTCGCATGTGACGTTCGGATGTGAGAAAATGCGACGAAGTCAACTATTGCGTTCGAGGAGCACGACGAGCCCTCAATGCATATGGCCCTGCCTTCTTGGCGCGTCGGAGGGTCCAGCGAGCATCTATGGTTGCGGACTAATGGGAACTGGCAAGGGCGGGGTTTGCCAGGTGATCCGTGACGTAATTGGGCCATTGAAGTGATTCACTGATCCTCGGAGGATCCTGCGATGTGGAACGCAACCGTTTTTGGGGAAAGTGGTTGGCGAAAGTCCGAGATTGTCGAACTACTGAGTGTGCCGACAATTGAAGCGCTGAAGCAGCTTTCCAGAGAGAGACTTCCCAATGAGGTCGGGCTCCTAAGCCACCTTGAACATGAGTTGGACTCAGTTGTCCCAGTGGATGGCTTGATCGGTAGGCAGCCGATTTCAACGTGGGCAAAGTTCGCCGAAGAGGAATCCCGTGATTTCGATTGGTCAACTGGAACGAAGGTCGTGGTACTGGATGAGGAGGCGCTTGGTCTGTATTGGTCGAAGTCGTCAATCAAGGCGCCGTCTACCATCGCATGGCACGAGCCTACTGCGTTCATCCTTCCGTTGAGTTCAGACGAACGAGAGGTACGAATCGAGTTCGTTCCAGATGCCGCCGCAGATGATAGATCAGCCCGATTGCGGCATCGATATGCCACCGCAGCTCACGTGCTCGAGACAATTCTTGACTGGCGGGGCTACTTCGGTACTCGAAGCGTGGTCATCGATGGGTACACCGAGATGCACTCGAACAGTCGAGGGTTTGTCGCCCGGATGCGCGCGCGATCCGGGTACGTGGTCGGACGGCTCCTCCGCCGGCTGACGTTCGGTACGCCAGCCTTGGATCGAGACCCGCTCGCCTTACACCGCGAACGTGGGGCGGCCCGGCGATATGCCGGTGTCGCTCAGGCGTGTCCCGCATTGAGCGAGAGAGAGGAAGTGGTGTCACCGGAGGCGATGGTTTTCGTCCATGGGACGGCCTCCTGTGGGGTTCAAGGGCTCAAAGATCTCTATGCTTTCTCCCAACCGCAGTATCCGGTGCGACGATTCGAACACGACACATTCCGGAAACTTACTTACAATGCGGATGAGCTCGTGCAACTCATCAAATCGAGCATCCGGGTGGACAACCTCCTACTCGTCGCTCACTCGCGTGGCGGACTTGTTGCGAGGCTGGCACTGGATAAGCTCATACGCGACAACTACCCTGCTTCCATCGCGCTCGAAACGTTGGGCACGCCTCATGCGGGAACGCCGTTGGCGAATATAGGCGGACGCCTACTCAGCCAGTTGTACAAGATCGGTGAATGGGGCCTCAACAGCGTGGCCCCGATGATTTCTCCGCTGGCGTGGGCGCATGGCTTCCTGTTTGACACACCTGAACCGCCGCCCGGCATCTCATCAATGAGGGAGAATTCTCCGGCACTCGAAATGATGAACCTGTACGGTGCCGCGAGCCACGTTCGATGCTGGGGAGCCAGTTTTGACATCTCCGGTCCCGGCTCCGGGTTTGCAATCGAGATTGAGGGAGCGTTGCGGGGAGCAATGTACGATGTAGAGAACGATCTAGTGGTGCCCACGAGCTCAGCACTAGCTTTCGGCTCGTCTGCACCACGCTTGAGCTGTTCTCACGTGCAGTATTTTTCCCAAGCGTCCGTACAGACGGCGCTCCAAAACTACTTCGTCCACGAACCGTCGCCGATTGTTGCAAAACTAGCCCCGACGGCGCCGCATAATACGCAGGATCCGGCGGCCGATTCGGAACACACCGCGATGCTCAGGTTACGCGAACGCTACAAGCCGCTACGGCTGAAATTGAAACCGCCACCGTAGGGATGCAGTTCCGCGGCCATCTCCCTTGACGTATTCTGATGCCGATCCCGGTAGGGCCGGGAAACTCGATCTGTTAAAATCCGCGGGGATTCTCTCACTCTTAATCGACTGGAGCGGGCGTAGAAACATTCTTCGACGAGAAACTATCCTACCTTTGGAAAGATGTCGACCGTGGTTCGGCTTTGCCAGCGGTGCCTTGCGAAAATCTGTCTGACGTGCGGCGTTCTGGCCGCATGCACAACTCTCGTCTTATTGCCGGCCTTGGCAGAGGAGTTGCCTGCAGGGACGAGGCTGGAGGCGCGACTGTCAATGGCCACAGGTTCCCGTGTTTCCCATCGCGGCGATCTGATAGAGGCCACGATCATTGCTCCTATTAGCGGACAAGGACGGATCTTGGTGCCGCAGGGAGCGAGACTGCTCGGCTCCATTGCAGAGGCGCACGCTCTCGGTCTGGGGCTCAAACGGTCCACGGCCAACCTTTCCTACGATTTCGATACACTCCGATACCCAAACGGAGCCACGGTCGCGGTTCACACACGGTTAATTGCTGCAGAAACGGCCAAAGAACACGTGGACAGCTTTGGCGTGGTGCATGGAATACATCCTGTTGCGAGCCTTTCGTCGAATTTGTCGTTTTACGTCTTTCCTTTGCTCGTTCTAGATCCTGGGGTCGGCATTCCCGTATGGGCTGTAAAGTCTTTGGTAGCCCCCTCTGCTAATCCGGAAATTTATTTTCCGGCCGGCACTGAGCTAATTCTGCAATTGACAACCGCAGTCGAGGTTCCGCGAACACTCGGGAATTTTGTTCGCGTTAAGCCGCTTGTGCCCAGCAGCGTCACCGATGTTGCGCACCTACTGAAGATCTCGCCCCAGCGGGCCTACCTTGGGAACCACCCATCGGATACTGTCAACCTGGTTTTGATGGGCAGCCGCGAGCAGATGGACCGCGCTTTTCAGGCCGCTGGATGGTTTCAGGCTCAGCGGAAATCACCAATGGCACTCTATCGAATGTATTCTGCGCTTTGCCATCGGCATGGGTATTCGAAGGCTCCTATGAACACCTTGACCTTGAACGGAGCGCCGGCTGCCTTTGTCCGCCAGAAGGGCCTCAATACAGTAGAAAAGCGTCACCACGTGCGTTTCTGGCAAGCGCCAGGCCACGCAGATGTTTGGCTGGGGACCGCCGCGGAAGATGTCGGATTCCGGTTTGAACTGACACATTGGACGCACTACATCAATCCGCATATCGATAATGAACGAGCCAAGGTCGTGAATGATCTCGCATTTACCGGATGCGTCGGCGCAGCGGGACTCGTGTCGCGCCCTTCGGGCGAGCTGAAGCACGATTCGGAAGCGGAACAGGGCACCGTGTCGGATGGAAAAGTAGCCGTGGCCCAACTGAACAGCTGCCGTGATCCCGAGAGAATGGCGGGCGTGGGAGGAGCACCCACAGTGCATCAGCAAGGGCGAGTGACCCGTGGGTTGACCGCGTTCCGGAAAGATCTGGTACGATCGAACATTTTCTTCACTGCTTACAACACGGTGAAACTGCTAGCCACATCCCAGAGGCTGCCGGTAGCAGCGTCCATACCCGTAACCAGCGCAGAAGCGCGTAACTTGAATTGGCTGACCGCTGCGGGTCGCGCGACCAAATCGTCTGGAACAATAGCCTCCGCCAGTAATGAACGACGCGATCGGCCTGAATAGCGTGGCTGAAAAGTCGCAGGAAAGAAGTGGATGATAACGCTGCACTGCGCGACAGGATTTACCGCGGTAAACTGTTATCGCATAGTCAAGATCAGTACGATCGATTCCGTGGCTGCTGGGCTACGCACGCTCACTTTAGCGCCAGCGATCGGCTGGCCGAAAGCGGATTTCTGATTCGGGATCCGGACTGAGGTCTTCGGAAAGTAGCGTTTCGCAGCTGCTCCATCGCGCTTGGCTATCAGCAGAAAATGATGATCTGCCCGGTGGAGTCCAACGCTCGATACAGATACTTCTCCTGCCCTTTAACTTAACTAGGTCTCACCACACGGTAGCTCTTGTTGGGGGCCTGTAAATGCTGCCGACGGCACGTACTTAGTTCCGGGCCATAGGCTTGCACCCATCACCAGACACAACTGCGGTCCACAACAAGTCCCCGTTCGGCCAGTAACTCCGCGACAGGCTCGTAGGCTGCGAATACCGAAGATACCAAGGCACCGCGTGAGGATAACTGCCTCTGGATGCTGGCGCCCCTGGAATGGATTCACGGTGGTGATCGGCACGGAGTTTTACCCTACCAGATCGGCTCTTTTGACCTTCGCGACAAAACCCCTGCATGTCTTCTGGTTGTCCACCAATTACCGATGGGCGCCCGACGGGAGAGTCGATCGACTCTTGCCACGGAGATCTCCCGAATCCGTTAGTGGCTTGCCATTCGCAAAGGCAGGCACATTCGACGTCAGCTTCCGCGAAAGAAACTCACGCAATAGATTCTCTACCGCGCCGCTGCCCGTAATGATCAGCCCGTTGCGAAACGTCAGGCCCACGCTCCGGTCTCCCGGCGCCCGGTAGACATTGGACAGACCTGCTGCCGCGAAATTCCCCAACATCTGGGAATAGTTCGGTTGCATCCGCCCATCGTCTCCCCGGCAGACGATCGTCTGCGCCAGCGCGTAGAAGATACGGGAGCGAATGCTTCCGGAGCCTCGGTAAAAGTATCGCGGGTCTTGGTGCAGAACGGTGGGAAGAACCGCGCGGCTCACCATCCTGCTGACCATCGTATCGGCGTACGCCGCTCCAAACCGCTTCGCATAGCCCTCCGCACCTTGGCCATAACCAGGAAACGTGTTGTGCTTCTGCTCTACACCAGCCAAGCCGGCGGCCACTAGAAAGGAAACCGGATCGGTGGTCGATCGAAGCGTCAACTGAAACTTAAGCTTTGGCGTCATCGGCGCCGCGGTCCAGATGTAGCTGCTGTAGTAATTCGGTAAGAAGCCCAGCACGCGTTGCTTCTCCTGTTGCTGCACCTGCGCTTGTGCCACTTCGTTCAGTGTCGCCGTAACGCGAACCGTCGTCTTCTGAGTGGGAATCCGCGTCGTCATCAGAGGCAGTTCGCGCCTCTCGCCCGAGCCGAGAACCACAGAAGTCGAGGCGGACGGCGCAAGACCCGACGCGTTGACGTTCACTACATAGGTCCCGGCAGGCAAATCATCGAATGTGAAAGCACCATTGCGATCCGCCGTGGCTACACGACGGACTGTATTGTTTTGCCCAACAATCGTGACCGGTATTCCCGGAATGATGGCTCCTTGCAAGTCTCGAACCGTTCCTGTGATGCTGGCGGATATTTGCGGTTGTGTCGCTGTGGAGCTAGGCGCCGCGACGGCACCCCCGAACCCCGGCCCATCCTGCGATTCCATGGTGCTTCCCGCAGTGCTGACTGCCTGCTGCGCGTCCAGGCATGATGACGCCCCGAGGAAGAACACCCCGATTATCCCGCCGTACCTAACCAGCCGCCCCGCAGCCACCTTAAGCGAGCCTGGTTTTCGGATTAGCAGCGATATTACCAGGACCTGTGAGGCGATTCTTTCCCGCATATCTGTTCAACCCTACCTAATTGTTGATTACCGCTTATGGGCGGAAACTCTCATTCCCTTCCCCAGATTAAGGCTCCTCGACGGCGGCTGATACTTCTAGCGACGCGCTTACGGAACTCGCATGACGAATGTCCTGATATAGTTCAACATCGCCATCCATTAACGTTGGACGGCCAGCACGGCTTCCGCCGTGCTAGCGGCCAGTTGCGAAGTCCTGCTGCAATCGTCTACCGGACCCATCGTAACCGATTCGCGTGATGCGGAAATCAGCGAAGCGACCTTGGCTAATGCTTGCCGTGAGGACGGGCTCTGTTGCACCGGGAAACAGGGAAGAGATCACCCGGCAAGGGTGTTGCGCTAAACAGAAGCAACCTTGGAGCCGAAGGCTGGCGGGCAGGCGACATTGTCGTTTGTAGAGCTTCTTCAGGAGTTCAATGCCGAGGAGCACGCGTCGCGCGTTAGAGAACGATTTGAATCCGAGCATCAGCCGTACGCGGGGATTGAGGGCAACAGGGCCCTCCTGGAGATTGAGAGAAGTGCCATTTGAAGAGAATGGATGAAATTCAACCGGCCCTTCCTTTCGGGTATACCGAGCTCGTAGCGGATCTCCAGCAACGTATCCAAACGGCGCAACGTCGTGCCTCGCTCAGCGTGACTCGTGAGTTGTTTTGCTTTATTGGAGCATGGGGCAGGAATCCTCAACCGGCAGAAAGAGAGGGGGTCGGGCACCAGAGTCATTGAACGCTTGGCGAGCGATTTGCGAACGGCGGATCCTCGGATGCAAGGACTATCGCCCCGGAATCTCGGTTATATGAAAGCGTCTGCCACAGCGTGGCCGGAGGAACAAATTTTGCAACAGCTTGTTGCAAAATTGCCGTGGGACATAGCTCGTCGACCAGGTCAAAGACTCGGTAGAACGGCTCTGATGTGTCGAACAAACGTTTCTCTATGGCTGGAGCCGGAACATTCTGGTCATGCAGATGGAAGCCGGACTGTACAGCAGACAGGGAAGAGCCATTACGAATTTCGAACGCACTCTCCCCTCTCCGCAATCCGATCTGGCGCAACAGCTCTTCAAGGACCTCTACAATTTTAATTTTCTGCCCCTTTCGGCCGAAGCTCGGTAGCGTGAAGTGGAGCAGAGCCTATTGGGGCACCTTCGGAGTTTCTTACTGGAACTCGGCATCGGATTCTCGTTTGTCGGAAGCCAGTACCTTCTGGCGATCACGGGAGAAGATTACAAATCGATCTCCTCTCTTATCATCTTCGTCTGCGGTGTTTTGTGGTGATCGAGCTGTTATGTGGCCAACTACATAACAACTCTTCGGTGGCGTAACCGGTTATGTGGCGTCGGCTTGCCCTTGGCTTCGAATGTGCTCGTTTGGCTGACGCGACGCGACATAGTCGTGGTCAGAAGTTTCGCAGGAACTGAAGGAGCGCCACGTCGTCCCCGCCAGTGTATTTGTAGCGTTAGGGCTCGAACCTCGCAGGTCGCGAGCGCTTTTGCCTTCATCTCCAGATCGACTTTGGCATAGACATTCGTCGTGTTGAGCGAAACATGCCCCAGCCAGGCCCGGATGGTGTTGATATCCACGCCTGCGCGTAGAAGATGTGTCGAGGTCGTATGCCGGTAAAGCATTCTCGTACTG
>Ga0308174_10000738_pt1 | contig 14340 bp, 15 predicted proteins | sample PhyPR2_FD_203894 | JGI IMG/M metagenome (GOLD analysis project Ga0308174, IMG submission 203894) | Soil microbial communities from UC Gill Tract Community Farm, Albany, California, United States - DLSLS.P.R2 | ecosystem: Environmental > Terrestrial > Soil > Agricultural land | place: USA...
GGCGGCGCTGCTCGACGAGCGAGATCTGATGCGTCATGGCCCTGTCGCCCCCGACGCCGACATCCGGCATCGCGTGGCCGTGGCAGACGGTCGCGAGAGTGCAGCGAACGTCGACCGCGACACGGTACGTCGCGTTCGAGAGCAGGCTCGCGCCTGGCGTACGACGCTTCGAGTGTCGTCGCACGCAACCGTGGACGAGAATGAATGCGGTCGCGCGCTGGCATTGGCGTTCCCTGATCGAGTGGCACAGCGCCGCTCTGGCGCGGGCGAGCGATACGTGCTGCGCAATGGGCTCGGGGCGATGCTCCCCGAAGGCTCCGCGCTGACGGGCGCTTCGTACCTGGTGGTCGCGGAGCTGGGTGGTCAACGCCCCGATGCGCGCGTCCACCTCGCCGCATCGCTCACGAGGCGGGAGCTCGACGAGTTGTTCGCCGACGACATCCAACTGGAGGACGTGGTGCAGTGGCGCGCCGCGGATCACGCCATCGTCGCGGTGCGCCGAGAGCGGCTCGGCGCGATCGTACTGCGCGAGACGACGTTGCGAGATGTCGAGCCGGCGGCTGTCGCCGAGGCGTTGTTGTCGGCGCTGACGACGGAGCAGGGACTGTCACTGACGTGGAGCGAGGACGCATCGCGCGTGCGTGCGCGGCTGGCGTTCCTGCATCACCACGTCAGCGGGTGGCCGGATGTCGGTGATGAGCAGCTCCGCACGTCGGCGCGCGATTGGTTACTCCCGCATCTCGTGGGTCTCCGCCGCCGAGAGGAGGTGACGGCGCTCGACCTCGGCGATTTGCTTCTGTCGCAACTGAGTTGGCAGCAACGCGCGGCGTTGGACGAGCTCGCGCCGACGCACGTCGAGGTACCGAGTGGCTCGCGCATTCGCATCGACTACTCGGATCCCGAAGCGCCCGTACTCGCCGTGCGTCTCCAGGAGCTGTTCGGTCTCGATGCCACACCGAGTGTCGCTGGCGGCGCCGTGCCGTTGACACTTCATCTGCTCTCACCGGCACACCGCCCGGTACAGGTCACGCGCGACCTCGCCGGCTTCTGGCGTCACTCGTACTTCGACGTTCGGAAGGAGCTGCGGGGCCGCTATCCCAAACATGCATGGCCCGACGATCCCATGCGCGCCGAACCGACTCGCCGTACGCGGCCGCGCCGATGAGCGCCGGTACGCCGCGGCGCACGACTACGTCTCAGAAGACGACGCCGAAGGTGATCGGAATGAACTGATAGTTCGCGAGGTCAGTCCGGTTGCCGAACATCAGGTGGTAGCGCGCTTCGACGAAGGTGGTCATGTCCCCAACGGGGAAGCGCAGGCCGCCGCCGATGTTCATGCCCACGGCGTTCTTAGAGTCATTCGCGGCGACCTTGCTGTTGTAGAGACCGAGTCCGCCGATCAGGTACGGGCTGCCGGGATGCTGTCCGATGTTGGCGATGGCGTTCAGGGTCAGGTCGAGGATCCGCGCGTCGTCGTCGAAGTCCTTGAGCTTGAATACGTTGATGGCGCCCTTGAGGCGTGCACCGATCGGGACGTGCGTGCCGCCGAAGTTCAGGCTGGCGGCGATGTTGTATCCGAGGTTGGCGTCGGCGGCGAGGTCGCTCACAGGGACCGCGAGTCCTCCAGCGATGCCGAACCGTGCCTGGCCCCACGAAGGCCTAGGGGACAGGGCAAGGATGCCGGCGACGAGCACGGCGTAAAGCGAGCATCGCATGGAAAGCTCCCGAAGAGGTAGTCCGCCTAGGGACCACGTCGAAAGACATGCCAGGCACCATGGGGTCGGGCGCGTTTCCAGCTGATTCTTTGGTCGCATTGAAATCCGAACGTTCCCCGTGTCACTCTTGCGTTGCTCCGCCCAGAGGTAAATACTCCTATTTTATTAGAGTAATGGCGCAGATTAGGTGATCTTGCTAATTAACTCAATAAATAGGAAAATTTCATGCGCCTCTATAGCGTTGCGTTGACTGCACTTGCAATCGATGCACCGCAGAAATGGACGGACAACCTCATCGCCCATCACGACCTGCCGGATGTGCGATCACAGAAGCGTGGAATCGCGCGCGGGGTGTCGTGGCAGGGCTTGGTGCGGATTGCGCTGATTCGAGAGCTCCACGTCGCACTTGGGTGCGGCGTGCGGGAGGCGGTCGCGCTGTCGGACGTTTTGCTGCGCGCGCCTTCTGGGCGGGCGGCGATCGGGCGCTGGTCAACGCTTGGTTTCGAGCGCGACACTCTGGAGCAGGATCTCCAGCGCAGGCTGGCCGATGCACTCGAATCCGCGCCTCGGCCGCGGCGGGGTCGACCACCGCGGCGCGTCGCCGCCGCGACGAAGGGTCGGGAGGGGTAGACACGAAGCGGGGCGCCGGTGAGGGCGCCCCGCTTCGTGTCAGGCCACAGTCGACTCAGGTCTTCGAGACGTTTTCGGCAGCCGGTCCCTTGGCTCCCTGCACGATGTCGAATTCCACCGAGTCGCCCTCGGCGAGCGACTTGAACCCGTTGCCCTGGATCGCGCTGTAGTGCACGAAGCAGTCTTTCTCGCCGCTGTCGGGCGTGATGAAGCCAAAGCCCTTCGCGTCGTTGAACCACTTCACCTTCCCGGTCGTACGCATGTCCCACTCCTGAGAAAACTGATTGTCTAGGGAGCGGAACGCGCCGTACCCCGACAATAGCCAGCGCGGCGGGCGCACCAGTGTCCCGTCACGACGATCGTCGCCGAGCCTCCGACCACTGAGGTTCAGCGAGCGCAAACGTAGCAAGACCTGAAAAATCGGTCAATAGCGCGGCCGGGGCCTTCTCACGCCTGCCCAACCGGTCCGCCCCGAAGACGAGAATCCAGCTACTTCCCGACCGGCCGAACGGCGGTCACATAATAGTTCGTCTCGCCGAAGCAGCTTCCGGGTACGCCGCGATGCTCCTCGTACGTGATCGAAACCTGCGATCCCATCGTCTTGTTCATCACCGCGGCGAGGCTGTCCGAGCGGACGGTGAAGGGAAACCGCTCCTGCATCGCGCCCGGAATGTTCACCATGGCGAGCTCGCCCTCCCACGTCTTACAGATCCACCCCTTCCTCGAAAGCTTCTGGATGTAGCCAGCGCGGTCGCCGCGGGAGTAGGTGTACGACAGGGCGATCATCGTCCATGCTGCGAGCACCAGGGCAGGGAGGCCGACCAGCGCGCCAGCGATGATCCACGGCCAACGCCGGCGCCGGCGGCCAATGGGGACGTTCGAGGCGTCGTGATGTTGCCCTTCATCGCTCATGGCACTCCTCCGGGTGGGTGCTCCGATCCACAGGTCGCTGAGCAGAAACTACGCCTCCCGTGCACGCGCAGCAGGGGGTGCTCTTAGATTTCGTCGTAGACCCTGACCCACGTCTCCCGTGTCGTTCGCCCCTCGTAGACCAACCGTCACCGCGCTCGTCGGCTCCGTCCCGGTGGGATCAGCGCATCCGATCGTCGTGCAGTCGATGACGAACACGGACACCGCGGATGCGGCGGGGACCGCCGCGCAGATCGAGGCGCTCGCGCGCGCCGGCTCCCAGATCGTTCGCATCACGGTCAACAACGAGGAGGCGGCAGCGGCGGTCCCCGAGATCGCCTCGCGACTGGCGGGTGCGGGTGTCTCCGTGCCCATCGTCGGCGACTTCCACTACAACGGACACCTACTGCTCGCGCGCTACCCCCAGTGCGCGCGTGCGCTCGACAAGTACCGGATCAATCCGGGCAATGTAGGAGGCAAGCGTCGCGACGAGAATTTCCGGACGATCGTGCAGTTGGCCGTGGAGCATGGAAAGCCCGTGCGCATCGGCGTGAACTGGGGCTCGCTCGACCAGGATCTGCTCACGCAGATGATGGACGAGAATGCGCGCGCGGCAACGCCACTCTCGGCGAAGGACGTGTACATCGAGGCGATGCTCGCCTCGGCCCTTCGTTCGGCGGAATTGGCCGAAGAGGTTGGGCTGGGTCACGACCGCATCCTGATCTCCGCGAAAGTGTCGCAGGTCCCCGATCTGGTGGACGTCTACGAGCGGCTCGCGGCGCGTTGCGACTACCCGTTGCATCTCGGGCTCACCGAAGCGGGGATGGGGATGAAAGGGCAGGTGGCCAGCGCCTCCGCGCTCGCCATCCTGCTCGCGAAGGGAATCGGTGACACGATCCGCGTCTCGCTCACTCCGAAGCCGAACGGCGATCGGACCGAAGAGGTGCTCGTCGCCCAGCAGATTTTGCAGTCGCTGGGGTTGCGGAGCTTCGCACCGCAGGTGACGGCGTGCCCCGGGTGTGGACGCACGACGTCGACCTTCTTCCAGCACATGGCTGAGGACATCCAGACGTATCTGCGCGAGCAGATGCCGGTGTGGCGCGACGCTCGACCCGGGGTGGAGACGATGCACGTCGCGGTGATGGGCTGCGTCGTGAACGGACCCGGCGAATCCAAGCACGCAAATCTCGGCATCTCGCTTCCGGGCACGTTCGAGGAGCCGAAGGCTCCGGTCTACGTAGACGGCCGACTCTTCACCACACTCAAAGGCGACCGGATCGTTCAGGAGTTCCTCGTGATCCTCGAGGAGTACGTGGCGAGGACGTATCCCACCGCGCCTCGTGCGTCGATGCCGGATCTCTCGGTGCCCGCCGCGCGCTGACGCGCCTCAGCGCGACGTCAACGAGCCCGCGCCGGCGGCACGCTCGAGCTCCGTCGCGACATCGCGCAGCTCGTCCATGATCGGCGCGTCGAAACCCAACTCGCGCAGCCGCTCATAGACGCGCCGGTACCACCGCACGGTGCCCGATCGGCCCGCCGCGAATCGCGACCAGACGGTATCCGGGTCGAGGGTGCGTTTGAGATCGGCGAGAATGGTGCTGCCGTTGTGGATCTTGTCCGCGGCGCACACCCATCGCGCGCGCTCCGGCGCCGCGGCCAGGCGGGCGAGGTAGTCATCCTTGCGCTCCTCGCTCGAGAGCTCGACGCCCTCCTCGTCCACCTGTCGCTGCGTCACCGCGAGCACGATGTCCAGCACGTCGTGGCCGAACTTGTCGCCGATCCGCTGCTCGAGTGTGTCACGCGTATAGCCATCACGCACACAATCCTCGATCACATCGTGCAGGATGCCGGAGACCACTGTCTGTTCATCCTGCGCGTATCGGGTGAGGATCACCGCGACGTTGGCGGGCTGGGTGAGATATGGGAGACGGGTGCCGCGCCTCACCTGCCGATCATGATGCTTCGCCGCGAAGGCGAAGGCGTGATTGATTCGGTCGGAGTAGCCGCGGATCGACATCGGGTCGCGAAGGCAGGAGTCGCGGGAGGGACGGGGCCGAAAGATACCGCGCACCGTACCGCCGTGCACATCGCCGCGCCGTGCGGAGCCGAGCGCGATCAGCGCGAGATCTGGCCGGCCAGAACGAGATCCAACAAGGCGAGCGCCGACCCCTGAACGATCACCGCCAGCCCGGCGCCGATGAGTCCCATCCTGCGTGCCAGCTGCCATCCGAGCACGAGCAGCGTGATCCCGACCATCACGTAACCTACGTCCAGCCCGATGTTGAGCCACAGGAAACGGTCGAGGCGCGTCGCGCCGGTCAGGTCGCGGAGCTCGAGGTGTCGGAGGCCCAACAGAGCGAGCATGAGGACGATCGCACCCCACGCTGCGGTCTGGATGCCGAAGTGATCCAGGAGCGCAGAGCGGTGCCCGCGAAACCGCAGGAGTCCGAGTAGCGCACTCCCGATCAACAAGCTCGCTCCGCCCCACGCGAGCAGGCGCATGAGATGGGCTCGCTCGATCGCGAGCAGCGTGTCTGCCCACATGAAGTGCATCCTGGAACGCTAGCGGGTGTGGCGCGCGGCCGAGAGGCTGTCTGGAAGAGGGTCTGTCCCGCCCATGCGGTGTATCGACGACGGCCGCCGGCTAGGCCGTCGCTGCGACCGGTTCGGCCGGTTGTGCAGGCGCGCGCACCTCGGCGAGGATCGGATCGGGAGCATTCCAGAGTACGATGCCACGGATTCGACCGCCGGTTCGCTCGATGTCTTCGAGCGCGCGCCGGAGTTGCCCGATGGGAGTGTGCCCGGTTCGAACGCAGTAGATCACGTCCGGGATCGGCAGCACGCTCGGGAGCCCATTCAGCACCTGCTCGGCGGCACTCACGATCACGATCGTGTCGTAGCGCCGCGCCAGACGGACTGCATCGTTCTGGAGGAGCGCACTCACCGCCTGGAATGGTGGCGCATCGGGTCCCGTGGGCACCACGTCGATCGAGCTTTCGCGTCCGATGCGCACGGGTCGCACCGCCTCGGGCCAGCTCACCTTCTCACCCACCAATCCGCTGATTCCTTCGCTCGCGCGCAGCCGCAACGCGGTGGCGACGCTGGACGCGGCGGCGTCGGTATCGATCAGGAGCGTGCTTCGCGCCTCGTCGGCAGCGATGGCGGCGAAGTTGATCCCGACCACCGCCGATACCGTTGGGTTGTCGCCGGTGACCGTGAGCATCAGCACGTTCGCGCCGGCCGTGGCGATGTGCAGGTAGATCAGCTGGTGGCCGTCGGCCCCCGGATCGATGTAGGGTGGTGCCGCGCGGTCACTCGAGCGACGGCCGCGCTCAGGCGATTGCGGGAGCGGACTGATCACGCCCAGCACTCGAACCCCGGTGGCCCGCTCCACTTCATATGCATCCGCGACGCGTGGGTGACGGATCTCGTCGATGAGCGCGAAGCCGAATCCAATCACGGCACCGAAGATCAGTGCCGCGGCCAGCATCGTCGGTGGCGATGCACCGACGTTCGCGAGCTCGCGCGCGCGCGCCTCACGCCCGTCCAGGCGCACGAGTTCGGCACGCTCACGGGCGAGCCTATTGGCGACTCCCGCCGCCGCGGCACGCGCGGCGTTGAGGGTCGCAATGCGCTGCATCGTATCCGGCAACGGACGCGAGCCGATGTCGGGTGGCGGCGGTGCGAGCGCCGCCATCTGTCGGCGGAGGTCGGTCCGACGGGCGACGGCGGCGGCCTCGATGGCGCGACCGAGTTCGTTTGCTCTCGCCGTCAGCGCGACGAAGACGGGGTCGACGCCGCCCACGGCGTTGTAGCTCTCCCGCTCCCGTTCGATCTCGACCAGCGAATCCAGGAGTTGCCTCACGTTCGCATCGCCGCGCATCGCCGGTGCTTCCGCCAACGCCCGATAGGAGCCGAGGAGCGGCGCGTTTTCACTGCGCGCGAGGAGACGGCCGAGCTGTGCGGCCTGTTCGGCGAGCGAGTCGCGAGCACTCCGCGTGGCGGGGGTGATCGGCTCGCCGGTGGAGAGGGTATCAGCGACGGGCGTAGTCGCCGTCGCGGCGATGAGTTGCGAGAGCTCGCTCCGCGCTGCGTTCAGTGCCGCGTTGGCCGCACCGATCTGACGCTGGGCCTCCGTGAGTGCCGATACCGTCGGTTCAGTGTCGGGACGCTGTGCGGCAACTGGGCGTAGTTGGGCGGCCGTTCGACGAGCCTGCTGCGGCACGACGACCAGAGCGACGAGCGAGGCGATGAAGGTGACGATACTGACTGCGCCGATGAAGACGGGACGACGCAACGCGTTACGCGCACGCGCCGCCATCCAGGTGGCGCGCGTGTGAGTAGGAGGCTTGGGGCGGTGCCGCGGCAGACGGCGGCGCTGGTTCATGTCGGGATGATGGTTTCGCGCTGGGCGGCGGGCAACGTGGGCCGCCCATCGTACGTCGATGTCCCGGTCAGTTGCACGACCTGCACCACAGGCACGGCGGCGTCAACGCGGGCCAGACGCTCAACGGGGTGGATGTGCACGTGCACATCCACCCCGTCGGTCCACAATCGTGGTGAGCGACGAAACTACTGCACCGTGATGCTGCCCTTCATGTTCATCGCAGCGTGCGGGGTGCACATGTAGTCGTACTTCCCGGCCGGGACCTTGGCGAAGGAAACGACATACGCCTCGTTCGGCTGCATGACGAAGGGGCCGGAGAGCTCGCCCATGTGCTGGCCGGGCATGTTGGCGTCGAGCTGAGCCTTGGCGGCCGGATCCGTGACGTTCTGAAACGCGACGTTGTGGGGGCCACCGGAAACCATGACGAACTTCACGGCGTCGCCCTGCTTCACGGTGATGTTGGCGGGATCGAACTTATAGCCGGTCGCGTCGCCGATCATCTTGACCTCGTGGGTCTGACCGGTCGCCGGAGCGGCGGCAGCGGCGCCCGCCGCCGGGGCGGCGGTAGCGCCCGCTGCGGGAGCGGCCGTCGCGGCCGAATCAGTCGTCGGGGTCGTCGTAGCCGCCGGGGTCGTGGCGGTGGTCGCCGCGCTCGTGTCGGCAGCAGGCGTCTTCTCGCCGCCACAGGCGCCGAGGATGGCTGCGCTGGTGAGGAGCGCAATACCGTGGAACCGCATTTCTGAAGGCCTCCAGTAGGACCTGATCGTGGGATGGTACCGGCGCGGGGCCCCGCGCCGAATTGTGAATTTATTCACAAGGGTGGCGCAACGCAATTCGCGGGACCAGGCGCTGACGTGGGCGGAGCCTTGCGTGCACACCTCGCGCCGCCACGTTGACCGTGGCTCGGGTCGCCGTTAGGTTGCCCGCATGGTCGCCCGCACCCATCGCCATGCGCATCATCACCACGGTCCGACGGGCCGCGGCGAGACGCGCATGCACGGGTAGTCGCGGAGAGCGCTCCGCCCCGCAGCGCCGATCGACCCGCAGCCCGTCCACGAGGACGGGCTTTTTTTGCGCCGGTCGTTCACCACATCTCCCTTTCAGGCCGCCTGGCCCCATGCTCCGAATCGCACTCCCCAACAAAGGACGGCTGTCCGAGGAAGCCCGCGAGCTGTTCACCGACGCCGGCCTCGAGATCCGCGCCGCTGGACCGCGTGCGCTCACCGCATCGCTCGGCGGCGAGTTCCAGGCGCTGTTCGTGCGCGCGCAGGACATCCCCGAGTTCGTGGCCGATGGGGCGGCGGACGCCGGCGTTACCGGGGCCGACCTCGTGCGCGAGTCGGGACGCGCGCTGGACGAGCTCGCAGACCTGACCTTCGGGCGGTGCCGCCTGGCTGTGGCGGCGACCGAGGAGAGTGGGATCACGACCGTCGAGGCGCTCCGATCAGGCACCCGGGTGGCAACCGTGTTTCCGCGCATCACGGCAGACTTCTTCGCCGCACGCGGTCAGTCGGTGGAGATCGTGCCTGTCTCCGGCGCCGCGGAGATCGCTCCACACATCGGGATCGCCGATGTCATCGTCGACCTGGTATCCACCGGCTCGACGCTGCGGGTGAACGGACTGCGCGAGATCGCGACGGTGCTCGAGTCGAGCGCGCGACTCATCGCGGCCCCGGGGACTCGCAGTGACCCGGCGCGCGGGCGGGCGCTCGACGAGCTCGTCGCGGCACTCGGCAGCGTGCTTGCGGCGCGCGGCAAGCGCTACGTGATGGCAAACGTTCCTCGCGTTCAGCTCGAGGAGGTCAAACGCGTCGTGCCCGGCCTCAATGGTCCGACGATCATCGACATCATGAACGGCGGGCACTACGTGGCTGTGCACGCGGTGGTCTCGGCGGCCACCATCTACCGCACGATCGCCGACCTCAAGGCGCTGGGAGCGGAAGGCATCCTCGTCACGCGCATCGAGAGGTTGATGTCGTGAGCAACAGCGGCGCGGCGGGCGGACCGACTCTGCGCTGGACGGGCGCTTGCGCCGAGCTCTCCGCCACGGATCGGCGCGCGCTGTTCGAGCGCACGGCCGCGATCGACGCGGCGGTCGGAGAGCGGACCGCGAGCATCGTGGCACGCGTGCGCCACGAGGGCGACGACGCGCTGCGGGCACTCGCGCACGAGCTGGACGGCGTCGACCTCGACGTGCTCGAGGTGCCCCGTGCCCGCTGGCAATCGGCGCTCGACGCGTTGCCCGCGCCGCTTCGTGCCGCGCTCGAACGGTCCGCCGACAACATCGAACGTGTGCACCGCGCGTTCCGTCCCACGGCACAGGAGACGGAGAGCGAACCTGGAATCGTCGTCGGACGGCGTCCGGACCCACTCGGCCGAGTGGGCGTGTATGCGCCCGGCGGCCGGGCCGCCTATCCGAGCAGTGTGCTCATGGGCATCGTGCCGGCGAGAGTGGCCGGTGTGGGCGAGATCGTGCTCTGCTCCCCGCCCGCGCGGGAGTCGGCGGCACCTTCCGACGTGGTGCTTGCCGCGGCGGCGCTGGCGGGTGCGGACCGCGTGTTCGCGCTCGGCGGCGCGGGCGCCATCGCCGCGATGGCATACGGAACGGCGAGCGTGCCGCGGGTCGACCGCATCGTCGGTCCGGGCAACGCGTACGTCGCCGAGGCGAAGCTGCAGGTGTCGAACGTCGTGGCGATCGACTCTCCCGCGGGGCCGAGCGAACTGCTCGTGGTGTGCGACGAGTCGGCGGATCCTTCGCGCGTCGCACGCGAGATGCTGGCGCAGGCGGAGCACGACCCACTCGCCGCGGTGGTCGCGGTGACGACGACCGCACGCATGGCGCGGACGATCGTCGACGCGCTCGGCGCGCAGCTGCCCGCTCAGCCGCGTGCCGAGATCTGTCGCGCGGCGCTCGAGGGGCAGGGCGCCGTGTTGTACGCCGAGTCGCTCGATGCCTGCGTCACGTTCGCGAACGACTACGCAGCGGAGCATCTGCTGCTCGCCGTCGAGCCGCTCGACGACGTGCTCGGACGCGTGCGTAACGCCGGCACGGTGTTCGTCGGCCCATCAGCATCGGTCGCATTCGGCGACTACATGACCGGCGCCAATCACGTCCTGCCGACGGGCGGGCTCGCCCGATCATACTCGGGCCTCTCCACCCTCGACTTCGTGCGATGGACGACCTATCAGCGCGTGACGCTGGAAGCGGCCGCACGGCTCGCCGACGATGTCGGCGTCTTCGCTGACGCCGAGCGTCTCCCGGGCCATGCCGTCGCCGCCCGTGCCTGGCGCGCTGGAGCGACCCGATGACCACCGACGATCGCAACGCGGTGCTCCCGCAGCCGCGCGCTACGGTGCGTGAGCTGCCGCTGTACGCCCCCGACGTGGCCGCGTGCGCCGTGGACGTCAGTGAGAACGTGAACTTGTGGGGAAGTCCGCCAGCCTCGCTTCGTGCGCTCGCAAGCGCAGCGGCGGAGCGGGTGAACCGCTACCCATCGTTGTACTCGACGCCACTCCGCGACGCGGTGCTGAGCTACCTCGGACTTTCTTCGACGAGTGGGCTCGGGCTCGTGACGGGATGCGGCTCCGATGATGTGCTGGACGCGGCAATTCGCGCCTTCGGCGAGCCCGGCGACGAGGTCGCCTTCGCGGCCCCCACGTTCGTGATGATCCCGATCTTCACGCGATTGAACGGGCTGGTGCCGGCCGCGGTGCCGATGGGCCCGGGCTACGAGGTGGATCCGCAGCGTCTGGTGGACCGACGCGCGAAGATCACCTACCTCTGCACGCCGAACAACCCGACGTCGACGGCGATGTCGCGCGAGGCGGTGGAATACGTCGTGGACCGCGCCACCGGTCTGGTGGTGCTCGACGAAGCGTACGCCGAGTTCGCGCCGGATGTCTTCACTGCACTCGTGACGCGATCGGATCGGTTGCTCGTTACGCGCACGTTCTCGAAGGCGTTCGGGCTCGCCGGGCTGCGCGTGGGGTACGGCGTGGGGAGCAGCGCGATCGTCGATGCGGTCACGCGCGCTCGTGGGCCGTACAAGGTGAACGCATTCGCGGAAGCGGCGGCGGTCGCTGCGCTCTCCGACGCCCCGGATGCGCTCGGGTGGGTCGTGGATCACGCCGCTCTGGCGGTGACGATCCGCGAGCGTCTGGCGAGTGCGCTGGGCGAGCTCGGACTCGAGCCGGCGCCCTCCGCGGGCAACTTTCTTTTCGTGCCGACCTCACGAGCGCCGGAGATCGCGCGCGAGATGCGAGCGCGCGGTGTGCTGGTGCGCGCCATGGGCGGTCTCCCTCAGGACGTTGCTGTGCTGAAGGCCGCCGGAGGCAATGCCTTGCGCATCGGCGTCGGGCCGTGGGAATCGATGGAACGGTTGCTCGACGCACTTCGCGAGGCACTCGCATGCGCGTGACGATCTTCGACTACGGCGCGGGCAACCTGCACTCGCTTGCGAAGGCGATCGAGGCGGGCGGTGTGGACGTCCACGTCGAGACCGATCCGGTGCGCGCCGTGGTGGACACGGATGCGCTCGTGCTGCCTGGGGTCGGCGCCTTCGGCGCGGCGGCCGAGCGTCTCGCGCCCGGCCGATCGGCGATGCGCGCCGCGGTGACTGGCGGTCTGCCCGCGATCGGCATCTGTCTCGGCATGCAGTTGCTGTTCGATGCCAGTGACGAGGGCGATGGCGCCGGACTCGGTCTCATTCCAGGACGCGTGACACGGTTGCGTGCGGATCGGGTGCCGCAGATCGGGTGGAACACGATCGATGCGGCGCGCGATCCGCTGTTCGACGCGGCGCCGCTTCCGATCGCGTATTATGCCAACAGCTTCGTCTGCCGACCGGAGGATCCGTCGAGCGTGATCGCGTGGAGTGAGCACGAAGAGGATCGGTTTCCGGCGGCCGTCCGCGCAGGCACGGCGGTCGGCGTTCAATTTCATCCGGAGAAGAGCTCGGCGGGTGGCGTGCGGTTGCTGCACGCGTTCCTCGACGAGGCTCGGCGTCGCACGGGAGCCCTCCGATGATCGCGATTCCCGCGGTGGATCTTCGTGACGGCGCCTGCGTGCAGCTCGTGGGCGGCTCCTATGCGCAGGAGCGCGTCCGGCTGGATAATCCGATCGATGTCATGCGCAACTGGGAGCACTACGGGTTCCGGCGCCTGCACCTAGTGGACCTCGATGCAGCGACCGGTCATGGGACGAACTTCCCGTTGATCGGAGACATGCTCTCCGAAGCGAACGTCCCGGTGCAGGTAGGCGGCGGGGTGCGCACCGACGATCGTGTCGAGGAACTGCTCGCTGCCGGTGCATCGTACGTGATCGTCGGAACGCGCGCACTGGAGGAGCGCGACTGGCTGACCGAGCTTGCACACCGTCACCCGCACGAGCTGATCGTCGCATGCGACGTGCGCGAGCGCCGCGTGACGACCCGGGGCTGGGCGCACACGCTGCCCGTTGATATCCTCGACGTCGTCGAAGAGCTCAGCGGACTACCGCTCGGGGGACTGCTCGTGACGGCCGTGCACAAGGAGGGACAGCTGGGCGGCACGGATCTCCCGCTGATGGAAGACGTCGTGGAAGCCTCGAGCTTTCCGGTCTACGCGTCCGGCGGCGTGACGTCGATGGAAGATCTCCGCGCGCTCGAGCATCGTGGCCTGGCCGGCGCGGTGATCGGGATGGCGCTCTACACTGGCGCGCTCGATCCGTTCGTCGTTGCGGGCGAGTTCGGCGAATGACTCACGCACTCGACGTCTTTTCACCTCCTCTGCACGAGAGCTCTCGATGACTGTCGTCGTCCGTGAGACGAAGGAAACCACCATCCGCTGCGAGTTGACGCGCGGCACCGGCCGAGCGACGGTGGCGACCGGGCAGCCGTTCCTCGATCACATGCTCGTGGCGTTCGCGCGCTACAGTGGGCTGGACGTCGCGATCCAGGCGACCGGTGACCTGCCGCATCACCTGATCGAAGATGTGGCGATCTGCCTGGGCGCGGCGCTCGCTGGACTGCTGCCGGCGACGGCGGCGCGCTACGGCGACCGCACGGTGCCGATGGACGAGGCGCTCGTGCACTGCGCGCTCGACCTTGGCGGGCGGCCCTACTATCGCGGACCGCTGCCGAGCAGCCTGTACGATCATTTCATGCGCTCGTTCAGCGACAACGCCAAGGCTACCCTGCACCTGCGCGTGCTGCGCGGCACTGATCGCCACCACATCGTGGAGGGCGCGTTCAAGGCGCTCGGCTTCGCCGTGCGCGATGCGTTCGTCGACACGGGCGCGGTGTTCAGCACGAAGGGCAGCGTCGCCCTGCGAGTCCAGGAGCAGTAGATGCTCACGCGCCGAGTCGTCGTCTGTCTCGACGTGAAGGGCGGGCGCGTGGTCAAGGGAACGCAGTTCGTGCAGTTACGCGACGTCGGCGATCCGGTGGAGCTCGCGACGCGCTACGAGCAGGAAGGCGCCGACGAAGTGGTGTTCCTCGACATCTCGGCGAGCGCCGAAGAGCGCGGCACTTTGCTCGAGGTTGCGCGCCGCACGGCGGAGTGCCTGTTCGTGCCGCTGACGATCGGCGGCGGCGTGCGTACCGTGGACGACGTGGGTCGCGCACTGCGTTCGGGCGCCGACAAGGTGAGCATCAATTCGGCATCGGTGGTCCGGCCCGAGATCCTCACTGAGGCGGCTGAGCGTTTTGGGTCGCAGTGCGT
>Ga0308174_10000739_pt1 | contig 14333 bp, 12 predicted proteins | sample PhyPR2_FD_203894 | JGI IMG/M metagenome (GOLD analysis project Ga0308174, IMG submission 203894) | Soil microbial communities from UC Gill Tract Community Farm, Albany, California, United States - DLSLS.P.R2 | ecosystem: Environmental > Terrestrial > Soil > Agricultural land | place: USA...
TTCTTCGCTTTCGTGTTGAAGAGGCCGATCGAGCTGATGTAGGGAATCAGACCGTCGACGCCGAGCTTGACGAAGGCGGCCGGCGTATTCGCGACCGGGAACAGCCGCGCCGTGGCCTTGTTGACGCCCTTGTCCGTCGCCTGCGCCGACAGCACCACGGCCACCAGCAGCTCGAACGGCGTTCGATAGTCGAGTTCGCTGCGCGGATGCGGGTTCGCCGCACGCAGCCGCTCAAAGATCTGCCGTCGCTTCGCGGGGTTCATCGTCCGGGATTCTAATGCGCGTGGCCATGGGCCGGCTCCGCCCTGTGCTGCCGGCAGCTCGCGACGCAAAACGACCCTTCGCGGCGAAGCGCCGCTGGTTCGTCGCTCGGGCAACGGGCCACCAGCCCGGCGCGCGACAATGGCTATACGGCGCGCCTGCGTGCGTCGTGCAAGGGAACCGCCATGTCCAACGCCGCCGCTGCGAACGCCGCACCTTGCTGTCAACGCACGGGAAGCGGCCATCCGCTCGAGATCATTCCTGTCTTTCGCCGCTTCCGGCGCAGCGTGCCGCGGGATATCGTCTACACGGCCATCTGGAACTCGCTCTTCGCGCTGTTCTTCGCGCTGTTCGCGATCCTCTTCGCGCCGGACGAACCCATCGCACTCGTGCTGCGCGACACGTTCGTCTACGCGCAATGCATCGGGTTCGTCATCTACGGCGTTTACCTGATCGCGGGACGCCTGTTCGCCGCGCAGCTGCACGACGCCGGTCTCTGGGTGCGCTCGGCGTGCCATGCGCTGATCGCAATCGTCGGCATCTTCCCCGGCTATTTGCTGGCGTTCCGCATCCTGCACCTGACCCATGGCAGCAGTTGGCTCTTTGCACCGCGTACCGTCGTTTCGATCATCACCGTCACGTTGCTGATCACCGCCGTACTGCTGCTGATCTTCGTTCCGCGCGAGCGTGCCGCGCGGGCCGAGGCGTCGATCGCCCGCGAGCAGGCGCGCGTCGCCGCTGCCGAGAACGAGGCGACGACGGCCCGGATGAAGCTGCTCGAAGCCCAGGTCGAACCGCATTTCCTCTACAACACGCTCGCGCACGTCATCTGCCTAATCGATGATGAGCCTGGCACCGCAAAGGGCATGATCGAGCGGCTGATTGCGCTGCTGCGCGCAAGCGCGGCATCGGCAACCGGCAAGGCGACACTCGCAGCACAGCTGGCGCTGCTTCGTGCGTATCTCGAGATCGTTGCGCTGCGCATGGGGCAGAGACTGCGCTGGCGCATGGACGTGCCGGCGATGCTCTGCGACGTCGCGGTACCGCCGATGCTGCTGCAGCCGATCGTCGAGAACGCCGTCAAGCACGGACTGGAACCGTCGCTCGATGGGGGCGAGATCGTGATCGGCGCACGCCGCGACGGGCCGCTGCTCGTGCTGACCGTGGTCGACACCGGAGTCGGCTTTCGCGAGACGGCATCGCGCGAAACGCCGGGCATCGGGCTTGCCAACCTGCGCGCACGGCTTGCGACGCTGTTCGGCGACGCCGCCGGCGTGACCATCGAGGACGTGCAACCGCACGGCACGCGCGTCACCGTGGCACTGCCGATCGCGGATACGCCGCGTGCACGGCCGCCGGTCGCTGCGCCGGCGCACGCGATGCCGGTTGGTTCGCAATGAACAACGCCGGCAGGACCACCGCGATCATCGCCGACGACGAGCCGCGGCTTGCGCTGCATCTGCGCGACCGGCTCGGGGCGCTCTGGCCCGAGCTCGTGATCGCCGGGATTGCTGTCAACGGCGCCGAGGCGCAGTCGCTGATCGCGCAGGAAGACCCGGACATCGCGTTCCTCGACATCCGGATGCCGGGGTTGAGCGGCCTCGAGGTGGCACAAGCGACTGACCGAGCGCTTCACGTCGTATTCGTCACCGCGTTCGACCAATACGCCGTCGACGCGTTCGAGCGCGCCGCAGTCGACTACCTGCTGAAACCGGTCGAGGACGCGCGGCTTGCGCGCACGATCGAGCGTCTGCGCGAGCGACTGACGCCGGCGTACGACGGGGCGGAAATGCGGCACGCGCTCGAAATGCTTTCGCGCCTCGCGCCCTCGCTGGCGCCCGGGGCCGCGCCGGAACGACTGGCGTGGATCCGTGCGTCCGTCGGATCGCAGGTGCGCCTGATCGCCGTCGACGACGTCTGCTACTTCCAGGCGAACGACAAGTACACGAGCGTGTTCACCAAGGACGCCGAGGCGCTGATCCGTACGCCGTTGCGCGAACTTGCGGAAGGGCTCGATCCGAATCGCTTCTGGCAGGTGCATCGCGGCACGATCGTGAATCTTGCTCAAGTCGCGGCGACGAACCGAGATCTCGCGGGCCGCATATCACTTGCATTGAAGACGCGTCCGGAGGCGCTTGCCGTGTCGCGCGCATTCGCACATCGCTTCCGCCAGATGTAGGGACACAACCAGGGACGCCGTCGACACCGCCGCGCGCGAAGTCGTCAGCGACTCTGCCTTTGGCTACCTGGATTGCGAGTGCTGTGCGAGATCGGCGAGCCGTGCGAGCCGCGCCGGCTCGCTCGCGCGAAAGTCGGCGTCCTGCGAAAGGAGGGCGAACGCTTTCGCTGCCCAGGGTCGCGCCGCCCCGCGATCGCCGCGTGCTACGGCGATTTCGGCGAGCTCCTCGAACACGTAGCCGTCCGGCGCATGCGCGGCATCGAGCTCGCCGGCAAGCGCACGCTGGATCGCTTCCGCCTCGTCGAGACGGCCGAGCGACCTTAATCCGCGCGCAACCGTCCAGCGCGCGATGCGCGTGCCGCGCAGGTCATGCTTCGCTTCGAAGGCGGCGAGCGCGTCCTGCCAATACGCGAGCGCCGCCCGGGCATCGCCGCGCTCGTGCATCGTCCAGCCGAGGTTGTTCAAAAGCGCCGCGCGCCAGCCGCGCGTGCGCGCGTCCTGCGTCGCATCGGCGGCCGCGAGCGCGCGCAGATTGAGCGCAAGCTGCCGCGAAGGCGGTGCGGCGATCGCCAGCATGTGCAACGCGTCGACACGGTAAAAGTCCGCCCCCGGCAACGCGTCGTCCGCCGACGCGATCAGCGCCTGCTCGAACCATGCCAGTGCCTTGCTCGGCCTTCCGCTGGAATTGTCGCGGCGTCCGCGCTCGAGCAGATAGCGGACGCGTACGCGCGCCGGCTGGCGGGCAAGCGTGAGCTTCACCGTGTCGAGCATGCGGTCGGCCTCGGCGAATCGCTGCTGCAGCCCGAGCGCGCGTGCCAGCTGCGTCGCCGCTTCGGCCGCCTCGCGCGAGCCCGGTGCATGGCGCGCCGCTTCGGTGCGGAAGCGCGTTTCCGATTCGGCGGGCTGCTCGAAAATCCACAGCGCGTCGAGGCGTTGCGAGTAATCGCCGGGGAGGGCGGGGTCGGCGGATGTCATCGCCGTGCCGGATCCGCCTGGCGCAACGAGCATGGCGGCCGCGAGCAGCGCCGCGGCGAGCGTCGATCCGCTGCGCCTGTTGCCGACACCGCTGCGCTCAAGCCTGCAGTGCACTCGCGTCGACGTCCGTGAGATCGGAGGCTTTCGCCACGCGAAGCAGATGCGCGAGCGTGCTGCGCAGCCTCGCCGGCGGCAGTGGCTTGTGCAAAAGCGGGATTCCGCTCGCCTCGATAAGCGCAAGGTCTTCGGCGGCGCTCGCGCCCGACACCAGCAGGGCGGGGATCGCGCGTCCAAACCGTGAGCGCAACGACGCGATCGTCTCGAGCCCGTCTGTGCCATTGCCGAGGCGGAAGTCGACGATCATGGCGTCCGGAGACGACGCGGCGTACGTGCGTATGGCGCAATCGCCGTTGCTCGCTGCAACGACATGACAGCCCCATTGTGTGAGAAGCCGCGCAGTCGCGTCGCGGACATCGACTTCGTCGTCGATCACCAGAATGCGCCGCCCGGCCAGCAGGTCATGACCGAGGTCAGGGACAAATGGAATCCCAGCAGTCTCCGCGCGTCCCCCGGGCACGACGATGCGAAAGACCGATCCGCGTCCTTCCCGCGATGCGACGAAAACCTGATGACCGAGCAATTCCGCCAGCCTGCGCACGATCGCGAGGCCCAGGCCGAGGCCGCGCGAACGATCGCGCGACGAGTTCCCCACCTGGTAGAACTCCTCGAAGATTTTCTCGACATCGTGAGGCGCAATGCCTTCTCCGCTGTCCCACACTTCGACTGAATAGGCGAACCCGCGCCGCCGGCAGCCGAGCACGATACCGCCTTTCCTCGTATAGCGTAGCGCGTTTTCGAGCAGGTTGCGCACGATACGTTCGAGCAGTACCGGATCGGAACGAACGAGCGCATCGCCGCAGACCACGGCGAGCGACAATCCGCGCTGCAATGCCTCGCGCGTGCATTCGCCGGCAAGCCGGTCGAGGAGCGGGCGGATCGGAAAGTCGCGCGGATGCGCGACGACAATGCCAGCATCGAGCTTCGATACGTCAAGCAGCGCGGAGAACAGCGCTTCCAGCGCCGAAACCGACGTCGTGATCCGCTGCACGAGCAGCTGTTCGTCAGGCTTGTGCGTGAGCTCCGCGAGCGCTTGCGAAAACATGCCCAGTGCGTGCAGCGGCTGACGAAGATCGTGGCTGGCCGCCGCGAGGAAGGTCGATTTCGCGCGGTTCGCCGCTTCCGCCGCATCTTTCGCTGCCTGCGTCGCCTGCAGCTGTGCGGAGAGCGCTGCGCTTTTCTCCTCGACCCGGCGCTCGAGCTCGACGTTCATGCGCTCGCTTTCGTTCAATGCGTTCACGAACCGGTCGGTGAGCAGGTAGCCGAACAGCGTCAGGAACGCGAGTGCCGCATATGGAACGAGCCACACGGGCCGCAAGGCGAGCGCATCCTGTGCGGCAAGCCAGTCGTGGATCGCGAAGGTGGTGGAAATCGTGCCGGCGACGAGCAGCAGCGCGCTTTCGACGTTCCAGCGGCGGATCGCGTAGCGGGCGACGGCCCCAAGGGCCGCGATCACGAGGAGGATGGCGCCGAGACGGGCGAGCGAGTCGGCGTCGTCGAGCACGCCGAGCGCATTTGCGAGATAGAGCATCGGCACGGCTGCGATGGCATAGGCGATGACGAACCACTCGTACGCGCGCCAACGGACATCGGCAAAGCGAAGACAGAAAAGGCACAGCAGCGTGACGAAAAGCAGGTAGGTGCCCGTCCACACGATTGCCCAGTGCGGCGACGGCAACAGCGGCTCGGGAGAAAGCGTGGCGAGCGTATGCGCGCTCCACAGCACGACGGCGACCGCGAACAGCAGGTAAGCCCGGTCGCGCCGGCGCAGCCAGAGCACGAAGATGAAAACACCGACGGTCAGCGTCGCAATGCTGATCGCCGCAGGCGCGATCGTGTGCACGAACAGCACCTTTCGCGCACGTTCGCGCAGTGGCGTGGCATCGCCGGCAAGCACGGGGCCGAGGCCGGCAACGTCGGGCATCGGCGTGCGCACGTGCAAGCCGATGTAGTTGGCGCCCACGCGCAGCAGCCCGGCCGGAACGTCGATGTAGCGCGAGTGCTCGTAGCTTCGGGGCAGCCGGCCATCGAGCGGGCCTGAGGCAGCGACCAGCTCCCCATTGACGTACACCTCGGTCGGAACCGTCAGTGCCGTGATGCAAAGCGCCTGAGGCGTCGTCGGCAATGCGTCGAGCGGCCATGTCAGGGTGTACCAGGCGTCGCCGCTGGCGCCGGGATCGGTCAACGCCCAGGCATGCGGCAGGCTGACACCACGCTGCGACCGGTCGCCGAAGCGTCCATCGTAAAGACCGCGCGCAAACTGCGCGTGGCGGAGATCGACGAAGTTGCCGCCGCGCAGTTCGGCGCGAAACCCGAAGGCGAGCGCGATTGCGAGCAGTATCGCCAATGTGGCGCCGGCCGCCGCTAGCAGTGTCGATGGCCAATTCGAGCCGGCGAAAACGCGCAGCATCATGGCGGGCTCCGAGCGGGCGGCGAGAAGGGGGTCACGTCGGTTCCGTCGCGTGGTCGAACGCGACATCGCATCGGGCATTCTGCCTATAATGCCCGTGTCGCACAAACGATTCCCAGGCGCTTGTCAGCCATCGAAAACGCCGTCCCGACCGGTCGACTGCGCATTGCGATCGCGGACGACCATCCGTTGATGCGCGCGGCATTGATCGGTGCGCTCGCGACGCTTGCCGCAGACGTGCAGTTCGCCGAGGCGGAGAATCACACCGATGTCCTGGCGCTGCTGGATCGTGGCGCACCCGATCTCCTCCTGATGGATCTTCATATGCCGGGAACGAGCGGCGTGGCCGGCGTACGAGCGGTCCGTGCGCGGGCGCCGCACGTTCCGCTCGCCGTCGTGTCGGCCGACGACGATCCGGCGGCGGTGCGCTCGCTTCTCGCGTTGGGAGTTTCGGGCTTCATCCCGAAGACCGATACGCCGGCAGTGATCGTCAGCGCGGTGCGCCTGATCCTCGCCGGCGGCATTTACGTTCCGCCGAGACTCATGTTTGCCGTGCCGGGCGCGACGCCTGCATGCGTGGCTGGTGCGGCGGCCGCCGGCCTCACCGAGCGGCAGATGGATGTAGTGCGCTTGCTTGCACGCGGACTTCCCAACAAGACGATCGCGCGCGAACTCGGCGTGAGCGAAGGGACGGTGAAGGTTCATCTGCTCGCCGTGTTCCGGGTGCTCGACGTACGCAATCGAACGGCCGCGGTGCTTGCCGCGCAACGCTTCCTCGACTGAACGCGAGGAAAAAGCCCCGGCAGTCGGTATTTCGCTGCCGGGGAGGAGGAACCGTGTTGCGGCCCGTCGCTTCAGAACTGCGCGATGGGTTCCTCGGGTGCGATGTATGCCGAGCCGCGGAAGACGCTTTCCGCGGAAGGAACGCTGTTCTGCCCGCTGGTCGTGGACGACGGGACGTGCGCGGACGCGGGCGCATCCCACACGGCTGCGGATGCATGGCTGTTCGCCAGGATCGGCTCCGCAGGGTTGTGCAGCCAGACGAGGCTTGCGAACCCAAGCACGCACAATGCCGCCGCGACGCTCATCGCGGCGCGCAGCCGGCGACCCGACTGTCCGTGTCGATGCAATGTGGCCATTTCGTTCTCCGGTGTAGACGCATATGGAAAGACGCGTCGATGCAGATTGTCGCGGCCACCAGGTGCCGCGGCAATTGATCGTTCCGGATAAACCTCATCGGCCGGATGGACAGTCGGAGCGTCAGCGGCAGACGCGGCGATGGACGGATGGCCTATGTCGTTTGGCAGCGGACCGCCGCGTGGGGTGCATGCGCTTTTGCACCAATGCCGGATTACCAGGTGACGCGCGCGACTGCATCATCTGCCGTGTGTGCGGTCGGCACACCGACACCGGAGATGATGATGAGCCTGCACGAGGTTGCAGCGTTACGCGAGGCGGCGCGCGAGCTGTACGCGAGGGGAAAACTGCTGAGCGGCGGTGAAGCGCTGGGCGGATGCTGCTGGGGACTGCTGATCGTCTTGTGCGTGCTGCAGTCGGCAGCCGACGCGTTGCTCGGATAGGCGGCTGATCGCTAAGGCGCGACACGTTCGTTGCGCCGGGCGCGGGCGCGTTCGAGTGCGGCTGCGATCGCCGCCTTGCGTTTGCGTCCTTCCGCGTCGCGCGTCGCGTTGATACTTGCTGCGGCGAGCCGCTCGCGGCGCCGCTCGAAATGCTCGCGTGCGGCCGTTGCGTCGGCCGCGGTCCAGTCGCGGCTCGCGGGAATCATTTCGATGCAGTCGACCGGGCAGGGCGCGACGCACAGTTCGCAGCCGCTGCAAAGCGATGTGAGCACGGCATGCATGCGCTTCTGTGCGCCGATGATCGCCTCGACCGGGCAGGCGGCAATGCACAGCGTGCAGCCGATGCACGCCGCTTCGTCGATGCGCGCGACGCGCAGCGGGCCGGGTGCGCCGCGCGAGGTATCGAGCGGCGGGGCTGCGCGTCCGAGCAGGCGCGCGAGCGCGTCGACGGTGTCGGTTCCGCCGGGCGGGCAGCGGTTGATGTCGGCGTTGCCCGCGGCGATCGCCGCTGCATAAGGGCCGCACCCCTCGTACCCGCAGCGGCGGCATTGCGTTTGCGGCAGCAGGTCGTCGATGCGATCGGCAAGTTCGGACAGCTCATCCATGGTGCTATTTTAGCGGGGATGGGCCAAATGCATCCGCATCACGGTTCGCTGCATGCGCACGACGGCGATGCGCGCGATCATCATCTGCCCGCTGGGACCGGGGCAATGCGCGCGCTTGCCGCGGCACTCGCGCTGACCGCCGGCTACGCAATCGTCGAGGCCGCGGGCGGCTGGCTCGCCGGGTCGCTGGCGCTTCTGTCCGACGCGGGCCACATGGCGACCGACGCGGCCGCACTCGGGCTTGCGCTCTTCGCACAATGGATCGCGCGCCGGCCGCCGTCGCCGCGCGCGTCGTACGGCTACGCTCGTGCCGAAGTGCTTGCTGCCTTCGTCAATGCGCTGGCGCTGCTGCTGCTCGTCGGCTTCATCGCGTTCGAGGCGATCCGGCGCATCGTGACGCCCGCGCCGGTCGCCGGTGGCACCGTGCTCGGTATCGCGACCGTGGGATTACTCGTCAATCTGGTGACTGCCTGGGTGCTGTCGCGCGCGTCGTCGTCGGCCGGTGCGCACAGTGCGTTGCTCCATGTGGTGTCCGATGCGCTGGGCTCGATCGCCGCGATCGTCGCCGGCGCCGTGATCCTCGCGACCGGCTGGACGCCGATCGACCCGCTGCTGTCGCTGCTGACGGCCGTGCTGATCCTGCGCGCGACGTGGCGCCTGCTAGCGCAGACGACCGGTGTGCTCATGGAAGGGGTTCCGGCCCACCTCGATTATCGTGACATCGGCACGGCGCTGAGCGAAATGCCGGGCGTGACCGGCGTACACGACCTGCACGTTTGGCACATGAGCGCACGCCATACGGCGCTGTCGGCGCACGTGACGATCGACAGCGGCCACGAGTGGCTGCACATCCTCGACGCCGCGCGCCATATGCTCGCGTCGCGCTTCCATATCGACCACGTGACCTTGCAGCCGTCGTGGCCGGTGCCTCCGATGTACGGCGATCGGCGTGTGATCCCGATCGTGCTCGCCGACGATCGTTGAAAGGCCGTGATGCACAAACCCCGTCCCGGCAGGTTGCAAGCGCGCTCGTCACCCCTTGACGACCATCCGCGGCATCCCGTAGCCTGCCAGTCCGCGTAGCGGGGGAGCATGGTCGCAGCAGTTGACATGGCGGGCTTCAAGACGGCCGTTCCCGCGCTCGGCGGCGCGATCGACCGGCCCGCGGCGCGCGCCGCGCTCCATCGCGCAACGGCGGCGGCTCGCTGGTTGACCGGTCCGTCGGGCAGCGGCAAATCGACGCTGGTCGCACAGCATGTCGGACGCCACCCGATGCCCACCGTGTGGTATCGCTTGGACGCGCGTGACGACGATGCGGCCTTCTTCTACGCGAGCTTCGCGCTAGCGATCGGGCGTGCGTTCGACGGCGGCCCGCCGCTACCGTCGTTTTCCGACGACGATCGCGGACGCGAGACAGCGTTCGCCGAGCGTTTCTTCACGTCCGTGCACCGGCGAGCAGGCATCGGCGCATTCGTGCTGGACAACGCGCATGAGCTCACGAGCGGCGTGATGCAGGATGCACTCGGGCATTTCGCTGCCTTGTCAGCCAACGCCGGCGAAATCTGGTTCATCAGCGAGGGGCCGCCGCCACTCCCGTTTTTCGATACCATCGCCGCCAGGCAGGTTGCGCTGTGCAACGACGTGCCGCTCGCGTTCGATGCCGGCGAATGCGCCGCACTCGCGAGTGCGTCCCGTGTGCGGGCAATGCAAGGTGGCGAGCTCGCCACGCTCACCGGTGGACACGCAGCGACACTCGTCCTCGCGTGCGAACTGCTGCGCGACGTGGAAGGGGACGAATCGGCGCGCGCCGAGCAGACGGTCGCGCAGATTCATCGGCATCTTCTCGGACGCGTTCTCGATCGCATGCCCGACGCACGTCGCGACGTCCTGTTACGCACTTGTTTCGCGACGCAGTTCAACGCCGCGATCGCCGCGCGCGTTGCGGGCGACGCCGCGCCCCGCGAGCTCGATGCACTGCATGCCCGTGGACTTCTCCGGCGTACGGGAAGCGCCGGCGCCGCGGTTTACGAGGCGCACGGGCTCGTGCGCCGGGGTCTTGCCAACGTCCTGGCCGACCGCATCGGGAACGCGGCGGTCGAGGCACTGGCCGCGCGGACGGCGGACGCCCTGCAGGCGGAGGGGTTCGACGAGGATGCCTTCGAGCTCCTCGTCGCGCGTGGCGACTTCGAAGGCGCAGCGGACGTCCTCGAACGCATCGTCGAACGCTACGCGCGTCGCGGAAACGCGGAGCTTGCAGCGAGGACGCTCGGGTGCCTGCCCGCCTCGGTCATCGACGCCCGCCCATGGCTTTGTTTCTGGGCTGGGCAAGCGCTCCTTGGCTGGCACGAGGAAGCAGCGCGCATTGCATTCGAGCGCGCGTATGCGGCCTTCGAGCGCGTCGGTGATGCCGCCGGGATGCGGCTCGCCGCCGCACGCGTCATTACCGCGTTCGGCATGGAATATGGCGATTTGCGCACGCTCGACGCATGGATGGAGCGGCATGCGCGCGCCGAAGGAAACGCGCCCGTAACCCCAGGCATTGCGTACGAATCGGCGCTGCTGCTCGGCCTTTTCAACGTCACGCTGATGCGGGGCGCGCATCCCGACGGAATCGATCCCGACGCGATCGTCGATCGGCTGCATAAGCTGCTCGACGATGTCGATGCATGGATGACGCCGCACGAGCCGGTCGCCGCGGCACGGGTGCTCGTCGACCATGCCTGCATTTTCCACGGAACCGAGCGCGCCAAGGCATTCATCGCCGAAACGCGCAGCTACGCCGAACGGATCGACGTCAGTGCATTGCAGCGCGGCCGCTGGTACATCGCTGCGGCCTCCGTGCATTTCAATGCCGGCGACCACGAGCGCGCGAAGCCGTTTCTCGCCGCGGCAAGGACGCTCGCGGAAGAAAGCGCATCGCTTCGCCTCGCCTTCGAGGCCGGCATGGCGAGCGTGAACGCCGCGCTCAAGCGCAGCGAGTTGACCATGGCGACCGCGGAACTCGCACTTCTCGAGGCGATCGCGGTCACCGCGCCGCCGGCGCAGCGTGCCGAATATGCGCGGATCAACGCCCGCACGCTGCTCATGCAGGACCGGCTCGACGAAGGGTTGCGCTGGGCCGAGCAGGCGCGGGCAACCGCGGAACTCGCGGGCTATTCCGGCGCCCACAAGCGGCTCTACGAGATCGAGTACGTCTATGCGCTCGTCGCGAACGGCCGCTACGACGACGCCATCACGGTAGCGGACGAAGCCGTCGCGGAACAGGACGAGCGTCAGCGCGACGTAATGCTGGCCATTCGCGATGCCGTTCGCTTTCTCGCTTCCGGTCTCCGCGATATCACGCTGCTCGACGCCACGCTCGCGCGCGCCGCGCGCATGAATTTCGTCAACCTGCTGTCGCGGGTGCGTGGCGGCATCGCATGCCTGTGCCAGGTGGCGCTCGCGCGCGGAATGCACGTGGAGTTCGTCCGGCGCGTGATCGAGGCGCAACATCTTGCGCCGCCTGCGAACGCCGGTGACGAATGGCCGTGGCCCGTCCGGGTGCGCACGCTCGGTGGCTTCGAACTCGACATGGCGGGTGCGCCCTACCGGCCGTCGCACAAGACGCAGGACAAGCCCCTCGAACTGTTGAAGCTACTGTTGACCTGTCGCGCGTTGGGGCGCGCATCGGCCGACCGGGACTGGATCGCCGAGCGGCTGTGGCCGGACGCGGAAGTGTCCAATCCGCGAAAGTCGCTCGAGATGACCCTGTCGCGCTTGCGTCGGCTCCTTGGCGACGATAGCGCCGTGCTGCTGTCGGAAGGGCGCGTGCAATTGTCGCCGATGCGGGTGTGGAGCGACGTCGATCCGTTGCTGCAGGCGCTGCGGCACGCGGGCGTGCACAAGGACGGGAAGGCCCGTGGCATGGCGAACGTCGCCACTGCGGCAGTAGCGGATATCACCGCCGTGCTCGACCATTACCACGGTCGGTTCCTGCCCGAGGACGGAGATGCGCCGTGGCTCATTGCCGGACGCGAAGCCATCGCGGGCGCGGTGCGCTCGGCGCTGCTGATCGCCGATGCAGTGCTCGATGGACGTGCGGACGATTCTCTGATCCCGGCACTCGAGCGCGCGCTCCTCGCCGATCCGACGTCGGAAGATCTCGGGCGTGCGCTAATGCGCGCGTGGCAGCGTCGGGGTGAGCACGCCGAAGCGATACGTGTGTATCGTCGGCTGCGCGAGATGCTTTCGGTCATCCTCGGTTTGCCGCCATCGCGGGAGACCGAGAAATTGCGGGTCGATGTCTACGCCAGCGTCGCTGCGGCCGACACGCTGGAGGGCGCAGCAGCGATCGCGCCGGATCGCGCAGGCCGATAACGCCAGGAGCGAGGAAGATGCCAACCGACAGCACTGATGCATGGAATGCGCTGCAGGCAAGGCTTTGGTCTGCGTCGAAAATGCTGGGCGATGCGGAAGCGGCCTACAACCGGGCGCAGGCAAATGCCCGAAACCTCGTGAGCGACGCCGAGCAGTCGCTCACCCGCGCAATCAACGAGGTGCGAAAGGTGTTGGATGTGATCGCCAGCACGCCCCCCGGCACCTATCCGAACAACATCGATCATCCACCGAGCTGAACGAGGGCGCGCGCCGTGGCTTGGGTCGTCAACCCCGTGGCGCTCGCGCGCATGATCGCCGAAAGCGGCCATGACGTGCGCGATCACGCCGCCCTGGACGCGTTGTTCCGCCATGCGTTCGGGTCGGATACCGCCGGCGTGCTGTACGGCAGCCGACAGGCGCCAGGAATCGTCGCGCTATTGCAGGCGATCGCGCACGACGCTCGAGAACCGAAAGCGCTCGACGACATCCTCGTAGAACCGCAGGCGCAGGCGCTGGCCGGTCGGCTCGGCCGGGAATGCGTCGCGCGACTGCTGCCGTTCATCATTCGAGTGCGTGACGCTGCATTCGCTCCGCCGCAGACTGGCCCGATGGCGGCCGCGATTCCGGTCATCGGGCACTACGCGACGATCGGGTCGCTCGAGCAGGCCGGCGTGTCGTGGCTCGATCCCGAGCAGGGTTGCACGAGCGACTGCTATCTGATCGCCGCGATGATCGCGATTGCCTGGTCACGGCCTCTCGCCTGGCGTGCGCGGCTTGCCGCGGCGACGCAGGGGAGCAAGACTCCCGGCATGCTGCGCATCGCGTTACATGGGAACTCGGAGACCGATCCGGACTTCGCGCCGTTCGACGTTCCACCGCGTGTACCGCTCGATCCTGCCAATAACCTCATCTATGCGCACTCGGCGCAGAGCGACGAGACGTGGCCGGCACTGCTGGAGCGCGCGTTCGTTATGCAGGTGTGCGGGTGCACCGAGCGCGAGCCGACGGTCGACGACTACCGCGATGCAGGCGTCGCCCCCGCGTCACGCGAGCCGCACGTCGCCGCCCGCATGTTGATCGGCGGAACGCCGGGGTTGGCAATCTCGCTTTCCGATCCGCGTGATCCGCTGTCGAAAGCCGTCTTCGATCGCTGCGACGCCGGCATGACCCGTTATCCGATCATGGCGTGGACATGGCCGCAGCAACATCCCGCCATCGATGCGACGCTGTGGGCGGCGAGCGGACTTCTCTGGGACCATGCCTACGCCGTGCTCGGCACGGTGGAGGACCACGGCGACCGGCATCTCGTGTTGCGCAACCCGTTCGGCATCAACGCGAAGCCGGCCGGGTGGCGCGAGGGCGAGTGGCGGGATGGGGCGCCGCGAAACGGTGGCGTGCCGATCCCGCTAAATCGGAACGGCGTATTCGCGCTCTCCGCCGATCGCTTCGACTATTGGTTCCATCGCACCGGCTGGGTGGAATCGCCGCCGGATGGCTAGGACGTCAGGCATCGCGCGGCGCAAAGAGCTCATGACGCAGCTGCGCGTGCCGCTTGCGGTCGATCGCTGTTGCGACGTCGGAACGCCGCATGATCGCGACGTGAATGCGACCTTCGCAGACCTGCTCCCGGCTGTCCTGTGCGTGGACATGCACGACGGCCTCGGTGTCTGCGTTGCGTTCGATCCATCCGGTGATGTGGATCTCGGCGCAGGGCGCGACCGGTGCGCAATGCCGACAATCGACGCGGACGATCACGATGACGGCGTCCGGTGCATCGAGCAGGTGCTCCAGGCGATGTACGCAGGCAAGCTCGAGGAGCGCGAGCAGTTGCGCCGGCGTGCCCGAGACAT
>Ga0308174_10000740_pt1 | contig 14331 bp, 19 predicted proteins | sample PhyPR2_FD_203894 | JGI IMG/M metagenome (GOLD analysis project Ga0308174, IMG submission 203894) | Soil microbial communities from UC Gill Tract Community Farm, Albany, California, United States - DLSLS.P.R2 | ecosystem: Environmental > Terrestrial > Soil > Agricultural land | place: USA...
ACATGACCAAGGCCCGGGTATCGGACGAGATCTCGACCGTGCTCGCGTCCTCGCGGCTGGATGCCTAGCCCCCCCGTTGCGATCCCCCACGCGGGCGCGCTAGGGTCAGTGCGTCAGTACGGCATGACTCACTGACTCACGGGGGTACGGACGGACGGTCGGCCGGGGAAGGGCCGACCGCCCGTCCACACCGGGCAGGACCCGAAGTCCATGAACATTCATCCGAGCCGATAACAGTCATTAGGACAGTTCTCGCGACTGTCCCCCACTCTGGAGGTACCCCCGTGAAGGCCCTGAAGTGGTTCGGAATCGCGATCGGCGCCCTGGTCGTCCTCGGCGTGGTCGTGGCCGCCACCGGCTCGCCGTCCACGCCGGTCCGGCCGGACGCGAGCCGGGTCGTGGTCTCGGCGCCGGCCACGACCGCCACCACCCCGACGCCCGCCCCGGCGCCCAGCGGCCCGGCCGAGGTGGCCACCTCGGGCACGTACGAGGTCGGGGTGGACCTCGCGCCCGGCCGGTACAAGACGGCCGGCCCGGACCAGTCCGACTACATCCCGCACTGCTACTACGCGCGCCGCTCGGACGACTCGGGCGAGCTGAAGTCGATCATCGCCAACGACAACCTCCAGGGCCCCGGCTCGGTCACGGTCAAGCGCGGCGAGTTCGTGGAGTTCACCGGCTCCTGCACCTGGACTAAGCAGTGATCTGGCCCGGCTCGCCCGAGCACACCGCCTGCAAGGCCGCCGAGCTGCGGCGCCTGGAGTCGGTGGAGCGGTGGGCCAAGGACCTCGTCCGCGCCGCCCGAGTCCGCACTGCCCTCGGCCTGACCCCGGTCCCGCTCTGTGACGTGAACGCCCTCGCCCGGGCGCTCGGCGTTCCGGAGATCAGTACCCACGAGACCACGGAGGCACGGACGTCATGATCACGCTGCGACTGTTCGCCCTCGCGCTCGGCGCGGTCCTCGTCCTGGCCGGCGGGGGTGCCCTCCCCGCCGCCCTGGCCCTGCTCGCCTCGGTCGCCCTGTCCCTGGTCGCCCCGACCGGGCGCGCGGTGCGGACGGTGCTCCGGTGAGCGGGTGGGTGTGCGGCGCGTGCGGCCGCCTCGTCCCGCCCGGCGAGTCCTGCGCGGGATGCGGGTGGTCGGCCCGCCACCAGACCCGATTGGCCCCGCGCGCGGCCGAGGTGGCCGAACTGGAGTCCCTGTTCGAGGCCCCGTCCTACGTGCGGCCCTCGTCCGCGCTCGCGGCCGTCGCGCCGTGGATCCCGGCCGAGCGCGCAGCCCGGCTCGCCCGCCGCCGGGCCCGGGACTTGTCCGCGTTCGACTACGCGGCTGGCGAGGTGCGCCCCGAACCGGCCGAGCCGCGCCGGCCGCGCTGCTTCGGGTGTCTGTGGGGGCTGCTGTCCTGCCCGGAGGTGCCCCGTGGCTGAGCACGTGTGCGTGGACTGCCGGGCACTGCCCGAGCTGCCCGCGGACGCGCCCAAGCCGACCGGGTCCCGGATCCGCGCCGGGTTCCGCCCGCCGCGCCCGCTCGCGACCACGGGCGGGCCGCGCTCGCAGCGCTGCACGATTCACGCCCGGGCCCACCGCTACGCGCAGCGGGTCGCCGCGCGGACCGCGCACAAGGCCCGACGGTTCGGCCTGACCGCCGAGCTGCAGGCGGAACTGTGGGCGCTGCAGGGTTCGGCCTGCCCGTGCGGGGCGAAGTTCAGCCCCGGGGAGGTCCCGGCCGGGGTCGCGGCCGAGCACGATCACGAGTACGCGGCCGAGCACTGCGCCCACGACCCGGCGAGCGGCTGCCCCGAGTGCGTCCTCGGGATGGTGTGCGCGCACTGCAACACGGAGATTATCGGCCGATTGACCGGGCGCACCGGCGGTCGGGCCGGGGCGCTGGCCGCGCTGGTCGCCCTCGCCGAATTCATGAACGACCCGCCCATGGCGCGCCTGCGCCGAGCCCTAACGGAGGTGCCAGCGTGAGCGCAACCACCGCGTACGCTCCCGATGTGGAACGAGTGACCAGACCGAGGCGCTACGCGTCGACCCTGACCGACGAGGCCGCGACCGAGATCCCGCCCCTCGCCCAGGCCGAGGAGGACGCCCGCAGGGCATGGGAGGCCGCTGTCCAGGCACGGGATCTCGCCCTGGCGCGTCATCACGCCACGGGCGTGGAGCCGCGCGACCTCAAGCCGTTGACCGGCACGGCGGATAAGCCGGAGGGCATGAGCCTGGTCAACGTCTCCCGCGCGGTGAAGCGCGGATACGAACTGTTGGACGAGGGCGACGCCGGCGAGCCGACCGCCGGCGGGGAGTGACCGGACCGGCCATCGCCCTGGCCGCCGGTCTCCTCCTGATCGCGCTCGCGATCGGGATCGAATGGATAGGAAGGAAGCAAGATCATGGCTCGCAGTGCGCAGACCCCGGTCAGCCCCTCGGACGTGGACCGGATCGTCGCCGTCGTCCTGGATCAGGTGGAGGCCACGGAACAGGGTGGTGGACTGTCCCGGGCCCAGGCCGCGGACGCCCGTTCGCTGAAGAGGGCCGCCACCGCGCTGGCCGTCCACTACGGGACCGGTGACCCGGCCGCGCCCGAGCCGGCCGCCGAGCCGGCGCCGCTGCGCCCGTTCGGCGAGGCGCGCGAGGACGTGGCGTAGTTGACCGAGTCGCCGACCCCGCCCGCGCGCGAGGACGCGATCCTGCGCGCCGTGCTGCCGATCGCGGCCGCCGCCGCGCTGGTCCTCCTCGCCGCCGCCACGTGGCTCTACGTGCACCCGGTGGCCGGCGGGATCGTGGCCGCGGCCGGGTTCGGCGGATGGTGGGTCATCGTCACCCGCCGCGAGCACGAACGCGCCCGTTCCCGCGAACACGCGGAGATCCTGGCCCGCAACCGCTCGCCGTTCCCGGCGCCGCCCTCGCCCTCGGGCGGGAGCCCCTCGGGCCGGCGTTCGCCGTTCGACAGCATCTGATCATGTGGGCATGGATCGCGGCGCATCCGCTGATCGTATTCCTGCTGTTCAGTGCGGCCGTGTGCTTTGGCACGGCCCTGTTCCTGTGGCTTTACGAGAGAAAGCCCTGACCGGCCGGCGCGGACCGCTGCACCGCGCCGGCCCCATCACCTCCGTCAATCCGTGAGTACGTACGCCGTCGTGGGGAGGGCGTCACCATGGCGCGCCCTGCGCCGGATCCTGAACTTGTCGTGCGCGCGTTCGAGCTCGCGAACGTCGACCGCTGGTCCCACCGCCGCATTGCCGACGAACTAGGCGTGTCGATCGGCACCGTCAACGCGTGGATCAAACGGACCGAAGAGTGGATCGAGCTACAGCGCGTGTCGTCGGAGACCGAGCGGGATGCCCAGCTCGCCTACACCGAGTGGCTCCTCATGGAAGGTAAGCGCCAGTACGACCAGGGCGACCCGCTCGCCGAGTGGCAGATCCTCGCGACCACCGCCATGAAACTAATGGACCGCCGGGCCAAGGTCCTCGGCGGAGTCGACCAACCGGCCCGGTTCATCGTGCAGGGCCCCGAGCGGCGCCTCGAGCCGGCCCAGGCCGAGGCCGTCGAGCGGGTCCGGGCCCGGATCGAGGCGCGCGAGCGACAGATCATCGAAGGGAGCACCTCGTGACCGCCGGCGTGCCGGAGATCCGCGGCGTCGAGTTCCTGGACGGCCGGTTGGACCCGTGGGCGGACGAGGAGCTCCTCGGGCTAGCCCTGTCCCCGTCCTGGACGGCGTCCGGCGAGTTCCGGCGATGGGCCACCCGCCTGTCCCCGGTCCTGTTCGGCTACACCTACCTGTCCGGGCACCTCGTCTCCCCGGATACCGGCTGGATCATGTCCGTGGCCGAGCATCATCTCGCGCTGCACGAGGTGGGCCGGCGTTGGATCCGGCCCGGCCGACACCGCCACGCGATCATCGCCCCGCGCGGCGCGGCCAAGTCCACGTTCTCGTCCCTGGTGCTGCCATTGTGGGCGGTCGCGCACGGGCACCGAAGGTTCGCGGCCCTGTTCGGCGACACGTCCGGTGCTATCGGGATCCACTTTCAGAACCTGCGCGACGAACTGGCCACGAACGCGCTGCTGCTGCACGACTTCCCCGAGCTCGCCCCGGTGCGCGGCCGGAACACGGCCAAGCAAGTCGTGACCGAGGGCGGGGGAGCGTTCGCCGCCCGCGGGATCGAAGAGGGCGCGGCCGGCCTGAAGATCGGCGCGCTGCGCCCGGACGTCATCATCGCCGACGACCTCGAACCGTTCGGGGATCGCTACTCGCCCGCCCTGCGGGACAAGCGCCTCGGCATTTGGCGCCACGGCGTGCTACCCATGGCCACGGAGGCCGCGGTGCTCATGGCCGGCACGGTGGTCATGTACGGATCGATCATGCATGATCTCGTCCTCGCGGCGAACGGCGCGGCGCCGGCGCCCTGGATCGCGGAGGACGGGATCCGGCCGCTGCACTTCCCGGCCATCGCCGTGGACGAGGTCACCGGCGCGGAGCGCTCGTTCTGGGAGCGTCGCTGGCCACTCGCCGAGCTACGTGCGATGCGCGGCACGCAGGACTACGCGCTCAACTACGACGGCCGCCCGGCCCTGCCCTCGGGCGGGCACTGGACGGAGGACGCGTTCGTGGTCCCGGCCGAGCCGGTGGCCGTGGAGGACCGGGTGATCTCGATCGACACCGCCGTCTCCGGCGAGTCCATGAACCGCCGGCACGACTTCACCGCGGTGAGCGTTGTCGGGCGCGCGGTCGGGCGCCCGGACGTGGCGGTGGTGGAGTACTGCCACGGCCGGCGCGTGAACGGGGCCGAGCTCCTCGCGTGGATCCACGAACTGTGCGAGGCCGCGGACGGCGGGATCCGGGAAGTGATCATCGAAACGAATCAGGGCGGAGACCTGTGGCGACAGGTCCTGTCCCCGCTCCCGTCCGCGGTCCGGCTCACCACCTACGCGGCGACGGTGGGCAAAGACAAGCGCACCCTGAAGCTGCACGACCGGTACGTACGCGGGCAGGTGATCCACCAGTACCACCTGCCCGCGCTGCAGGACGCCCTTGTCCGATGGCCGAAGGTGGAGCACGACGACCTGATTGACGCCACGAGCGCCGGCGTGGAGTACGTACTCAGCCGCGCCTAGCTACTTACCCTCGGCCACGAGCGCGGCCTCGAGCGCGGCGTGCACCTTCCGCGACGTCGTCTCGTCGGTGAGCAGTAGGTGGATCAGTTCGTTGATCACGTTCTGTCCGTAGACGCGCGCGACCCCGAGCCGGAGCGCCTCCTCCTGCGCCCACGCGGTCAGGGCGTGGTGCCGCGCCGGCGGGAGGTCCACGGTGCGCCGCACCGGCTTGGTTTGCACGGTGCGCGAGGCCCGCGCGGCGGCCGCGGCCCGCTCGAGGCCGCTCGCGTCCTCCACGGCCTCGGCTCGGCCGTCGATCCCGGACGGGGCCGGCGCGTCGGCGGTGCGGATCCGGGCCGCCTTCGCGGTCGCGCGCTGTGCAGCAGTGTTAGCCATGGTCATCCCCACGATTCCCTCAGCGTTCCAAGTCCAGTAGTTCGGTCAGGGCGTCCCCGTAGCCGGTCGCGAGCGCGCCGGTGATCGGGTCTCCGAAGGCCTGCGCGTAGCGCTCCAGGCGCCCGATGACCGGTCGCAGCACCGGCCACCCGTCCGCGCGCATGGCCTCCCGATAGGCCGCCGTGGAGCTCGCCCCGGGCACGACCCGGCACAGCAGCACGGCGACGGCGGGCGGTTGCCCGTCCGGGCGTAGGTCGGTCGCGTCCGCGATCAGGCCGGCGAGCTCGGCGAGGCGCTGGAATTCGACCGGGGTCGGTGCGCACGGGACCAGGACGTGGGTCGCGGCGCGGATCGCGGACAGGGTGATGGAGCGGCCTTGCGCGGTCCCCGGGGTGTCGATGACGACGGCGTCGAACTGTGCGCCGACGATCCCGGGGAGGTCACGGTGCAGGCTCGCCGACGGTAGGCCTACGGCCGGCACCGGCCACCCGCCGAGTTCCTGCCACTTCAGCAGGGAGCCCTGCGGGTCGGCGTCCACCGCGAGCGAGCGGCGGCCGAGCTCGGCGAGGGTATGGACGAGGTGCGCGGCCGAGGTCGTCTTTCCCGCGCCCCCTTTCAGGTTGGCCACGGTCAGGATCACGGGCGTGGTAGGCCCCCGCGGTGTCCGACGTGCGGGCACGGGGGCGTACCGGTCCGGGCGAGGATCGGTCACCCGGACAGGCTAGCCGTAGACGTGCGTCCGTGGATCAGTAGTTCCCCCGAACCCGGGCAATCCTCACAGGCTCACAGCGGATTCACAGCAGGAGCAGGAACCCGCGGTGCCTGCTCGCCGGCACCGGCGGGAGGATCTCCAGGGCGACCAGGCCGGCGTTCAGCCCGGTCGGCGCGGTCATGCCCACCGACTGCACACCGGGCGCGGCCGCGGCCTGGTAGGCGTAGCGGGCGTAGAAGTTGCCCGTGGCCGCGTGGACTGCCTCCTGTACCGCGCCGGACCGGTAGGTGGCCGCGGTTGAGATCTCGTTGTCGTCGGCCATCACCCAGGTGATCGCCGAGTCCGTGCCCTCGGACGTGATCGAGACATTCAGGGTGGATTGTGCGGTGGCAGAGGCCGTGGCCGGCGTGGCGTCCAGGGACGACCCGGCCGGCCAGCGTTCGAGGACGAACCCCCGGCGGGTGGCCGACGAGTAGGACACGGTCACGGTCATGGCCGAGGGCGAGGCCCCCACGACCGCGGTGTAGATCCGCAGGATTTCCCCGACGCTGGTCACGGTGATCTGCTGCGTCCAGGTTAGGCCACCGCCCGAGACCGAGGGCGTACCGCCGGTCCCGTTCGCCGTCTTGACGACCAGGAGTTCGCCCGCGGACGGGGTGAATGAGGCCGAGGACAGCGACGTGGAGGCCGAGGTCCCGCCCGAGTTGACGGCCTCGGGCGTGACGACCGGGACGAGGGGTGCCACGTCAGTACCCCTTGGCGTAGCTGATCACGCGCCAGCGCCCGGCGCCGGCGTCATAGATCGCCCCGATGTAGTCCGTCTTCCCGGACACGGTCGCGGTCAGGGCGGTGATGTCCGAGCCGAACGCGAACGCGCCCGCGGACCCGGTCGCGAGCGCGAGCGTCCGGTCCGCGCCCGAGGCCGTGTGGGCGATGATGATCCCCTGGCCGTCGGTCGGGTTCGTGGGCGCGGCGATCGTCCGGTTGCCGGCCGCGGTGAGCCGGAACAGCTTCCCGGCCGCGGCGTTCAGGGCGACCGTGGCGCCGTCGGTGAGCGTGACCGGAGCCGGCTTCGGGTTGGCCGTGTCCGCGTAGGCCTTGTTCGCGGCGTCGGTGCCCGTGGCCGGAGTGGCCACGTCACGCACCCGGTGGCTCTGCGCGCTCGGGCCGTCGCCGTCGATCAGGAACACGGTCGGCCACGTGCCGCCCGCGTTCGACTCGATGAACGTGACCTGACCCGTGTCCACGGTCCCGCCGAAGATCACGCCAAACTCCCCGGGCCGGTCCGGATGGTTGGCGCGGTAGAGCTCGAACGTGGGCCCGACGTCGGACTTGAAACCGAGATAGGTCGCGTCGGCCTCGTCGCCGCTGACGCGAGCGCCGTTGGATAGGTTCAGCTGCGCGAGCGTGGCCTTGCCCTCGGCGTCGCGCCGGACGATCGCGTCCGCCACGTTCGCGGCCGTGGCCACGGTCCACGTCGTGTCATAGTCCGTGGCCGTGGCCTTGGCCAGGACCGCGTCCGAGGCCCCCCCAGTGGGCACCCCGGGCCCGGCCGGACCGGTGGACCCGGCCGGGCCGGTGGACCCGGTCGGTCCGGTCGGCCCCTCGGGGCCGCGGACATAGCCGGCGTCCAGGTCGGCGCCCGAGGACAGCCCCAGGTGCAGGTGGTAGGTGACCCCGTCGACCGTGGCCGAGGTGACCGAGACGCCGTCCGTGCCGTCCGCGCCCGCCGGCCCGGTGGCGCCCTGCGGCCCGATCGGGCCGGGCGCGGGGTAGGTGACCACGGGCGGGTCGGTGAGCGTGTTCAGCGTCCCGAGGTCGATCGTGCCGCCGATGGCGTCGTGCGGGATCTGCACGAAATACCGGCGCAGCTCCTGCCCGTCGAGCTTCTCCTCGACCAGGTAGGACGCCCACGGGGAGGGCGGGACGGTGTCCGGGTCCGTGTTCGCGGCGAGGCTGATCGAGATCTCGCCGGCGGCGTCGAGCGTGACCTCTCGCGGGGCCACGATCACCGTCTCCCCGCCGTTGATCATCGGCGCGGTGGGCGTGAACCGGACCTTGCCGCTGGCCGGGGTCAGGGTGTCGTACTGGTAGACCCGGGTCACGACGATGGGCGTAAAGGCCATGTCAGGCCGCTCCCTTGCTCAGGAGGGTGATCACGGCGCCGACGACTCCGCCACCGCCGGCGCCGGCGCCGATCGCCACGCCGGCCGCCTTGGACCGCCAGGACTCCAGGACGCGGAGCCGGACCTCGTGATCCTCGGTCACCGCGCTGTGCCGCTCCAGGACCATGTCTATCTTGGTTTCGAGGCGGGCCATTCGTTCGATCATGTCGCCTCTCAGGCCCTCGTCCGTCGCGCTCACGTGGCGACCAAGGCGAAGTTGATCCGAACCCAACCCTTGCCCATGTCGCCGTCCGGGCCCGGCTCCAACTTGCGGGTGCCGCTGGTCCCGTTCCACAGGGACACGTAGAGCGCATCGCCGGCGTCGAACCACCGGGTTTCGGACACGTTGTGCGTGACCGGGCCGGACACGTTCGACCCCGAGCCCGCGCCCTTGAGCGGGTCACCCTCGTCCCCGCCGGCGGTGTCCGCGGCCCAGTGCAGGCCCACGTACCGCTCGCCCTGTGAGGACGAGTCGGCGAACCGGACTGTCGTGGTGACCGTCCAAATGCCCGAGGCCTGCAGCGTGAACTGGTGCCCGCCCGAGCGGCCCCCGCGCGACACCGCGGCGTCGGTGGAGTCCGCGACCCCGAACGCGCACGCGGTGACCTGATTGCTCGAGACCGACTGCGCCGACGATGCGCTGTACTGCGCCCACTTCCCGGCCGGCTCCGGCGTCGGAGTGCCGCCGCCGGTGTCGCCGCCGCTCGAGGCCGACCCGCGCAGGTCCGTGGTCCAGTTCGCGCCGTCCCACATGCGCACGGCGCCGGTGTCGGTTTCCCGGATCAGGAACCCGTCATCGGCCGCGGTCAGCGAGGGGCGCGCGGTGGACAGGCACGGGAACGCGCGATTGAGCCATCCGCCGGTGGCGCCGGCGAGCGCCTGGAGCGCGGCCGGGCCGTTGGGTTCGTCGGTGAGTTCGGGGAAGGGCAGGCCGTGGCGTGTCGTGGTTCCCATGTCAGGCCGCCAGCGGGAACGTCATGGACACAGAACCGGCGACCACGGTGACGTCGTCGCCGGCGGTCACCGCCTTGCCGCCGGCCGGGAGCTGCCCGGAGTGCCCGAACGTGCCCGCGGTCACGTCGTTCCACAGGGTGTAGTGCGTCCACGTCTCGGTGGCCGCGACGGCGAGCAGGGTCGCGTCCAGGGCGGACACCATGGACCCGTCCGCGGCCACGCCCCAGTCCACGGCCAGACGCCGAGTCTCCGCGGCCGGGTTCGCGGTCCCGGTCGCGCCCGGATTCCCGACATGGAATTTGACCCACACATAGCCGTTTGGCTCCACCGCGCTCAGCATGATGTTGGCCAGTGGGGCGGACAGTCCTAGCGACACGCGCTTTCCTCCGTGCTCATGTGATCGTCACCGTGACCTCGTCGTAGGTCGTGGTCCCGCCGGCCGTCGCCGACAGCCTCAGTACGTACTGACCGATCACCGCGTCCGCAGGCGGCGTGGGCCGATTGAACGAGAAGGCCTCCCCGTACATCGTCCAGCTGATCGTACCGGTGAGGGCGAATTTCCCCGCACTGATCAGGGCCCGGTGCGCGGCCGAGCGGCCGTCGGACTGGTAGTCGCCCCAGCCGCGCAGGACCTTGTCCCGTAGGTCGCAGACCTTCGTGAGGTAGGTGCCCTCGTCGCCGCCCTTGGCCGGGGTCGTGGCCCCGGACCGGGCCGCGGCGATGATCCCGCCGTAGGACTCCGAATCCGAGCCCTGCCCGTGGTTGACCAGCACGTCGTAGTAGACGCACAGGCCGAGCGGGGACAGCCCGTCCTTGACCGCGTCGGCGAGGCAGTCATCCCAGTACATGGACCTGCGCATGTCCCGCTGCACCTTGCGGAAGATCGGGTTTCCGTCGGCCTCGGACCGCCACGCGCTCATGAACCCAGATCCGAGCTTGCTCGCCGCGGCCGAGCTCGCGCCCGACCCGAACCCGACGTCCGCGCAGTACTGCAGGCGCCCGTCCAGGTAGGCGCACAGCGGCGAGCCCGGGTCCTCGGTCTGCAGGAGCTGGATGAGCTGCAGCATGTCCCCGGTGCCCGAGCAGAACCCGACGACCCCGGCCGTATACCCGCGATCGTCGCCGATGTCCTCGATGTAGCGGTAGGCGATGGTCCAGTCCGTGGACGAGTTCTCCGCCGTCCCGCACATCTCGAGCGCCATTTCCATGCACACCGGCTGCCGGATGTCGACCGTGTCGGTCGGCGAGGAGCCCGGCACCCACGACAGGACGGCGTCGGTGGTGATCGTGACCCCGGTGCCCATCGGCCCGGACATGATCGTCCAGGAGTAGCCGGAGGAGCCGGCAGGCACGGTGGGCGTGATCCCGACCGTGGTCCCGTGCGCGAGCGTGAGATCCGGGCCGGCCGACAGCGCGCCCGTGGACGGCGTGCCGCCCCCGCCGGTGCCCGGGTCGGTGCCGCCGCCCGAGCCGTCGCCCGGGGTGGATGGCGAGCCGCCGCCGGTGCCCGCGGCCTGAAACAGGCGCCCGAGGATGACCGGGCCGCCGGAGGTGTAGGCCAGCAGGACCGGGCCCACGGACAGCAGCGTCGGGTTCAGCGCGGCGAGGTTGTAGTACGTCACCGCCCCGCCGACCCTCACCTCACAGTCGTAGGTGGCCGGGTTCCACGCCGTCATGTACGCGCCGGCCACCGCCGGGCGGTCCGTGGCCGGCGTGGACAGCAGCAGCGAGGCGACATCCCCCGGGGTCGTGGTCATGCGTTCGGCCTCCCGTAGACGCGCACCCACGCGATATCGAAGTTGCACGGCCGCGGCGAGCCGCCGAAGTCGTCCAGTTGGATGGTCAGGTGCATGGGCCCGGGCGCCTGCGCGACCCGGCCCTTGCCTTCGTAGGTGAGCTCGCCGTCCAGGTAGGTCCGCAGCGTCTGCGCCGACGGGTTCCACTCCACGGCGTAGTTGTGCCAGTTCTCCAGGTCCAGGGACCGGGTCGGGATCTGGTCCTGCCGGTACGGGGTGTGATTGGGCAGGTGCAGGAAGCCGGAGTATTCGCCGGTGCCCTCGTCGGTCTCGAAAAAGTCGTATTCGGCGCCGGCCGGCCACTCGTCCGAGTCCGGCCACAGGATCAGGACCGGGTGGTAGCGGTCCGAGCCGGAGCCGGTGTTGTAGACCCGGGCCCGGACCTCGATGCGCGCACCCATCGCCCCGCCGCGGAACGCCGTCCCGCCGGACACCTTGTTTTCGCCGTGAATGGTCATCATGCCGTCGTGCACGCTGAACGCGGACGGCGAGCGGCGCCCGTTCCCGTTGTGCCCGGACCCGTCGTAGAGCCCCCACTTGCTGCCCGGCGTGCCGGTGTAGTCGAACTCGTCGCCGTCCACGACCGTGCCCCAGCCGAACACGGCCGCGGCCTGCGTCCCGTCGGACGGGTCGCCCGGCGTGCCGCCGCCGGTGCCCGGGTCGGCGCCCGAGTGCGCGGCCACGTAGGCGTCCAGCCACACGCGCAGGTCGTCCAGGCTCTCGGGGAAGTTGTAGGTATTGCCCTCGGTCCTGTAGTCGTCCAGGAGTTGATGCGCGTAGGCCTTGACGTAGTCGGGCATCCCGACCCACGACAGGTCCTCGTCGATCGTCTGGCCGGACGCGATCCGCGCCGAGATATCCCGCGCGGCCAACACGTCGTCCGTGAGCGTGGCCCCGCCACCGGAGCCCGGCGTGCCGCCACCGGAGCCCGGCGTGCCGCCGCCGTCGCTTGGCGGCCCCGACGGGGTGCCGTCGCCCGGGTCGGTGCCGTAGTCCTCCTCGCTCACGATCCCGTCCAGCGTGTTGATGGTGCGGCACTTCAGCGCGAGCGGCTCGCCGCCGGCGAGCGGGATGGTGATCTCTTCGGCGACGTGGTTGGTGGTGTCCGGGCCGAGCGTGCAGGCGACGACGTCCAACGGCTTCAGGGCCGGGTTCGGGACCAGGAACACGGACGTCTCGAGCGGCAGGCCCGTCGAGCGGGACAGCAGCGAGCGCGCGGCCTCGTCGGCCTGGTCGGTCGTGCGCAGCAGCGGGGAGGCGTAGTAGCGCACCACGGGCCCGAACCGGCCGGCCCACCAGAGCGGCGAGGACGGGTCGTCGTTGTACGCGAGCCGGTACCCGGTCACGGCGCTCGGGTCGCTGCCGTGGGCGCTCACGATGTTGAACACGCCCTCCCGGGTCACGCTGCGCCGCGACGACACCATGGTCCCGGACGCGCCGCCGCGCACCGTGTAGACCGGCGCGGTGGTGTCCGGGTCGCGGCGTTCGATCGACAGCTCCCCGGTGGGCAGGAAGCGCATCACGCACCCGCGCGCGTCCACCAGCTTGGCCAGGAAGTCATAGGCGGAGTTCTCCACGACCTGCCCGCCGGTCACCTTGGCCTCGTCCGGGTCGTAGCCGGCGTTCTCCCAGGTGATCGGCACAATGGTCCGGATGAAGATCCCGTAGCCGACCGTGGAGGCCTGGCCGGTCTGGTCGGGGTCGCCGTTGATCAGCCGGTGGAAAAGCTGCCGGTGGGTATAGGTGGGCGGGACCTGGAACGGGAAGAGGACGCGGTTGGACTGAATGCTCGCGATCCGGTCCGAGCCGTCGATCACGATCGGGCCGTACGGCGAGGAGTCCTGCGAGGCCCGTTCGATGCGGAAGTAGCCCAGCGGCACGGACTCACTCGTCCCGTCGCCGAAGTCCACCCCGCGCTCCACGAAAATCTCGTTCCCGTACGGCTGGACTAGGTCCCAGTAGTCGCCCGGCACGGTGAGGTCCAGGGTGCCCTTGATGTCCGAGGACGCGGACAGCCGCACGTCCCCGCCCAGGATCGGGAGCTCCTCGCCGACCGGGTTGGGCCCGAATTGCGGTTCGGCGCACAGCACGGCGCGGGTGATCGCGCGGTGCGTGCCGGCGACGGTGTCCCGGAAGCGCTCAGACGCGGGCCACATGTCAGTCGGCCACCTTCCGCCACGATTCGTAGTTGTCCACGACGTCCGCCCAGGTGGCGAACCGGTCCAGCAGGGTCGCCCACGTCGTGCCGGCGCCGAAAATGGACAGCGGGGGAGGGGCCACCTCGGTGAGTGGCACGGTGAACATGTGCCGGGTGCCGCGCTTGCTTGTGCGCCCGAACCGGTACCGGCCGATCGTGGCGTACATGCTCGGCAGCGCCGACGTGACCGGGGTGTGCAGGAAGATCGGCGCGCCCTGTCCGAGTGCCTCGTCCAGCGCGTCGCGCTCCTCGAGCGTCTCGGTAAAGATCCGGACCGTCGTCGTGCGCGGCCCGTGCAGGTCGGTGATCACGACCGGGTCCCGGCGGCCCTTCACCGCGTAGACCGCGGACCGGTCCTCGCGCTCGAACTCGTCCCACTCCCCGAGCGTGATCTTGCGGTTGGACATGGGCGCCGGGATGAACTTCAGCCACGCGTGCTCGAGGCGCGGGGCCACGGTCAGGACCCGGGACTGCGCGACCCGATCGGCCTCGCCCTCGGCCGAGGACAGTGCCTCGACGAGGTATTCCATCACCGCGCCGGCCGCGAATTCGTAGTGGTCCACCGTGCGCGTGAACGCGCCCGCGGTCACGGCCACCTTGCCGCCGCGGATCGGCGCCCACGTGCGCGTGCCGGCCCGGCGCGCGGACACCCGGGCCCGGATCGCGTCCGGGGCCAGGCCGTCGACCTGGATCCGGATTCGCCCGCGAGTGTCGTCGTAGCCGATCTGCGCCGTGAGCCCGATCGCGCCGGCCGGCGGGGCCAGCACCATCGGGACCGTGAGCTCGCGCGTCGACTTGACCGCGAGCGTGCCCACCGGCGGGGCCACGGTCATGGGCACGCGCAGGGCGACGTTCACGACCTCGGTCGCGGTCCCGTCGGTGCCCGCGTCCCACACGGCGCCGGCGGAGTCGCCGTCGAAGTAGGCGCCGTTGGAGGCGTCCGCCTCGGCCTTGGTCGTGAACTCCTGGACCAGCACGGCGGTGATCTGCGCCGAGCCGGCCAGGCCGGTCACG
>Ga0308174_10000741_pt1 | contig 14326 bp, 10 predicted proteins | sample PhyPR2_FD_203894 | JGI IMG/M metagenome (GOLD analysis project Ga0308174, IMG submission 203894) | Soil microbial communities from UC Gill Tract Community Farm, Albany, California, United States - DLSLS.P.R2 | ecosystem: Environmental > Terrestrial > Soil > Agricultural land | place: USA...
GGCCTGTGCAATCTTGTCGTTGCCAGCGAGTGCGGGGGCACTGTTGGCTTCTCCGGTCTGGACTCGCTGCATTGCGGCAAGTGCACCGGCAAGGGCCGTCATATCAACGTCCCCGCTTTCACTCCCAGGTACGGCGGACTCATCCGTGGAAACCTCGGTGCTCTTGGGCTGGTAGCCAAAGAGAGAACCGTTCTCGGAAAGCCATGCGTCCACGGCTTCCTCGCTTGCTTCCACATCGTCCTTCAGTGCGTACTTGGCCAGCGCGGGGTTGGCACCTCGCGCCTTCAAAATCTCGGAAACTCCGGTGACCTTGACCTTGCCGTTCAGCTCCGCGAGAGTTCGCTCTCGCTCGGCCAGAACGTCCTCCAGCTCCTTGATGCGCTTGTTCTGTGCCCGGTTCGCCTTGCGAACCTTGCTCAGTGCGTCACCACCATCGAAGTCGAAGTCGTCATCGTCATCGTCGTAACCGTTGAAGGCGTTATCGCCCATTGGGCATCTCCCTGTTATCTGTGTGTTCGCCACCCACACGCACGTCAAGGGGTGACGTGAATGGCTGTGACTACCGGGCTCTATTGCGCACCTCGGGGCCGGTCGGTCCGTGGTGGAGTGCCGCCGCAGGACTTGAACCTGCGTGTCTGCCAGTGCGGCTTTTGAGGACCGGCCCTGGACCTACCGGGGTAGGCGGAACTGGTCTTTATGAAGTTTTATGTGGTTTAGGAAATCTTTATGAAGTTTTATGTGGTTTAGGAAAATCGGATAAACCCGCTAGAGCTGCCCGCCGCTGCTGCGGGACAGGGAGGAATTGCCAATGCCGGTGGAACCACCGAACGTGGCGCGCTCCTTGCTGGACAGCTTCTTGCGCTGATTGCCAGCGGCAGCGTCGTTCTTGAAAATGTCCGCCACGGCCTGGTCCTGCGTGTAGGAATCCCCGTAAATGGAGGACAGCTTGGACGCCTGAGGGCGGTCGGCTGCTATTTGGGAGAAGCCCTGGTTTGCCGTATTAGCGTCAACGCCCATACCGGCCAAGTCCTCAGCGGTGGCCTTGCCGATTTGCAGGTGCTGCCCTGCGGCTGCGCCACCCACGGCGGCAGCGGCAAACGCCTTGCCGACCAGGGGTGCGGCCCGCTTGGGGTCAAGGGCAAACGCCACAAGATCACCGGAGGTGTAGAACTGCTTGAAGTACGCCAGCTCCTGCGCGTTGCCCTTGTTCAGCATGTCGGTGGCTGCGGTGACCCGACCCTGAATCTCAGCCGGAGACACCCCATTGCCAATGAAACCGGCAAAGTCGCTGGGGCTGTCGTAAAAGCCCTTGGGTACGCCAGCGGCAGACATGATCTGCCGGTAGGAATCCTCAGCGGACAGGTACTCAGCCGGGGACAGCACCGACAGACCGGCCTTGCGGCGGGTCTCATTGCCAATGAACCGGCGCTTGTACTCGTCGGTGCTCTGCAATTCAATGGCCACTCGGTCATTGGAGTAGCCCTTGCGCAGATACTCCATGATCTTGGGAGCCAGTGACGCCAGCCCGTACTTGGTGAACTCGTCAAGGATCAGCTTGTAGGCGTCGTCCTGCTGCGCCTTGGTCGTCGCCATCAGGTCACCAGGCCAAAGGACTGGAGGACGCCGTGTGCGGTGGCCGCAGCACTATCGCGGGCATTCTGCGTCTTACTCCACCGGGAGTCATTACGCAGCGTGTCCTCAAACTGCCACAGGGACTGCACCGCAGGCTCACCCTTGGCGTCCTTGCCCTGGAGGGCCTGCTTGATAAGCCGGTCATCGAGATTGATAGCGTTTGGGTTCACCTCCAGCACCTTTGCGTAGGCTTGCTTGAATGGGTCCGCAATGGACGCAATGGTTTCTCCGGCGTCAATGCGCTTCTGCAAAGCGGGGTAAGCCGACTTGGCGTGGTCAATGGCCCACTTGGTCACGGCCGACTCATCGACCGTGCCACGGACCGTGGACTGCGCCCACTTGGACAGCGTGGCGTTGTCGAGGGTGATGCCGTAGTCGGCGGCAATGCGCTTGTACTTCAGCATTGCCGCGCCGACCTCACCCGACAGGGGCGAGCTGGTGGAGGAATACGAGGCATAGGACGCGAGGTGCTGTCGTAACTGATCCTCGTTCCAGCCAAACCCCATGTAGTCGCCAGCCATCGTCGCGGCCTGCGCGGCAGTGAGGGTGACGCCGTAGGCGCGGGCCTGCTGCACCACGTGGGCGGTGGCCGACGCCGAACGCTGCTTATACGTTGCCGGGTCTGCCTCGCGCAGAACCTCGTTCTGCCGCCACGCCTCACCATGAGTCTTATACCAATTGGTGTCCTGGAGCTTGGCAATGAACTTCTGCTGCGACCACGTCTCAGCGACGGCCTGCTTAAAGAGGTCTTTCAGCTCCGGGTCGGAGTTCAGAACGGCCAGCGACCACCCGTAGTTCGCGGCCAGCTCTTGGTCACTCAGCTTGGGGTCGCTCGTCTTTGGCGCAGCAGCGGCAGAGCCAGCGCCCCCGCTGGCGGGCTTGGGAGCCCCTGTGCCGGCCTTGGGGGCGGCGGGGGTACCCGTGCCACTCCCGCCCTTTACGCCTGCCTTGGCGAGCGTCTTAGGGCCGGGAATGCCGTCCACGGTGAGCCCGTGTGAGTGCTGGTAATCAACCAGAGCGGCGTGGCTCTTTGGCCCCCACACCCCATCGGGGGTAACGCCAATGACCTTCTGAAGTGCGATGATCTGCGCCCGCGACATGCCATTACTATTGGGAGCCTGATGCTTCACCGACTCGGTGTGCTGGATATCCTGCACCACGCGGTCGTTGTACGTGCCTGCCGGGTGGGAGCCCCCCTTTGGGGCGTCGCTCTTAGGAATTGCCACTGTGTCTCACTATCCGTAATAGGTGGAGGCGTCAACGCCCCACCCGTGCTGCCGGTCATAGTCCGTCACGTCACGGATGCGGACGTTGAGCCCGGCGTGCGGTGCCTCGATCATTTGGTTGTTGCCCAGATACACGGCAATGTGCCCACCGCCCTCAGAGCCAATGAAGTCGCCAGCCTGAAGCTGTGACCAATCCACCCTGCGCCCACCCGATAGCTGCTGCTGGGAAATGCGCGGCGGGGGCTTTAGCCCGGCCTGCTGCATGGCCCAATAGATCAGCCCGGAGCAATCAAAGCCACCAGGCCCAGCGCCACCCCACTGGTACGGCGTGCCAAGGGCCTGCTTTAGAAAGCCAATGAATTGCTGCCGCGCCAATGGTGTGGCCTCGGCCAAAACCTGCGTGGTGGTCTTTGTAGTTGCCGTGGTCGGCCCGGAGCCTCCAGTAGCGGGCGGGTCCACCGGGTTTGACAAACCGGCAGCGACCATCTCCCGGTCCTTGCCCTGGATACCTGCCGCGTCCGCAGCTCCAGCACCCACCCCGTACGCGGCCTCAGCCCCGGTGGCCTGAGCCCCGCTGACACCGGCCTTGTAGGCACCCTTGCCTGGCCCAAGCTGGTTAGGGTCGGACGCCTGCGTGGTGTTGTCGGTCGTGTTCGTGGTGACATTTACATCTTGGAACGTGGGCTGCCCGGTCGCCGCAGCACCCGGATCAATAGCCACGGCGCGACCCATGACCTGATCGACGTACTCACCGATGGACGGCTCATTGGAGCGGAAACGGTGGTAGTTGTCCTGCCCGCTCGGGGAACCGGAATACCATGCCGACGCCGCGCCACGCGCGCCGTACCTGTTGTAGTAGTCGAACAGGACGGCACGGGCCAGCTCCTCCTGCAACGCAGGAGAATTGCGGAACTGACTGACACTAATGTCCTTGCCCAGATACTGCCGACCCCACGCCGGGATATTGGCGGGCATGATCTGATACTTACCGGACGCCCCGGTGCGGGCATTGACCGCACCGTAATTGCCCCCGGACTCCTGCCCGGCAATGGCCGCAAAGAACTGCTCAAAGGTGACCGGCTGCGCATTGGCTGTCCCGCCACCACCGTCAGACTCTTGCCGTGCCATTAGACAAACGCCTGAATGGCCTGACGCAGCGCATCCATGTAGGTGGTAGACGCCTGATACGCGCCATACTCGGGGTCAGCCTGCGCCATCTGACCAATGACCTCGGTGGGGTCAATGCCACCGGACTGCGTGACGTTCTTGGTCAGGTTGCCCTTGCCGTCATCGTGGGTGATCGTCTGCTGCTGCTGCGGGTTCGCCGCAGCAGCGGCGTTCAAACCGGCCTGGTAGGACTGCATTTCATGCGAGGTGGGAGCCCGGCCCAGCATGTTTTGCAGCGCCTTGCGAATATCGCCCGGCGCGGTCGTGTCAAAGTTCTGCACCTGCGTGATGTTGTCCGTGGTCGTCGTCGGCACAGGTGCCGCCGCCGCCTTCTTCTGAATGTTAATCAGCCGAATGACTTCCTCCGGCGTGCGACCATTACCGGCCAGGTAGAACTGTGACGCCTGACTCACCACGTCGTTCCACGCCGCCTGAATGGCCCCAAGGTTGTTCAGCTCGGAGGGGTCCAGCAAACCGGCAGCAACCATCTGCGCTGCCACCTTGGCCCGGTACGCGTCGTCCTCAAAGATTTTGCGCTCGGCCTCGGAAACGGTCAGGGTGTTGCTCTTGTCGTCCCCGGCAATGCCCCGTGCCCTGCGGTCGTTGTAGCTGCCGGTGGGTCGGCCCTTGCCGCTGCCGGGACTGGACCACAGCAACAGCGGGTCGCTGTCATCCTGCAAGGCCCCCGCTGCGGGATTCGCAGCGGGGTTCCCCAGCGCGCCGATATACGAGTCGGCCACACCGCCACCTGCGGGGCTAGCCGTAGGTGTGGTGGCACCGCCCCTGGGCGGGAGGCTATTGACCCGCTCATCCACGGGCTGCCCTTCACCCTGTGCCGGAAAAGCCATTAACCCTCAACCTCCCTGCTGAATAGTCGTTGCCATGCCTGCTGAAAACCGAAGTTCTGCCGGGACAGCAATTCGCCCTGCTGACGCAGGTACTCCGTCACGTCCGCATTACGCGGGTCGTTCAGGTCGGCCGACCGGCCCTTGTTGTTCTTTAAGAGGTCCAGCGTCTGCTGTCGCAGCGCCATGTATTGGGCAATGGCCCGAACATCGGGGCGTTTCTTTAGCCGGGGGTCATTGAGAGCTTGACCCAGGACGGGCTCAAACTTCTCAATGGCCGACGACGGGTGAGCCAATTGCTCTTTGCCCCATTCGGGGTACTCGACGGCCAGCTTGTCCTTCAGGTTTTTGCGCAGCGCCACAATGTCGCGTGCACCTTTCTGTGACATGGAATGCAGGCCACGCTTCTCCAGCTCGACCTGTGCCGCCGTGGCGAACTTGCGGTATTCGGCCCAACCCAGCTCGGCCTCCAGCTTGCGGTCCTGCTCGGCGGGCGTGAGCACCCTGCGGTGCACCTTGTCCGCCCCATACAGGTTGCCCTTTTGGAGTGCATTGGCCGTAGCGGAGAACTCGCCACCCATGTTGTCCGCGCCGGTGTAAAACCAGCCGTACTCAGGGTTCTTGTCAATCTGTGTCTTGTACCGCTGTGCCGCATTCTCGGCCTTCATCGTGTAGGTGATGCCGGTCTTGTTCTCCGTGGCCGACCAATCCATATCGGCAGCCTCGGGGAACATGAAGTTGAATGCCTCGGTGACCGTGTAGCCCTTGGCGTGCAACTGCGGTTCCATCGTGTAGAGCTGCTGCATCTGCTCCACGTAGAACTGCCCGCGCACGTCATTGGTGGTGGAAATACCAAACAGGCCCAGCGCGACACCCTTCAAAACCAGGGCGGTTTTGACGGCCTTCCGCGCCCGCTCCTGCAATGGAGCCAGCTCGTCAGAGGTGGGCTTGCGCCCGTTCTTGTTCGTGAACTCCACAATGTTGCCATTGAGCGCCGTGCCGTAGGCCCGGCCGAACTCGGGAGTCTGCTGGGACAGGCCATTGCGAATAGCGCGCGCCCACGCGGGCAGGAACTGGTTGGCCATTTGGCCACCCAGCGACCCGGCCATGTTGCTGCCCTCGGGCAGCCCGAACGGAAAGAGCGACTTCAGGATGGGGTTCTTGGAGTCGCCCAGCTCGGGCATGAGGTGGCCAACGATTTGCGCAGCGGGCACCGCGACGGCGGGGCCAAAGCCCGGCATCCACGGAACCTCGCCCTGCCAGGCGGTGTTCAGGCTGTCCTGTCGGATACGCACGTCCTGCAAACCCGTGAGGTTTTTGACACCCTCGGGCAGCGGGACGTTAATCATCTTGGTTTTGCCCTCGGAGGACGTGTCCTCCCACGGGTGGATGATCTTGCCGTCCTGATCGACCACCAGCCCGGCCTGAGCCGGGAGCTGCCAATACCGGGTCCACTTGCCAATGACGGCAGGGTCGTCATACATGAGCCGCGCCCATGACTCCATCGCGTCCTGCCACGGGGCCAGGAACGGTGCCGCCACACGCATGGTTTCCATTGCCCCGGTGGTACGCATCGTGTTCACCATGACCCGGCGCACGTCCTGAATGGCACGGTGCCGGGCGTTGGCCTCAATGCGGGCCAAGTCCTCACCGTTCAGGTGACGCGCACCCTCACGGCCCATTGCCTTGACCTGATCGCGGACGTGGGACTTGAACTGCGCCTTGTAAAGCGGCATTCGCACGAGGTGCACGTCGGGCTTGTCCAGCAGGTTGCGGTACATGCTGGCCTGAAACTTCTTGAACTGATCGACCGGGTTCCTGCCCGTGGCGTGAGACACGCCAGGGCCATTGACCGGCATACGGTCCCACTTGCCGCCCGCACCGTTAGCGTCATTGAACAGCGAATCAATCTGCTTGGCTGTGATCCGCTCTCCCAGCACCGCCTGCTTGATTTCCGCCGTGGGGGCGTGGAAGTCCACGAGGTTAACCATGTCCTCAATCCACGCATTGAGGTTCGGGTGGGCATCCTTGATGTTCTGCCATTCGGCCCGCACGCGGGCATCCTTGCGCAGCGACCCGATGAGGTCGTGAGTATCGGGCAGGCTGGATTCCGACAGCACTCGATTGCCGGTGTGGGAGGTGCGCAGCGCATCCATTGACCGAATGTACTTCTCGGTCCAATACGGATGGTCGGGCATGGCCGTGGTCCAATTCTCATTGTCCTCAACCAGCTTGTCCACGCGCCTGCCCACGGTCGGGGCGTAGGACTCGTGGAGCTGATGACCGCCAGGAACGACGGCGTGCTCAATGCCCTTCAGGCTGCCCTCGTCGCCGTAGGCGCGGAACGTGTGCCTTTGGCCAGCGAGGCGAACCGTAGTGCCCTTGGTCGCGGCCTTGCGGTCGGCCCGGAACACCTGCCCGGCAGCCAGCATGTCCTGCGCCTGCTGCTCCAGCTCGTCGGCGCGCGTGGTCAGGCCCTTGGCTCGCAGCTCTGCGGCGCGCGTGGTCATCTGATCCACCCGGAGCTGCCCGGCGTGATCCAGCGGAACCACGCGCGGGGCGGTGGAGCCCAGCACGCGACGGGTCTGGTCGTTCATGCCATGCACTGTGTTAAGGAACATATTGGCGGCACCGGCCATTGCGGTGGCTCGCAGGCCCACGTCGGCCATTGCACGGACGGCCAGGCCGGGACGCGCCAAAACCATGAACCGCCACAGGGAGGTCATTTGCTGCAACTTCTCATTGGCCAAATGCGCGGCAGCGCCTGCGCTGTCACCCATTGACCACTCACGCTTGTAGACCTTGATGGCGTCCTCCAGCATGTCCACCGGAGGAATAACCACGGACTTCTCAATGTGGGTTTCCAGCAGGGCGCGATTGACCGCGATCTTGGAGGTGTAGCCGGGGTCATGGAACACGACGGTGCGGCCCGTTTGGGCTGCGTCAGCCGCAGCGGCGGACAGGTACTGCGTGGCGTGACTGCGGGCGGCGGACAGGTCCGCCGTAATAATGTTCATCTGGTCACGGGTCAGGTTGTACTTGGCCCCCAGGCGGGTGACCATGCCGTCCAGCACGCTTTCAGCGACGTGACGACGACCCTGCTGATTGCCAGCGCCAATAAAGGCATTGGCCCGGTCGCGGATTTCCTGATTGGTGTAAAGCTTGGTTTCCTTCAGGGCGGACGTGAGGTGGTCAACGCCCACCATCGGCTCGGCCACGTTGACAAAACCCATGTTCTTGTCACGGGTAGACCACTGAAGGTAGGTGACCGTGGCACCGGAGGAGCCATTCTGATACACAAACGAGCTGCGCTTACGCATGGACGCCTTCGCCCGGTCAAGGGCGGTCATGCCAATCTCCACCGCGTTCTGCGCGGAGGCGGCATTTGCGCCATGACCGGAGAACGAGTCGAGTGCGTCAAAGTGGGACTGAAGGTTGTCAATGTCCTTGGTGTAAGCCTTCAGCTCGGCCTTGCTCGCAGGATCCATGTTCAGCCGCTCGGCGGCCTGACGGACAGCGGCCATGTTGTAACCGGGCTGCGAGGCCACCTTGGTGGCCAAATCGTCAAGGTGGGCAAAGTAGGCGGGTGCATTGGTGATCCGCTGAAGCCCAGCGGCCAACTGCGGGGCGCTCTTGATTAGCTCGGCACGGGCGGTCGCTGACCCCCGCGCGGCCAGGAGAATGTTGCCCTTCACTACGGCCTGCTCGTGCGGGTCCAGAATGCGGTTCGTCCGCGCCATGAGCGCGAGGATTGGCATGGAATTGGCCTGCCCGGTGCTTTGCAGCAGCGGGCCGTAGTGGTTGAACAAATCCACGGCCTCAAAGCCGTGGGTGGCACGCATTGCCTTGTACAGCTCAGAGGTGTTACCTGCCGCTGACGCGCCAAAACCAAAGGTGCCACGCGCGGTGTCGGTGACCTTGCGGCCCACGCCAGCGGTGGCGTCGGCGGCATTGGCCGCGCTGTTCAACTTGGCCGCAACCTCATCGGCCTTGCCGGGGGTGGACAGCCGGGTGGCCGCACGCGCGCCCTTGGCGATCCTGCCAATACCCTTGGTCGGGTCCACCGCACCCAGCAGGATGGTGTCGGCCACACCTGCGCCGACACCCCACCACGAATTGGTGTACTTGTCCTTCAGCTCCTTGGCCGCGTCCTTGTGGTTCAGCGGGTTATTGCGGCCATCGAGCTGGCCGGTGTAGTTCTCAAAGAGCAGCGCCGCACCATTGGGACCAATGCCAGTCTCCCGGTCGGCAGCGGCCCACGCGTTGTCCCACGCCTTGCGTGAGAAGTTGAACGGGCTGTCAATGCCAATGGCCTTGGAGGCAGGGTCATACAGGGCGACAGCGCCAAAGACGTGATCGGCTGCCTGGAAATACTCGGCACCCTTTTGCATGACCGGGCCGATAAAGTCGTTCTCCATCAGGGGCTCGACTGCGCCGGTCGCCACCGTGGTTGCCGCGTTCGTAATGCCGTTGGGTGAGGACAGGTCATAGCTCTGCGACAGGTGCCCGGCAATCGACCACTGCTTGGCCTGCTCGTCGTCAATGACGCCATGCTTGGAAACGGTGTCGGCGTACACGCCGCGAATCTCGTCCCCAAAGGTGGCGTGACCGGGGGTGGCGGCAGAGCCGCCGTCCAGCCCGACCGTGTTGCCCTGCACGAGCGCAATGCCGTTCTGCAAGGCATCTCCGGTGGCCTTCAGGGCGTCACCGAGGCGGGACCAGAACGACATTCAGAATCCTTTTACTGTAGGGAAATCAAAGTCCGCACGTAGCGCCGGAACTCCGGCGTGGCGTATTGGCTGTCCGCTGCCGCGATCATCGCGGGCAGCAGGGGGGCCAGCCGCTTCGCCTCGGCCTTAGCGCCCTCAGGGGGCATGTTGAGCACGTCCGTGCCGGGGCCGTCACCTAGTGCCGCCCCTGCCGTGACGGGCTCGTCAGGGCGCTCTGAGGGGGCACTGAGGGGTGTCGGCATGGCGGCGGGTGGCCCGCCCCCCGGAGTAGTGGGGGACGGACCACCGCTGCTTATCGGTGCGCCGGACTGGATTTCTCGGAAATCTGCGTTCTCTCCGTAACCGGCATCTGGTAGGTCCGCAACAGCCTGAGGGCGTCCATCAGTACGGCGCGAGTGTGCACCAGGGCCAGAAACTGAAGCAGGATTACTAGGCTTCCGGTAGCCACCATGACCATTAGCCATCTAATCAAGTCCTCAATCCTTGTCACTGTCCCGCTACCGGGTTCATTCGGGAAACCCCAGCCTGAAGGTTTGGCTGGCCTGTGCCAGTCAAACCAGCAAAAAGCATTTGCAGGTCCGGGCGACCGTTCGGTCCCTCGGTTGCAATGTTCTGCTTCAGGTCTGAGGGTGAGCCCCCCGCCGCGCCTGCTGCGGAACCACCGGGGCCTGCATCCAGCGAGGTAGGAGCGCCAGGGGCACTACCAGCGGGAGCGGGCGGCGGCGGGGGAGCAAATACCTCTACGATGACCTGCTCAATCGGCTTTCCCTTTTTAATGCTGTCAGTCACTGCCGCAATGGCCCGCACGATGGGCGAGGGGTCTTGGCCGTTGGCAATGAGCTGCGGAAGGGATTGGCCAGTCGCAGAGAGGGCTTGAATGAGGCTGTCGCGCATACGCTCCAGCTCGATCTTCTTGGCTTCCTCGGCCACGTTAATGTTGGCCGGGAACTGCCGCATGGCAAAGTCGCGGGACAACAGCCCCGCACCTTGCGCCTGAAGCACGTACACCAGGGCACGGTTGGCGTCCAGCCCGGCCAGGAAGCCGTACTGCACGTCCACCGTGTAGTCGTGGTCAATGTCCTTGGCCGGGGTGTACGTCACCTTGAAGGGGACGCCGGAGTCCTGACCGCGAACTTCCTTGGCAACATTGGGCCACAGCTTCTCGTCCATGCGGAAACACAGGTCGATGACCTGCTCCAGCGCGAACTTGACCATTTCCTGTGACTGCGCAATCTGCGTGGAGTACCCGTCCATGAGGGCCTGCACGCCACGCCCGGTAATGACCGACGCGGACTGCTGCCCGGTGCGGGACTCCGGGGACATGCCGCCGAGCTGCATGTCCTCACGCAGCCACTCCATCGCCTGGAAGGAGGCGGGTGGAACGTCCACCCGCAGGCGCTGCACACCGGCAGGGTTGGAGGTCCGCACGGTGGCGTCCGGCCCAAACGCAATGTCGGTCACGTCCGGGGGCACCACAATGGGGGCACGGACCGCCTTGTCAGCGGCCTCCATTGCCAGGATTTGGAATTCATTGCGGGCGAGCTGCGGCCAAATCAGGTCGTCATACGCACCGGCAATGTGGCCGCTGAAGGTGCCATTGCCGTTCGGGCGGGGCACCGCCACCAGCGTGCACCGGCCCATGATGTTTGCATAGGACTCAATGACTTCATTGCCGCACTCGGGCAGGTACACCACGCACTGCTTGGTGTCCTGATACTTAATGACCTTGATCTTCTCGTCACGGATCGCGCCCTTGTTCTGCATGAGCTTGCGCTCCAGCTCGGGGTAATCCGCCACAAGCGAAAGGTGATCCCGGTAATACACCTTGGCGTAAGCCACGGTCTGCATGTTTCGGTTCCACACGGGGTAAATCGACGCGCCATCCTCAACACGGATACGGGGCATCTTCTCGTCAAAGTCCGGCTCCACTGACAGGGCCAACAGCCCGTAGCAGTTGAAGGAGTCGGCGGCGTCCGGCATCTGCGGGGCCAGCTTTGACGATGACAGGTAGTTATTGGCGATCTTGGTCCGCTTGTCGGCAAATGCCTTTGCCTTTTCGTTCAATGACGAACTGGCGGTGCAATTGACCGCAGGCAGCGGGGCGAGCTTGGCCGCGTAGTCGCGGGCCATCACGTCCACGAGGTTGGCCACCACGGGGCGGGGCCAGTCCTCGGGGAAGATACCGGGTGCCACGTCGTCAAAGTCGCCCTTGCGGACCGCGCGCACCATTGAGGCGGTCACGTCACGGCGCTGGTACATGCGGGTCAGCGCGTCAACGCGGGCAAACACCGCCTTCAAATCAGACAAGGGTAAATCCTTCTGTGGTGTAGGATGCGCGTTGGCGCTCCGGGTTGGTACGCGCGCCCGCTCCCTAGGTTCAGCGGAGCGACGAAAGGGAATCGCACGCGAAGGCCAAGCGATCGACCATTCCTGTCAGCCCGGAGCGTCACTTAGTAGCCAGGAGTGAACACGGGTAGGATGGCCGGATGAGCGACCGACGACACACCTTCACAATCACCGTCACCCTTCAGGGTCACGGTGCCGATTACGCGGAGGACTTGGTGCCGCAGGTCGTGCGGGCGTACAGCCTCAATGAAGCACTGCGTGCGGCCCTGGAAATCCCGCTGTGGGAGTGGCAAGAGCCGGACGACAAGGAGGTCAATAGCCAGGAGTGAACACGGGTAGGATGCGGGCCATGACTGATCCCGAAATGATCCAAGTTGTGTTCCTGTCAGAACTCACCGCCGCTTTGGACGAATGGCTCGACAGCCGGGGCCTTATGCGGTTCCGCATCCCCGTGGGCCAGGACGACCCCCTGCCGACGTACGGGCTGACGCCCAAGTACATGCCATACGGGGACGTCAATAGCCCGGAGTGAACACAGCCCGCCGCTCCAGCCCACGGCGTGACAGGAACCTGTTGCGAACGTGGGTGGTGGCGGGCCGGTCCGCCCCATTGAGGATGACGCGGGCGCGTCCCTCGGCAATCCACAGGGCCATTGGCCCGTCCTGCCGGAGCTTGCCACCGGACTTATTGGGCACCCAGATCATTAGCTGATCTACGAGGGCCTTAATGCCGGGAGACCTGCGGGGATCAGGAAGGTGAATGGCGTTGAGCCCGTCATGGTCGCTCGGTCCACCGCCGCTTCGCTCTCGCATTGACCCAAAGAGGGGAGCCATGCTTGCAACACCGAAGTCAGGATCAATCTTATTTCGTCCGGTGTACTCAGCGGAGAGCTTGACGCCGTGGTCTCGGCAGTAGGCCATGATTCGCTCATCGTGGTAAATCCAATTGGAGTAGCCCTGCGCTTCAATGACCCACTCGTTGACGTTGTACTGCGGGGTGACCTCCTCAATCTTCTCCGCATACCACGACGGCTTCGTGTTGTTGCCCGTCCACGCGTTGAGAACCCACCGCTTGTTCGTGATACGGTCTACTGCGTAGACCAGCACGAAAGCCTCCCCGGTCCCCGCCGGGTCGATGGAGCCAATGACGTACATGCCCTCCATGCCATTGGCCGTGTGGCCAATTTGGCCCGCAATGAGCGGGCCAGGCACGCGGCGCTTGTCCACGCTCCCCCACACACACGCCGGATGAAAGGTCATGTCATCGCTGACCTGCTGCTGCTGATAGACAAGCGCCCACACACCCGCACGGTTACGGTCCATCACCGTTTTGAGGGCGGGTCCGTCCCAGGCGGGGTAGAGGTGGTTCTCGTCCGCCTCATGCTCGCCGGACTCATCCAGCGGCTGAGACGAGCGAGGCCACAGCGTGGTCCAGTCCTTTACCTCATCCGCATACGCCAGCACAGCGGGCTGCGCGAGGTGGGTCCACGGGGACTTCCCACTCATGTAAACGTCGTCGTCCATGAGGTGCGAGTAAAGGTCGCGCGGGGCAACGCGCGTCCCCACGGCCAGGATGAAGCCGTCTTTGGCGCGGGACATGACGGTACGGGTCAGCCAGTCAAATTGCTTCTCAAACTGGTGCGCGTTGGTGTCGTCAACGCAGTCGTCAAGGATAATCAAGTCACAGCGGGCACCATAAATCTGCCCGCCAATACCTACCGCCTGGACGGACGGGTCTTTGGCACTCGGGTCCGCAGCGTCGCTAGAGCGACCCGCAAGGTAAATCATGTTCCCGGCCCAACGTCCAGCGCCCCGCTCGGGACGCCACCCCTCCTTCGGCGCGTACGCCGCCTGGAGTTCCGCGAACAGCGGATCGGTCAACATCATCTTGATGCTGTGGAGGAACTTAGACGCCATCTCGGCAGTCTTTGAAACGATCATCACCCGCAGGGCGGGGTTCATACACAGCCGGTAGACCGTGTATTCCATCGTGATGACCTGAGACTTGCCGTGGAACGGCGGGGTGTTAATGAGCACGTTGCGCTTTGACCCAGCGTGGTACGTGATGCTCGGGTGGAACACGTGGGGCTCACGCCCCTCCAGCAAGTCAATCCACATCTGCTGGTGGGGGTAGGTGTCACGGTTCAGGAACCGCTTACGCCAGTCCGCAAAGGACAGCTTGTACAGCTCGGGGTCTTGCCCGGCGTCGAGTGCGCGAGCGCGGCGAGTGCGGGCGGCGTCGATGGCCTTCTTGAAGTCCGGGTCGGTGGCCCGCCAATTCTCGTACGTCTTTACGTGGCGGTCCACGTAGTCCATTGCCTCCTGCACGGAGGCACCCGCGCCGATCAGATCAATGACTCGGCGCTTGGCCTGTTCCATTG
>Ga0308174_10000742_pt1 | contig 14318 bp, 23 predicted proteins | sample PhyPR2_FD_203894 | JGI IMG/M metagenome (GOLD analysis project Ga0308174, IMG submission 203894) | Soil microbial communities from UC Gill Tract Community Farm, Albany, California, United States - DLSLS.P.R2 | ecosystem: Environmental > Terrestrial > Soil > Agricultural land | place: USA...
CTGCGCGAGGCGGTGGCGAGCGGACTGGACGGCGTACACCGTGCGCCCGAGGAGCGCGGCGGTGTGGACCGCCTCGGCGCCCTCCTGCAGGAGCTCGACCTCGACCGCGTCCCACGGGAGCCCGTGGTTCTCGGCCTCGAGCAGGGAGGCCTGCTGGTGGAGGCGGGTTGCTGCGTTGTGGTCAGCCATTTGAGTGTCCCTTCGTCGTTGGCTTGCTAAAGCAATTATATCAGGTTTCGACGAGTGGCAACCACTTGGAAAGTAAAACCTTCGGGCATGCGAAAGGCGCCCTCTTTCGAGGGCGCCTCCCTTGGCGATCAGAGCATCCGGCCCTGGCGCATCTCCTTGGTCAGCTTGCAGGCCGCCTTGGTCGTCGCGACGTCCAGGTACCGCTTGGTCCGGCCGTCGTACACGCGCCACTTCAGCTCGGCCTCCTCGTCGTACGAGCGGTAGACGGTGGCCTCGATCCGCTTGCGGGTGTAGGCCGAGTACCAGCCCTCGAAGTGGGGCGCGTGGTGCTTGGGCGTCTCCACCCGCTCCCAGGGGTGGAAGTGGCGGCCCTGGACGTACGTGGCCAGGAAGGCCACCGCCTGGGTCTCGTCGTGGATGACCTCGACCTCCGCGCCGAGCTCGATCGCCTTGGCCTGGGCGAACTCGGTCGCCTTCTCGAGCCGGGCGTAGGCCTTGGTCTGGCCCTGGGGGAGGTTCACGGTGTACGTCATCTTGCTGTCCTTTCGTCGCTTGCCCTTGCTGGGCTGGTAGTACCATTATATTAGGTACCACATGCGTTTGTACAGCCCGAAAGAGACCTTTTACTTTAGAGCTTGATCCGCGGGCCGATCGGGTTGCCCGCGTTGTCGACCCGCTGGATGTGTGTGAGCTTGCTCAGGTCCACCAGCTCGCGCGGTTCCGCGTCTTCCTCGAGGTGACGGGTCAGCTCCGCCTCGCGCTGTGCGTTCGCGTCGAGGAACGCCCGGACGACCGCGGGAGCGAGCTCGTCCCGCACGGTGCCGAGCCAGACCTCGGAGCTCACCCCGCCGGACTGGTCCCACTCCGTCACGCTCAGGATCACCGCAGGCGGCGCATCGGTTTCGTCCTCGGGCATGATGGTGATCGCGGTCCGGTGGTCGAAGTTGACGTACACGCCGACCGCATCCACGATCTCGACGTCCTCGTCCGTCACGGCCCGCACGGCCTCCTGAAGCTGGATCAGCCGCTTGACCTCGGGCTGCTCGATGATGCTGGCGACACTCGCACGGAGACGGGCAGCCTCGGTGGCATCGCCTCGGCTCTCCCAGAAGTCGGCGAGGTCCAGGATCTCTTGGCGGGTGGCTCCCATGGTGTGTCCTTCCGTCATTGGTAGGATCATTATATCAGGTATCTGGCCAAAGAGGAAGGGCTGGGCCTGGCGGGGTTTGGACGCCCGCAGCCCAGCCCACAGACAGGGAATGCACTACCGCGGATCACCGCGGACCCAAGCTCCTGCCGGGACCAGGCGGCCGCACCCCCAGGGCGGCCACCCGGCTTGCCGGTCCTCAGCTCGTTACCCCTCCCACAGCCACTTCACCGGCTCGTCGTCCAGCGACACGTGGCCCGCACCGCCGCCGTCCGGCACGTACCCGAACTCCCGTCGGGCCACCTCCGCCGCAACGTCCGCCGGCCAGTCGTACGACATGCTCCGCCACATGTCCAGCGCCGCCGAACCCTCGTCCGGGGCGTCCTCGCCCATGTCCTCGAGGGTCTCGCGCACCGCGACATTCAGCTCGTACTGGGCCTCTTCGACTGTCCTGATCATGATCGTCCTTCCGTCGTTGGTAAGACGATTATATCAGGTAACGACGACGGTGGCTAGCCCCTCGTCAGCAACGAGTTGCTCGCCCTCATCCAGCTCGAAGTCGCACGTGCGGATGGGCTTCCCGCATGCGGTGCACGCCCAGAGTTTGTTGAAGACGAGCGCGTACGCACCTTCACCGCACTCAGAGCACCGCAGGATCACGGGATGGTGACGGTGTTGTACCGCGACCAGCCGAACGAGTCGCAGCGCCAGCCGGCCTCTCCGATCACGACGACGTCACCAGTGCTCAGGCTTCGCAGCCCGAGGTCTCGGTACTCCTCGGCGACCGGGGAGTCCTGCCCGTTGTTGAACTCCTCGAAGCAGGTCTCGAGCACGTCGGCCGTGTCGGCGTCCGCATCCGTCTGGCACTTGTAGACGAACCGCAGCTCGGGCTGGCTGCCGTCCTCGAGCAGACCCTTCTGGCCCCACTCGCGTTCGTCGTGGTAGATGAGCACCGGCACGAGTGGGCCAGTGCTCACTCCGCGGGTTGTCAGCAACACTACGTCGTTCATGTCTTCCACTCCATCCTCTTCTTGTACCAGGGCTCGGACTCGAGTCCGAAGTACTTGATCGTCATCTCGAGCGCCTCGGCGTGCGAGTACTCCTCCGCGCGAAGCTGCCCATACCAGGCGAGGCGGGTGGTACCGCCGATCCCGTCCAGGTGACGGTAGACCTCCTGCAGCTGCCGGTGGGCCTGCGCCTCGTCCCGCGCCATCAGGCACCGATCCACTCGTAGTAGCCGGCGCCCAGGACGTGGTAGTTGTCCCCGTCCTCGAGCACCACGGGCGACCCGCCGGCGAACCAGATGACGGCCAGCTCGATCTCCTCGAGGTCAGCCGCAGCCTTGGGCACCCGCGCGTCGATCGGGTACTTCCAGTTGGGCGAGGGCTTGACGAGGTCGAAGACCTCGGTCAGCCTCTCGTCGGAGAGCCGGGTGCCGTCCCGCTTGGTCCGCCCCTGCTCGATCCACTGTTCGATGTCGCCCATGGCGTGTCCTTCCGTCGTTGATAAAGCCATTATATCAGGTTTCTACGCCGGGGGCTCCCGTCCGTCGACAACATCCTCGATCGTTTCGTACGCCTCTTGGATCGCACCCGCAGCCGTCTCTCCGGTCACCTGACCGAACTCGACCGCAGCCATCGCAAGGTTCACCTGCTCGAGTGCGCGGTCGAGTGCGCGGAGCGCCTTCTCGCCGTGCGAGAGCGGCCGGGTCACGGGTTCACCTCGACCGTGACGAAGCGGTAGTCCCAGGAGCCGAAGCCCGACTCGAACTGCATGTCGATGGGGTCGTGGCCCTCGCCACGCGAGACGGCGACGTTGTCCGCAGCCCGCAGGTTCTCGCGGAACTGGTCCTCCTGCTCCTCGTCGAGCTCGCCGCCGTAGGTAAGCTCCCGCTCCTGCTGGAGGACAGCTTCCGCCGCAGCCTCGACGTCCTTGAAGACGCCGACGGGATCCGACTCGTGGCCGTCCACCTGGAGCACTAGGATCGCCTGCATGTTGTGTCCTTTCGTCGTTGATAGATCCATTATATCAGGATCTAGGCAGAAAGAAACCCTCCCGGGGACACAGTCCGGGAGGGTTCCTTGTCAGTGGGTCAGGCCGGATCGAACTGGAGCGACTCGTTCTCGGAGACGCATCGAGCGTACGCCTCGGGGAACGCCTGCATCAGCAGGTCGAGGTCCACGGTCTTGCCGCGGGACCGCAGGCTCACCTGGCCGCGGACGACGCCCATCGCCTTGATGACGAGGATGTCGCCTCTCGCGAGGCCACCGAGCTTGTCGACCTCGGCGGTCCACCGCTCCTTCCACTTGTCCTTGAGCGGCGCCTCGACCTTCTCGGCGAGCAGGCGGGCGACCCGCGCGTTCGCGAGCTTGTTCAGGATGTGCTGTCCACCACGACCGACCTCGACCTCGAGGTGCTTGATCGCCGGTGCGGCAGTGGCCTTTGCGCTGGTGCGCGTGGCGGTCTGCGTCATCGGTACCCTTCTTTCTGTTGTCGTTTCGTCGTTACCAGGGGTTTCCCCGGCTAGTTCCTATTGTATCAGGAACCAGCCGGGTTGTACACCTTACGCCTGGTTTCCTTTCGGGAGAATCCGACCGCACGCCTGGCACCGCACCGCACGCTTGAGCGTGGACCGGTCGAGCTGACGCAGGAGCGGGACGAAGGTGTCCTCGTAGTCGAAGGCTCCGCCGCGGTACACCATCTTCTGGTGATTGCGGGTGAACGCGAGCGAGATCGCCTCGAGCGTGGTCGCGTTGCAGTCCAACTGAATCTGCATCACCGTGCAGTGGACGGAGCACGTGACGTAGTCCCGCTTCTCGACCGGGGGCTCATCTCTGCCGGCCCACTGAAGCTTGGTGAACTCGAACGCCTGGAGCGGGTCGATGTCTCCCGTCCTCCGCGCCTCCTCCGCGACCTGGAACGCGAGTGCGGTCCGCCGGTAGTAGAGGAGCGCTCCCTTGGAGTTCGGGTCGCGGACCGCGTTCATCGCCGCTCGCGCCCAGCGCTCGGGTCCACGCGGTGTGGTCGCTCGGCTCCGGTGTTTGCCGGAGCGGGGGTTGTCTCCACTCATGAGGTGTCCTTTCGTCGTTGCGGTAGTATCATTATATCACGTCACGGACGTGATGGCTACCGAATGACCTGGAACTTGTCGTGGAAGGGCACCAGCCCGAGGCCGGAACCGTTGTCCCAGTCGACGTGCACGGTTCCGAGGTCGTCGACGAAGCGGACGGTGCCCTCGTCCCCGGGCCGCAGCTGAGTGAAGATGTCGTCGGTGCCGAGCAGCCGCACGCGATCACCCGGCTCCGCCGCAGCCTTGCGCTCCCGCTTCTCCATCTCCCGCTCCTTCTTCTCCATCTCCCGCGCGATGCGGCCGGTCATCTGCTGGTGTCTCACGATGTCGCGGTATCCCATCACGCCACCCCGTACGGCGAGTTGAAGTAGGCGTCGACGATCTGCTCGTCCGTCCAGCCCTCGGGGACCTGGTCCGCATCGATGACGGCGATCACCTCGTCGCCCGCGGCGAGCTTCGGGTAGTGGTACTCGCCGCCGTCCGAGTCGATCTCGGCGAGCACGAGCTCGACGTCTCCGTTGGGTCCGCGGTTCACGAGCACGTCGATCTCGAACTCGTGGGTCTGCTTGATCTTCATGGGGGTGTCCTTTCGTCCGTTGATGGAATCATTATATCAGGTACTAGGACAAAAGGAAACCCGCACCGTGCTTGACGGTGCGGGTCATCCCCCCTAGTTTCCCGTCCCCCCGGACAGGTCCCCCGGATCAGGCGGTGGCGGTGGCGGGCTCCTCCACCTCGGCCACCTCGGCCACCTCGGCCTCGGCAGCCTCGGCCTCCGCCTTCTCCAGCGCGGCCTTCGCCTTGGCCTCGGCCTTCTCGGCCTTGTCCTTGGCGGCGGCGTCGCGCTTGTCCTGAGCCGCCTTGGCGCGCTCGGCCTTGCGGTCCTCGACCTCCTTGCGGAGGCGGGCCTTCTCGGCCTCGCGGTCCTTGGCGTAGTCGGCGGCGAGCTGGTTGGTGATCTCGCGCGCCTCCTTGGTGTTCTTGGCCTCGGTCACGCCGCCCTTGGTGATGACGATGAGGCCGTCCTTGCCCTCGGAGCGGGCGACCAGGGCGCCGACGCGGGCCCGGACGTAGGAGACCTCGTAGCCGGCCGGCACCTCGAGGTCCTTGAGCGCCTCGGGGATCTCCTGGGTGCGGGTCCAGGGCGCGGTGCGGGTGCCCTTGACGGGGACCTCGTGGACCACGTTGCCGGCGGAGGTCTGGACCTGGATGGTGTCGGTGGGGTTCTCCACCCGGAGCGCGACCGCGTGGTCGATGGCGGTCTGCTTCTTGCTCTTCTTGGCGACCTCGACGCCGGCGACCATCACGAGGTAGGAGGTGCTGTTCGACATGGGATGTCCTTTCGTCGTTCACCCGAACCATTCGGGCTGATGGATACATATTATCGGGATGGTGACGTGTTGTACACGTATTCTACCAACGTATTCGGATGTTTTACTTTAGGCCTGAACTAGGGCAGGAGGTGAGAGGTCAAGTACTCGATCGCCTCCTTGGCTTCCTTGAGGCCGAGATGTCCGCTGGAAGCTCTCAGCTCCTTGATTGCGTTGATCTTCTTGAGCGGCACGTACTGCATGATCTCGGGACGCGTCTTCGCCCAGCGTGCCCAACCCTCCACGTCGTCGGCTCGCTTAGGCTTCACTCCGTGGATGAGCTCGGGCAGCTCGCTCTCGATGCGGTTGTCGATGTCGTCTGCAATGAGGAGCACCTCCTTGAGTGAGAGGTTCGGCTCCCGCATCGCGATCGCGGCAAGGATGCCCTTGAACCGCTCGAGGTCAGCGCTCATGCGCGACCCTCGAAGAAGCGCATGCGGATCCGGTCGTACTCGGTGAAGCTGGTGCCGCTCTTGAAAGCAGCCAGCCCCGCCGCGCGCTCCTCGCGCGAGAGACTCCGGTCCGTCATCAGCGTGACGTAGTCGGAGTACTTGTCCTCACTCATGCGTTCTCCTTCAGAACCCACCAGGCCATCTGGCCCTTGCGGACGCAGCGCTCGGGGTTCCACATGTCGTGGCCGGGCAGGAACACGCTCCGGCTGGTGCGCGAGATCCGCAGGTCCGTGCCCTCGAGGAGCTCGAGCTTGGCGTTGGTGACGCCGGCGTACTCGAGCGCGGCCTCCCAGTTGTAGTCGAAGTACCGCACCTCGCCCGCGGCGTTGATGCCGTAGCAGGTTCCGAGGATCCCGAACGTGATGGCCGGGCGGTGCTTGAGGGTCGGCGGCTTGCGGTCGGCCTGGTCCCGCAGGCGGTTGATAGCCCACCAGTCCCTGGTCTCTTTGGTCGTCCTCGGCATGTCCTTGTGTCCCTTTTGTCGTCGTTGATGCCATTATATCAGGAACCCGCACGGGTGTACATACCCATGCGGGATCCTGAGGTAAAGGTTCAGTTGAACTCGATGACGACCTCTCCGGAACCCCGCAGGATCTCGAAGTCGAACACGTCCGCGTCCGGGTTAGTCCGGTGCACTTCGCTTGTGCTCCGGTCGAAGAGAACGAGCTCGGCGTCCGCACCCTTGAGGTCACGGGCGGCGAACTCCTGCAGTTGCTGGATGGCTTCCCCGATGGTCATGCTGTGTCCTTTCGTCGTTCGGTAGTACCATTATATCAGGCATCACCGCATGAGTAAGCCCCGCAAGGTAAAACCTCACGGGGCTCACTCGGATGAGTGGGGTCACTCGAACGCGGCACCACTCCAGTCCGCGTTGTTGATCGCGTCCACCGGGACGAGTCGGTTCGCCTCGACGTTGTAGGTGTAGCGCATGCCGTCAATGCCACCGAGACGAGCGAGACGCCAGCCACCGGCGGTCAAGTTGAGCGTGACCCAGACGCCGGCGTTCTTGGGAGTCGGGTTCTTGAAGCGGACCGCCATCCCGAGTCCGAGATTCGGAGCCGGCTTGAGGTTCTCCTCCGTCTCGACGAACGTCTCCGGCTTGTCTGTCTTGTGGCAGTGCTCGAGTCGGACCTCGACTCGGCGGCCGGTGACGGACTCGATCGCGAGCGCCTTGGCGATCTTGACTCGCGTCAGCTTGTAGAGCGTGGACCCGCCACCGTAGGTGACGACGTCACCGTCGCGGAGGAATTCCATGTGGGTTATGTGACCCGGCATTGCTGTGTCCTTTCGTCGTTTGGCTTGACTAGATCATTATATCAGGATTACGTCAAAAAGGAACCCCGCCGCGGAATACTTCCCTCCCCGGCGGGGTCCCTTGACCTGATCGACGGCGACGGGCAGGACAGGCCACTAACCGCCGACCAGGGGTCTGGTCAGGATTATATCAACCCCGGTTGCCCACCGCCTCCAGCGCCTTGACCGCAGCCTGCCCGATCTCCATGGCTGCCTCGACTGGGCTGTGGACCGAGGTCATGGCCGTGATCGGCAGACCCCGGGTGACCTCGGACGTGTAGTACGGCGCGGCATCGAACGGCAGGACGATGACCCCGACACCCGAATCCGTGCACCGCTTGAACCACTTGTGCGCGGCGACCCGCTCGTCCGACGTGTAGTGCAGGTCGGAGACCACGACCAGGAGACGCGCCCCCGTCGAGTCCAGCAGGTTGAGCTTGCCGTTCAGGGCCTTGAACGCCAGGTCGAACCGTTCCGTCCCGTCCGGCGCGGTCCGGATGTGGACCTGGTCCAGGTGCTGGCCAGGGCTCAGGCCGGCGGTCACGTTGTTGCCGTAGTAGACGGACGCGATCCGTGCGTCACAGCGGCGACCGGCCTCGGAGAACACCCAGTTCGCGACTCCCATCGGCTCCATTGCGGAGGACATCGATCCCGAGATGTCCGTCATCATGCCGATGATCAGGTTGGGGTCCTCGGTGTGGAAACGGGACTTGTGGCTCCAGGGCTCGGCGGTCACCATGAGCCCACGGGACCGCTGGGCCGCACCCTGCATGGCACCCCGACCGTTCAGCCGACCGGGCGGCAGGGCGCTCTTGTGCTTGACGACGACCCGGTCGCGGTAGCGCGCCTTCTCGAGCTGCTTGCCGAGAGCGATGGCGGCTGCCCGCTCGGCGTCAGTCGGGTTGCGCACCGTGATCCCGCGAGTCCGCGAGGTGTAGTCCGTCGTCTCGGCGGTCGACTTGGCAAAGATCTTGGACGCCGTGTCCTCGTGCTCCTGCTTCTCGGCTTCCTTCTCGGAGCGAGCCGCCAGCTGCCGCTCGGTCTCCTCGTCCTCGGCCTGCTCGTTCGCCTCGCCCATGGCGCGGATCTCGACCTCGCCGGTCATCTCGCCCATCTTCTCGATGAGCTCGCCCATCTTGTCGGCCATGGCCTGGGCGGCCGCGTCCAGCTCCTCGGGCGACGGACCCATGTCGTGGTCCTCGTCCTCGAGCAGCTTGATCATCTTCTCAGCGATCCGTCGCAGCGGCTTCCAGTCCGTGTCCTTGCGGTGGTCGCGACCCTCGCACCAGAGCTTGCGCAGCTTCTCGGTGACCTCCTCGCCGAACATCTCGTGGGCGGCCTCCCGCACGGGCGTCACGTCGTCGTAGTCCATCGTGCCGGCGGACACGCGGCCCATGGTCAGCATCATCAGGGACAGCAGCTGCATGGCCGCGCCCGTGGCGACGTCCTCCTTGGCGGCGGACTCCATGTCGCTGACGACGAGCTTCATCGCGCAGGCCCGCATGAACGCGCGGTTCTTGGGCCAGTGCTCGACGGCCCGCGCCTCGACTCGGATCTCCTCGAGCAGCTCGACGATGTGGCCGACCCGTCGGTCCTTGTAGGTGCGGACCTCGGAGAAGTCGAAGTGGGTGTGCTTGGCGTGCATCGCCTCATGGAGAATGGCGCCGCTTGCGACGGGCTGCTCGAACTGACCGTCCCGCTCCCGCATGTCCGTGATGAACTCGGGCTTGGCGCCCTCGCCGAACGCGAGGTCTCGGTTCAGCTCCATCTCGGCGATGATCGGGTTGAACAGAGCGGCGGCGATGCCGGCGCCCGCTCCCTCGCCGACGTAGGCGAGGATGTCTCCGCGGCCCGACCACTCGTTGCAGAGCTCACCGATCTGACCGGCGAGAGGAAGCCACTCGGTGGGCGTCTTCTCGAACCGCTTGGTGTCAATTGTAAAGTGCATGGTGTCCTTTCGTCCTGTGTTCAATTATATCAGGTCGGACCGGCCGGGGCAAACCCACCCGCGGCCGGTCCGGCCCTTGGACGTCAGGTCAGGCGGAGCCCCTTGACCGTGGTGTGGAAGGCCCGGCTAACCAGGTCGGCGACGACCTTGCGGTCGATCTCCGGGGCCTGCATCACCATGTTGCGGCACGCGATGTCCTCACCGAAGTCCTCGGCGATGTCTCGGAACGCGATCAGCTCGCGGAGCTGCGGCGCCCAGCCGAGACCCGACTGGGTGTCGACCTTCTTCTGCATGTTGCTCGCGCAGGTGATCATGCGCTGGTCGACGCCCAGCTTCTTGGCGACCGTGTAGTCGGTGGTCACCTCGAACTGAAGCGAGAACCGCGACAGCAGCGCCTCGCTCATGCGAGCGCCCGGCGCGTTGGGGTTGCATGCCGCGACGACGTGGAAGCCCTTCTTCGCCTTGACGACACCCCGCTCGGGGTTCTGCGTGATGCGGATCTCGTCACGGCCGTCCATGACACCGTAGACCAGGGCGAGCACCTTGGGGTCGATGAGGGCGATCTCGTCGATGTAGAGGACTGCGCCCTCCTCCATCGCCTTGAGCAGCGGGCCGTCGACCCACTCGTAGGTGCCGCCGGGGGTCTGGACGTAGCCGCCGACGAAGTCGCCGGTCTCGGTGTCGCCCGTGCCCTGGACGGTGTAGACCGACGTGATCGAGACGAACGCCGCCTCGAGCAGAGCGGTCTTACCCGTGCCGGGAGGACCCGTCAGGAGCGGGCTGGCCTTGCCGGACTCGCGGCACTTGCGCAGCACCTCGACGTCGTCGTGGATACCCAGCTTGCGGACGATGTACTTCGTCCCGTTGGGCCGAGTGATCTCCTTCGAGCCCGAGGACAGCGCACTCGCGGCCGCCTTCTTCTCGGCCTCGGCTGCGTCACCGTCCTTGGTGGAGTGCTTGCGCAGCTCGTCCATGGCACTGGTGTCGCCACCGGCCGCTCGTCTCATCGAGCCGAGCACGTCTCGAACGAGCTCGTCTCCCCTAACCGCGGTCATCTGCTGTGTCCTTTCGTCATGTATAGGATTATATCAGGTCAGGGGCTAGATGGAAATACCGTGAGCCTTACGAGCCACGCGTTCGAACCGCTTGAGGACCGGCCAGGGCGTCTTCGGGGTCCGGTGCATGTCCAGCACCTCGTCGACCGTCATCTGAGCCGTGATCATCGGCGAGATCTGCCACTGGAGCTTGGGCTCGAGGTTCTCGTACTCGAGTCTCACACTCCGCACCACGTTCGCGAACAGCATGTCGAACGACTCGGCGTCGTGCCGCTCGAACTTCCACGTCGTGCGGTCCTCGGTCCTGATCTGGTGCCGGTGCGCCAGCACGAACTGGCGGTGGGCGGCGGGCAGCTTGGCTCGGTCGGCCAGGTCGGCCGGCGCCGGCGGGACGACGATCCACTGCTTGCGGCTGTTGGTGCCCGCAACGGAGCGAGTGGCCTGCATGTAGAGGGCATAGAGCTTGTCAGGCATCCGAGATGTGTCCTTTCGTCATTTGGCAGTAGCCATTATATCAGGTCGATCAGTCCCCAAGCGCCGCGATAGCTGCCTTGAGGGCGGAGACCTGATGGGTGAGCTTCTCGACCTGACCAGTCAGGTCGACGTTCGCGGTCCGGAGCGCATCGCGCTCGGCCTCGAGCTCTGAGGTGTCCCCCGTCGGCAGTGTCACGCCCAGCTTCTCGGCCAGGGTCAGGACGATCCTGAGGTTCTCGTCCGTGTCCGGCATGGGCTGGTTTGACGCCGTTGGTACAACCATATTCACCTCGGTGGTGGGTGGCAATACCGACTTTTCCGGAGTGGCGCCACGCGGGTTCTGCCGCACGAACGACGGGAACCAGCTCGAATGGTTCTGGTAGACCTGACCGTCCGCCTCCAGCGACTTGAGCGCCGTCTTGGCCCGGTCGAACGGCAGACCTGCCGCGTTCGCAATCTGAGCGACCGTCCGCGGGCTGTTGATCGAGCGGACCTTGAGGGCCTCGAGGATTGCGTCCCGGTCAGCCTGGAGGGCCTTGGACGCCTTGTCGGCGTACGCCTTGGCCGACTGGATGGGCTCGATGCCGTCCGGCAGCTGGGTCCGTACGGGTACGGGCCCAGGGGCGCTCGCGTACAGCATGGGCCGTGTCGCCTTGGGCGGATCTCCGCCACCGCGCAGCTTGGCCTCCTCGAGGGTCTCCTTGCGCTTGACGATCTGGCCCCGCTTCTCGAGCTTGGTCAGCGCGTTGCGCACCGTCGACGTGTTCCAGCTCGTCTTGTCGTCGCGGTTGATGATGGTAACCAGGTCGGTCGCCGAGACTGAGACCGGCTGGGTCTGGATCTCCTCGAGCACCCGCTTGACGAAGCTCTCGTGCTGCTTCATCATTTCGTCCTGGAACGGTTTGAGCGGCAAGACCCGCTCCTCTGCTGTACGTGTCACTTTTACCTCTCCGGCGGGTCGCTCGACCTCGCTCTCGTGAAGCCGCTTCTCGCGAGGAGTCAAGAAGTCTCGCTCGGAGAAGACGGGGGTGCGGTTCTGGTCCGCTGACTTGCCCGCTTGCGCGAGCACCACGGGCACGATGTTGCCCGCAATCTTGTGGTTGACGAACCAGACCGGCATCTGCTCCCGCTTGAGAGGGCCGCTGTCGGAACCGGAGTGGCGGTGGGCTGGCATCTTCACGCAGACCGCGGAGTCCGTCTTCTTGAGGGCCTGGATGACCACACCGTAGATGGTGTTGAGCTTGTCATCAGGCGTTCCGGGCAGCACTTGAGAGACCAACCGCTTCATGACCAGCGGTCCGGCGAGGCCGTGCCGAGTGCCACGGGGACCGTGGTGCACGTAGGGCTCGAACCGCGAGTCCTTCGCGTAACGGTACGCCGCGTCGTACACAGCCTTGACGATGTCCTGGATGGGAGACTCGTGCGTGACGCCACGAGTCCCGGTCACCCGGACTCTCGCCGTATCACCTACCGTCGGCATTCGTGTCCTTTCGTCATACGTCTATATTATCAGGCTAAGGGAAATTTGTACAATTTTTTTAACCTGAGAGGTACCCCAGCGGGCGGAGGCGAGTCTTACTCCGGCAGGAAGCCCCGATTTTTTGAGTACCGGAGACCCGTCGCTCTAGGCACGGTGAATCGCCTTCGCCGTATCATGAGACGCCAGTCGCTTACGTCACGGGGTCGGCGTTGCCGCCCGCTGGGGTTCGTCGTTGGGTTTTCAAGCCCGGTCCCGAGGAGGTCCGGTAAGGGCTAATATAACGGGTTTCCCCTGGATTGTACATACACGGTTGTAATTTACTACCAGAGTATACGCTGGTAGAACTCCAGTGTAGAAGTGGCAGATGTCAACTGGTCACTTCCCGGGGAAGTTGTGCCAAATGCACCGCGGGATGTCCCGGTATGTGCCTTATGTCCGTTTTCCCCAGAGGTCCGTTGCGCGAAATGCACAACGCAGGCAGGCCTCGGCGAGATGCAGCGGCGGGTCACTTGGGAGACCTGGGCGGACCCGTCCGCAGAGGGTGATTGAGAGCGCTCCCACTTGGACGTGCTTGAGGTGAGCGTGCGGGAGTGCACGAAAGGGAGCGACCCACCGAGCGGACTCAGGCAGGTCTGGAAGCCCGGTCATGTCACGGGCGGCGCGAATACCATGGGAGGGACTGGCAGCGGATCTGACGTGGTGCTGGGCGATTCGAGCGCCTGCGCGAGTGCTCTAGCTCTGGCGGCGTGACCCGACACGCGGATGTGCTCGATGCGCGTGGTGCACATCGGGATCGCGGCTTCGAGCGACTCGGCGAGCTCGCTCGCGATCTGGCTCAGCTCAGCTTTCGTCGTCACGGGTCTCGCTCACTTCCCCCTGCACTGTGTCTCGAGCCGCCGGCGGGAGCGCGGGAGTCTCTGCCGCTTCAGCAGCGAGCCGCTCCCGTTCCTGCTGCTCCCGCTCGTGCTTCGCGAGCGCACGCGCTCGCAGGACGTCGAGCTTGGACCGGACTTCGTCTGCTTGGTTCTTGACTTCGACCTCACCGGAGACCTCGAGCTCGAAGCCGGAGCGGACTCCCGCACGGTCGAGGATCTCCGTCGTCGCCTTCAGGCCGACCGCCTCTCCCTCGGCATTGTGGGCGTACCACTCAAGCCGGTCTACCGCGTCGGGAGTCATCTCGAGGAGACGCTGCTTCGCATACTGAGCGAGCTTGGTCCGCTCCTCGGCGACCCAGCCGGCGTGCCACTTGCAGCGTGGGAGCTTGTCCGGGTTGCTCGCCCAGTTCCAGCAGCGAGTCTCGTCGTGGCGGATAGTCTCACAGCGGCGTGGGAATGGCTGTCGCTCCTCTTCGGGGATGCCGTTGGCGGCAGCCCGCTTCCACTTGGAGAGTCGCTCCTTGATGAAGTATGGGACGTCCGCGTCCATCGGGTAGTCGTCCGGCTCGACATAGTCAGACCAGGCGTTCTCAGGATCAACGAGGATGTCCTTGCGTCGCTCGTAGACCGTGTCACGTCGAGCGAGCATCTGTGATGGAGTGAGGACTCGGATGAGACCTGTCGGAGCGTGCGTCTCATCGCGGACGTGCTCCCAGAACCAGTCGCCCTCGAGTGAGCGGATCCGCTTGCGATTCTCGCTCGAGTCAACGACCACATACGGCTCGATCTCCTCGAAGCCGTAGCGCTCGAGCTCCCCCGCGGTCTGCGTCATGCATTCAGGGTATCACTTCTCGAGAGTTAGTGACTCGCTCGCGTGCACGCGCGTATGGGAGACGGAGTGAGGGGAGAGAACGCCGTCATTTCGTCTCTTCTTTCGGGTCCGGGATCATTCCCATGACGCGTCG
>Ga0308174_10000743_pt1 | contig 14293 bp, 10 predicted proteins | sample PhyPR2_FD_203894 | JGI IMG/M metagenome (GOLD analysis project Ga0308174, IMG submission 203894) | Soil microbial communities from UC Gill Tract Community Farm, Albany, California, United States - DLSLS.P.R2 | ecosystem: Environmental > Terrestrial > Soil > Agricultural land | place: USA...
GCCCGATCCGCGACGTCCTGGAGGACCCCGCCTCCCCACCGTCCGACGACGTCCGTGAGCAGCTCGAGCTGGCCATGCGCAACGGGCAGCGGCTTCAGCGGCTGGTCAACGACCTGCTCGACGTCGCCAGCATCGAGGCCGGCCGCGCGACGCCGGTGCGGGTGGAGACCGACGTCGCCACCTTCACCGCCGAGCTGGCCGGCATCTTCCGCGCGGCCACCGAGCGCGCCGGCCTGCGACTGTCCGTGGACTGCCCTCCCCTGGGACGCGCGGCCTGCGTCGATCCGCGCATGTGGGAGAAGATCGTCGTCAATCTGCTGGCCAACGCGGTCAAGTACACGTTCGTGGGCGACATCGACGTCTCACTGCGGGCCGACGGCGATTTGTTCGTGCTGACGGTGGCCGACACGGGTGTGGGCATCGTCGCCGACGAGCTGCCGCAGCTGTTCCAGCGGTTCCACCGTGTGCCCGGCGCCGCCGCCCGCACCCGGGAAGGCACCGGCATCGGCCTGGCGCTCGTGCACGAGCTCGCGGCGCTGCACGAGGGAACCGTCTCGGTCCAGAGCGAGCCCGGCGTGGGCAGCACGTTCACGGTGACCATGCCGTTCGGGACGGCGGACTCGTCCGACGAGGCCGGTGCCCGGTCGGTCGGACCGTCGGACGCCGCCCGCGGAGAGGCGGCCAGCTGGGAGCGGGACACCTTCCGCCCCGGCGGCGAGCACGAGGCACGGTCGGGCGCCGGCGTCCTCGTGGTCGACGACAACGCCGACATGCGTGCTTACCTCGCCCGGCTGCTCGGCCCGCACTGGCGGGTGCGCACGACCGCCAACGGCGAGGAGGCGCTGGCCGCCATCGCCCACGACGCCCCGGACGTCGTGCTCACCGACGTGATGATGCCGGGGGTCGACGGCTTCGAGCTGCTGCGCGCCATCCGCGCCGACCCGGCCACCACCGGCATCCCGGTGATCATGCTGACCGCGCGCGCCGGCCAGGAGGCCTCGGTCGAGGGGCTCGAGGCCGGCGCCGACGACTACCTGGCCAAGCCGTTCCAGGCGGCGGAGCTGATCGCGCGTGTGCGGGTCGCGCTGGAACGGACGGCCGGGCGCCGCACGACCGTTCCCGCACCCCGGCCGGTCGCCGACGCGGCCGCCGTCGTGGAGACCGGCCCGCCGTCCGACGTCGTCCCGGAGCGGGCCGGACCTCCCTCGCCCCGGCGACCGGACGCACGGCCCGGAACCGGGGCGGTCACGGCCGCCGCGCAGTGGCGGCTGCCGTCGGCCGCCTCCTCGATCCCGGTGCTGCGCCGCCGGATGCGCGCCCTGCTGGAGGGCGCCGGCGTGGACCCCGACCGCGCCTACGACCTGCTGCTGGCCGCGACGGAGGCGGCGACGAACGCCGTCGAGCATGCGCAGGACCCCACGGAGCCCTTCATCGACGTCTCCGCGACCGTGACCGGAGGCGACGTCCGGATCGAGGTGCGCGACCACGGGCAGTGGCGGGAGCGCGGGCCGAGCATGGACCGCGGGCGCGGTTCGACGCTGATGAGCGCCTTCGGGGAGGTCACCGCCACACCGAGCCCGGAGGGCACCACCGTGGTCATCAGCAGCGTCGGCGACGAGCCGAGCTCCACGGCGGTCGGTTAGGCGGTCAACGCAGCAGCCAGGTGTCCTTGGTGGCACCACCGCGGACGGCGCTGGTGACGCGCGAGCCGGGTGCCGGCGCGATCCGCGTCAGCGGTGCGGGCAGCACCCGCGGGTCCGGCGCGGCGACCGAGAACACCCGCAGGTCCGCGTGCCGGGGCTGGAGCCCGCCCTCGACGAGGGTCGGCACCGTGGAGAAGTCGACCGGCTCCTGTGCCACGAACCGGTGCGGCGCGGCCGCGACCTCCGCCTCGACCTGCGCCAGCTCGGCCGCCGAGCAGTCCGGCCCGAAGACGGTTCCGCGGCCCCCGTACCCGGCGACCGGCTTGAGCACGAGCTCGTGCAGGCGGTCGCGGACCTCCGCCCACTGGGCCGGGTCGGCGAGCACCCAGGTGGGCACCGACCCGAGCAACGGCTTCTCGCCGAGGTAGAAGCCGATCATCGCCGGCACCCACGCGTAGGCCGCGGCGTCGTCGGCCACGCCGTTGCCGGGGACGTTCGCCAGCCCCAGCCGTCCGGCACGCACCGCCTCGGTGAGCAGCACGTCGACCGGCTGGCCGATCGGCGTCAGGTAGGCGCCGAGCGCGGCGTCGTCGAAGCGGCGGTACAGCACGTCGACGGGCGTGCGGACGCCGCCGGCCAGCACCTCCACGCCGCCGTCCGTGCGAGGCCAGATCTCCGAGGCGCGCACCAGCGGCACACCGAGCGCCTCGGCGAGCAGACGGTGCTCGAACCAGGCGCCGTCGGTCTCACCGGCCGAGAGGACGGCCAGCCGCGGCGGGCCCTCGCAGAACGGCGGCGCAGCGGCCCGGAGGCCCGCGCGCAGGATCGGCACGGCGTCCCTGGGGTCCACCGGCGCGGGCCCGTTCCCGCCGAACAGCTCGGGGACGACGACGCGCGTGCTCTCGCGGTTGGCCAGGGCGTAGCCCAGGCCGGCGGGAACCCGCAGGTCATCGGCGAGGACGGTCCACGTGCCCGGCGCTGTGCGCACCAGGTCCGCGCACGCGACGGCGGCACGCGGCTGACCGGCCCAGGCCAGCGCGACGGCGTCGGGATCGCGTCCGGGGCTGTGCGCGACGGCCCACTCGGGAAGGACGCCGGCCCGCACGATCTCGGGGGCGCGGTCGGAGTCGCCCCGCCGTCGCCCGGCGGCCCGGTAGGCGTCGGCGAGGAACGCGTTGAGCGCACGGTGCCGCTGCTCGACTCCCGCTGCCAGCTCGATCCACTCGCGCAGCGGCACGATCCGCGGCACCGGGTCGAGGGGGAACGGGTGCACCCGCTGCCGGCCGTCGGTCCAGCCGGTGACGCTGAGCCCGCGGGCCGCCCGCTCCCCGGCCAGCGCCGCCGACGCCGCGGCCAGGCCGGAGCCGCCCAGCCGCTCCAGCACCGGGCCCAGGGCGGCGTACCCCCCGGTCAGGCGGCCGTCCCGATCCACCGCCTCGTCGGCGGGGGCGGCGGGATAGCCGCTGAAGACGGAGCCGCTCACAGCCAGCGATCGAACCAGGCGACCACGGCGGCGCTCAGCTCGACGACGTGCTCGCGGTCGACGATCGTGTGGCCTTCGCCCGGCAGGAGCAGCAGCTCGCTGCGCGCGCCCAGCGCCTGCAGCGCCTGGTGCGCCTGCACGGACTCGGCGACGGGCACGTTGGTGTCCCGGTCGCCGTGGGCGAACAGCACGGGCGAGGTCAGCCGGTCCAGCACGGTCATCTGGGACAGCGAGGCGAGCAGCTCGCGGTCGGCCACGGGGTCGCCGTACTCGGTGACCGACGCCGCGGCCATCCACGGCTCCGTGCCTGCGAAGAAGGTGCGCAGGTCGCTCATCCCGGCGCCGGTGACGCCCGCGGCGAACAGGTCGGGCCAGCGCGTCAGGGCGACCAGCGTGAGGTAGCCGCCGTAGGACCAGCCGTGCGCCCCGACCCGACCCGGCTCCGCGATCCCGGCGGCGACCAGTTCCTCGACCGTCGTCCGGACGTCGTCGAACGACGTCTCGCGGGCCGGGCCGTCGTCGGCGGCCATGAACGTCCGGCCGAACCCGCCGGAGCCCCGGACGTTCGGCGTGAACACGGTGAAGCCCGCGGCGACCAGGCTCTGCGCGAGCGCCGAGTAGGCAGGCCGCTCCTGACCCTCGGGGCCCCCGTGGAAGCTGATCACCGTGCGGTTGGGCCCGTGCACGTCGGCCGGCACGTAGAGCCAGCCGGTCAGCGGCATGCCGTCCGGGGCCGAGTACTCGTAGCGCACCGGCGGCACGAGCGCATGGCACTGCGGTCGGAGCAGAGCCGACGGCAGTGGCGTCGGTGCGCCCTGCTCCGCGAGCGGAACGACCCACAGGCCCCGCGGCGCGCGCGGCCCGGTCAGCTCGGCGACCATCGTCGTCCCGTCCGCGGCCAGGGACCATCCCGGCATGACCGGCTCGGGCAGTGCAACGGTCCGGACCAGCGCGCCGTCGGAGAGGGCGTGCACGCAGAGCTCGGTCACCTCGTCCACGGTCCAGACCGCGAGCACGGTGCCGTCGGAACGCAGGGCGTAGCCGTCGAGGTCGGCGTCCGGGCGGTACAGCACCGTCCGGCCCTCGCCCGGCTCGCCGTCGGGCGAGAGCGGGACGGCGACGAGACCGGCCCGGTCGGCGCCGGGCGGCCCGGGCAGCGAGGCCCGCAGGTAGACCGAGGCGCCGTCCGGACCGAAGCGGCCGTCCTCGGACGCGACGCCACCGGGAGCGTCCACCGGCAGGATCCGGCGCTGCTCACCGGTGGTGACGTCGGCCAGCACGATGTGCCGGTAGCCCCGCGGACCGCGCCGGGCCAGCACGAACCGGCCGTCGGCCGACACCGCGGTGACCGACAGGAATCCCCCGCGGGCCAGGACGCGCCGGTCGCCGGTCAGCACGTCCACCAGGACGACGTCGGCGTCCGGGCCGTCACCCGGGGCGATGGAGCAGACGTAGTGCTCCGGGCCGGTCCAGCTCCCGGCGAACACGGTGGCGCGCGGGTCCGCGCCGGCGAGCAGCCGGCGGCCGGAACCGTCGGGCCGGACGGCGTGCAGTTCCGCGCAGATCGAGCCGCCGGGACTGACGAGGTAGGCCAGCCATCCGCCGTCGGGCGACCAGGCGACCGAGACGACCTCCTGATCGGCGCCGGAGAGGACGACCGGGGGCGCCGTCCCGTCGACGGCGGCGATCTCGAGGCGGGGGATGCCCGACCGGTCGGTGACGTAGGCGACGCGTGCGCCGTCGGGCGACAGGGCCGGACACCAGGCGCCGGCGGCACCGGCGATCTCGGCGACGGCGCGGGCGACGTGGTCGGGCAGCGGGCCGGCGGCGACGTCGTCCGCGGGCGGGGAGGGCGCGACGGACCGGTCGGTCAGGGGGCTGGTCATCGCACCTCCTCGGGTGGAACTGGGGTCGGTTCTCGCAGGTCACGTCCCGCTGCGCGTGCCCACTGTGCCGAGCTCGCGTGTCGAGGACGTGACATTGCACCTCATCGGCGCCTCGCAGGGGGTTCCGCACCCCCCGCGCGAGGGACCGACCGCCGTTTCCGGCGCGCGCCACGCCGGGCGGCCTGCCGGACCGGCCCCCGGCGCGCCGTTAGCCTCGGGGCTCGTCTCTGTCAGGATTCGAGTCGCGCACGTTGCAGGAGGTCGCCCATGCGCTCGCTGCGCCTCGTCGCGCTCTCCGATGACGGGAAGAGCCTCGTCCTGACCACCGACAGCGGCGACTCCGCCGAGGGCGAGAGGTTCGAGCTGCCCATCGACGACCGCCTCCGTGCCGCCGCCCGCGGCGACGCCCGGCGACTTACCCAGATCGACGTCGACCTCGGCACCGAGCTGCCCCCGCGGGTCATCCAGTCGCGGATCCGCGCCGGGGAGACGCCCGAGCAGGTGGCCGCGGCGTCGGGCACCCGCGTCGAGCGGATCATGCGCTTCGCGCACCCGGTGCTCCAGGAGCGCGCCCGGGTGGCCGAGCAGGCGCAGGACGCCCGGGTGCGGCTGTCCGAGGGCACGCCGGGCACCCCGCTGTCGCGCTTCATGGCCGAGCGGCTGCGGCTCCTCGACACCGACGTCGACGACGTGCAGTGGGACGCCCACCGCGACCACGACGGGGCGTGGCTGGTCACGGGTCAGTGGCGGGCCGGCGACAAGTCGGGCACGACCCGCTGGACCTTCGACCTGCCCGCACGGATCGTCACTCCCTACGACGCCGCCACCACCGACTTCGCGGAGGGCACGCGGCTGGTCCGCGTCGTGCCCGACGTGCCCACCGGTCTGACCGGCATCCCGGTGCACCGCTCGCGGCCGGTGTCGATGCTGCGCGACAACGGCCGCCCCGAGGCGGGGGGCCGTTCCGCCGCCGACGCCGACGCCGACCAGGAGGACGACGACCACGCCGAGCTCCTCGCCACGGACGTCCGCCCCGACGTCCCGGTGTCCGACCACTCCCCCGGCTTCGCGACGGGCGACGAGCACTCGACCGACGTGCTCCAGGCCGACCTGATCGACGAGGACGACGACGTCCGCGACGTGCATCCGGCGGCCGGCCTGCTCGACCACGACCGATCGGTCGAGGATCTGCTCGACGAGGTGGCCGACCACGACACGGTCGTGCTGGCCCGCGCGGAGGGCGATCCGGACGACGGGGACCCGCGGGCGAAGATCCCGGCGTGGGAGGACATCGTCTTCGGGGTTCGCCGCCACCGTTAGGCCCTCTGCAGGGGCCCGCCGCGAGCGTGCGAGCGGTGGGGGGCAGAGGGTCCTTATATCGTTCGCCTCGGTCACTACCTGCGCCTAGCCTCGACCCCGCCATGGACAACGCCCCACATCCCGCGCCCTCCGACCGGGGCCGGCTCTCCGCCCTTCTCCGCCTGTGGCCCTTCGCCCGCCCCTACCGCGGGCTGATCGCGTTGACCTTCTCCGCCGCGCTCCTGGCCACGCTGGCGCAGCTCGCCGTCCCTCTGCTCACCGCGGCCGTGGTCGACGGGCCGATCGCCCACGACGACCCGGCGGGGTTGATCCCGCTGCTCGCCCTGGCCCTGCTGTTCGGCGTCGCCGAGGCGGGGCTGTTCTTCCTGCGCCGCTGGGCGATGAACCGCAGCTCCCTGCGCATCGAGCGCGACCTTCGCGACGCCCTCTACCAGCGGCTGCAGCGGCTGCCGGTCGCCTTCCACGACCGGTGGGGCTCCGGGCAGCTGCTCTCCCGCGCCACCACCGACATCTCCACGGTCCGTCGCTTCGTCGGCTTCGCGGCGGTGTTCCTCGCCGTCAACCTGATCACGTGCGTCGTCGTCCTCGTGCTGCTGCTGGTCACGTACTGGCCGCTGGGGCTGACGGTCCTGCTGACGACGGTGCCGCTGACGTTCCTCGGATTGCGGTGGGAGAAGCGGTACAACATCCAGTCGCGCCGGGTGCAGGACCAGCAGGGCGAGCTGACGACCGACGTCGAGGAGGCCGTGCAGGGCATCCGGGTCGTGAAGTCGCTGGGCCGCAGCGGCCTGGTGTTCGACCGGTACGACGCCAAGGCCGCCGCGCTCCGTGGCATGGAGCTGGAGAAGGTCCGCACGCTGGCGCTGCTGTGGTGCATCTTCGAGCTGCACCCGCAGGCGACGCTCGCGGTGATCCTCGTCGGCGGGGCCGTGGCCGTGAACACCGGTGCGCTGACCGTCGGCGGGCTGGTCGGCTTCGTCGCTCTGTTCACCGTCCTGCTGTGGCCGATCCTGTCGCTGGGTTTCCTGTTCGCCTTCGCCCAGGAGACGGCGAGCGCCTGCGACCGGATCGGCGAGCTGCTCGACGAGCCGATCACCGTCTCCGACCGGCCCGGGGTCCGGCCCGCGGCGCTCGGCTCCCCCGCCCGCCTGCGGTTCCAGGGCGTGGGCTTCCGCTACCCGGGGTCGGCCGAGGCGGTACTCGACGGGATCGACCTCGACCTCGCCCCGGGCGAGACCGTGGCGCTGGTCGGCTCGACCGGATCGGGCAAGACGACGCTCACCGCGCTGGCGGGACGGCTGTACGACGTCACCGCCGGCCGGGTCACCGTGGACGGCGTCGACGTGCGCGACCTGCCGCTGAGCCAGCTGCGCAGCGTCGTGTCGGTGGCCTTCGAGGACGCGACGCTGTTCTCGATGAGCGTCCGCGAGAACCTGACCCTCGGCCGGCCCGGGGCGTCCGACGCCGACGTCGACGAGGCGCTGCGGGTGGCCCAGGCGGAGTTCGTGCACGACCTGCCCTGGGGGTTGGCCACCCGGATCGGCGAGCAGGGCCTGTCCCTGTCCGGCGGCCAGCGGCAACGGCTGGCGCTGGCGCGCGCCGTGCTCGGCCGGCCCTCCGTGCTCATCCTCGACGACCCACTCTCGGCGCTGGACGTGCACACCGAGGCCCTCGTCGAGCGGGCCCTGCGCGACGTGCTGGCCGGGACGACCGCCCTCGTGGTGGCCCACCGGCCTTCGACCGTGCTGCTCGCCGACCGGGTCGCGCTGCTGTCGGGTGGGCGGATCACCGCGGTGGGTCGGCACAGCGACCTGCTGGCGGAGGTGCCGGAGTACCGCGACCTGCTGGCGCAGGAGAGCGAGCTGGTCGAGGTGGCATCGTGAGCGACCGTGCCGGAGAGGTAGTGGCATCGTGAGTCAGACCGCCGAGCACGGCTCCCCCGCGACCGGTCCGGCCTCGGACGCCGCGGAGAACTGGCGCGGCGTCGCCACCGAGGACGCCGACGAGCTGTCGGTCGGCGCCGGCCTCTTCCTGCGCGCCCGCTCCCGCCGGCTGCTCGGCCAGCTGCTGGCCCCGCACCACCGTGCGCTGTGGGCGCTGCTCGCCGTCATCACGGTGCAGAACATCGCCTGGCTGGCCGGGCCGTTCCTGATCGGCGTCGGCATCGACGTCGCCGTCCCGGCCCTGATCGACGGGAACGTCTGGCCGCTGGTGTGGATCAGCGGCGCGATGCTCGGCGCCGCGGCGCTGGACACGGTGCTGCGGTTCGTCTTCCTCACCTGGTCCGGCCGCGTCGGCCAGGCGATGCTGCTGACCCTGCGCCGGCGGGTGTTCACGCACGTCCAGCGGCTCCCGCTGTCGTTCCACGAGCGCTACACGTCGGGCAAGACGATCAGCCGGCTGACCAGCGACGTGGAGGCACTGGCCGAGCTGCTCGACGAGGGCCTGGACAACCTGGTCACCGCGCTGTTCAGCGTGCTGACGATCGGTGTGGTGCTCGTCGTCCTCGACGTGCCGCTCGGTCTGGTGGCCCTGCTCGGGTTCCCGGCGCTGTTCTGGGTGGCCCGCTGGTTCCAGCGGAACTCGACCGCGGCCTACCGGCGCACCCGCGAGACGATCGCTGCCCTGATCGTGCAGTTCACCGAGACGTTCGGCGGTATCCGCGCGGTGCAGGCGTTCCGCCGCGAGCCGCGCAACGACGAGCTGTACGCCGCGCTCAACGAGGACAACCGGAAGGCTCACGACCGGGCGTTCTGGCTCATCGCCGTCTTCGTCCCGGCGGTGACGCTGATCGGCAACCTGGTCACCGTCGCCGTCCTCGGCTACGGCGCGCTGCGCGTGATGGACGGCGCGATGGCCGTCGGCACCCTGGTGTCGTTCCTGCTGTACCTGCGCCGGTTCTTCGACCCGTTGCAGGACGTCGCGATGTTCTACAACTCCTACCAGTCGGCGACGGCGGCGCTGGAGAAGCTCTCAGGGGTGCTCGAGGAGCGCCCGACGGTGCCCGAGCCCACCGACCCGGTGCCGCTGGGCGAGCCACGCGGCGAGCTCGTCTACGACGACGTCCGGTTCGGCTACACCGACCGCGTCGTGCTGCCCGACCTCGACCTGCTCATCCCGGCCGGGCAGACCGTGGCGCTGGTCGGCGCGACCGGTGCCGGGAAGTCGACGTTGGCGCGGCTGGCCGCCCGGTTCTACGACCCGACGGGCGGTGCGGTGCGGCTGGACGGCATCCCGCTGGACCGGCTGTCGGACGCCGACCTGCGCCGTGCCGTGGTGATGGTGACCCAGGAGAGCTTCCTGTTCTCCGGGTCGGTCGCCGACAACATCGCCTTCGGCCGGCCGGAGGCGACGCGTGCGGAGATCGTCGAGGCGGCCCGCGCCATCGGGGCGCACGACTTCATCGCCGCGCTGCCCGAGGGCTACGACACCGACGTCAGCAAGCGGGGTGGCCGGCTGTCGGCGGGACAGCGGCAGCTGGTCAGCTTCGCGCGGGCGTTCCTCGCCGACCCGGCGGTGCTGATCCTCGACGAGGCGACGAGTTCGCTCGACGTCCCCAGTGAGCGGCTGGTGCAGCGCGCGCTGCAGACGCTGCTCGCCGACCGGACTGCGCTGATCATCGCCCACCGGCTCTCGACCGTGGAGATCGCCGACCGCGCGCTGGTGATGGCCGACGGCCGCATCGTCGAGGACGGCTCGCCGGCCGAGCTGGTCGCCGGCACCGGCCGGTTCGCCGACCTGCACCGGGCGTGGGCCGACAGCCTGGTCTGACGCACGGCGCTGGGCGCGCGTCGATCACGGCGGCCGAGTGGAACACCGCCGTCCGGTGGGTAGTTGACCAGGCATGAGTGCTTCGGTGTCCATGCCCCTGGGCGGCGTCCAGGTCGGCTCCTACGACAGCTACGAGCGCGCGCAGGCCGCGGTCGACTACCTGTCGGACGAGAAGTTCCCGGTCGAGAACGTGACGATCATCGGCACCGACCTGCGGATGATCGAGACCGTCACCGGCCGGCTCACCACCGGTCGCGCGATCGCCGCCGGCGCCGCGGGTGGCGCGTGGTGGGGTCTCTTCGTCGGGCTACTGCTCGGCATCTTCTCGTCGAACGGCAGCGCCTGGATCGGCGCCGTCCTCAGCGGTCTGCTGATCGGTCTGCTGTTCGGCGCCCTGTTCGGCTGGATGGGCTACGCCGCCACGCGCGGGCGTCGCGACTTCACCAGCACCAGCAAGATCACCGCGGGGCGCTACGACGTCATGTGCGCCCCCACGCACGCCGAGGAGGCCCGGGCGCAGCTCGCCCGCTTCTCCCTCCGCGGCTGAAAGAGGACCCCCTTGCCCCCCACCGCTCGCTCGCTCGCGGTGGGCCCTGCAAGGGGGCCTAACGGAGGGTGGCGAACGCGATCGCCGCGGCGGCGGCCACACCCAGTGAGTCGACTCCCGCGCGCATAGGGATCCGCGCCCGCACCCGCGCCGCCCGCTGCGCCTCGGCCGTCAGTCCCGGGCCCTCCGCCCCCAGCAGGACGGCGGTACGCGGGTTGGCCCGGGCGTCCACCTCGGTCAGTTCGACGGCGTCCGGAGCCGGGGTGAGCGCCACTGTGAGGTAACCGGCCTCGTGCAGCCGGTCGAGCCCCTCCGGCCACTCGGGCAGGACGGCGAAGGGCAGCGCCAGCACGTGCCCCATCGAGACCCGCACCGACCGCCGGTAGAGCGGATCGGCGCAGCGCGGGTCCAGCAGCAGCCCGTCGATGCCCAGCGCCACCGCCGACCGCGCGATCGAGCCCAGGTTCTCCGCGTCGTTGAGCGCCTCGAGGACCGCCAGCCGGCGCGGCGCCGCCGGATCGGGGCCGGCCAGCAGCGTCTCCAGATCGGCGGGCGGACGGCGGTCCGCCGACGCGAGCACGCCGCGCGTCAACCGGAAGCCGATCACCTCGGACAGCACCCACTTGTCGGCCTCGAACGCCGGGACGTCGTCGGGGAGGTCCAGTGCGGCGACCCGGCCGGGCACCCCGAAGACCGCACGCACGCGGTAGGGCGAGGCGAGCAACCGCTCGACGGCGGGCACGCCCTCGACGATCACCGGGCCCAGTTCGCCGCGCGGCGTGCCCGCGGGGCGGTCACCCGCCTTGAGGTTGCGGAAGTCGGCCACCCGCGGGTCGGCGGGGTCGGTGACGACGAGGGGCGCGGGCACGGCGGCGATCATCCCGGACGCGGCAGATCCACCCGTCGGGGTGTCGCCCGGATCGACGGCCCACGACGCAGCGAGTGCCGCGATGTCGAGCCCATGTCCGCGCCACAGCGCTGCACTCCCAGCGACACCGATCCCTCGATCCCTGCGGCAGATGACGCAGGGACCAAGGACTCCGTTGACCCCTCCGCCATAACTCATCTACCGTTGACTTCATCACTCGTTGAGTTCCGGAGGTGTCGCCGTGGATGCCGCAATCGCCGTCTCCGGCCTGGTCGTCGACCGCGGTCGGCGGCGGGTCCTGGACGGGCTGAGCTTCGCCGTCCCCCATGGCCAGGTCACCGGCCTGCTCGGGCCGAGCGGCAGCGGGAAGACCACGCTGATGCGCGCACTCGTCGGCGTGCAGGTGGTGCGCTCCGGCGAGGTCACGGTGCTGGGTGAACCGGCGGGGTCCCCCGGCCTTCGTGCCCGCGTGGGGTATGTGACGCAGGCGCCCAGCGTGTACGAGGACCTGAGCGTGCGGGAGAACGCGCGCTACTTCGCGGCGCTCTACGGCATGAGCGCACGTGAGGCGGACGCCGCCATCACCGACGTCGGCCTCGCCGACGCCGCGGGCCAGCTGGTCCGCGACCTGTCGGGTGGGCAGCGGGGCCGCGCCTCGCTGGCCTGCGCCCTGGTCGGCGCCCCCGAGGTGCTGGTGCTCGACGAGCCGACCGTTGGGCTGGACCCGGTGCTGCGGGTCGAACTCTGGGACAAGTTCCACGCGCTCGCGCGGGCGGGGACGACGCTCATCGTGTCCAGCCACGTGATGGACGAGGCCGGCCGCTGCGACCGCCTGCTCCTGCTGCGCGACGGAGAACTGCTCTCCGACTGCACGCCGGCGCAGTTGCGCGTCGACGGCCGTTCCGACGACCTCGAAGAGGCGTTCCTCAACGTGGTCCGGGCTCGCGAGGAGGTAGGGGTGAGCGAACAGGGGAGTGAGCATCGCAGCGAGGCGGCCGCCGACAGGGAGGGAGCATCGCAGCGAGGAACGAGCGAGGAGCGGATCGACCGCGGAGGCGGCCTCGACGTCGGCGCGAGGAGCGGAGCTCCCCGCGGCAGCGACCAGGAGGTAGGAGCGTGACCGCGACCCTCGAGCGCCGGGCCATCACTCACCTGAGCCCGCGGCTCACCGCGAACACCGCGGGGCGCGTGCTCCGCCAGCTGCGGCACGACCACCGCACCATCGCGATGATGCTGGTCCTGCCCAGCGTGCTGCTGGGCCTGCTCTACCTGCTGTGGAAGGACCTGCCGACCCTGCCGGGGCAGCCCGGCATCTTCGACCGCGTCGGCCTGACCATGCTCGGCATCTTCCCGTTCGTGGTCATGTTCCTCGTGACCAGCATCGCGATGCTTCGCGAGCGCACGTCGGGGACCCTCGAGCGGCTGCTCACCACCCCGCTCGGCCGGATGGATCTGCTGCTCGGGTACGGCCTGGCGTTCGGGCTGGCGGCCATGCTGCAGGCCCTGGTGACGGTGACCATCGCGACAACCGTCTACGGCCTCGACGTGACCGGCTCCGTCTGGCTCGTCGGCCTCATCGCCGTCGTCGACGCCGTCCTGGGGGTGGCCCTCGGCCTGCTGGCCAGCGCCTTCGCCCGCACCGAGTTCCAGGCGGTGCAGTTCATGCCGGTGGTCGTGCTGCCGCAGTTCTTCCTCTGCGGGCTGCTGGTGCCCGTCGACCTGATGGCCGGCTGGCTGCAGGTGATCAGTCACCTGCTCCCGCTCACGTATGCCGTGGAGGCCCTGCAGGAGGTCGGGCGGTCGGCGACCGCGACCACCACCATGTGGGTCGACATCGCGGTCGTGGCCGGGGCCGCGCTGCTCGCCCTCGCCCTGGCGGCGGGAACCCTCCGCAGGAGGACGAACTGAGCGCGGCGGAACCGGCTCGACGGTCGGGACGACGCCCCGGGAACCCCGACACCCGGGACGTCGTCCTGGCCGCTGCGCGGCAGGCGTTCGCCGAGCGCGGGTTCGACGGGGCGACGATCCGTGGCATCGCCGGGGCGGCGGGTGTCGACCCGGCACTGGTCCACCACTACTTCGGCAACAAGGACCAGCTCTTCCTGGCGTCGATCGAGGCACCGGCCAACCCGGCGGAGCTGCTGCCGGAGGTCCTGGACGGCGGCCGCGAGAAGTTGGGCGAGAACATCGTCCGGCTGCTGCTGCGCGTCTGGGACGGCCCCATGCAGCCGGCCGGCCTCGCCCTGGTCCGCTCCGCGGTCGGCAACGAGTGGACGGCGAAGCTGCTGCGCGAGTTCCTCGTCTCGCAGGTCCTGCGCCGCGTGATGGGCACGCTGGACCTTCCGCCCGTGGAACGCGAGGCCCGCGGCGGGCTCGTGGCCAGCCAGCTCATCGGCCTCGTGATGGCCCGCTACATCCTCCAGGTCGAACCCCTGGCGTCGGCGTCCCACGCGTCGCTGATCGCCGCCATCGGACCGAACGTCCAGCGCTATCTGACCGGCGAGGTGGAGCTCCCCGCCCGGTGAGTCAGCGGGGGGTGCGGGCCAGCTGGCGGCTCTGCGCGACCAGCCGGCCGGTGGAGTCCCAGATCCGGTAGTCCTCGTCGACCCAGCCGCCCGCGGACTCGCTCGAACGCGCCTCCACGAGGCACCAGCCCGGCGCGGGGAGTGCGCGGACGAGCACCTGAAGCTGCACGGTCGGCGCCCACCCCAGGTTGCCCATCGCGAAGCTGGTGGGCGGAAGGGCGTCGGCGAAGGTGAGCAGCGCCAGCGGATC
>Ga0308174_10000744_pt1 | contig 14282 bp, 23 predicted proteins | sample PhyPR2_FD_203894 | JGI IMG/M metagenome (GOLD analysis project Ga0308174, IMG submission 203894) | Soil microbial communities from UC Gill Tract Community Farm, Albany, California, United States - DLSLS.P.R2 | ecosystem: Environmental > Terrestrial > Soil > Agricultural land | place: USA...
CCGTGTCTGCACGGCGGGACCTGGTCCAGCACCACCCCTGCAGGGCGGGAAGCAGCCGGTAGTCCACGCGGTTCGCTGGTGGTCATCGCACGCCATCCCCGCCAAGACCTCGGACCGCGACCTGTTGGCCGTGTTACCGGGGCCGCGTTACGTGTTGCTGCGGGCCTCGTCGTGCGCTCTGTGGAGTTGGTTGGCCGTTGCAGGCAGGCCGGGAGCGTTATCCGGGGTCGCTTGAGACACCGCCGCCCCATGAAGGGCGAGCCGGATAACAGGGGGTGGAGAGGTGTTAGGACTTGGAGCGGGTCTTGCGCCCGTACGGGTTCGCGGGCTTCTCCGCGGGGGCGACCGTGTGCTTCGCCTCGATCTGGGCGACGTGGTCCTCGGTGAAACGGATCAGGTTGCCGATCTTGATGTGCGGGAAGTGGCCGGCCGCGCAACGGCGGGTGACCCATTGCCGGTTCTTGCCGAACCGCTCACCCAGCTCTTCGGGGGTGAGGTACGGGGCGCTCATGCCGCCACCTGGCCGGCGTTGCCGTGGGGGTTCGCCATGAGGGCCTTGCGGTCCTCGAGGCCGAGAACGGTGACGAACCGGTTGAACACGTCGGCGCGGACGGTGGCGACGTGCCCGTTCTCGATGCGGTTCAGGAGGGTGCGGTCGAGGTTGACGGTGTCGGTCACGACCTGTTGGAGGAAGTTGGTGGTGGTGAGTCCGGCGAGGACTCGCATGGCTCGGAGGGTGTACCCGTTGATGGCGACGCGGCCGGTTGCCCGGGTCTGCGTCTGTGATCCCCTGTTCATGTCGGAGACTTTACGCAACAACCAGCAACACCACAAGCAGAAACGCGTATCTGCAACAGACCGATGCTGGGGGGGCGTACTCATCCTGCGGTTTCGTGCTGGATCTTGCCCCAGAATCCGCCTACAGTGTTGCTGAGCGTTGCAGGTGATGGCGCAGGGTGGGGGCCCATAATGAGACGGTGGAGAGACGAATGGAACCGATCGAGCGGCTGGCTGAGCTGGTCATCGAATCGCGCAACGGCCGGGGGCTGAGCGTCGTCAAGGCTGTTGAGTCAGCCAGGGCGCTGGACGCTGAAGAGACAGGCGAACCGAGGATCAGCCGCAGCACGTGGGAGAAGGTGGAGCGCGGCCAGACAGTGCAGGACGCCAAGTACGCCTCCATTGAGCGCCTCTTCCAGTGGCCGGCCGGGTCGACCCTGCGTTACCTGTTCCGCAACGGCCCTGAGCCCCGCACTGTGGCGCCCGAGGTGACCGTCGAGCAGCAGCCGACCGACACCGGCCAGTCCCTCACTGCGAGGTTCGGCCAGCTGTCCGCGGAGGAGCAGGCGTTGGTGGACGCGATGATCGAGACGCTGCGCCGACGCCACTAACCCAGACCGCCCGGAATCGCAACAAAAGGGATGTCGGGCGTGTTGTCGGGGGTCAGGTCTACGCTTCCAAACGGTGGTGAACACCACCAAAACTGGTCATAGACACAAGGGGTTTCACTGTGCTAATCACATGCGTTCGTCAAGAAACGGCGGGCATCGCACAAATCGACGTGTCGGGGGATGTGACGGTGTACCGGCTGGACCCCGGGCACTTCACCCAGGAGGTCGCGGACGCCATCGCGGACCTCCTCAACGCCGTGGAGAAGGGGTGGGTGCGGCACGGCGACCCGACCCGCCCGGACGCGGTGGTGTTCCGGGTGATGAGGCGCGGCCCGGATGAGCTGCCGGCGTCGACACCTGTCCTGTGCGTGTGCGAGCCGGGGTGGTACGCGTTCGCCCTGTCCTCGGACCACGTCACCGAGGAAGGGTGCGCGGCGTTGGATGCTGCGGCGCGGGTGGAGTTGGCGAACTGGTCGCAGCGGGTGACCTGACACTGACGTTGCGCAGCGGCAACATCAGTGTCAACGCACGAACGCCCCCGCCCGGGGAAGGGGCGGGGGCTTCGTCGTGCGGTCAGGCGTTGATGGCGAGCGATGGCAGGTTGACCGACGTCGCCTCTGCCAGGAGGTCGTAGTCGGCGCGGGCCAGGTGTCCGTACCGGTCGATCGTGGTCGTGATCGACTCGTGGCCGAGGGACCGCTGCAGGACGACCATTGAGATCCCGTTGCTGATCGCCCACGACGCGAACGTGTGCCGCAGGTCGTGGATGCGGGGATGCTTGCCGGGGCCGAGCTTGATGACGACGCGAACCTTCCTGCCGCCCTTGTCCTTGTCTATGCGGACGTCGTCGCCGGCGAGTTCTTGGACGGCGGGCGCCCACGTGTTCCGCCAGAACGTCGCCTGTTTGATGGGGCCGCCGTGGGCGTTGGTGAACACCAGCGCGGACGATGGCCGGCCGATGGTGAGGGGGCGGATGGAGTCGACGACGGGGCCGGGTAGGACGACGGTGCGCCTCGAGCGTTTCGACTTCGGCGGCCCGAGCTGACGGGCCGCGGTGCCGGTCATCTTCCACGCCTGCCTCACGGATGCGGTGCGCCCGTCGAGGTCGACGTCAGCGATCGTGAGCGCGGTGGCCTCGCTGAACCTCATGCCCGTGCCGACCAACGTGAGGACGAGGGGTTGGAAGCGTGGCGCGATGTGCCCGTACAGGATGGCGAACTCGTCCCGAGACAGGAACACCATCTCCTTGTCGACGTGATCGGTCCGCGGTAGGCGCATCCCCTGGCAGGGGTTGTCGGTGACGATCTTGTCGGTGATGGCGGTGTTCATCGCGGACGACAACAGCCCGTGCCGGTTCGCGATGGACTTCCCTGAGAGGCCGCGCGCTGCAAGGCGGTTCACCCATGCGGCGACGCCTTCCCGGTCGAGCATGTCCAACGGCAGGGCGCCGATGTCGGCCATGTCCCGGGCGAGGTAGGCGCGGTAGGTGCGGCGGGTGCCGTCCGTGACACCGGTCAACGCGACGATGTGCCGTTCGATGTGTTCCGCGAGGGTGCGGGTGTTGGACGATTCGGGGGCGTCGAGTTTCGCGAGGGCGGCAGCTGGCCCTGCGGCGTCGAGGAGTTTGCGCCAGTCGCGGGCGCCTTTCTCGGTGGTGAACGTGATCGCCTTGTTCGCACCGTTGAGGCGGAACCGGACGCGCCACACGGGTTTCCCGCCCGTGGCCCGCCGCTCAATGCTGCTCACGGGGTGCGTTCCCCTGGCAGCGCGATCACCGTGTACGCGCTTCCACAGCGCTGGCAGAAGACGGACACGGGAACCTCGGACGCCATAGTCATCACGTCGACCGGGCAGTGCCCGTCGGGGCTAGAGCACGCCTTCTCGGGGTCCAGCCGCTCCCAATGAACCCTGCTCACGGCTTCCACTCCTGCCGGTAGTCGGGGTGGTTTGCGTAGGGGGCGGCGAGGTCTCCCAGCACCTCTTCCAGCGCGTCTCCTACGTAGATCGCGGTCGTGCCAGCCCCCCGCCTCTCCGCTAGGTACGCCGCCACGATCCGCCGCTTCGCCTCGCACTCGCGTAGGACGCGGGCCGGGTCGTGGCGGGCGATGTGGTCCGCGACGGCCTTGTGTTGGAAGTTCTCCCCCGTGGCGTACACCCACCACTTGTCGCTCGTCGAACCTGGTCCGTCAACCCACCACGCGTGCTGCTTGTCTGCAACCTCGACGGCCGCACGCGCCGCATCCTCGTCCTCGTCGATCCGCGCCAGCAGGAACTCCGTGAGGCTTAGCTTTCGCGCGCTATCGGTGTTGCTTTGTGTCTGTTCCGTGCCGTCCATGTTGGTCCCCGCCCGTCGGCTTCGTACCCTAGCCGGATTTGTAGGGTACGGGGTACAGCATAACAGCAGGTCAGAGGGGTGCGGAAGAAGGGACTTGAAACCTTCTGTTGTTGAGCGTAAATTGGGACATTGAGCACGCAAATGGACGCCAAACCTGCCCCCTTTTGACCGATTCTGACCAGCGCCAGCCATAGATCCGTACCCTAGGGAACGAGTTAGGGCAGGAATGAGTGCCGCTGCGAGGCTGCGGGCGGTCACTTTCTCCCGGGAACCTCTTGTGCCGTACAGCCTGACGCTGTAGCGTTCCACCCAAGAGAGCAGGAACCGACGGAGGGGACGACATGATCCGCAACATCACCGCAGGCCGCACGGTCTACACGGTCGACTACAACGACCCGCGCACCTTGAAGCACCGCCCGCACGTCCAGCCCGTCACCGTGACCGGCGCCCGCCCGCCGCTCAACGACGGCAAGGCCGTGGTTGGCCTGACGTACTCCCACCCGCGCTACGGCACCCACTTCTCGGAGGCGCTGCCCAAGCACCTGTTCCCCACCGTCGAGAGCGCGATGGCTGACTACCGCCGCCAGTGGGGCACCGACTGCGAGCGGTCGCTGTGAGCGCCCCGGCGATCAAGGACGCGACTACCGACCAGATGCTCGCCCCGCTCAGGCGCTTGGCGACCATGAGCGATGACGAACTGCATGACGCGGGGCACGAAGCCGCCTACGACTACGCCGTCTATACCCTCCACGCGAAGTTGCCCCCCGAGATGCAGGGCAATCGCTCGCGCGTCGCGTCGGCGTTCCGCAAGCAGCGCGCCGAGGCGTCGGAGCGGGTGTGGCTCGCAGTCCGCCTCGAGCAGGAGCGTCGCAGGCTGGACGCCCTGTGAGCGAACTCATTGAGTTTCTGGCGGAACGGATCGCGGAGGATGAGGCGTCCGCGATCCGAGAGGCCGGGCGCTTGGATGTGGCGCTGGTCGGGGCTTTTGCGCCCGCGCACCTGATCGCCAAGTGCGCCTCGGAGCGGCAGATCGTGGGGTGGCACCGCGACAGGGGCCTCGACTTCTGTGACGAGTGCGGCTGGAGCATGCCGTGTCCCACCCTCCGGGCCCTCGCCGCCCCCTACGTGGCACACCCGGACTTCCTGCCCGAGTGGGGACCATGAGCGGCCGTAACCTGGGATTCATCACGTACCTGTCGGCGCGCGCCTGGGCGCGAGTGCTGGCCAGTATGACGCCGCGGCATGTGTACGTGGTCAACCTGCGGGGCCTCGACTCTGACGCGGTGCAGGCGCACCTCCGCCGCTGCTGCGGGCCTGCCCTGTGCTGCTCCGAACTCATCGCCGACCAGTTGGGCGACGCACCGTGACTGACGACTACTTCACCAACACGGAGGCCGACGCTGGCCTTTACGAACGGCAGCGGGCGATGGACGACTACGACCCGCCAGACGTGGAACGCGACGAGCCTTGCACGTGTGGTCAGATCAGCGGGTTGCAGCCCGACTGCCCGCAGCATGGGGCGTGGCAGCGTGACTGACTTGTTGACGGTGGGGGAGTGCGCCAACCTCGCCGGGGTCAAACCCGCAACGTGGCGCGCATACGTCACCCGCGGGCAAGCACCCAAGCCCGCACAGCACATCTCCCGCACCCCACTATGGGACCGGGCCGAAGTCCAAGCATGGGCCAGCAGTCGGAAGATGGGGACGCGATGAACGCAGAGAAGCACGCCCGATGGGATGTAACCATCCGGCACGGCCACCCTGGCGTCTGCTGCTGCCTGCTACAGCGATGCCGGGGGACCGAGTGCAGTACCAACGCGGCAAAGGTCGCACGAGGTGGCAAGCCGTGACCGAACAACCAAAGTCGCAACTACGCCGGGAAGTCGCAACAACCGGCACGAGGGGGGCAGGGCATGAGCTACGACGTCTGGTACGAGGTCGAGGTGGACGGGGAGTGGGTCGCCGCCAGCGAGGGTCGCAACTACACGAGTAACGTCTCGCGCATGTGGCGGGAAGCCGGGTGCGACATCGCCGAGTACCACTGCCGCCCCGTGACGGAGTTCGCGCAGCCCCTGGCGGACGCGATCGCCACCATGAAGGGCGACCCGGAGCGGTTCCGTGCCATGAACGCGCGCAACGGCTGGGGCGACATGGACAGTTGCGTCGACAACTTCCTCCGCCCCCTACTGCGGGACGCGCAGGTCGTGAACCAGTCAGCCCGAGTCATGGTGTCCCGATGATCGCCTGAGACGACGAAAGGCCCCCACCGCCGAGGCAGTGGGGGCTTCGTCATGCTGGGGGTTACGCGACGTCGATGGACCCGCCTGTCGAGCGGATCACAACTTCGGGGGTGTCGGTCAGGCGCACCGTGGGCACGTTCCGGCCGGCCTTGAGGACGACCCCCGTGGGGTTGGGCACGTCCGGCCCAGACACCAGCACCGACGCGCTGGCCTTGTCCGTAGCCCACACCATCGGCGACCACGGGCCACCGTCGAAGGACACCTCGAGGGGTGCCGCGTCCGATGGTGCCCCAGACACGGGGAAACGCGCGAACTCTTGCCCTGCACGGTTCAGCTTCACAACGCCTCCGGTGATCCGATGGTGAGCGCGTGCCCGATCGGGGCTCCAACGCGCAGGGTGTGGCCGGTCGGGGTGCCGACCTCGAGCGGGTGCCCGACGGGTTGGCCGATGGCGACCGTGATGTTCCGGGCCGCGCCGGGCGTGGACGGTAGCCCGGTGCCCGTCGCCAGGGATGTTGCGCTGGCAGTCCCAGCGCCGCCCCGGACGACGTAGGACGTGACCGTGGCCGTTGTGCTGGCCGACCCTGCGCCCGCCCCGCTCGCAGTTCCCAGGCTTGCCGCTGTGGCGGCGCTGATGGCCTGCCCGGAGCCCGAGCCCCGGACGGTGACGGACCCTGCGCCGGCGCCCGTGGTGGTGGCTGACGCTGCGCCGCGGTGGGTCGTGGAACTGGTCGCGACCCCGGCACCAGTCGCGGACGTGCCTGCCGACGCGGCGCCCACGCCCGTGACGGCGACGGAGCTTGAGCCTGTCGCGGCTGTCGACGCCGACGCGGAGCCCGCGCCAGCGGTGGTTAGGTAGCTCGCAGCAGTCGCACCTGTGACCGCGGATGCGGAGCCCGCACCGGCGATGCGCAGGGAGCCCGCGCCCGTGCCTGCGGTAGTCGCCGACCCGGTGCCAGTGCCGGCCAGGAGCCGGACCTGTGATGCGGCCCCCGTCGCGGACGTCGTCGCCGAGCCCGCGCCGCCACCCATGACGGTGAGCAGCGCCGCAGCCGTAGCCGCCGTGACCGCAGCCGCAGCACCAGCAGCCGCGACGGCGAGCGATGACGCGCCCGTGGAGGCTGTCGTCGCGGACCCAGCACCGGAGCCCGTGACCGTCCCGGCGGTCGCGGCTGCGACCTTGACGGCGAATGTGACCCGCTCGAACTCCGTGCCACCGCTGGTCGCCGTCGATGCCGGGGACCACGTCGCGGCTGTCGAGTCGTCAAGGTACGCCAGGGAGAACGCGTAACCGTCCGTGCCTGACGCGGCGATGCCCTGGTCGATGTCCTTGAGGATCCCTGCAGGGGCCGACCATGTGTATGTGGGTACGGTCGCGTTGACGACGCCGCGTGCGGTCATGCCGAACAGCGAGTTGGTGCCGGTCAGCCCGGACAGTGTCGGCCCGGAGGACGTCGCGGTCTGGTTGATGGACGACGCCGCGCCGACGAACGTGGACCCGGCCGGGAACTCGTACACGGCGGAAATGACGCCGTAGTTGGACCCGTTGTGCGTCGTCGTGAACGACGCCTCGCCAGCGGACGCGACCTTCCACCAGACATAGAGCCCGGTGTTGTTGACCGCCGACCCGTTCGTGGGCAGCGTCCACCCGGTCGGGGTGGTCGAGGTGACCGGCCCCTCAATGACGGCGACAAGGAGGTTCCCCGACGTGGCCGGGGTGAAGGCGACCGTGTGGCTGGTCGTGCCGTTGCGTGGTGCGGCGACGACGGTGCGGTTGATCCACTTAGCCACAGCGGCCCCTCACGTCAGTCGGGTCAGGGGTCAGTTGATGGCGACAGTGATGCCGCCGACGGCGACGTTGAACGTGTCGCCAGCGTTGACAGTGGCGGCGCCGCCGGTGCGGGGGATCTCCCACAGCCGCTTCGGGGTGGCGGTGGAGTCGTAGATCGCGAACCCCACGACACTGCAGGCGGGCATCGACGGGAACGTCACGGCGTTGGTGTTCGCCGCAGCACCCGCAGCAGCCGCACCGAACGTGAGGGTCTGCCGGGCGTAGGAGCCACCCGTGACCTCAGTGCCCGCGGCGGAGTCGGTGCCCTGCGCGGTGAGCAGCGCCAGCTTGAGAGGGCCAGTGACGGGCGCCGCGGTAGTGACGCCGTTGATGAGGTCGAGGAGGAGGTTCTCGCCTGCGTCGGTCAGTTCATTAGCCATTACTGCTCCTTGTGGGTGGGGTTGCGCCACTTGCCGTGGTCGCGGGCGATGTGTGGCAGGAACCAGGCGGCGAAGAGCAGCCAGGCGCAGGAGAACAGGACAGCCCCGACCCGCGACGTCGTGTGGAACGCGTGCGCGGTCAGCTCTGACAGGGTGTCGTCAGCGGCGGGGTCGAGCAGCCCCCACACCTCATACGCGGCGGCGATGAGGAGGAGGGCCACCCAACCCCAGAGGCGTGGTGTCACTAGCCGACTTCGGAAACGGTCGGGTCGGACGGCTCGCCAGCCGGGGGGGTGTTGGGGACGAAGTAGACGAGGGCGGCGCCGAGTGCGGACACGATACTGGCGGCCCACTTCTGTGCGTCGCCGTCGAGGACGCCAGCGGACACGATCACGCCGAGGAACGCGAGGACAGCGGCGATGGTCTTGGAGTAGCGCGACATGGGTTCTCCTTCAGTGGTTGTTCAGGTACGACTGCAGGGCCTTGTACGTGGCTCTGCCGGGGATGCCATCAGCGGGGGAGCCGATCAACCGCTGGATGGCCTTCCACGTCTGGGGTCCGGCGACACCGTCTGCGGGGACGCCGACCTTGCGCTGCACAGCGGCCCACGTCTGCCGGCCGAGGACGCCGTCCTGTGCGACGCCGGCCCACTGCTGCAGCCGCTTCTTCGACGCGGTGCCGAACACGCCATCGACGGCGAGCTTGGTGGTGGCGGGCTTGGGTGCGGCCTTGACGGGCTGGGCGACGGGCACAGGCGCGGGTGCGTGGGCGGACATGCCGCCTGTGCTGGTAGTGGCGGAGTACGGGGCGCCGGCCTTCGCGAACGAGTACAGGACGTCGCCCGGGCACTCGGTTGCGTAAAGGTCGCGGTGACCCACAACCTCGTTGCCTGCACCGGCGCGGCGGCAGATGTCGATGGCCTCACGGATGCCGTCGGTGAGTGCGGAGGTGACGTTGTCGCCCTTGCCGACGAGCCCACAGACGGCGTAGTACGCGAGGTTCGCGGCGGTGGTGCCGTTCGCTGCGGAGCCCTTGCCAACCCCGCGGCCCTCGTACACGTAGCCGTGTTCGCACACGGGGTAGGAGTACGCGATGTCCGCCCACCCGCGGGTGTCCATGTGGAAGTCCTGAATGGACCGGACGAGCGCGGCGCACTTGGAGTGGTCGCGGCTACCCATCTTCGGGCCTTCGTAGTGGACGGCGACACCCTTGGGGCGAGAGCTGATCGAGTTGCCGGCGGACTTCGGCTTACGGGCGCCCCATTCGGCGCGGCTAACGAATGGCATGGGGCCTCCTGGCCGGTAGTGGTTAGTGGAGTCGGTCGAGCGTCGGGGGGGTCAGCGGCGGCGCGTCAGGGAGTTCGATCGGGGGGATGGCCTCAGCGATCCTGGTGATGGCGAGGGCGTCCCATGCGGCGTGCACCTGCAGGACGCGGCGCCACTCCTCACGCTCGAGCGCCCACTCGCGGCGTTCCCGTTCGTGCCTGTCGTCGGCTGCTTCTAGGCGTTCGATGCTGGCCCGCAGCCGCAGGTTGTCGCCCTCGATGCGCTCCACGACACCGGACGCGGCGTCGGTGATCGCCTTCGTCGCGGTCGCGGAGATGTTGTCGGTCTCAGCGCCCAACTTCTTGCGGTTGATGACCGCGGTAATGACTAACAGCAGGACGGCGGTTATCCCGCTCGCCCCCAACATGTTGAACAGCGTTCCCCCTGCCGCACCGAACATCCGTGCCCCCTACGGTCTGAGAAGGCGTTGGATGCGCCGAGCGAGAATGAAGTTCGCGACGGCGAACCCTGTGGGCAGCGCACACGGGAACAGGCCCGCCCACCCGATGACCCACAGCAGCGCGGCGACGTAGAGCAGGCACGCCATGCCAGAGATGACCAGGCCGACCTGCTCGAGCAGCAGCCCGGTAACGGTCAGCTTCGTCGGACATGAGGGGCGCGGCCAGAGGATGCCAGCGAACGCGATGAGCGCGCCGACTGCGATACCCCCAGCCCACGCGAGGGTCGACTCGTGGTTCATCGCGGCGGTCACAGAACCTGGTGCGGGTGTAACCCCGGCCAGGATCGGTAGCGCCGTCAGCAGGCACGCCCCGAGCAGGACAACCTCGTGGGGGTGGCGGCTACTGAGTGAGTTCGTCGCCATCCTGGCCCCCGTCCTGAGACTGGAGGTACGCGCCGGCCAGCAGCAGCGCGACGATGCAGATGAACCCGTACGCCCAAATGCCGGTGGTCGCTGCGCGGGAGTTCTCGTGGGCCGTCTTCACGAACGACATCGCGAAGAACATGCACCACGCACAGATGCCGGTCATGCCAGCTGCGACGAGCCGTTCCCGGTAGGTGAACGTCCCCGCCAGCCCGGCAGCGCCGAACAGGAACAGGACGACACCCCACGACCCGGGGGCGCCAGGCACGGTCAGGGCGGTCGCGAACGCCGGACCTTGCCACCGCGCGGGGCCGCCGCCGACGATGGCGACACCCTGAACGATCGCGAACGTGGACGTCAGCCGGGTCGCTGCCTGCACAACCCATTGGGCCACATGCGGGTCCAGCCTTTGCGCGTTCTTCATGGCGTGGCCTTCGTCGGCATGGTGGGGATCTCCTTGAAAGTTTGAGTACGCGTGCGGATGCGGTGTCGCACCTTGCGTGGTCTGCTTGTGTTGGGCGTCCGCGCGGCCAGTCCCCACTGCCCCCGCGCGGGCGTTCCCCTTGTGCTTGAATGTGCGACGTGCTGATCCATGTACGCGCCTGGCTGCTGCGACTCCGGCTGCCACGGTGCGCCGTCTGCCGGTCACTCACGCCAGACCGGCAGACGCGCACCTGCTCCGACCGCTGCACTCAAGCTGACATCGAGGAACAAGCGTTCTCGATGTGACGTCGGGCTAGGCGGTGAAGACGCCGCTGAGGAAGTTCGCGCGTTTCCGCGTCGTCGTCCCGTTGTCCGTCAGCCCACCAGCGAAGTAGTTCTGTTCGAGGACGTTGTTCGTCGCGCCGGTCGCGACCGTTGCCGCGGCCTGACCTGCGACGCCCGTGAAGGCGTAGTTCTCATTCCATGACGCGTTGGTCGTGTTGATCGTCAGGACCGTCTTGAACCGGTTGCGGTCGATCTTCAGGAAGTTGCACGGCCACGCCGACGTCAGGAAGTCACCGTCGAAGGTGTTGTCGACGAACGTGATGTCCTGCCCGGAGGTGTCCGTGCCGGCCAGCCAGTCGTACGCGTAGGTCTTCCCCACGAACGTGTTCCCGATGACGCGAATGGACTTCCACGACGTTGACGCCGACGAGACGTGCCGGTGGAACCCGAACGCCCGCTGAGACGTCGTCGCCGTAGCGTCGACATGGTTGTCACGGATGACGACGTGCTCAGCGCACACGTTGACGTCGGCCTGCGGCTCGCGGCGGATCGCGATCCCGCCGAGGGAGTTGGCGCCCTGCGTCGAGCCGGCGACGCCGATGAGGTGGTTCCCGATTACGTTGATGTTCTTGACACCCTCAGTGACCGAGATCCCCGTCTCCTTGTACGTGACGAAGTTGTTCGTGATGTTGATGTGGGTCGAGTAGTAGATCGCTTGCGGGCCGTCGTACACGTTCAGGCACACGTTCGAGTCGATGCTCGAGCTGGTCGTCGCCGACAGTTCGATCGCCTTGTTCGTGGTCGTGTCCACCGTGTTGTGGTGCACGTTCCAGCGGGCCGCGAGGTACCCGGCCTTCGCCCGGTCGGACGCGTTGACCAGGGGCGCCGCGTACGACGCCGACGGTTGCATGCCGATCCCGAGGATGGTGTCGACGACCGTGTTGTGGTCGATCTCCACGTCCGTGCAGGTCTTCGCGTCCACTGCTGGGAACGCGTAGTCGTCGAGGCGTGCCGCGATACCACACACGTAGGTGCCCGACGGCATGGCCGAGTTGTTGCCGGTGACCTTCAACCCCGTGACGCGGACCCGCCGCGACGTCGACGACGGGGTGCCGATCATCACCACCACCAGGGCCATCGCCCCAGACGCGGGCGGGTTCACCGTCGCGTCGAACCACAGGTGCGACGTCGCCCCGTCACCGAACACCGTGACACCCGTCGGCACCGTCAAGATGTGCGTGTTGCTTCCCTGCCGGGTAACCCGGTAACGGTTCGCCGTGCCAGGGACGTACACCCGCAACCCGAACGACGCCGCAGCGTTGATGGCGTCCTGAATGGCGGCCGTGTCATCCGCGACACCGTCACCCTTCGCGCCGTAGTCCTGCACGTTCACCGCGGCAGCCCGAGACTTCCCAGCCGGTGCCGCGGATGCGGGCGCGAGGAGCGCCGTCGCACTGTCCCACCACTGCGCGATCACGAACTCGAAGTCGCTGTCCGGGGCGTTAGATCGGCCCTCTTCGCTGATGCTTGCACCGATCGTCGCGTTCATCGCGGCACGCTTCACGAACGTGTCAGCGTACGTCGCCGGCTCGTTCTCGATCAGTGCCGCCAGCCGCGCCCGCAGTTCGTGGTTCGGCGTGGTCGGGCTCTCGTTGGCGACGTCCTCCGCGACCGCATAGCAGGCGACCCAGACCCGGCCGTAAAATTCGGGGTTGGTCATGGCGCGGAACTGGCCAAGGAACGACATGGGGGTCCTCTCGAACGAAGCGGCCGGGAGTGCCCCGAGTTAGCTGGTGACTGCGATCCAGTCGATGTCGATCGCGGTCGTGGCGTTGCGGTTGACATAGCAAGTGAATCCGGTTGCGGTGACGCCCCCAGTAGAGGTGCGGTTGTTCACGGGGTCTGTCGTGACGGGGGTGACGGTGACTCGGGGCGTGGTGCTGAACCGGCCCGTCGGGAACGTCACGGGTGCCGACGCTGTGACGCTGGCAGTGGCGGGGGTGATCGTGACCCGCCCGCACGCGATCGCGAACCCTGGCCCGGTGTTGCCGCCCGTCACCGTCCCGCCCGACACGGCGCCGGCTGTTGTGAGCCCGCCCGCGGTGACGGTGCCCGGCGTGGACACTGACCCGTCGGGGCCGACGCTGAACCCCGACCCCGAATACGGTGACGCCGTCCCCTGCTTCTTCTGCAGGGCGCGCTGCTCACGTAGCACGTCCCGCAACGTCGGTGGACCCTTGGGGAGTTTCGCCATCAGTAGTCCCTCACGTCGGCTGTCTTCCAGTTGACCTGCGCCGGCCCGTCGTCCTGCACGGACACGCCGATCTCGAGGACACGGGTCGTGAACACCAAGGGGCGCTCAGTGGCGTACACGTCGGTGTCGAGTTCAACGCGGACGGTGTCGCCGCGCTGCACCTGCGTCCAATCGGGGTCGCCGTCGAACGTGGTGAACGTGTACGACGTCACGATCCCGCGCGCCGCCGCAAGGTCAGCACGGGCGAGCCGCGCCAGGGTGTCAGATATCACGACGTCGGTGTACTGGCGTGTCACGGTCTGCCGCGGGAACCCCGCAGCCAGAAGGTCGGATGCCGAGGCGGTGGCCCGCAACTGTGAGGCCTGGTCGCCCGCGCCGATGGCGATCGTCGCCGTCGCGGATGTGGCTGCGTCTTGGGCGCGGGCGGGGTGCGCGATGATGTTGCCGCCCCTACGCCCACCGACGACGGCCTGTGGTTGGCGCCCGGGGTACATGTTGCCCAGCGGTGTCGTTGACGAGGACGACGACGGCGCCCACCACAGCTCAGTGTCCTCCACGTACTCGAGGACCGTCACGGGCGTTTTGCTGCCGAGCCGGTCGCCGAGGACGAGGACCCGCAACGGGTTCTCAAACGTGCCCGCGGTGCTGAAGTACCACTCCGGGCCGCCGTCAGCGTCGGCGAGCTGGCTGAACTGGGCCTCGACGGTCGTGTCATCCCACGACGTCACAAGCACGTCAGAGTACGACTTGCCCTGTGAGGTGCCCATCGTGATCTTCGCGTCCTGCCCTGGCACGGCCTGAGCTTGGGTGATGAGGTCGCGGAAGATGTCGTGGTCGTTGGCCTGCGCGTACGACTTGGGGACGGCGGGAACCCGCTCGAAGAAAGACCCCCACTCGGCGCAGGTGAAGTCGAACGTGCGTGGCCCGGTTTGGCGTTCGGACCAGACCCGCCCGGACCACACTGGCACACCGTCGCGGCACACGAGCACCCCGGACACG
>Ga0308174_10000745_pt1 | contig 14247 bp, 13 predicted proteins | sample PhyPR2_FD_203894 | JGI IMG/M metagenome (GOLD analysis project Ga0308174, IMG submission 203894) | Soil microbial communities from UC Gill Tract Community Farm, Albany, California, United States - DLSLS.P.R2 | ecosystem: Environmental > Terrestrial > Soil > Agricultural land | place: USA...
GGCTGCCGCAGAAGGAGGCCGCGCGCAATTTTCCGTTCCTGGTTTTTGATGGGAAAGACCCTGAACTCGGCCTGCGTTGCGTAGCGTGCCAGATTTGCGAGAAGGAATGCCCGCCGCAGTGCATCTACATCACCAAGAGCAAGGACAAGAAGCCTGACTACATCGGCAAGCCGCAGTTCTTTCCCTCTGTTTTCGATATCGATGTTTCCGTCTGCATGAGCTGCCAGATTTGCGTCGAGGTCTGTCCCTTCGACGCGATCAAGATGGATACGGATTACGAACTGAGCACTGATAATCGGTTCGGTGGACTGCTGCTCGATAAAACGAAGCTGGCAAAATCGAATGACTATTATCGGAAGATACACCCAACGGAATCGGAAGAGGTGGATGCTCGCCTTGCGGTAGAGAAAGCAAAGGCGGAGGCGAAGGCCAAGGCTGATGCCGAGGCAAAAGCGAAAGCCGCGGCTGCTCCGAAACCGGCTGCGACGGCTGTGGCGCCGATGGCCCAGGGTACCGCGCCGGCGATGGCTAAATAGGAAGACATGACCACCAAATCGAGGACGAGAACGAGGACGAGGACGACTCGATAATGAGCGACACCCTCGACCAACTATTTGTAAATCTCAAAGCCTGGCTGGTGGGTTTTGCCCCGCTGGAGTGGCAATCGCTTATATCGGCCATTATTTCTGTGGCGGCGCTTCTTGCGGTTTTTCCCGGGTTATTTGCGGTCACCACCATACTCGAGCGGAAAGGTCTCGGCCGCATTCAAAACCGGTATGGCCCGAATCGTGTTGGACCTTTTGGCATCCTCCAACCGGTAGCGGACGGGCTCAAGGCGATGACCAAAGAAGATATTGTCCCTCGCGCCGCGGACCACGTTGTGCACTTTATCGCTCCGCTGGTGCTGGTGATTCCGGCATTTCTTGCGCTGGCGGTTTTGCCAATCGGACGCGGCATGGCGGCAATCGATATCGATGCGGGGATTCTGTTTTTCTTCGCTGTGGGCGCCGCCACGGAATTGGCGGTGTTCATGGCCGGTTGGTCGAGCCGGAACAAATATTCCTTGCTCGGTGCAATGCGCGCCATCGCCCAGATGATCAGTTACGAAGTGCCGCTGATTCTTTCGTCCGTCACAGTGATCATGTTTGTCGGTTCGCTTTCGCCGGTCCGCATCGTTTATGCGCAAACGGGTTATTCTGGAATTTTGCCGCATTGGTTTTTGCTGACCCCGTGGGGACTGGCTGGGTTTATTTTGTTCATGATCTCCGCGACGGCAGAGTCAAATCGGTCGCCCTTCGATTTGCCGGAAGGCGAGTCGGAAATTATTGCCGGCTATTACATCGAATACTCCGGGTTCAAGTTCGCGCTGTTTTTTCTGGGCGAGTACATTGGCATGTTCGCAATTTGCGGGTTGGGAATTACCTTGTTTCTCGGCGGGTGGACTGCGCCGCTTTCATTCCTGACGGGCATCCCGTCTTATCTCTGGTTTTTCCTGAAATTGTTTAGCCTGGTCGCGCTGCTGATTTGGGTGCGCGGGACTTTGCCCAGGTTGCGCATGGACCAGTTGATGAACTTCGCGTGGAAGTTCATGCTGCCGATGGCGCTGATTAATATTGGAGTGGCTGCGACTTGGCATTTTATGGAGCCGGGATTGATTCGCTGGCTCATTTGTTCGTTGCTTGTGGTCGGGCCGTATTTCGGCCTTGGGCGAGGACTCGCTCAAGGGAAGCATCTGGCGAAAAGGACGTATCAGTATGCTGAGTAATAACCTCAGATGAGCGCCTCGTTCATTATCCTTGCTGCCATCACCATCGCGAGCGCGGTCGCGGCTATGACGCTGCGGCACCTGGTGCATTGCGCACTCGCTTTGGCAATTACGTTTGCCGGCCTCGCCGCGTTGTATTTGCAACTCGATGCCCAGTTCGTCGGGTTTGCGCAGGTGCTGGTGTACGTCGGTGCGGTCGCGATTCTGATCGTCTTTGCGATTCTGCTCACGCGCGGCAGCGAGGCGCCGCAACAATCCATCTTTTCCTCCAGTTGGGCCGTGGGGGGCATCATTGCGGCCGCAGTTTTTGCTGTGCTCGCGGTCATGATTCGCAAAAGCAGACTTAGTGAACTAGTTGCGCCGGCAGGGACAACGACCACTGTGCGCGAAATTGGCGACCGACTGATGACTACATATATATTGCCGCTCGAAGTCGTTGGCCTGCTGCTGACAGCGGCTTTGATTGGGGCAGTGATTATTGCGATGAAGGAGGAACCGAAGTGACCCCTCTCGCCGGGTACCTGCTGCTCTCCTCATTCCTGTTTGCTATTGGGTTGGCGGGGGCGCTCACGCGTCGCAACGGCATCCTCGTGCTGATTGGGATCGAACTCATGCTCAACGCCGCCAATTTGAACTTCATCGCGTTTTGGCGGTTCGGTCCGAATCCGGAAATGCTTAAAGGAATTATTTTTGTCCTGTTTTCAATCGGCGTCGCGGCGGCGGAAGCTGCGGTCGGGTTGGCCTTGATCATCGCCATCTATCGTCACTATCGGACAACGAACGTGGAAAAGATGAATTCGATGAAGGGCTAAAAATCGCATGCTTTGGATCGTTAAAAATCTTTGGCTGATACCAGCGCTGCCGCTTGTGGCGGCGGGCCTGAGCGCGCTGGCGAAGCAGCCGTGCAAGAAGTTTGCGTCGTCTCTCGCAATTCTGTCGATGGCTGGCGCACTGGTGCTTTCGTGCATCGCATTCAAAGCGGCCTTGGCGCATTCGGGTTCAGGTGAAGCGGCCAATCAGATCTTCAACTTCCGTTGGTTTCAGTTTGGCGCGAGCGAGGCTGACTGGGTCCGGATCGGCTGGCTGCTCAACCGGCTTACCGCAGTGATGCTCGTCATGGTCAGTTTTGTGAGTCTGCTGATTTTTATTTACAGCACCGGCTACATGGCTCATGACGAAAACTTTACGCGCTTCTTCTGTTTCCTCTCGCTGTTTGCGGCGGCGATGTTGGGGTTGATAATCGCCAATAGCTTATTGCTGTTCTTCATCTGTTGGGAGTTGGTTGGGCTGACCTCGTATTTGCTGATCGGATTCTGGTATCACAAGCCGAGCGCGGCGGCCGCGGCAAAGAAAGCATTCATCACCACCCGGATCGGAGACCTCGCCTTCCTACTGGGAATGGTTTGGCTCTATGCGCAAACCGGAACGCTTCTGTTTTATGACCAGGGTCATGGCTGCCTCGAGCAGAGTGCGCTCGCGACGTTGACCGCTCAAACCACGGTGTTCAGATTGACCGTCGCTGGCGGGATCGGATTGCTCATATTCCTCGGGGCGGTCGGAAAGTCAGGGCAGGTGCCGCTGCATGTTTGGCTGCCGGACGCGATGGAAGGCCCGACGCCGGTCAGCGCACTTATCCATGCGGCTACCATGGTTGCGGCGGGTGTGTTTTTGGTAGCGCGGGTTTATCCAATTGTTTCTGCCAGTCCGGATTGGTTTGTGGGTGTTGCGCCGGCACTTAAAGTGGTCACGTGGGTGGGAGTCATTACGGCAGTGTTTGCGGCAACGATTGCTGTCGCGCAAAACGATATTAAGCGCATTTTGGCTTATTCCACGGTTTCGCAGCTTGGGTTCATGATGATGGGCCTTGGAGTTGGGGGTGTCGCGGTCGGGATGTTCCATTTGATCACTCACGCGTTTTTCAAAGCGCTGCTGTTTATGGGAGCCGGCTCAGTCATTCATGGTTGTCACGAAGAACAGGACATTCGCTGCATGGGCGGGTTGCGCAAGTTCATGCCCGTAACGTTCGCGACCTATGCGATCGGCATGATGGCGCTTTGTGGTGTCCCGCTTTTCTTCTCCGGTTTCTGGAGCAAGGATGAAATCCTGCATCACGCTCACCTCTGGAGCGTCTCGCGCTGGCCATTCTATTTGGGGGCGTTCGGCGCCTTTCTCACGGCGTTCTACATGACCCGGCAGGTCTTTCACGTGTTCTTCGGTAATTGCCGGCTCGAACTTGGACGGACGACGGGTTCCGAGCAGCACACGGTGGCGCACGGCGGCGAACCGGCGAGCGAGCACCCGCATTCCGAGCTTCCGCCGCAACCGCATGAAAGCCCGGCCTCGATGACATTGCCTCTGGTCATCCTGGCGGTGTTTTCGATCCTGCTCGGCTTCATCGGCACGCCTGCCTGGCCGTGGTTCCAAAAGTTTTTGGAAGGGCAGGTGGCCACGATGAACATGAGCCGATTGGCCGAACCGGAGGTGCTGCATTTGATGCTGGTCTCCAGCGTTATTGTCTTCATCGGGATCGGGCTTGGTTGGTGGCTGTATGGTCGCAAGTCGATTGCCAATGCAAATGAGCTCGATGTCCTCGAACGCGTCCGCCCAGACATCTTTCATCTGCTTCGGAACAAGTATTACATCGACGAAATCTACGAATGGGCTTTCGTCGGCCTCAACAAACGCTGGGCCCAGGCCTGTGCCATCCTGGATGATTTGATCGTGAGCGGGTTGGTTCACCTGATTGCGTACGTGATCGTCGGGCTTTCGTGGATCAGCAAGACGGTCGATGACGAGGTTGTTAACAAAGGTTTCGATGAAGGTTGCCATGGCGTGAGCACAGGCGCCGGTTGGCTTTCACGCCTACAGGATGGGCGCGTGCAGAACTATTTGCGCGTCATCGGCGTGGCCCTGATTGTTCTCGTCCTGTTCCTGCTCTGGGGGTGCAAAGGTTGATGAATAGCATCCCACTAATCACCATCCTCACTCTGATCCCGCTGCTTGGGGGAATTGTGGTCATCGGCATGAACGCTGAGCAAAAGCGATTCGCTCGCGGACTTGCTCTGCTACTCAGCTTTGTTTCGCTAGCGCTCACTGTTGTTCTCTGGAGTCAGTTCAAACGCGCCTCGGGTGAGTTACAATTTGAGGAAGTCCACAGTTGGATCCCCACACTGGCGGTCCAATACCACGTGGGCGTCGATGGCTTGAGCCTCTTGATGGTGCTGCTTTCAGCGCTCGTCGTCCCGATGGCGATGCTGGCCTCCTGGAATATTCAGGAGCGAGTCCCGATTTATTTCGGACTCGTGCTGCTGCTGCAAGCGGGGTTGTTTGGGACGTTTACCGCGCTCAACTTTTTCCATTGGTTCATTTTTTGGGAACTGAGTCTGATTCCGGCTTTCTTCCTGATTAAACTCTGGGGCGGCCCGATGCGCTCCTCCGCCGCGACACAATTCTTTGTTTACACGATGTTTGGCAGTGTCGCGATGCTGCTCGCCTTCCTGGCCGTCTTTCTTTCGACGCACAAGTTCGACTTCACTGATCTGGCGGAAATTGGCCGGAATGGGACGCTCGCCGGGGCTCTTTCAGTAAAGCTCGGCTGGTATGACCTGACGGTCAAATGGCTGGCGCTGGTAATCTTCGCTGGAGCGTTCCTTGGATTCGCAGTCAAGGTCCCGTTGGTTCCTTTCCATACCTGGTTGCCGAATACTTATGCCGAGGCGCCGACCGGCACGACGATGCTGCTCACGGGCGTGATGTCAAAGATGGGTGTCTACGGTTTCCTCCGAATCTTGCTGCCGATTTTCCCTGAGCAAATCCGTTCGGTCCAGACTCCGCTGCTGTGGCTGGCAGTAATCACGATTGTGTACTCAGCCGGCGCGGCATTCGCCCAGAAAGATCTCAAGCGCGTCCTTGCGTATTCCTCGATCAACCATCTTGGCTATTGCCTGCTGGGCATGTTTGCTGTCGTGCAAATGAGTGGAAGCGACGTTGTGGCTTCCCAGAAATCCTCGGCTCTGAACGGCGTTCTCCTTCAGATGTTCAATCACGGACTCACGGCCTCGACGCTGTTCTGGTTCGTCGGCTTCCTCGAACAGCGTGCCGGCGGATTACGGGGCATCAATGATTTTGGCGGATTGCGGAAGATCGCGCCCGTGTTCTGTGGGCTGATGGGCATCGCGCTCTTTTCCTCGCTCGGGTTGCCGGGCCTGAACGGTTTCATTGGTGAATTCTTGATTTTCAAAGGCGCGTTCCCTCTCACGACCTGGGCCACTGCGCTTTCGGTGCTCGGCCTGCTTATCACCGCGATTTTCCTGCTCACCATATTGCAGAAGGTTTTCAACGGTCCGCTCAACAAGAAATGGGCGGCGCTGCCCGATTTGACCTTTACGGAACGCGCGCTGGTTGTGCCCGCGTTGCTCCTGATGTTTATCCTCGGGGTTTACCCGCAAATCATTCTTGGGTTCGTTAATAGCACCGCCGTTCATTTTGTGCAGCAATTGCGACCCTGAACCAATCATGCTTGCCTGGACCATCTATATCTCGTTCATCGGCGTAGGCATACTCATGCTGCTGCCCAGGGATGATGCCGCCATGGCGCGCAAGGTTGCATTGCTGACAGCGGTTATCGGGTTTGGCTTTGCGCTGGGCGGGTTCTTTCAAGCGAAAGCCGGCGAGGTTTTGACGATAGCAAAAGTTCCCTGGCTGCCTGGCTTAGGGATTGACTATCACCTCGCCGCAGACGGCATCAGTCTCACCCTCGTGCTTCTGACGGGGTTGGCGGCGATTGGTGGAATTCTGTTCTCGTGGAATATCGAGCTTCGGGCCAAAGAATTTTTCGCCTTTTATCTCGCGCTGATCGGCGGGGTCTACGGCGTGTTTCTCAGCTTCGATGTTTTTCTGCTGTTCGTGTTTTACGAACTGGCGATCATCCCGAAATATTTCCTCATAGCCATCTGGGGTTCCACCCGCCGTGAATACGGCGCGATGAAACTGGCTCTCTATTCGTTTATCGGCAGCGCGATGGTCCTCATCGGGATCATTGCCGCTTACGTCATTTCCGGCGCGAAGACGATGAACCTGTTCGAACTGGCCAAATATCCATTCCCGGAAAGTTTCCAGATGTGGGCATTTCCGCTGGTGTTCGTCGGATTTGCGATTTTGGCAGGCATGTGGCCGTTTCACACCTGGGCGCCGACCGGCCATGTGGCCGCGCCGACCGCTGCATCGATGTTGCTCGCAGGTGTGGTCATGAAGCTCGGCGCGTATGGTTGTTTGCGTGTCGCGATGACTCTTTTCCCGCACGGCCTCGATCCGTGGCAAGTGCAGTCTTACTGCCCCGGGTTGCTCAATTCACTGTCGACCCATTCAGTGATAGAGAACATTCAATGGCTGCTGAGTCTTGTGGGGCTCGAGTCCTGGCGAGATGTGTTCAGCCTGCTGGCGGTCATCGGGATTGTGTATGGGGCGATGGTGGCCTTGGTCCAAAAGGATTTCAAATTCGTGATCGGCTATTCGAGCGTCAGCCACATGGGGTTCGTCCTGCTCGGCCTGATGACGCTTAGCACGATCGGGGTCAGCGGGGCGGTGTTGCAGATGTTTTCGCACGGAGTGATTGCCGGCCTGTTGTTCGCCGTGGTTGGCCGGATGGTTTATGACCGGGCGCATACTCGTGAACTGGCGGCGCTGCATCAGATGAATCTCAGCCGGGCGCTCCCGTTTGCAGCGGTGACATTCACTATTGCCGGCATTGCCTCCATGGGCTTGCCGGGCTTCAGTGGCTTTGTGGCTGAACTGCAGGTGTTGATTGGCGCATGGCAGGCCTTCCCAACAATGGCAGTGATCGCTGGTCTCGGGATCCTGATTGGCGTCGCCTACACGCTTCGCGCTTTGCAACTGGCGTTCTTCGCGGACCAGGAGCCTGCCGCGACGGCTCCGGCCGGCAACGGCACTTCGCATTCGCATTTCGAAACCATCTCCGTTCCCGAACGCGTCGGAGCTGTCATCCTGATTGGCGCATCCCTCGTGATCGGCCTCTGCCCGAGACTATTGCTCGACCATATCTCGCCCAGCTTTGATTCTCCATTGTTCGACGGCCTCAAGAAAATCGGAGGCTTCATGCCATGAGCTATTTGTCCCTTCTGCGATTGGCGATTCCCGAGACGATTGTGGTCATGGCCGCGCTGGCCGCCCTTGCTGCCGATTTGTGGTACCTGCGTGAGTTGGATTCGACCATGCGCCGGCTGATCGGCGCGATGATCGCTTCGATTGGTTGCGTCGCTGCGATTGGCTGGATGCTGCTGATGCCGGAGCATGCCAATTACCTCACGGGAACGCTGGTTGTGGACCCGTTGACGCAACTGGTCAAAGTAGCACTGCTGGTGCTTGCGATATTTACCCTTCTCATCTCAGTCCAGACGACCTTCACCAATCATGTTGGCGAATATAATGCGCTCGTTCTGCTTGCTACGGTCGGAATGATGTTCCTCGTCAGCTCGGAAGACATCCTGATGATTTTTATCTCGCTCGAATTGACCAGCCTTTCGCTCTACATCCTCACGGCTTTTAACAAGCGCAATGTAAAGTCGGCTGAGGCCGCGCTGAAGTACTTCCTGTTCGGCGGACTGTCGGCCGCATTCACGCTCTTTGGGTTGAGCCTGCTGTACGGGCTTTCGAACTCGACCAACCTCGGCGAAATTGCGAATGCGCTCAAAGGGGCGAAGCTCGATGCTTTGTTTATCGTGGCGATCGTGATGACCGTCATCGGCTTCGGGTTCAAGGTGGCCGCTGTTCCTTTCCATTTTTGGGCGCCGGACGCTTATGAAGGTGCGCCGACCCCAAGCGCCGCCTTCATTGCCTCGGGATCAAAAGTGGCGAGCTTCTTCGTTTTCGCCAAGGTCCTGATCCTCGGATTTGCGGGCGCTGAAGGAAGTGGCGCGTGGCGAGACTATGCTCCCGGGTGGGTTCCGGTGCTGGCGTTGGTCGCGACCGCATCGATGCTGCTTGGGAATTTCGCAGCGATCGTTCAAAGCAGCGTGCGCAGGCTGCTGGCGTATTCCGCCATTGCACATGCGGGTTACATGCTGCTTGGCTTGTTATCGCACGGCGCTGCGAGCTTTTCGTCAGTCGTGTTTTACGTGGTCACCTACGGCCTGACGACTCTCGGCGCGTTCGGAGTGGTTTCGGTGGTGGAGAAAAGCACGGGTGGGGACAAGCTTTCGGATTTCGCTGGTTTGAGCCGCCGCGCTCCGGTGCTGTCATTCTGCATGATGATTTTCATGCTTTCCCTTGCTGGCATTCCGCCGCTCGCAGGATTCTTTGGGAAGTTTTATCTCTTCACGGCGGCGTTAAGCGGACCGCAAGGAATGGGCCTGGTTTGGACAGTGATTGCCGGAATCGCGCTGAGCGCCGTTTCGCTTTATTACTACCTGCAAGTCCTGAAGCAGATTTATATCACAGCGCCGGCACCAACAGCCGCTCCGCTCAAAGCACCGGCGTTTGAGCAGGTCGTGCTTGGGCTGCTCGCGCTGGCGGTGGTGATTCTGGGCTGCGCGCCCAACCTGCTGCTTGGGCACTTGCAGCATGCGGTGGAGGGGATGATCGGTCTTGTTTCCCACTAGCTATTCAGCACCTTCAGCGCCTTGGCGGCGTTCCCCACGCGGATGATCATCAGGCCTTTTTTGGCGTCGGGCGGGGTGGCGCTGTAGCAGTACTCGATATTGATTTTGGCAGCGGCGAGTTTTTGGGCGAGGCGGGCCAGTTCTCCCGGTTTGTTGCTGCCATCGACCACAAGCACATCGTCTTCGACCACGAGGGTGCCGTGCTCTTCGAAGACGTGGAGGGCTTTGCGATAGTCGCTGACGACGAGGCGGATAACTGTGTGGTCCACGGTATCACTTGTGCTGATCGCGTAGATGTTCACTTTCGCTCCGGAGAGAGCTTCACATAGACGCGCCAATGTTCCCGGACGGTTATCGAGAAAAATTGCCAGTTGTTTGGTGATATGCATAAGCGCGAATGGGTAGAAGGGAACCCCGCCGATGAAGCCGCATGCCATGGCCGCAAGTTCCCATGGAGGCTACCATAAGCCAGCGGGGGAATTGTCGCCAGTGGAAAAGGGACGGGGGAGCGGTGGGAGGGTGGGAGCTGAGGTGGCGTGGAAGCCGAGGTGAAGGCGGGACAAACGGGATCGAGGACGAGAACGAGAACGAGGACGAGGGGGAAAGAAGGTTTTGGCTTTCGTACGGGCTTGTTCGTGTTAGGTTCCGCGCATGGGATTGGACGCCACTACACGCCGCCGTTGGGTGGGCGCGATCGCGGTCGCCGGGGCTCTGGGGATGCTCATCCTGGGAGAGACGGCGCTGAAGGACCGATTGCATGACCTGGGATTGCTGGGGTATTGGCTGATCTGTCTTTTGCTGACAGCGACCGCAATTGTGGTTGCGTTTCTTGATGCCCGTTCGCTGCGGGTGAAGATTCATCGCGAGCAACGGAGTCTCCTTGAGAAAACGCTCAAAGATATCGAAAGTGAAGCGCGGTCGCGTCGACGTCCGGGACAAAATGCCGGGAACTGATTTTCGGTTTTGCGAGGAGGCGAGGAGTCGACGGGCGACTTTTTTTGATTTCGAACGCTTTCTTCATTGAAATTGTCCTGCGGTTCTGATTTACTGCGCGGTGTAGCAACCAGCGCAATGAACGCGGCCCTAAGCATCGTCCCGTCCGAGCAGTTATCTGAGAAGCAGAGAGTAGCTCTTTTAAAGCTCCTCACAGATGAGGATTCCTCAGTGTACGGCGCAGTTCGGGAACGAATTATTTCGCAAGGTCCATCGGCCGTCACGTGGCTGCGTCCCCACAAACTGAGCAGCGAACCTGTGCTGCGCCGCCGCGTTTTGGAGGTAATCCAGCATTTCGGAAAACAAGCGGCGGATACCCGATTCCTGTCGTTTTGCCTTAAGCACGGCGAAGAACTTGACCTTGAGGCTGCTGCGTGGCTCCTGGCGCAAACGCAGTATCCGGACATCAACATCGAAGGTTACCGGGCGTTGCTCGATGATTTTGCTTCCGAATTGCGGGACCGAGTGGATTTTACCGCCGATTCGAAAGAAATCCTGAGCACGATTAACGATTATCTGTTTCAGGAGCTCGCTTTTTCGGGCAATGAAAAGAATTATTACGACGCTGAGAACAGCTACCTGAATCGGGTGCTGGACCGGCGGACGGGAAATCCGATCAATCTCTGCCTGCTCTATATATTGGTCGCTCGGCGGTTGAGGCTTCCGGTGACTGGCATTGGATTGCCGGGACATTTTATTTGCCGCCACCAATCGACTGCCGCGGAGATCTATGTCGATGCCTTCAGCGGCGGCAAGTTCCTGACCAAGGCCGATTGCGTGCAGTACCTTGTTCATGGCAACTATAGCCTGCGAGACGATTGCCTGGCAGCGGTCAGCCCGCGGCGGATGTTGCTGCGAATCTGCGGAAATCTTCACCAGATTTACTTGCAGCAGGAGCGGGCCGAGGAATCGACCAGGTTGCAGCGATATTTGGTTGCTTTGGCGCGGTGAGCTAAGACTCTCTTCGCGATTCTCCTGACGTCTCGCATCCCCCAAGGCTCATGCAGGACCAACTTTGCCCAGCGCGCCTGGGGTGTAACGTGACGGCGGTGCATGGGTTCTACCATCGTTCTGAACTGGCGCTCGATGGATTCTCGGGTTCGACTACGCTCCTTTAAGTCGCGCGCCAATCGGCGTCGGAACCGCAGTTCCGAGGGGCATTGCAGAAAAATCGAGAACTCAAAAATCTTCCGCAATCCCGGGGTCCGTAGTGGCCAAAGGCCATCCACGATGACGATAGGCTTCGGATAGACCTTCCTTCGGGACCGCAGGCGACAGTGAGTTTTAAAGCTGTATCGGGGAACCAATGCGGGCTTTCCTGCGGCGAGGCTTTTCAGCACGACTTCAAGGGCACGCCAATCGATGGTTTTCGGATCATCGAAGTTGAGAGCCGCCCTTTGCGTGGGGGTGAGGTGGGAGCAATCGTAATAAAAATCATCGAGAGAGATGCGAGCGCTTGTGCGTCCCAGAACCTTCTGAAGCGCTTTTGCCAGCCAGGTTTTCCCGGAACCGCTGCCTCCGGCAATTGCCACAAAGAAAGGACGCGCCGGTCTGGGTTTTGTAATTCCTGAACGAGGCGATTTTGCGGGCTTAGGCATGGATTAGTCGCGACGCTCCGGCAGCAAAAACGAAATGGCGGCTGCGGGAATGAAAAGGAACCCGGCATAGAAGAGAGCGAGCCGATGATTGCCTACCTGGGAAAACAGGCCGAAGAAAATTGTGCCGAAAGCAGCGACGGCGCGGCCAATGTTGTAGCAGAAGCCGGCTCCGGTGGTGCGGAGGAGAACGGGAAACAACGGCGGCAGATACATGGTGAACAGCGCGAAGACACCCTGACAAAAGCCAATCATCGGCAGCCACCAGAGCAAGGCCTCATGCCCTCGTGGCACGCAGTAGGCGCCAAAAACGGTCGCAAAATACATGAGGAACATCAGCGCGATGGTCACCCGATAACCGATGATCCGCGCGAGCCAGGCGGCGAAAAAGTTACCGAGAATTGAAGTTCCGATTACCAGGAACATCGCGGTGCTGACGAGATGATTCTTGTGCTCGGGTGACCAATCGAGGACCTCGGGGAGATTACGCAGGTGTTGGAGGTTCCAAAAAATGAATGCCCAGTGGGCCGTCAAAGAGATTCCGCAGACCAACACAGCCCAAAGCGTGAGTTTACGAACTTCGCGGCTGAAGAGGTCTGGCAAGCCCGGCGTTTTTTCGCCGGCTCGGCTGCGGGCTTGCTGCCATTCCTCAGGTTCGGGCACTGATTTGCGGATCCACCAAACGAGCAGCGCGGGCAGAATTCCGACCAGGAACAGGTAACGCGGTGGTGATTTGGCCATCACGTAGTTTGCCACTACCGCCATGAGGATGCCCACATTGACGCCCATTTGGAGGACTGCTGCGAGCCATGGACGCCATTTGCGTGGCCAGGTTTCAGAAAGCAAGGAAGCTCCGACAGCCCATTCTCCGCCAACCCCAAGCGCTGATAGGAACCTGAAAATCAGGAGATGCCACCAGGTTTGAGCAAACGCGGAGAGTCCTGTGAAAATTGCGTAAGTAAGAATGGTGAGGCTGAGCGCCCGGGCCCGGCCGAGCCGGTCGCCAATCCGGCCAAAGAACCCGCCGCCGAGTGCCCAACCGAGAAGGAAAGCAGCCTGAATGATTGAACTGTATCGGCCTACGGCTGGGTCGGTAGTGGCGGTGACTGCGAGTAATTGCGCCACGAAGGGAGCGGCGACGAGGGTATATAGATGGAGTTCAAGGCCGTCAAAGGTCCATCCGAGCCAGGCCGCAACTCCGGAACGCCACTGGTCTTTGGAAATATCGCGGATGTGCGTTGCTTCAGTTGGGTGCCCGCGCGCGTCCGTGTGCGCTTTTAGTTCGGTGGCTTCCATAATGCGGCGGTGGTCATGCTCCGGAAAAGATGGGTGGCATTCCAGATAAATTTTGTGAATGGGGTGCTTGGTATGGGAGGTGTGGAAGAAAGCGCTCCGATCGAGGACGAGGACGAGGAGCAGGAAGAGGAGGACGACGAGGAGGAGGAGGAACAAGAGCGCTGGCTCGACAATACCGCATGAAAATGCCACGTTGATCTGTGGTAATGGACAAACTTGAACGATTGCGGGAATTGCTGCGCTCTTATGGTTCGTGTCTAGTGGCGTATTCGGGCGGAGTGGATTCCGTCTTCCTTGCGCATGTCTCCCGGGAGGTGCTGGCGGACCGGTCTCTTGCGGTGATCGCTGATTCACCGAGCCTGCCACGCCGTGAATTGAACGAGGCGTTGGAGATTGGGCAACAGTTTAGATTCCCGGTGCGCGTGATTCGAACCCAGGAATTTGAAAACCAGGAATATCTGTCGAATCCAAATAACCGTTGCTATTTCTGCAAGGCGGAATTGTTTACACAGCTTGTGCCGCTTGCACGCGCCGAAAAATTTGCGGTGATTGTTTATGGCGAGAATGCAAGCGACGTGGGCGATTACCGTCCGGGCGCCCAGGCAGCGGCGGAGTTTCAGATTCGCGCGCCACTGAAGGAAGCGGGGTTGACGAAGGCGGAGATACGTGAACTGTCGGCAAACTTGGGTCTTCCCACCGCTGACAAGCCCCAGATGGCCTGCTTAAGTTCACGGGTTCCGTACGGTGAAGCTGTCACGGAAGAAAAGTTGCGGATGATCGAGTCGGCGGAAAATGTTTTGCGCGACCTTGGGTTCTACGACGTGCGCGTGCGGCATCATGAATTGCACAGCAACGGCGGAGCGGTGAACGGAACAACCAAGGCAACACACCTGGCGCGAATAGAGGTGGGACCGGCTGAACTGGCGCGTTTTGCCCAGAATGGATTGTCGCAGAAAGTGGCTGCGGCGTTGAAGGCCGTTGG
>Ga0308174_10000746_pt1 | contig 14246 bp, 18 predicted proteins | sample PhyPR2_FD_203894 | JGI IMG/M metagenome (GOLD analysis project Ga0308174, IMG submission 203894) | Soil microbial communities from UC Gill Tract Community Farm, Albany, California, United States - DLSLS.P.R2 | ecosystem: Environmental > Terrestrial > Soil > Agricultural land | place: USA...
GCCTCCGTGCGCAGCCGCTCCTGCTCGGCTTCCGCGCGCGCTTTCTGCTCCGCGGCCTGCTTCGCCTTGAGCGCGATCTCCGCTTCACGTGGGTCGGGCTTCTCGACCTTGGGTTCGACCTTGGGCTCGGGCTTCGGGGGAGGCGGTGGTGGCGGTGGGAGCGGCCGGGGCTGCGGTTGCGGCTGCGGCTGCGGTGGTGACGGGGTGGGCGGCACGGGCGCGTACAGCTCCGCGGAGATGGCTTCGGGCGGGCGGTTCTGCCACGAGACCGAAAAGACCAGGAACGCGACGAAGAGCAGGTTGACGCCGACGGCGAGCGCGAGCGCGAGCCAGCGTCCTTGCGCGCGTCGCGCACGCAGCGGCCGATCGGAGCTGACCATCGGACGCGAACCTACACGCCGGGCGGCCGGGCGAGCAGCCCGACCTTCTTGACGCCATTGCGCTGAAGCACGTCGAGGACACCGAGCACGTCTTCGTACTTCGCGTTGCGGTCCGCGGCGATGACGACCGGCTGGTCCTGCTGCTGCTGGCGCGCGAGCACCCGTGCGACGAGATCCTCGCGGCTCACGCGCTGCTCCGGCGCGTTCACGGAGCGGTCGCGCAGGTACAGCGTGCCGTTGCGCAGCGTGACCTCGAGCGGCTGCGTCGGCACCGTGAGCTTGCTGCCGACGGTCGGCAGCTGGATCTCGCCGGGTGCCACGAGCGGCGCCGTGATCATGAAGATCACCAGCAGCACGAGCATCACGTCGATGTACGGCACGACGTTGATCTGCGCGATGGGACGGTGACGGCGCACGCTAGCCCTGCCTCTGGAGGATGTTCGAGAACTCCTCGATGAAGGTCTCGTAGCGCACGGAGAGGCGATCGACGTCGTGGGTGAAGCGGTTGTACGCGACCACGGCGGGGATCGCCGCGAACAGGCCGATCGCCGTGGCGATGAGCGCTTCGGCAATGCCTGGCGCGACGTTGGCGAGCGTGGCCTGGCTGACGTTGGCCAGGCCGCGGAAGGCATTCATGATGCCCCACACCGTCCCGAACAGGCCGACGTAAGGGGACACCGAGCCGACCGTGGCCAGTCCGGCGAGATGCGCCTCGAGCGCGTCGATCTCGCGTTGATAGGCGGCCCGCATGGCGCGGCGCGCCGAATCGAGCGTCACCACCGACGTGCTGCCCTGGCGGCGATGCTTGGAGAATTCGCGAAAACCGGCGGTGAAGATGTGCTCCATGCCGCCGCCGACGCGCGTCTGGCTCGCGCGCTGGTAGAGCTCGTTCAGGTCGCCGCCCTTCCAGAACTCGTCCTCGAAGCGATCGGTGTCGCGCGAGGTGCGGCGGAGCTGGAAGAGCTTCTGGAAGATCTGCCACCACGACCACAGCGATGCGGCGGCGAGCAGCAGCATGATGCCCTGCACCACCACCGATGCGTGGATGACGAGCGTGAGGAACGACAGGTCGGTGTGGACGTTCAATGCAGGTTCTCCAGGATCGCTGCAAGCGGCTCGGGCATTCGCCGGGGGCGCAGCCCGCTGCGCGTGACGCACGCGAGCTTGACGGTCGCATCGGTGAGGATGTCGTCCGCGCGCCGCACCGCCTGCCGCAGCACGAGGCGGCTCGCCCCGCGGTCGAGCACTTCGACCGTCGCCTGGAGCGCATCGTTCAGCCGCGCCGGACGCCGGAAGTCGATGGTGACGTGATGCACCACGAACGTCGCGTCGTGCGTGCGCTCGAGCTCGGCGAGCGGCAGCCCGAGCGCCGCCAGCCATTCGCTGCGCGCACGCTCCATGAACTTCAGGTAGTTGGCGTAATACACGACCCCGCCGGCGTCGGTGTCCTCGTAGTAGACGCGCACCGCGAAGGCGAAGGGCTCGGTCACCGGCGGCGCGCGCAGCGCCGCGTCAGTCATGGGGAAACAGGTCGGCGCCGCCACTCGGGTGCGCGAGCCCGAAATGGCGATACGACAGGGGCGTTGCGACGCGTCCGCGCGAGGTCCGTTGGAGAAATCCCTGCTGGATGAGGTACGGCTCGAGCACGTCCTCGATGGTGTCGCGCTCTTCGCCGATCGCCGCTGCCAGGTTGTCGAGGCCCACCGGCCCGCCGGCGAACTTGGTCAGGACCGCCTCGAGGAGCTTGCGGTCCATGACGTCGAGACCGGAGGCGTCCACATCGAGCATCGACAGCGCAGCGTCCGCGACCTCCCGCGTGACCTGTCCCTGCGCGCGCACCTCGGCGAAATCGCGGACGCGGCGAAGCAGCCGGTTGGCGATGCGCGGCGTGCCGCGCGAGCGCCGTGCGATCTCCAGCGCGCCCGCATGCTCGACGTGGATCTCGAGCAGGGCCGCGGAGCGCTCGACGATGCGCGTCAGCTCCTCGGGCGTGTAGAACTCGAGCCGCGCGACGATGCCGAAGCGGTCGCGCAGGGGATTGGTGAGCATGCCCGCGCGCGTCGTCGCGCCGACCAGCGTGAACGGCGGAAGGTCGAGCTTGACGCTGCGCGCCGCGGGGCCTTCGCCGATCATGATGTCGATCTGGTAATCCTCCAGCGCCGGATAGAGGATCTCCTCGACGATCGGCGACAGCCGGTGGATCTCGTCGATGAACAGCACGTCGCGCGGCTCGAGGTTCGTGAGCAATGCCGCGAGGTCGCCCGGCCGCTCGAGCACCGGCCCGGACGTCTGGCGCAGGTTCACGCCCAGCTCGTGGGCCAGGATATGGGACAGCGTGGTCTTGCCGAGACCGGGCGGGCCGAACAGCAGCACATGGTCGAGCGCTTCGCCGCGCTTGCGCGCCGCTTCGATGAAGATGCCGAGCTGGTCGCGGATCTTCTCCTGGCCGATGTATTCGTCGAGGCGGCGAGGGCGCAGCGCGCGCTCGAACACTTCCTCCTGCACGCCGGCCGGGGCGGCGGTGACCACGCGGGCGAGGTCGTCGTTCTGGATCGCCATGTCACGCGCTCCGGCGGGCGCTCTGCGCACGGCGCGTCGTCGAAAACCGCGGTCGCGCGAACCGTTCGGTCATGGCCTGGCAAGGCGCTTGAGCGCCTGCCTGATGCCATCGGCCACGGCGACGCCTTCGGGCAGGTCCTTCACCGCGGCGACGGCTTCCTTGTCGCTGTAGCCGAGCGAGAGCAGCGCGTGGAGGATGTCGGATGAGGCGGGGGGCATGCGATTCACGCCGACGGACTGCGTGAGGTTGGCGCCCACCTTGTCCTTGAGCTCCAGCAACAGGCGCTCCGCGGTCTTCTTGCCGATGCCCGGAATCTTGGTCAAGCGCCCGGATTCCTGCAGCGTGATCGCCTGCGCGAGCTCGCCGACCGACATGCCGGACAACACGGCAAGCGCGATGCGCGGCCCGATGCCGTTGACCTTCAGGAGCTGGCGGAACGTACGGCGCTCGGCATCGCTGCCGAAGCCGTACAGCAGGTGCGCGTCCTCGCGCACGACCAGATGCGTGAAGAGGGTGACGCGCTCGCCCGTGCCGGGCAGGTTGTAGAACGTGCTCATGGGCACGTCGACCTCGTAGGCAACGCCCTGGACGTCCAACAGGAGCGCGGGTGGGTTCTTCTCGAGCAGCACGCCCGCGAGTCGACCAATCATGGCAGCGGATTGTAGCCCTACACCGCGTGCTGGATCACGCGCACTCAGCGCGTTCGAGGGCTGCGCGCACATCATGCAGCGATGGCGCCACGATGGCGCCGGCGTCGATCAATTCCCGCGTTGGGGCGATGAGGTCGGGCACCATGAACACCGTCATGCCGGCAGCGAGCGCGGCGCGCACGCCCGGCTCGGAGTCCTCGAGGACGACACAATCGGGCGCGGGAACGGCCAGCCGCCGCGCGGCCTCGAGCGGCAAGTCCGGCGCCGGCTTGCCGCGCGCGACTTCGTCGCCGCCGACCAGCACGTCGATGCGGCCGATGAGCCCGGCCCGGGTGAGCTTGTCATGCGCGCGCGCACGACGCGTGGACGTCGCAACCGCACGCGGCAGCGCGACGGCATCGAGCCAGTCGAGCAATTCGTGCACGCCCGCCTTGGTCGCGAGCCCCTCGCGCGCGATGATGGCCTCGTAGGCGTCATGCCAGCCGGCCAGGAGGTCGTCGATGGGATACGCCTCGTCGTAGTGCCTGCGCACGAGCGCGGAGCAGTCGGTGAAGTTGCGTCCGACCATGCGCAGCGCGAGCGCCCCGTCGAAGGCCACGCCGAGCGCCGCCGCGCATTCGCTCCACGCGCGGGCGGCCAGTGGCTCGGTGTCGAGCATGAGCCCGTCCATGTCGAACACGACCGCGCGCGGTCGCCGAGTGAGCGTCGCGGTCATCAGGAAACGACCAGGAGGCGACCGCCACGCACGCGGTAGCCGTGGCGCGCCAGGCGGCCGACGCCGGTTGCCGCGTGCGCATGGCAGATCGCCGCGGCCAGCGCATCGGCCGCATCGGGCGCCGGAATGCCGGGCAGGTCGAGCAGGCGTCGCACCATCTCCTGCACCTGGCTCTTCTGCGCCCGGCCGCCACCGACCACGGCCTGCTTGACCTGGCCCGCGGTGTACTCGGTGACCGGCAGCCCGGCGAGCACGGCCGCGGCAATGGCCGCGCCGCGCGCCTGACCGAGCAGGAGCGTGGAGTTGGGATTCACGTTCACGAACACCTTCTCGACTGCAACTTCGCTGGGACAGGCTTCGGCGATCACGTGCGCAAGATCGCGCGCGATGACGCCCAGGCGCACGGGCAGGCTCGCGCCGCTCGCGCGGATGCAGCCGCTCGCGACGTAGACCAGCGTGGCGCCGCATGCTTCGATGAGCCCGAAGCCGGTGACGCGCAGGCCCGGGTCGATGCCGAGGATCCTGCGCTTCGCGGCCGGCGCCACGGCTATGCCGACTCGAGCACCGCGGTGGTGTAGACGTCCTGCACGTCGTCGAGCGACTCCAGCGCATCGAGGAGCTTTTGCATGCGCTGCGCATCTTCGCCGGCGAGGTCGATCTCGGTGGAGGCCTTCATCACCACCTCCGCGTCGTCGGGCTTCAGCCCCGCCTTGACGAGCGCGTCCTTCACCGCGGCGAAGTCGTTGGGGTCGGTGAGCACCTCGATGCTGCCATCATCGTGCGTGAGCACGTCTTCGGCGCCGGCATCGATCGCGGCGTTCATGACGCGGTCCTCGCTCGTGCCGGGCGCGAACAGGATCTGGCCGCAATGCTTGAACAGGAACGCGACCGAGCCCTGCGCGCCCATGTTACCGCCGTACTTGTCGAAGGCGTGGCGCACGTCGGCCACCGTGCGCGTGCGGTTGTCCGTCATGCAGTCGACGATCACGGCCGCGCCGTTGATGCCGTAGCCCTCGTAGCGGATCTCCTCGTAATTCACGCCCTCGAGCTCGCCGCTGCCGCGCTTGATGGCGCGCTCGATGGTGTCCTTCGGCATGTTCTGGTCCATCGCCTTGTCCACCGCCAGGCGCAGCCGCGCATTGGAGCCAGGGTCACCGCCGCCGAGGCGCGATGCAACCGTGATTTCCTTGATCAGGCGCGTGAAGATCTTGCCACGCTTCGCGTCCGTGGCCGCCTTCTTGTGCTTGATGTTCGCCCATTTGCTGTGACCCGCCATGACGATCGACCGGTGCGCATGCGTTGCGGCCGATTATACGTGGCGCGGCGCCCTTGGCGCCGCGGTGGCCGCTAGAGGACGCCCTGCTGCTGGAGGAATTGCTGCAGGACCGCGAGGCGCACCAGCGCGTCGTTGATCTCGAGCATGCTCTGCTTGATGTGCAGCGGCAGCGGCAGCAGCTCCGCCAACCGGTAGCCGACCCAGGATGCGTCGTCGTACGGGCGCTCGAGGGGAAAGTTCTCCGGGCCGACGCGGGTGGCGATGAGCTCGAGCAGCTGGGCGAGCGCCTGGTGCGTCGGCGGCAGCGGCTGCACGGGCTCGGCGGCAAGCGGCACGATGCGGCCGACCACCAGCCCGGCGTCGTCGGTGTCGTGCTGCTCCACCCGAAAGCGAGCGAGGCCCACCGTCGCAAGGTGCAGGATGCCGAGCTGCGGCATGTCCCAGCTCGTGATGCGGGCGAGCGTGCCGATCGGCGCGAACTCCGGCTCGTCGCCTTCGCGCCGCACTTCCTCGCCGCGCGTGAGGAGCACCACGCCGAACGGCCGCTCGTCCTTGAGGCACGCCTTGGTCATCTCGACGTAGCGCGTCTCGAAGATCTTGAGCGGCAGGACGCCGCCGGGGAACAGCACCGTGCGCAGCGGGAACAACGGAACCGTTTCGGTGCCGCCTCCACCCGTACCGCGCAGGAAGCTGAACATCAGATGGTCTGGCGGTGCCGCACGAGCACCTGGTAGCGCGGCGAGAAAGCCCGCGCGAGCCGCTCGGCGAGATAGACCGAGCGATGGCGCCCGCCGGTGCAGCCGATGGCCACCGTGAGGTAATTGCGGCTGTCGCGCGCGTAATCGGGCAGCCAGCTCGCGACGAAATGATAGATGTCGCCGTACATCCGCTCGACTTCGGGAATCTTCTCCAGGAACTCGACCACAGGCCCGTCCTTGCCGCAGAGCGGGGCGAGCGGCGGCTCGTAGTGCGGATTGGGCAGGCAGCGGACGTCGAACACGAGATCGGCATCGAGCGGCACGCCATGCTTGAAACCGAAGGACTCGATCAGCAGCGTGAGCTTGGATGGATCGACCGAGAGAAAATCCTTCACCCACGCGCGCAGGGCCGTCGGCGGCAGCTCGCTCGTGTCGAACGTCGTGCCGACCGAGCGCACGTCGGCGAGCAGCCCGCGCTCGTATTGGATGGCCTCGGTGAGCGTGCGCTGATCGCTGGAAAAAGGGTGGCGGCGGCGGGTCTCCGAAAAGCGCTTGACCAGGGTCTCCACCGAAGAATCGAGGAAGACGAAGCGCACCTGCCAGCCGGTCGCCTGCAGCTCCTCGATGGCGCCGCCGAGGCCGGGCAACCCGGGGCCGGTCTTGACATCGAGTGCGACCGCGACGCGGTCGCGCCCCATCACCGCGAGGTACTCCGCCGTCTGCACGAGCAGCGGCAGCGGCAGGTTGTTCACCGCGTAATAGCCGGCGTCCTCGAGCGCGGCGAGCGCAACGTTCTTGCCGGAGCCCGACATGCCGCCGATGAGGATGAGGTCCATCGCGGCGGCTAGCTCCCGTCCTCCATCAGCTGCTGCTGGCGCTCGATGAACTCCCGCGTGCTGTCGATGCCCCGCTGGTTGAGCACGAAGTTGCGCACGGCGGCCTCGACCAGCACCGCGAGGTTGCGTCCCGCGGCCACCGGAATGGTCACCTTGCGGATCGGGATGGACAGCACTTCCTGGTAGGTCGCGTTGACGGCGAGGCGGTCGAGGTCGCCGAACGCTTCGTTGCTGTGGTCCTCGAGGTGCACGATCAGGCGCAGCAGCTTGTGCGGGCGCACGGCGGTCTCGCCGAAGATCGTGCGGATGTTCAGGATGCCGATGCCGCGCACCTCCAGGAAATCACGCAGCACGGTGGGGCACCGGCCTTCGATCGTGTCGGGCGAGATGCGATACAGCTCCACGATGTCGTCGGAGATGAGGCCGTTGCCGCGCGAGATCAATTCCAGCGCGAGCTCGCTCTTGCCGATGGCGGACGCCCCGGTGATCAAAACGCCGAGCTCCAGCACGTCGAGGAACACGCCGTGCAGGGAGGTGGACTCGGCGAGCGTGCGCTGCAGGTAGATGCGGAACACGTCGACGATGTGCGGCGAGGGCTGCTGCGACGTGAACAGCGCGACGTGGTGCGTGTTGCACAGGTCGAGCACGAGCGCGGGCACTTCCTCGCCGTTGGCCACGACGATCGCCGCGAGCTCGGTGGTGAACAGCCGCGAGATCTGCCGGCGCATCTCGTCCTCGGGCAGGCTGCGCAGGTACGCGAGCTCGGCGGCGCCCATGACCTGCATGCGGAACGGATGGATCAGGTTCATGTGCCCGATCTGGCCCATCGTCGGCTTGAGGGCCGATTCGCCGGTGAGCACGCGATTGCCGCCCTGGCGGCCCGCGAGCCAGGTCAGGCCGAGCTTGTCGCGGTTGTCCTCGAAGAGCTTGGAGACGCTGACCTGGCGGAGCCCCGCGTCGTTCATGCGCTCACCGTCGTCCGCCCGCACGCGGCGACCCAGTGGCTTTGGCGCAACGACCGGCTCCTGCTTTCGCACGAGCGACGGGTCGTCATCACGGCTCCCATTCGGCGAACACGCGCGCCAGGGCGGCAGAATCCGCGGCGCCGGCCAGCCGATCGCGGAAGGCGCGCTCGGAGAACATCTGCGCGAGCTCCGAGAGCAGCTGCAGGTGCTGGTCGGTGGCGTGTTCGGGGACGAGCAGCACGAATACCTGCGTCACGGGCTTGCCGTCCGGCGCCTCGAACTCGATGCCGTGGGCGAGCCGCGCGAAGCCGCCGATGGCGTGCGCGAGCCCCTTGATGCGGCCGTGCGGAATCGCGATGCCCTGTCCCAGGCCGGTGGAGCCGAGCTTCTCGCGTGCGGCCAGGCTGGCGCTCACCGCGGCGCCGGTAAGGCCGGCAGCGTGCTCGAACAGCGCGCCCACGGCTTCGAACAGCCGCGTCTTGGTCGCGACGTCGAGGTTGAGCACGATGCGATCGGCGGGGAGGAGCGCGGCAATCTGGTTCATGCGTCTTGAACAGCGCGTCGCGGGCCCGAAAAACAAACCGGCGGGCTCGTCGTTCCCGCCGGGCGATGAGCCGCGGCGATTATACGCCGCGGGTGATGGCGCTAAGCGCCTTCGGGCGGTGGCGTGGCGGCGCGCTCGATCGCGCCGTTGTCGAGCCGGTGGCTCGTGAGCTTTTCCTTGTGCTTCAGCACCTGGCGATCGAGCTTGTCGGCGAGCATGTCGATCGCGGCGTACATGTCGGGCTCGACGCTTTCCGCGTGCAGATCCTTGCCGCGCACGTGCACGGTCGCCTCGACTTTCTGCTGCAGCTTGTCCACCGTGAGCACCACGGTGACATCGATGACGTGATCGAAATGCCGCGTCACGCGCTCCAGCTTGGCCTGCACGTAATCGCGCAGCGCGGGAGTGATGTCCACATGGTGGCCGGTCAGTTGCAGGTTCATCGGGCTCTCCTACGAAGACGTTGGTGCGGCGCGCGCCGGGCGCCCGGGGCCGCGCCGGTTCAGATGGCCTTGCGCAGGTTGACGGGCGGAATCTGCAGCGCTTCGCGATATTTCGCGATGGTGCGCCGCGCGACGAGGATGCCCTGCTCGCCGAGCACTTCGGCGATGCGGCTGTCGGTGAGCGGCGCCTTCGCGTCCTCGGCCGCGATGAGCTGCTTGATGAGCGCGCGGATGGCCGTCGCCGACGCGGCGCCGCCGCTGTCGGTGGCGACGTGGCTGCCGAAGAAGTACTTGAGCTCGAACGTGCCACGCGGGGTCAGCATGTATTTCTGCGTGGTCACGCGCGAGATGGTCGACTCGTGCAGCGACAGCATGTCCGCGATCTCCCGCAGCACCATGGGGCGCATTGCGACCTCCCCGTGCTCGAAGAAGCGGCGCTGCCGCTCGACGATCGCCTGCGCGACGCGCAGGATCGTCTCGAAACGCTGCTGCACGTTGCGGATCAGCCACTTGGCTTCCTGCAGCTGGGCGGCGAGCTGCTGGTTGGAGCTGTCACGGTTGCGGGTGAGGATGTCCGCATAGATACGGTTCAGCCGCAGCTTGGGCATCGCGGCTTCGTTGAGCGCGGCAACCCATTGGCCCCGCAGCTTCCGTACGACCACGTCCGGGATGACATAGTTCGCCTCCGCCTTGGCGAACGCCGCGCCCGGCCGCGGGTTGAGCGTGCGGATGAGCTCGCGCACCGCCCGCACCCCGGCATCATCGGTGTGAAGGAGGCGCTTCAATTTGGTGAAGTCGCGGTTCGCCAGCAGCGCCAGGTGGCCGTCGACCACCTTCAGCGCATCGGCCCGGTGCGGCGTTTCGGGCGGCAGCATGCGCAGCTGCAGCGCGAGGCATTCGGCGCAATCGCGCGCGCCCACCCCGGGCGGCTCGAAGCTCTGCACGTACTTGAGCGCGATCGACAGCTCCTCGGGCTCGATCTCGAGCTCCGCGGGAAACAGCTCGGCGATCTCCTCGAGCGGCGTCGGCAGGTAGCCGTCGTCGTTGAGCGCGTCGATCAGCGCGGTGACGATGTGACGGTCGCGCAGCGGCAGGTTGAGGAGCGCGAGCTGCTCGTTGAGATGATCGCGCAGCGTGCTCGTCGCCACCTGCTGCGGATAGAACTCGTCGTCGTCGTTGCCCGCGCCGCCGCCCCAGTCGCCGTCACCGCCGCTGCCGTAGTCGGCGAAATCGGCGATCTCGGGCGCATCGTCGCGCGCCGCGGGCGCTTCGCTCGGCGCCTCGCCGCGGCTGTCACCCGCCGTCTCCTGGCTCACCGTGTCGCTGAGCCGGCCCGGTCCGGCAAGCGGCGTCTCGGCTGCGCTGCCTTCCTCCTCCGTTTCCGCGCGCTCGAGCAGCGGATTCTCCTGCAGGATGCGCTCCACTTCCGCGTTCAGCTCGAGCGTCGACAGCTGCAGCAGCCGGATGGACTGCTGAAGCTGCGGCGTCAGCGTGAGATGCTGCGAAAGCTTGAGTTGGAGCGTCTGCTTCACGGGGTCGGGTGAATTGCGTGCGGTGGCAGTGAGCGGCAGCGGGCGTTCGTCGCGGCCGGGTCGCCACCGACGAGCGCCTCGGCATGGATGTTGCCGTGACTTCGCGTGGACTGCAATCACCGCCTGCATGAACTGCAGAACAAAATGCGCGCCGGGCGCGCAACGGTGCGCGGCTCTGTTCGCTTGCGCTAGAGCCGGAAGTGTTCGCCGAGATAGACCTTGCGAACGTCCTCATTATAGACGATCTCGCCCGGCGCCCCCGACGCGAGCACGCGACCCTCGTTGATGATGTACGCGCGGTCGCAGATGCCGAGCGTCTCGCGCACGTTGTGGTCGGTGATCAGCACGCCGATGCCGCGCTCCTTGAGGAAGCCGATGATCTTCTGGATGTCCAGGACGGCGATGGGATCAACGCCTGCGAACGGCTCGTCGAGCAGGATGAACCGCGGCCGCGTCGCCAGCGCGCGCGCGATCTCCACGCGTCGCCGTTCGCCGCCCGACAGCGACACCGCCGGCGCATCGGCCAGATGCGAGATCGACAGGTCCTCGAGCAGCGCGTCGAGGCGGTTGGCCAGCGCGTCCGCGTCGAGATCCTGCAATTCGAGGATCGCACGCACGTTCTGCGCGACGGTGAGCTTGCGGAAGATCGACGCTTCCTGGGGAAGGTACGACAGCCCGCGCCGTGCGCGCCGGTGGATGGGCAGTCGCGTGAGGCTCTCGTTGTCGAGGCGGATCGACCCGCCGTCCATCGGCACCAGGCCGACGATCATGTAGAAGCAGGTGGTCTTGCCCGCGCCGTTGGGACCCAGGAGGCCGACGACCTCGCCGCTCGCGACCTGCAGCGAGACGTCCTGCACGACCGTGCGCTGCTTGTACCGCTTGCGCAGGTGCTTGGCCGACAGCTGGCTGACGGCCGTCACTGCTTGAGGCTGCTGTCGGGCGTCAGCTTGAGAGGAGGGCCTTTGGATTCGGCCTTGGGCGCGGCTTTGGGCGCCGGCGTGCCCTTCGCGCCCGGTGCAGCCTTGCCCGGCACGGTTTCCTCGCGCGGCTGGAACATGCCGCGCACCCGCGCACCGGGACCGGCGGGACCGCCGGCCTGGTCGGGCCGCCCCTCGGCCGTGGCGACGCCGGTGGCCGTGTTGTACGAGATGTAGTTGCTGCGGATCTCGTCGTTGCCCTGGCGCAGAAGGGCGCGGTCGAACAGCTCCAGGAACTGCTTCGTCCCGTCGTACACCGCGCGCTGCGCATAGCCTTCGAAGTACTCGTCCGAATCGTCCTTCTTCTGGCGGAACGAGAGCGGATTGCCGTACACGGTCGCCGAGATGGAGTTGTCGGGGTTCTGCTTGAAGTCGATGCGGTCGGCACGGATGGTCATGGTGCCTTGCGTGAGCACCACGTTGCCCTTGAGCGAGCCGCTCTTCGTCTCGTAGTTCGCGCCACCCTGGTCGGACGAGAAGTTGACCGGCTTGTCCTTGTCGGACTTGTCGGCGAAGCAGGCGAGCGGCACGCTTGCGCAGGCGAGCGCGAGCAGTACGCGGGCGAGGCGGCGGGTGGTCATGGCGCAGGCGCGGGCTGGAACGTGCCGCTGACGTTGGAATGCAGGTTCACCGTCTTGGCCTTGTTGTCGAAGGCGAAACCCTTGCCGCGGATTATTCCACGCGGCTCCTCGATCGTCACCGCCTGGTCCGAATCGACCCGGTATTCCTTCGGCACGACATGCAGGAATTCCGTGGTCAACGTAACGGGTCCTGCGGGGTGGTCGTTGGCGGCGGACGGTTGCTCGGCGTCGCGATGCACCTTCACCGCGCCTTCGAAGTAGCCGTTCTCGCGGTCGCCGGTCAGCCGCGCCTTCTGTGCCACCACAGTCACCGTGGGCCGGCCCGTCTCCGTGAGCTCGAGTTGCGGCGCGGTGACCGCCGCGCTGTCGTCGTCGGGAAAATGCTCCGCGCGCTGTGCCGCGAGCGTCTCGCGCGGGTGGCCATCCGCATCGAACGTCGTCGCCCGGAACTTCTCCAGGAACACGTCGGGGTCGTGGCGCGCGGAGCCGTCGTGGCGCTCGGGCGGACCTTGCACCTGTGCATCGAGCCAGTACGTCAGCGCGGCCAGGCTGCCCAGCAGCAGCACGGGCGACCAGGCGACCAGGCGATCGAACAGCGCGCGGGTATGGTCCATCGTCAGGAAAGGAGGAGCGAGCGATAGGACCGGCAGGACGCGCGGCAGTTCGGATGCGACGACATGGGGTTGCGCATCATGCGCGCGTGCCCACGACCGGCGGGGCCGTCAGTGCGTCGAGGCGACCCTGCGCGGCCAGCACCAGCTCGGCCAGCTCGCGCACCGCGCCGGCGCCGCCTTCGCGGGTCGTGACCACGTGCGCATGGGCTTTGACGGCGGCAGGCGCGTGCGGCACCGTGACGCCGAGACCGCACGCGCACAGGAGCGGGATATCGGGCAGGTCGTCGCCGATGTGCGCGCATTCGGCGGCGGCAAAGCCCAAGTCGGCGCGCAGCGCGTTCCAGGCGGTCAGCTTGTCGGATACGTCCTGGATCACGTACCGGACGTTGAGCTTGGCCGCGCGATGCGCCACCGCTGGCGCCGCGCTGCCGGTGATCCACGCCACGCTGACACCGGCTCGCGCGAGCAGCTCGAGGCCGACGCCGTCGAGCGCGGAGAACGCCTTGAACTCCCGTCCGTCGTCGTGGACATAGATGCGTCCGTCGGTCAGCACGCCGTCGACGTCGCAGGTCAGCAGGCGGATGCGCCGCGCGCGCGACTGCACGTCGTCTGGCATGCTCAGACGACGCGCGCGCGAAAAAGGTCGTGCAGATGCAGTGCACCGACCAGCGCCCCACGCGAGTCGACGACCAGCAGCTGCGACACCTTGGGCGGCGTTTCCATCCGCTCGACGCAGTCGATCGCCAGCGCATCGGCGTCGATCGTGCGCGGCGTGCGCGTCATCACGCTCGCCACCTTGGTGCGGGTGAGGTTCCCGACCCGCTCGACGCAGCGGCGCAGATCGCCGTCGGTGAAGATGCCGGCGACGATGCCGTCGGCGTGCGTGACCGCCGTCATGCCCATGCCCTTGCCGGTCATCTCGACGACGGCGGCAGCGAGCGTCGCATCGGCGTCGACCACGGGCAGGTCGCCGCCCGTGCGCATGACGTCGCGCACGCGGGTGAGCAGGCGCCGGCCGAGTGCGCCGCCCGGATGCGCACGGGCGAACGTCTCCATCGAAAAGCCGCGCGCATCGGCAACGGCCAGCGCGAGCGCGTCGCACAGCGCGAGCGCCGCGGTGGTGCTCGCCGTGGGCGCGAGGCCGAGCGGGCACGCTTCGCTGTCCACGGCCGCGTCCAGGTGCACGTCGGCTGCCTGCGCGAGCGAGCTCTGCTCGTGGCCGGTGATGGCGATGAGCCGCGCGCCCTGGCGCTTCAGATGAGGAGTGAGCAGCATGAGCTCGTCGGTCTCGCCGGAGTTCGACAGCATGACCACGACATCGTCCGCCGCGATCATGCCGAGATCCCCATGGCTCGCCTCGGCGGCGTGCACGAAGAACGCAGGCGTGCCGGTCGACGCGAGCGTCGCAGCCAGCTTGCGCGCAACGATGCCCGACTTGCCGATGCCCGACACCACGACGCGCCCCGTGCACGCGT
>Ga0308174_10000747_pt1 | contig 14242 bp, 16 predicted proteins | sample PhyPR2_FD_203894 | JGI IMG/M metagenome (GOLD analysis project Ga0308174, IMG submission 203894) | Soil microbial communities from UC Gill Tract Community Farm, Albany, California, United States - DLSLS.P.R2 | ecosystem: Environmental > Terrestrial > Soil > Agricultural land | place: USA...
CGCACGGCGCCGCCCTGACCGACGTGGTGAAGACCAACGTCTTCCTCGTCAGCATGGACGACTACGAGGTCATGAACGAGGAGTACGCACGGGTCTTCGACAGCGAGCCACCTGCGCGGTCGGCGGTCGCCGTCCATCAGTTGCCGCTCGGCGCGCTGGTGGAGATCGAGGCATGGGTGCACCTACCCGGCCACTGATGGCAGGCCGTGAGGGCCTGGGCCCGCGCGAACGGCCACGAGGTAGGTGAGCGCGGTCGCCTGCCTGCGGAGCTGTGATGTCGCTATGGCGTTCTCACGACTGTCGTCAGAGGCATGCCACAGGAGTTGATCGAGGTAGCCCAGCACCCGAGCACGAGGAAGGGAGCCAGGCGGGCCACGGACCAGGCGCTCTCACTCAGGGACCGGCGCCCAAGCCCGCCGGAGCCGAGTGCGACCGGCGGCTGCCAGGGCTGCCGATGCCGCGCCGAACACGGCGGCGGTCGTCGCGGGCGCCGCCGCCGGACGCTTCTCCAAGAGCCGGATCGCCAGCGCCGTTGCGCTTCCGGCTGCCATCGAGCCGAGCACGGCGGCTCCGAAGAGCATGCGCATCCCGATGCGACCCCCTCGAGCCGGGTCCAGGTACTGCTGGGGGATCCGGTGGAGCTCTTCGCGAACCAGCGCTCGCAACTCCGCGATGAGAGGCTGCAGCGCCTCGCGCCCGGGAACGCCGGGAATGCCGGGAACGCCGGAGGTCATCCCGGCACCCCGGTGCGGTTGCTCCGGCGACGCAGCGCCGGACTGAGCGCCCGACCGCCGGCCGACCGGGCCAACGGCTCGACGCCGGGCAGGTCCTCGAGCCTCCGCGCACGCGCTGCCATGCCTCATCCTCGCGCTCAAGACGGCGCGGCGGGCCGTTCTGCGACGTCCCGTTGCCGGCCCTCCGGCCGGATGCCGCTCTCCACTCGTGCCCGGGGGCACCGCGTCCCGGGCACGGCCGGCCCCGTCAGGTTCCGGCGTCCTCCTGGTCCAGGCAGAGGGTGTTGCCCTCGCTGTCTTTGAACCAGGCGGCGCGGCCCATGCCCTCCAGGGACGCGATGTCGCCGTCCCAGCGAACACCGGGCATGTCGTCGTACACCTCGAAGGCCACCCCCTTGGCCTTGAGGTCGCGCACCTCGGCCTCGATGTCGTCGACGTGCCATTGGGCGATGGTGTGCCCGGCCTGGCCGGCGAAGCTGGTCACGTAGACGTTGAAGGTCGTCCCACCGTCGGTGCGGTACGTCAGCTGGATGCCGTCGATCTCCCTCGTCGGCGTCAGCCCGAGCACATTGGCGTAGAAGTCCCGTGCGCGCTTCAGGTCGGCGGCGGGGATGTTCGCTTCGACCCTGCTGCTGCTCAGCATCGTGTCTCCCGGGTGTCGTCGTGGCCCCCGCTCGGCCGCGGACGGTAGTACCGCCGACGAGCGGGCGGGAGGGCCCTCCTGCCCTGAACCGCACGACCCAGGTTGCTCTCCGGAGCAGACCGTGCCAGAGGTGTCATAACCCGCACGACGGCCCTGAAAAGCGCCCGGCACCGGCCTGCGCTGCGCCCACCGGCGGGACCGGGTGTGCCACCGTGCCGCTCGTCCATCTCCGACTCCAGCAGCGGGAGGCGGCAGTCCTCCCGCCCGAGGGACCTCCGATGACCCTGGACGTGAACGCAACCACCGCCTTCCGTGCCACCTTCTCCGGGGAGGTGTTCGCGCCCGCCGATGCCGACTTCGACCAGGCACTCACCGAGGCGCTGTGGAACGGCGACATCAACCACCAGCCCGCATTGCTCACCCGGCCGCGCTCGACGAAGGACGTCGCCGCGGCAATCGCCTTCGCCCGGGCCCAGGGGTTGGAGCTGTCCGTGCGCGGCGGCGGCCACGGGTACGCGGGCAAGGCCGTGGTGCCCGACGGCGTCGTGATCGACCTGTCCCGTCTGGACACCGTTCGGGTCGACCCGGCGGCACGGCGGGCCACGGTCGGCGGCGGGGCCGACTGGGCTGCCCTCGACGCCGCGACCATCGAGCACGGGTTGGCGGTCACCGGCGGCACCATCAGCCACACCGGGGTCGCCGGGCTGACGCTGGGTGGCGGTCTCGGCTGGCTGATGTCACGCCAGGGACTCAGCTGCGACAACCTCGTCGCGGCCACGCTGGTCACCGCCGACGGCCGGACGGTGCACGTGTCCGAGCAGGAGCACCCGGAACTGCTCTGGGGTCTGCGCGGCGCGGGTACCAACTTCGGGGTCGTCACCGAGCTGGTCTTCGCCCTGCACGAGGTCAGCCCGCTGGCGAACGTGGGGCTGTTCTTCTGGCGCCCCGAGGATGCCGCGGCCCCCCTGCGCCTCGCCCGCGACCTCCTGGTGGACCTGACCCCGGAGATGGGCGCCCTGATTGCCGGGATCTCCGCGCCGCCCGAGCCGTTCGTGCCGGTCGAGACCCAGGGCAAGCCGGGCATCGCGGTGATCGTGGTGAGCTGGGGTCCGGCCGCCGAGCACGCCGCGGCGGTGGAGCCGCTGCGGGCCCTCGACCCGCTGTTCGAGCTCGTGACGCCGATCCCCTACGTCGCCCTCCAGCAGATGCTCGACGCCGGCTCGCCGTGGGGCATCCGGGCCTACGACAAGTCCCTCAACCTCGACGAGCTGTCCGACGGCGCGATCGAGGTCATCGTCGACGCGGTGGCCCGCAAGCGGTCACCCACCTCCCTGGTGCCGCTCTTCCCGCTCCGCGGCCGGGTCCGCGAGATCGCCGACGCCGCGACCTCCTTCGGCACGCCGCGCAGCCGTCGCTGGGCGGTCAGCTTCGAGGCGATCGCGCTGGACGAGGAGGACTTCGCCGCCGACAAGGAATGGGCCCGTGCGGCATGGACGGCGCTGCGGCCCTTCGCGCCGGACGAAGGCGCCTACGTCAACTTCGAGTACGACGCCGACGCCGAGCGGGTGCTCGCCTCCTACGGCAGGGAGAAGTACAACCGGCTGGCCGCGCTGAAGGCGGAGTGGGACCCCGACAACGTCTTCCGGTCCAACGTCAACATCAGCCCGCAGCCGGCCGCGGCCGGGGTCCCGTCGCCGCGGGGCACGACCGAGACCCAGGTTCGCGAGCCGAGCAGCTGAGCCGACCTGTCAGTCGTCGGTGGTGCCCGGGCAGGCCAAGCGCACGGAGATGTCGGGCGCGTGGGCGAACGTGTTGGAGACGTAGCAGACGCGCCGCGCGGGTTCCAGCAGCGGCGTGACGACATCGGCTGCCGCGCTCGTCCGCACCGTCAGGGTGAGCGCCCGGAACCTCGGCCCGGCATAGGTCCCGGTGGCCGTCACCACGAGGTCGGGTAGGTCGACGCCGCGCTTGCGCGCGGCCCAGGCCAGAGCCAGCGCGTAGCAGGAGGAGAGCGAGGCGAGCAGCAGGTCCGTCGGCATGGGTCCCTGCCCCGTGCCGCCGGCCGAGACGGGCTCGTCGACCGTCAGCCGGAAACCGCCGGCCTCCACGGAGCACAGCCACTCGCCCTGCCAGGTCGCGACCGCGGTGTTCGTCCCGTCCCGCTCGGCGGACCCGCCGTCAGTCGACGTGGTCGTGCCCGTGCTCGTGGTCGTGCCGGTGGTCGTGGCCCACCGGCCGGCGGGCGTAGGCCGCCGACCGCTCGGTCACCTGGTCCGGCCCCACCAGCCCCGCCCCGGCGAGAACCTGCTCCAGTGCCTGCAACCAGCAGCGGTAGTAGCTGAAGCCCTCCCCCGGTGGCGCGGCCGCCTCCCAGGCCGCGATGCGCTCGATCAGCGACGTCCGGAAGGTCTCGTAGGAGATCCGGCCGCCGTGCACCAAGGCCATGGTCAGCCCGAAGACCCGGCCCTCCCAGGGCTCGGCGAAGACCAGTTCGCCGTTCGAGCGCGGCGGGGCGGCCGGCCCCTCGACGTCGAGGTCGAGCGTGGGCGCCGCCACGATCGGCAGGGTCATGGCGCCGACACCCTGCGCACGCCCACCATCGCGTCCCGGGTGACGAGCCCGGCGAGGTCCTCCTCGGACATCGACTCGGTGCCGACGGGCCGTTCCGGCAGGACCAGGTAGCGCACCTCGGAGCTGGAGTCGTGCACCCGCACCTCGACGTCGGGGCCCAGCTCGGTGCCCCATTCGGCGAGCACGGCGCGGGGCTCCTTGACCACCCGCGACCGGTAGGCCGGGTCCTTGTACCACGACGGCGGCAGCCCCAGCACCGGCCACGGGTAGCAGGAGCAGAGCGTGCAGACGACGACGTTGTGCACCGTCGACGTGTTCTCGACCACCACCATGTGCTCGCCCTGCGGGCCCTTGAAGCCGAGCGAACCGATCGCCGCGCTGCCGTCCTCCAGCAACCACCGCTTGTACTCGGGGTCGGTCCACGCCTTCGCGACGACCTTCGCCCCGTTCATGGGCCCGACCGCGGTCTCGTAGGTCTGGATGAACGTGTCGACGGTCTTGCGGTCGATCAGCCCGCGTTCCAGTAGCAGCGACTCCAGCGCCTCGGCGCGCAGCGCCGGCTCGATGCCGGGCTCGACCGACTCCTCGATGTTGGCCGTCATTCCGCCTTCTTCAAGTAGCTCTCGAAGCAATCGAGGGTGACGGTGGCCGGCTCCGCGTCGTCGCCCCACAGCTCGCGCGAGGAGAATTCCACCGTGTAGACGGGCTGCGGGTACTCCCCAATGAAGTACGCCGCCGTGTCGGGGAAGACCTGCCCCGGCCGCAGCGCGGTCACGGTGCCGGTCTTGCCGCGCGCGTACGAGGGCAGCCGCGTGTGCGGCGCCCGCATCTCCGAGCGCGTGCGCACGGTCTCGCCCACCGCGAACGCCGGCGGTCGGTCGACGGTGCGCAGGTTGCCGCCGCCACCGCTGGGCATGTCCGGCTTGTGCGGCTCCGGGGGGGACGGCTCGTCGACGTCCTCCCCTCGCAGCCGCCGCGCGCGGGCCTCGACCGCGCCCGGCGCGAGGATGCCGCCGTCGAGGAGCAGGATCTCCGCGCTGGCCAGCCAGCGCTCGTAGTAGCCGGAGAGGTACTCCGGCTCGGGCACCCGCTCGATCGCGTGCCGGAACGCGTGCAGGTTGGCGCCGGACACCCGGTTGGCCAGCAGTGCCAGCGCGAATGCTTTGCCCTCCCATTCGTGCGGGAAGGCCTTCTCGTCGGGATCGATCGGCGGCAGCGGGCCGGAGAAACGGGCCCGGCCACCCATGTCGTGCACGCGTTCCTTCATGTCGGCTCCTGCGGAAGCGAGGGGTGTCGGCCTTCTCCTGGGCCTCCCCGGGCGTACGGGGAAACCCAGGAGGGGTCGTTTCTCAGACGGTCCAGGTGTTGAGCTGGAACGCGCCTTCCTTCCACGCGGCCAGCGCCGAGTCGAGGACGTCGAGCGGGCTGAATGCCTTGATGCCGTCGATGAGGTCGTCCTCTCGGAAGCCGTAGAGCGCCCCCATGGCGAAGCGGCACGCGTAGACGTGCGCACCCTCCTTGAGCAAGGTCTTGATCTGGTCGTTGACCGCGAGGTTTCCGGGGAAGCCCTCGGCGCCCACCTTCGGGAAGCCGCGGGTCGCCGAGCCCAGCAGCACGCCGGGGCCGTACAGGATGATGTGTACGTCGAAGCCCTTGCGGACCAGACGAGTCGACGTCTTCAGGTTGACCAGCGACACCGAGCCCTCGAACGGGACGCTGTGGATGAAGACGTATGCCTTCTGCCCCGGCTCGGCCTTGATGTCGGGGAAGACCTTCTCCTCGATGTCGTAGAGAACGTCGCCTTCTTGGACCTTGGGGATGTCGACGGTCTTGGTGCTCATGCCGGTCCTCCTCGATTCGGTGGCTGCCGCTGGTGGGTTGCTTCGTTCCTGCCGAGCTGCCGGTCCGTCAGACGGCCGGCCCTTTTCCTTCCTCCGGCCGATGCCAGGTCCGCCGGTGGCTCCCCGGCATTGCCTGCATGACGCGGGCGCGCAGCGCCCACGGGAGTCGTCGGTACGCGGGGACGTAGACCCCCTGCCACACGCGGTCGGCGCCGCGCGGCTCCGGCGGCAGCGGCGCGCCGAGACGCTGGGCGATGTCCCGCTGAGCCGCGACCATGAGCTGCCGCTCGGACACGGCGCGCAGCCAGCGCGCGAACGTCATCGTCAGCCACCCAGCCGGTCGAGGCCGTCCTGGGCGGCCAGCGCGATGGGTTCGTTCAGCGCCCCGATCGGTGGCGAGTAGACGTTCTCCATGGTGGCCAGGTCGCGGAGCGTGATCCCCTTGCGCACTGCCATCGCAAGGAAGTCGGCGCGCTCCTTGATCCCCTCGCCGCCGACCATCTGTGCGCCGATCAGCCGCAGGTCTCGGGGTGAGGCCAGCAGCTTGACCACGATCGGCTTCATCTCGGGGTAGTAGCGGGCACGGGAGATGCCCTGCGCCTTGCCGACGACGAACGGGATGCCCAGCGCCGTCGCCAGGGTCTCGCTGAACGAGACCCCGCCGATCATCCACGTGCCCGCGACCATGCCCCACGGCACGTAGACCGGCTGGTAGGAGCGGCGTCCGCCGGCCGCGTTGACCCCGGCGACCTTGCCCTGCGCATAGGCGTGGCTGCCGGACAGACCCTGGATCGGCACGTTGCTCACCCCGTGCGGGATCTCGGCACAGTCCCCGGCCGCCCAGATGCCGGACACCGACGTCGCCATCGTCTCGTCGACGACGAACCCGCCGGCCGAGCCGACCGCGAGACCGGCCGCTGCCCCCAGGTCGGTGCGCGGCTCTTTGTGCGTGCAGATCACGACGAGGTCGCAGGCGATCTCGCCGTCCGTCGTGCTGACGCCGCGGACACGGCCGGACTCGTCGCCGAGGATGGCCTCGAGCTTGGTGTTGAAGTGCAGGTGCGCACCCATCTCCTGCCACGACTCCTGCACCGGGGCGACGATGTCGGGGTCGGTGGCCATCGAGAGGGCCCACGGACTGGGGTCGACCAGGTGCGTCTCGATGCCGCGGTGGCACAGTGCGGTGACCATCTCCATGCCGAGCGGCTGGGCCTCCACGACGACGGCCCGACTCACCCGCTCGAGGACCTCGTGCCAGCGCATGGCCTCGCGGATGTTCTTCATGCGGTAGATGCCGGCGAGGTCGGCCCCGGGGACGTCGGAACGGCCGTAGTCCCAGCCGGTGGTGACCACCAGGGCGTCGTAGGGCACGGGCGGCCCGTCGCCGACGCGGACGTTCTTCCCGCGCGGGTCGATCGCCCGCACCGCGGTCTGGTACCGGATGTCGATGCCCTGGTCGGCGTACTGCTGCTTGGTGCCGAGGAAGAGCCGTTCGAAGTCGGGGATCTCCCCGCCATGCACGTACGGGATGCCGCAGGGGCTGTAGGCGGCGTCCTCGTACTCCGTGTAGACCGTGATATCGGCGTCCCGGTCGGTCCCCCGGGCCGCTCCGGCGGCACCGATGCCCGCGGCTCCCCCGCCGATGATCACGATGCGCTTGGCCACCAGGGCCTCCTTCGGCGGGGTGACACCCTGCGTTGCCGTTCAGCATTGGGAACGAGGCGTGCACTATCCTGGGTAGCCCCGCCCGGCGGCGTCAAGGCCTGGGCCGACGCGGCGCAGAATCCTGCTTTCCGAGCACCCCCGCGACACCGATGCCGCTTGCGAAGGGCTCCAGATGACCGAGGAACTCACCCGCATCGTCTCGGGGATCGGCCCGAAACTGCGCGGGCTGCGCAAGCAGGCCGGACTGTCGCTGCAGCAGCTGGCCGTCCGCTCGGACGTCTCCGCCGCGGCCATCCACAAGATCGAGCTGAGCGGCATGGTGCCGACGATCACCACGTTGCTCAAGCTCGCCGGCGCGCTGGGCCGCCCCGTCGCCTACTTCGTCGACGAGGAGGAGGTGGCCTCCGACCCGACCGTGCTGATCCGGGACGGCGAGCAGAAGCAGATCCTCACCTCGCACACCGGCATCGACCTCGCCGGCATCAGCGGCCCCTACGGCCGGTTCTTCCTGGCCGGTGCACGGGCAACGGTCATCCCCGGCGCGAGCAGCGGGGAACGGCCGATGGAACACCCCGGGGAGGAGCTGGTGTACCTCCTCGAGGGCCGGATGGAGTTCGTGGTCAACGAGCAGACCTACTGCCTGCGCCCCGGCGACTCGTTGCACTTCCGCACCGTGCAGCCGCACTTCTGGCGCAACCCGGGCACGACCGACGCCGTCGCCCTGTGGATGGCGCTGCGCCCCCAGTAGCGGCCGACACAGCCGTCATGGACGGTCAGGCCGAGGCCGGGTGCCGGTCGAGGGCGGCGTAGACGTCGAGGTGGCGGCGCGCGCTCTGCGCCCAGGTGAACCGCTGCACCACGCCGCTCCCGGCCGCGACGAGGGCCGCGCGCAGCGGCCCGTCGGTGAGGACGGCGAGGAGGGCGTCCGCGAGCGCGTCGACGTCGCCGACCGGCACCAGCAGGGCGTCGCGGCCGGGGACCAGGTACTCGCGGAAGACCGGCAGGTCGCTGGTGACCACGGGCACGCCGGCGCTCATCGCCTCGAGCACGGCCAGCCCGAAGCCCTCCTTCACCGAGGGGAACGCCAGGGCGTCCGCGGCGCGGTACCAGGCCGGCATGTCGGCGTCGGGCACCGTGCCCACCTCGACGACGTCGCGGCCGGGCTCGAGCCCCAGGCAGGGCAGCTCCGCGCGCACCGCCTCGGAGTACGCGCGGTAGTCCTGGAAGGAGTGCCCGCCCACGACGACGAGCACCGGGTCGAGGCCGGACCTGCGGCGCACCGCGGCCAGCGCCCTGACCAGGTTGTCGCTGCCCTTCCGGGGCTCGAGGCCGCCGACCGCCAGCAATAGCGGCCGGCCACTCGCGCCGACCGACGCTCGCAGGTCGGCCGCCCGGGACGGCGAGCCGGAGGCGTACCGGGCGACGTCGACCCCGTTGGGCACGACCCACGCATCGACCGCGTAGTCGGCGGCGAGGATCTCCCGCCAGACCTCGGTGACGGCAAGCACGACGTCCGGCTCGAGGATCGCGGCACGCTGGCAGTCCACCAGCACCGGGCTGGTGAAGTCGTCGATGTGGTGGACCGTCCGCACGACCGGCACGCGTTCCTTCGAGGCGTCGCGCACCCGGGCCGCGGCGCGCGCGCTGATGCAGTCCTGGGAGTGCAGGACCACCCCGGGCGTGGATGCGACCACCTCGGTCAGGATCGCCTCGAGGCGATCGATGCAGCCGGCCACCTTCGTCTCCAGGTCGGGAGCCTCGGCCGGCCCGGGCACGAGCGTCACCGGCGCGCGCACCGGCCGATAGAACCCGGCGGCGGGATCGCCCAGCGCGACCACGCGGACTCCGACGCCGAGCTCGGCCAGCGCCTCGGCGAGCGCCAGGGTGTGCACCACGCCGCCCCGCGGCTTCGTCGAGTAGGTCACCAGGGCGACCGGCCGGCGCAGCGCAGCGTTCACGGGTCCGCCACGGCGAGGTCGGGACGGCGCAGCGCCAGCGCGGCCGCGGCGGAGGCGGCCTGGGCGTTGGTCTCCGCCACCAGGCAGCCGGCCTCCTCCAGGCGTGCCCGCTGGGCCGAGTACCGCTGGGAATCGGCCTCCGTGCCGAGCAGGTGGACGACCACGCGTGGCCCGCCACCTGAACCGATCTCGGCGGCCACCGGGGCGAGCGACCCGGCCGGGTCGGCGGCCGAGCCGTGACCGAGGACGACGTCGAGCAGGACGACCGCGACCCCCGGATCGGCAGCGGTCTCCCGGAGGAGGTCCAGCCGGGTCGACGGATCGATCATCGGGTGCGGACGTCCCGCGGTGTACTCCTCGGCACCGAGGTCGAGGAGCACGGGCGCGCCGTCGGGCGCGGGCAGCCGCCGCTCCGGCCGCAGCGGCTCGTTCGACCACACCGGACCGAGGATCTTCTCCAGCACGTACTGCGCCTCGTAGCAGAGCGTTCCGCCCGAGAACAGGCCGCGGATGCCGCGCCGTTGCGCGGGCAGCCCGGCCGCCGCCGCGGCCACCCGCTCCCGGAGCCCGGTGCCCAGCCGGGGCACCTGCACTCCGGCCAGCTCCGCGGCCGCCCTCGCCCCGCCTTCCAGTGTGGGGGCCAGGCGCACCGCCTCGTGGCCCACGGCATCAGGCCCCAGCTCCTCCAGCCCGAGGTAGACGGCGACCACCGGTGTCTCCCGGCACTGCCGGAGCACCGAGGCGGCGACGTCCGGCGCAGGCGGCTTCGAGACCAGCAGGACGACCCCTGTCGCCGGGTCGGCGTCCAGCGCCCGCACTGCGGCGCTCGCCATGCGTCCCCCGACCCGCGCCGTGAGGTCGCGCCCACCCACGCCGATCACCTGCGTCACCGGCACGTCCCACCGGTCGAGCAGTGACGAGACCTCCTGGGCCCCGGTGCCCGCGGCGGCCACCACGCCCACCGCGCGCACGCCGGCCCGCGGGCGGGCGGTCAGCACGTTGGCGAAGCCCAGTCCCGTTCCGCCCAGGACGGCGGTCCCCGCGCCCGGCCCCATGACGAGCCGGCCCAGTCGCAGCGCCCGGTCCTTGAGCTCGATCTCCTCCTCGACCGGCACGTTGTCGCTGAACAGCAGCACGTGCAGGCCGGCGGTGAGCGCGTGGTGCGCCTCCAGCGCGGCGTACTCACCCGGCACGGAGACGACGGCCACCGACATCCCCGGCTCGCGCCGGACTGCCTCGGCCAGGTCCGCCGGGGGCGTCTCCGCGGCTGCGTCCCGGGCGGCCGGGCGGCGTTCGGCGAACGCCGCCTCCCGCCCGGCGTCCAGGGTCGCCTCGAGCGTCTCCTCGTCGTCGGCCAGGACGGCGAGCACCAGGTCGTTGGCGTCGAGGCCGTCGAGGTCGGCGGAGGCGAAGCCCGCCGCGGCGAGGTCCTCGAGGCCGCGCTCGTTCGCCATGACCGCGCCGGCCCACCTCACTCCCGGACGCTCGTCCATGGTCACCGTCGTCGCCATGAGCAGCAACGAATCCAGGTAGGTGTCGCGGTGCACCCGCAGACCTCGGGCGGTCATGCCAGGTGTCCCACCGGGACCGACGAACGCTCGATGCAGGTGCCGGCCCCGGGCACGCGGTCGGCGGCGGCCCGCAGCAGCCGCGCGGAGGTGATGATGGCGCGGTGCCCACCGTCGCGCAGGAAGGTCAGGGCCGCGGTGATCTTCGGGCCCATGCTGCCCGGTGGGAACTGACCGGCGGCGAGGTGCCGCGCGGCCTCGTCCGGGTCCAGCAGGTGGACGGGCCGCTGGCGGGTGGTGCCGTGGTCGAGCAGCACGCAGTCGACGCCGGTGAGCAGGTAGAGCTCGTCGGCTCCGACGGCGGTGGCCAGCGTCGCGGCCGCGAGGTCCTTGTCGATGACCGCGTCCAGTGCGGTCAGCCGCCCGCCCGGCTCTGCGGCGACGGCGATCCCGCCGCCCCCGGCCGCGAGCACGACCGTGCCGCGGGCGAGCAGGGTGCGCACCGCGGCCATCTCGACGATCCCGATCGGCCGCGGCGACGGCACCACCCGGCGCCACCCTCGGCCGGCGTCCTCGATCACCTGCCAGCCACGTTCGCGGGCGAGCTCCTCGGCTCCCCGACGGTCGAGGAACGGGCCGATCGGCTTGGTGGGGTGGGCGAACGCCGGGTCGGCCGGATCGACGACGACGTGCGTGACGACGCAGACTGCCGCCCCGGGCCCGCACTCGGCGTCGATCGCCCGCGCCAGCACGCCGCCGAGTTGGCCCTGGGTCATCGCGGAGAGTTGGTGCAGCGGCTGCGCCGGCACGGTCGACGCCAGCGCGTCCTGCTGCAGCGCCAGGTTGCCCACCTGGGGTCCGTTGCCGTGCACCACGGCCACGGAGCGGCCGGCCCGGACCAGACCCGCGAGGGCCGCCGCCATCCCGGCCGCGTTGTCCGCGATCTCCTCGGCGCTGCCGAGCTGGTCGGGGCGGGTCAGGGCGTTTCCGCCGACCGCCACGACGGCGGCGCCGTCCGCAGGCGCCGTGGTCATGGCCGGTCCGGCTCCGCGGACGTGGCACCGGCGACCGGGCCCACTGCTCCGCGTCGGATAGGAGACGGCATGTCGATGATGGTGAACCCGGTGCACCGAGGAGCGCAATGAACCGCGATCCCCTGCAACCGGATCCTTTCGCCGGTCTTCCCCCCGGGGCGCCGGACGCCGATGACGGGCCGGTGCCGACCCTCCTGGCGGCGTCCTGGGAGCAGGCGGAGGCACGGCTCTACCCGACCGTGCTGGAACAGCCGGAGCTCTACCAGCGCATCGTCAGGCTCGTCCGGGCGACCGCCGACCACCTGCGCCTGCTCGGCCCCGGCACCAGTGCGCTGGTCGAGGCCGCGGAGCGCGGACCGCACCTGGTGGCCGCGGTCTCGGACGACAGCGGCGTGTCCCCGGCAGGACTGGACCTCGACCTGGTGGCCCGCGCCGCCATGGCGATGCGCTATCGCGAAGTCCGCAGCGAACAGGCGCTGCGGCGCAGGCTGCGGCGCATCGCAGAGGGACGCGCCGCCGAGGTCGGGTGGGTGGTCGTCGAGGAGTCCGGGGACCCCGAGGGCGATCCGTTCCGCCCGTACTCCCGGCTGGAGGTGGCCCCGGCCACCGGGTTCGGCCTGCTGGTCGCCGCGGCCCCCGATGACGAGTACCGCGGGGTGACGCACTCGATCCGCACCGTGCGCGTGGACGTGGACACCGGCGAGATCGTCGAGGATCCGGACGATGCCGGTGGAACCACCTATCCCGACGCCGCCGCGCGGGACGCCGCCGCCGCCCTCCTGCGCAGTCGTCGAGATGCCTATTGACAGACACCGTCGTCGTCCCGAGTGTTTCCTATGGTGAACGTCGGTGCCGGCGAGCACGTGTGCCGGTCCCGGTCCGGAGCGGGCCCGAAAGGGGCGGCAGATGACCGTGACCACCGAGACCTCGGATGCCGTCCCGTCGTCCCTCGCCCCGTCCGGCCCCTCCGCGGACGACATCGCCCGGCTGATCACGGCGCTGCAGAGCGAGGGCCTGCGCGTCGAGGTCCCCCTCGCCACCCGGACCGGGGGCGCGGGCCCGGCCGACGCCGGCATGCTCTACGTGGAGGGCGTTCCGTCGACCGTGCCGACCAGCGCGTCCTACGTCGCCGACTCCCCGTACGTGCTGCGGGGTGAGGACGACGGCGGGTGGGCCGTCTACCGGGACGGCCTGCGGCTCGCCTCCGCCTCCCCCGCGCCGCGGCCCCGCTACTACGACCTGGCCACGGCCGACGGCATCCCGTACTGGCAGATCGCCCTGCTGCACCTGGACTCGGTGGCCAGCACCGTGCTGCAGACGTGCGCCTACTGGGGCAACGAGGATCAGTGCCGGTTCTGCGGCATCGGGGTGACCCTCGCCGCGGGCCGCACCATCGCGAAGAAGACCCCGGCCATGCTCGCCGAGGTGGCTGTCGCGGCCCGCGACCTCGACGGCGCCGTCGACGCCACGCTCACCACCGGCAGCACCGCCACCCCCGACCGGGGTGCCATGTACGTCGCCCGCTGCGCCGCGGCGGTCAAGGAGGCCGCCGGCCTGCCGGTGCAGGTGCAGTTCGAGCCGCCTGGCGACCTCGACGTCATCGACCGGGTCGCCGACCTGGGCGTCGACTCGGTGGGCATCCACGTGGAGAGCTTCGACCCGGCCGTGCTGGCCCGGGTGGCGCCGGGCAAGGCTCGCTGGGGCATCGACACGTACTTCGCCGCGTGGGAGCGAGCGGTCGCCGCGTTCGGGCCCGGCCAGGTGTCCACCTACGTCATCCTCGGCATGGGCGAGGACCTCGAGGTCACCGTCGAGGGTTGCGCGCGCGCCATCGACCTGGGCGTCTACCCGTTCGTCGTCCCGCTGCGGCCCGTGCCGGGCAGCCTCATGGAGGACTTCCGGCCGCCACCCCGGGAGGTCGTCGAGTCCGTCTACCGCAGGGTCGTCCCGCACCTCATGGCGCGGGGTCTGTCCGCTGCGGGCGTCACGGCCGGCTGCGCGCGGTGCCAGGCCTGCTCGGGCCTGGGTGCGTTCGAGCGCTCGGACGGAGGGATCCGTGACGGACGTCCGGCCCTTCCTCTCCTCACCTCCTGAGCTCGCGACCGGCTGCCGGCCGGTCGCGGACGCGGCGGAACTCGCGGCGCACCACCGCATCCGCCGCGCGGTCTTCTGCGACGAGCAGCACCTGTTCGACGGCAGCGACCGAGACGGGCGCGACGACGACCCCGCCACCGTGCACGTGCTCGGTCTTGTCGACGGGAAGCCCGCCGGCAGCGTGCGGCTCTACC
>Ga0308174_10000748_pt1 | contig 14240 bp, 12 predicted proteins | sample PhyPR2_FD_203894 | JGI IMG/M metagenome (GOLD analysis project Ga0308174, IMG submission 203894) | Soil microbial communities from UC Gill Tract Community Farm, Albany, California, United States - DLSLS.P.R2 | ecosystem: Environmental > Terrestrial > Soil > Agricultural land | place: USA...
CTGGGTACGGTTCAGCGCGAGGCGGGCGGTCGCCCGTACGCCCTCGCCGTCATCGGCATCACCGGCCTCGACGCCGACGTCCTGGCGCCCGGCACGGAGGTCGGCGTCCTGCTGGCCGCGACGTCGCGGCTGACCCGCGTGCTCCGCGGCGAGGACTGGCTGGCCCGCACCAAGGACGGCGAGTTCGCCGTCGTCGTGGCCGGCAGCAAGGCCGAGGCCGAGGTGCTCGCCGGCCGTCTCGTCGCCGCCGTCGGACCGGTCGCCATCCCCGGCGGCACCCTGCACCTGACCGCCAACGCCGGCGTGACCGCGCTGGACGTCGACGTCGACCCCGGGGAGGCCCTGCGCCGCGGCGACCTCGCGCTGCGCAGCGCCCGCGCCGCCGGTCCGAACGCCGTGCACCGCTACGACGACGCCCTGCGCATCGAGCAGGACCGCCGCGCCGCCCTGCGCGCGGACCTCGACGGGGCGCTCGACCGCGGCGAGCTGCGCCTGGTCTTCCAGCCGGTGGTCGACGTCGTCATGCACCGCACCGTGTCGGTCGAGGCGCTGCTGCGCTGGCACCACCCCGTCTTCGGCGAGGTGTCGCCCACGGAGTTCGTGCCGCTTGCGGAGGAATCGCCGCTGATCACCGACGTGGGCCGCTGGGTGCTGCGCGAGGCGTGCACGACCATCGCGAACCTCGACGACGACGCCCTCGCCGTCGCGGTCAACGTCTCGGCCCGCCAGGTGCGCAGCGGCGAGCTCGTCCCCGACGTCCTCGGCGCGCTCGAGGCCAGCGGTCTCCCCGCGTCGCGGCTCATCGTCGAGATCACCGAGTCGGTGCTGCTCGACGACTCGCACGTGCTCGAGGACCTCACCGTGCTGCGCCGGCTCGGCGTCCGCATCGCGATCGACGACTTCGGCACCGGCTGGTCGTCGCTGGCCTACCTGGTCGGCATGCCCGTCGACGTGCTCAAGATGGACCAGTACTTCCTGGCCAACGTCGAGCACGACCCCGCCCGCAAGGCCATGTGCCGGGCGGTGCTGCACCTGGGCGCCAGCCTGGGCCTGCCGGTGATCGTCGAGGGCGTCACCAGCCGCTCGATCCTCACGCTGCTGCGGGACATGGGGCACCGCTACCTGCAGGGCTACGTCCTCTCCCGTCCGCTCGAACTGGCGCAGCTCGCGGCCGGGCAGTGGGCCGACCTCGAGCTCCCGGCCGGCGAGCAGCTTCCGGCGGCCGTTCCGACGGCGCGCGTTCCGTCGGACGGCGCTCCGTCGGCCACCGTCGGGCCGGTGGTGCCGTGATGACTGAGCTCCTCGCCCTCGTGCCCCGCTCGGTGCGCTGGACCGTGCCCCTGGCCCTGCTCGGGCTGCTCGTCACGGTCCCGTTCAGCGCACCCGACGGCACGGGCATGCAGTGGGACGAACTGGTGCTCGGCGCGGTCGCGGCGAGCGCCGCCTACGGCGCGTTCCAGCAGTCGCGGGCCATGGACACCCAGGCCGCGCGGCCCTGGCGCTTCCTCGGCCTGGCCGCCGTCCTCTTCTCGGTCTCGCAGTGGCTGGCCGGCTCCTTCCCGGGCCCCGAGTTCGACGGCTTCGGCGTCGACGACGTCCTGCTGTTCATCGGCGCGACCGCCCCCGTGGCCACGTGCGGGCTGCTGGCCCGCCGGGTCAGCCGCACCCGGTGGGGCGCGCTCGTCGTCGACGGCGCGGTCATCACCGTCGCCCTGCTCGTCGTCACCGAGATCGTGCGCACGCCGCTGGTCAACCCGGCGAACGCCCCCGACGACCTGCGGTCGCTCGTGCTCATCTACGGCGGCTACGCGGCCGCCATGCTGGGCGCCGCCGGCGCGCTGTGCACCGTCTCCACCGCGGCCCTGCGCCGGTCGGCCACCGTGCTCATCGGCGCCGTCGCGTGGCAGTCGGCGGCCGCGTGCGCCGAGGCGATGGCGATCGTCACGCCCTCGTGGCACTGGACCGCCGTCTCCGACGTCTCCGTGGCCCTGGCGCTGCAGTTGGTCGTGGTCGCGGCGGCGGTGGCGCCCCGCATGCTGGTGGAGCGCACGGCGCGCGCCGCCGCCCCGGTGGTCAGCCGCGCCGGCCTGGTGCTCGTGCTGTTCGGCATGCTCAGCCTGCCGGTCGCGCTCGCGTACGCCCTCTGGTCCGGTGAGGCGCTGTCGGCGGGCGCCGAGATCGGCTGCGCCGTCGTCTTCGGCCTCATGTCGCTGCGCCTGGTGCTGCGGATCCGCGAGGACGGTCGCGTCACCGAGGACCTCGTGCGCAGCGAGGAGGACTTCCGCGACCTGATCGAGACCAGCTCCGACGGCATCGCGATCATGGACGATAACTTCCGGCTGCTGTTCACCTCGCCGGCCGCCCGCAGCCTGCTCGGCATCGCCGACCCGGACCTCGACGTCGACCTGCTCGACCTGGTGGCCCCGGAGGACCGTGCCCTCGTCCGCGCCGCGACCCTCAACGTGCCCGCCGGCGACGGCCCGACGCTGCACTTCCACGTGCGGCCCGCCGACGGCAGCGACCCCCGCGAGCTGGAGGTCTCCTCCTCCGAGCGCCCGGGCAGCACCCGGCGCGTGCTCTACCTGCGCGACGTCACCGACCGGCGGCGCCGCGAGCGTGAGCTCGAGCGCATGGCCTACACCGACCACCTCACCGGCCTGCCCAATCGCGCCACGCTGTTCCAGGAGATGGCGGCCGCCCCCGCCGACGGCCGCTGCCTGCTCGTGCTCGACCTCGACGGGTTCAAGGCCGTCAACGACGTGGCCGGGCACGAGTCCGGCGACCAGCTGCTGGTCGACGTCGCCCGCCGGCTGCACACCGTCGTCCGGGACGGCGACCTGGTCGCGCGGCTGGGCGGCGACGAGTTCGCCCTCCTCGTCACCGGCACCGTCGCTGAGGCGGCGGAGATCGCCGGACGCGTGGTCGACACCCTCGGCGTCCCGCACAGCGCCGGCGACTGGACGTTCGCCGTCGGCGCCAGCGTCGGCGTCGCACCGCTCGGCGCGGCCGGCGGGCAGACCGCTTTCCGCGAGGCCGACGCGGCCCTGCGCCTGGCCAAGCAGTCGGGCAAGGGCTGCGTCCGGGTCGCCGACGACGACGCCAAGGCCGTGCTCACGAGCGCGGACGACCTGAGCGACGCGCTCGCCCGCGGCTCGCTGAGCCTGCGCCTGGACGCCGCCTGCGAGCCCGACGGCCGCATCGGCCTGGTGCACGCCGTCCCCGTGTGGCAGCACCCTGTGCACGGCACCGTCCGCGGTCAGGACCTGTGGGGCGGCGCCGAGCGCAACGGCCTGTCGACGCGGCTGCAGCGCTGGCTGCTGACCGAGGCGTGCGCCGCCGTCGCCGCGCTGCCCGACGAGCACATCGGTCTCGCCGTCAGCCTGCCGGCGGGACACGTGACCGTCGACGGACTGGCCGCCGAGGTCGCCGCCGCGCTGGAGACATCGGGTCTCGCCCCCTCGCGCCTGACCCTGTCCATCACCGAGGAGACGCTGCTGACCTCGTCGGCCGCCCTCGTCGCCGAGCTCGTGGAGGCGCGCTCGACCGGCGTGCGGCTGTGCCTGGACAACTACGGCATGGGCCACAGCCTCTTCGCGCTGATGGCCCGGGTGCCGCTCGACCTGGTGCGCGTCGACCTGACCACGCTGGCCGCTCGCGACGAGGGCGACCGAGCCATGCAGGTGCTCCGCGCGATCGCGCACCTCACCGAGTCGTTCGGGATCGGCGTCGTCTCCGGCGGCATCCGGACCCCGCAGCTGAAGGAGTCCGCCGTCGCGGCCGGCGCGGCGCTGCTGCACGGCCGGGCGCTGCCGCACGACATGACCGTCGACGAGGTCCGGGCCCGGCTCGACGACGTCGTCCCCGCCTGAGCACCGGCCCGACTCCGGCCTGGACACCGGCCAGAATGGCCATTGTGGCCGGGGAGGCGCCCGCGCGTGGGCCGGGGCTGTCGTCCGGCGGGTCGATACTGGGCCGGTGGCGAGCCCGGGCATGCACTTCCTCGGCCACTCCACCGTCCGCATCGAGCTGGCCGGCCGCACCGTGCTCACCGACCCTCTCCTGTTCTCCTCGGTCGGGCTGCTGCGCCGTGTCGTCGCCGCCCCGCACCCCGCGACGTGGGCCGGCGTCGATCTCGTGCTGATCAGCCATCTGCACGGCGACCACCTGCACCTGCCGTCGCTGCGCCGGCTGGGACCGCGCGTGCGGATCCTCGTACCCCGCGGCGCCGGTGCCTGGCTGCGCGGCCGCGGCTTCGCGCGCGTCGACGAGATCTCCGCCGGGGAGACGCTGACGGACGGCGACCTGCGGATCACCGGCGTCCGGGCGGTGCACAGCGGGCACCGGCTCGGCCCGCGGCTGACCCACGGCCCCGCCACGGAGTCGCTCGGCCATCTCATCGAGGGCGGCGGCTCGCGGGTCTACGCCAGCGGCGACACCGCCCTGTTCGACGGCATGGCACTGCTGGCCCGGCAGCCGGTCGACGTCGCGCTGCTGCCCGTGTGGGGGTGGGGTCCCACCCTCGGTCCGGGGCACCTCGATCCGGCCGGTGCGGCCGAGGCGGTCGCGCGGATCCGGCCGCGCATCGCCGTCCCCGTGCACTGGGGCACCCTCTCCGTCGCCGGCCTGACCCGGCTGCCCACTCCCCTGCGCGGCCGCATGCGCGGGCTGCTGGTCGACCCGCCGCGGCAGTTCGCCGACGCGGTCGCCGCCCGGGGGCTGGCCACCCGCGTCGTCGTGACCGAGCCCGGCCGGCCGATCGAGCTCACCGCCCCGATGGTGTCGACGTGAGCCTCCCCGAGTGGGTCGACGCCCTCGGCGGCACGACCGAGGCGACGTCGATCGGGTACCCCGTCCTCTTCGGCGGCGTGCTGCTGGGCTCGATCGTGCCCGTGGTGCCGACCGGGGCAGTCGTGGGCGCGGCCGCCGCCTTCGCCACGACCACCGACTCGATGGGGCTCCCGTTGGTGGTGCTCGTGGCCACGGTCGCCGCGCTCATGGGCGACCTCATCACCTTCGCGGTGTGCCGGTTCGGCGGCCCGACCGCGGTTCGCTGGGTGGCGCGCGGCCAGCACACCGACCGGCTGGAGGAGATCCGCGACCAGTTCCGCCGGCACGGCTGGCAGCTCATCGTGGCCGGGCGCCTGCTGCCGGCCGGTCGCATCCCGGTGCTGGTCGCCGCCGGGGCGCTGGCCTATCCGTGGCGCCGGCTGGTGCCCGCCGCCACGGTCGCGGCGTTTCTGTGGGCGCTGGCGTACGCGCTGCTCGGCGTGGTCAGCGGCGGCATCTTCGACTCCCCACTGGCGGCGACCCTGGTGGCCACCGTGCTGGTGCTCGCGGTCGGTGCCGTGCTCAACCTGGTGGCCGCCGCCCGGCGGCGCCGCTCGGCCTCGCGTTCGGGTTCGGCTCCGGTCCGGCCGCCGACCGAGCCCCCGGCCGAGCCGGCCACCGACGCCTCGACCCGCGGGCCGGCATGAGCGATTCCCGCACGCCGGGCCGGCTGCTGCAGACCGGCCGGGTGCTCGCCCGCGTCCTCCTCACCTGGGCCGCCGCCACCTTCGCGCTGGTCGTCCTCGACGACTGGCTCACCGGCTTCGCCATGCGCTCGTGGTGGCAGCCGCCGGTCGCCGCCCTGCTGCTCGGCCTGCTCACCGCGGCTGTCTGGCCGCTCGTGCTGCGCGTCGCCCTGCCCGTCGCCTTCTTCACCTTCGGCCTCGGCGGCTTCCTGCTGCTGGGCGCCGGGGTGCTGGGCGTCTTCATGGCGATCCCGGGCGTCGAGGTGGACAGCTTCGCCACGTCCGTCGTCGTCGCCGTCGCGATGGCCGCCGTCTCGGGCGTGGTGAACAGCCTGCTGGCCGTCGACGAGGACGAGCTCTTCTTCCGTCGCGCCCGCCGCCGGGCCCGACGCCGTCCCGGGCAGGGGCCGACCCCGCCCGGCGTGCTCTTCCTGCAGATCGACGGCCTCGGCTACGACACCGCGCGCCGCGCCGTCCGCGACGGATCCATGCCGACGCTGGCCGGCTGGCTGCGGTCGGGCAGCCACGTGCTCACCTCGTGGCACACCGACTGGAGCTCGCAGACCGGCGCGAGCGTCTGCGGGATCCTGCACGGCTCCACGTACGACATCCTCGGCTTCCGCTGGTACGAGAAGGACACCGACCACGTCGTCCGCGTCTCGCATCCCGCCGACGCCGTCGAGGTCGAGCGCCGGCACTCCGACGGCCGCGGTCTGCTGGCGGGCGGCGGCGCCGGGCGGGGCAACCTGTTCACCGGGGACGCCGCGCACGTGAGCCTGACCATGAGCTCCATCGCGCACGTGACGCCGCGCCGGGCGCGCCGGGTGCGCCGCGCCCGCGACCGGGTCGGCGCCGGGTACTACGCCTACTTCGCCAACCCGGCCAACGCGCTGCGCACGGTGGGCGTCTCGGTGGTCGACATCTACCGCGAGCTGCGCGCCGCGGCACAGCAGCGCCGGGCCGACGTCCGCCCCCGGGTGCCACGCGGCGGGCTGTACCCCCTGGCCCGCCCGGGGACGACGGTCGTCGCGCGGGACGTCGTCGTCTCGGCGCTGCTCGAGGACATGCTGGCCGGCCGACCGGTCGTCTTCGCGGACTTCCTCGGCTACGACGAGGTGGCCCACCACTCGGGGCTGGAGCGCTTCGACACCCTCGAGGTGCTCCGCAGCATCGACCAGCAGATCGGCCGCCTCTACCGCGCCACCCAGCTCGCGCCGCGGGAGTACCACCTGGTCTGCCTCTCCGACCACGGCCAGACCCAGGGCTGGGCGTTCGCCGACCGGTTCGGGGAGTCGATCGAGCAACTGGTCGGCCGGCTCTGCGGCGGTTCGGGTGTGCAGACGCACGGGCAGAAGGACAGCCGACGTCCCGTCGAGGGCTGGCAGGTCGGCGCCGGGCTCGCCGAGGGATCGGGGCCGGTCGCGCGCCGGCTGCAGCAGCGGGTCGAGCGGGCCGGGACGGTCCGTCACGACCACGAGCTGACCGGCGCCGAGGGGCAGGTGCCGCGGGTGGCACCCGGGGTGGTCTGCGTGGTCTCCGGGCACACGGCGATGGTGTCGTTCTCCGACATCCCCGGCCGGGTGTCGCTCGAGGAGATCGAACGGCACTGGCCCCGCCTGCTGCCCGGGCTGGTCGACCACGACGGGGTCGGCTTTCTGCTGGTGCACTCCGACGAGTTCGGGCCGGTGGTGTTCGGCCGCGACGGGGTGCACCGGCTGGCCTCCGGCGTCGTCCTCGGCACCGATCCGCTGCTGCCCTACGGCGAGCACGCGGCGGCGCTGGTGGCCCGCACGTCGGGCTTTCCGCACTGCCCCGACGTCGTCATCAACAGCCGCTACGACCCCGAGACCGACGAGGCCTCGCCGTTCGAGCCACACGTCGGGTCGCACGGCGGGCTGGGCGGGCCGCAGCAGCGCGGATTCCTCAGCTACCCGCGGTCGTTCGCGGCGCCGGGCGAGATCGTCGGCGCGGAGCACCTGCACCGGGTGCTGCGCGGCTGGCTGACCGATCTCGGGCAGCCCGAGCCCACCGGGGAGGGCGCCGTCGTCGGCCCGCAGAGCCCCACCGGGCTGAGGACGGCGCCGTTCCCCTCCTTCGACCCGGTGCGCTGAGCCCCCGTCGCGGTTGCCACCAGGTACGGCGTCCGGCGGAATGTGGCGTGACGAACGCGTGAACTCGGTCGTGCGTCCTGGCGGTGGGCGCATCGGTGGCCGACAGTGGGCCGATGCGACCCGACGCCCGCGCCTGGTTCCAGCACTGCACGACTTCCGCCACCTCCGTGACCGATCTCGACCTCGACGCGCTGCTTCGCGCCAAGCGGTGGGGCGGGCACCGCGTCAGCGTCGTCCTGCCGGCGCGGAACGAGGAGGCGACGGTCGGCCGCCTGGCCGCCGACGTCCGCGAGCACTGGATGCGCCGGGTCCCGCTGGTCGACGAGTTGCTGGTGGTCGACTCCGACTCCACCGACGCCACCGCCGCGGTCGCCCGGGCGGCGGGTGCCGACGTCGTCGCCACCAGCGACGTGCTGCCGGCGCACGGCACCCGCCCCGGCAAGGGCGAGGCCCTGTGGAAGGGGCTGGCCGCGACCACCGGTGACCTCGTGGTCTTCCTCGACGCCGACCTGATCGGCGACGTCACGCACTACGTCCCAGGACTGCTCGCCCCCCTGCTGACCGATCCGCAGGTGAGCTACGTCAAGGGCTGCTACACCCGGCCGCTGGAGATCGACGGGCAGAGCCTGCCGGCCGGCGGCGGCCGCGTCACCGAGCTGACCGCCCGGCCGCTGCTCAACGCGCTGTGGCCGGAGCTCGCCGGCTTCGTGCAGCCGCTCGGCGGGGAGTACGCCGGCCGCCGCGCGGTGCTCGAGCAGGTGCCGTTCGTGTCCGGTTACGGCGTCGAGATCGGGCTGCTCATCGACCTGCTGCACCTGGGCGGGCTGTCGTCCCTCGCCCAGGTCGACCTCGGCGTCCGCCGGCACACCTCCCAGTCGGAGGAGGCGCTCGGCGCGATGGCCGGGCAGATCGTCGCCACCGTCCTGGCCCGCGCCGAGTGCGGGCGTCCCGGGCACCACCGGCCGGCCGCCAACGGACTGCTCACCCAGTTCCGGCACGACGGCACCGGTTTCGTGCCGCGGAGCAGTGCCGTCGCGGTCGACGAGCGCCCGCCGATGGCCACCGTCCCGGATTACCGGGCCCGGTGGGCCGGAGTCGCCGGCTGACACAGCCCCCTCCCGTGAGCGGGTCGCGGCGCGCGACTCACAGGCAGCCGGGAGAAGATCGTCCCGTGCCGGTCGCTTCCCCTCTCCCCCAGCAGTGACCCGTCCCGAGGTCGTCGCCCACCGCGGCGGAACGGCCGATGCGCCGGAGCACACGCTGGCCGCCTACCGCCAGGCCGCCGTCATCGGCGCCGACGCGGTCGAGTGCGACGTCCGCATGACGCGGGACGGCGTCCTCGTGTGCGTGCACGACCGCCGGGTGCGGAGCACCTCCAACGGGCGGGGCGTCGTCTCGGCCCTGCGGCTCGACGAGCTCGAGCAGTTCCACTTCGGTCCGCGGAAGTCCGGCTTCCGGTCCCGCTGGGCCGACGACGAGATCACCGCCGTCGCCGACGAGCCGGACGTCGAGAACGGCTTGGTCCTCACGCTGGACCGGCTGCTCGAGTACATCACCGCCACCCCCGGCACCGTGCGGCTGGCGATCGAGACCAAGCACCCGACCCGGCACACCCGCAAGGTGGAGGAGGCGCTGACCGACACCCTGCGCCGCTACGGGCTGCTGGGCAACGGCCGGCCGGTGGAGTGGGCCGGCCGACCCGCCGTCCGGATGATGAGCTTCTCGCAGCTCGCGGTCCGCCGGATGGCGGCCGTCGCGCCCGGGATCCCCACCGTGCAGCTGATCGGCAACCGGCTGCGGCCGCTCCGGCGGGAGGTGCTGCTGAGCGGCGCCACCGCCGTCGGTCCCGGCGTCCGGCTGCTGCGCGCCGACCCGGACTACGTCGCCGACGCGCACGCCGCCGGCAAGGAGGTCCACGTCTGGACGGTGAACCGCCCCGCCGACATGGACTACCTGCGCGATCTCGGCGTCGACGTGATCATCACCGACCACCCGCAGGAGCTGCTCCGTCGCCTGGGCCGGGACACCGCGGCGTCGTGACGCCGGCGGGGGGCCGCCAGGATCCGAACGGCGGTCAGGCGAGGGCGGTCTCGTCGAGGGCCGCCGCGAGGTCGCCCGGGGTGTCGTAGATGCCGACCGCCCCGGCCTCGCGCAGCTCGTCGTCACCGAAGCCGCCGGACCGCACGACCAGCGCCGGCATCCCGGCGTTCTTGGCCGCCTGCACGTCGTAGACGGAGTCACCGATGACGACGCTCGGCGCGTCGACCGGCTCACCGATCGTCTTCAGCGCCACGTGCAGCAGGTCGGGGGCGGGCTTGGTCGACTCGACGTCCTCGCTGGTGGTCCAGCCGTCGGCGACCTCGCGGACGTCGAGCATGTCGAGCGCCCGGTCCACGTGGTGCGGCTTGCCCGAGCTGGCCAGCACCACCCGGTGACCGCGCTCCTTGAGCGCGACGACGAGCTCCCGGGCACCGGGCAGCAGCGACACCTCCGCCATCAGCGGATCGGCCTCCTGCACCCAGCGCTCACGGGCTTCGTCCCCGATCCGCTCCTCCACCTCGTCGCCCCCGAGCGCGCTCACCAGTTGGTCGCCGCCCATGCCGATCAGCCGGTGGATCCGCCAGATCGGATACGTCTCCCCCAGTGAGCGGAACGCCCGGTACCAGGCCAGCGCGTGCTGGTAGTTGGTGTCGACGAGGGTGCCGTCGACGTCGAGGACGGCGATCCGCGGAGAACTCATGGCGGGAGGCTGCCCACACCGCTCCGCCGCCAACCCCCGGGCATCGGGTTCCGGGCTCTCGGCCCGCGCCCTCCGGACCAGTACGAGACCATCGACCGATGCCTCATGCCGCCTCCCGCGAGCCGACCGAGGTCTGTCCCGGGTGCGGCGCCGTCCTCCTGTCGGGAGCGGACGGCGGCCCGGTGCGGCCCGGCGCCTCGCCGTCCTGCAGCCGACTGTTCGAGGTGACCCTGCACGGACCTCGCGAGGAGACGGTCACCGACCGCTCCGCCGCCGGGGTGGTGCGCCTGGCCGACGACGCCTACGCCGCCCAGCACCCGACCGCACAGGACCCCGACCGGCTCCGGGCGGCGCTGGACGGGCTGCCCCGCTCGCCGGGTGAGCAGCCGGTTCCGAGCGACGCGCAGCCACCGGCGCACTGGCGGACGACGATCGCCGACGTCGCCGCCGACCTCGACGTCATCGCCCTGCCGGTGCTCGTGCACTCGTGGGCGCGCTCGGTGCACGAGGACTGGGCTGCGGTGACGTCCACCACGTGAGACAAAGTAGTACCTCTGCGTCATGCGGCGATGACGTTGCGTATCTACGCTGAGCTGTGTGAGTGAACTACTGGATCGACGCGCACGGAAGAAAGCCCAGACCAGGGAGCAGATCCGCGGGGTCGCGCACCGGCTGTTCGACGAGCGGGGCTTCGACGAGGTGACCATCGCCGACGTCGCTCGCGCCGCCGACGTCGCCGTCCAGACGGTGTTCAACCACTTCGCCACGAAGGAAGAACTCTTCTTCGACGAGCGCGGGCCCCAGATCGACGCTCCGTCCACGGCGATCCGTTCCCGCGACCCGGAGACGCCGCCGCTGACGGCGCTGCGCGACTTCCTGATCGACCTCTGCCGGACGCACCTGCGCTCGCTGGCCGACGAGAGCCGTCGCCGCTACCTGGCCACCCTGCTCGCCTCGGAGACCCTGCTCACCTACGAGCGGGAGCTGCTCATCGAGGCCGAACGGCGGCTGGCCGCGGCACTCACCGAGGCCTGGGCCGAGGGCGACTCCAGCGGTGGCCCCGTACCCGCCGATCCGGAGACGGCCGCCGCCCTCGTCTCCGCGATGTGGTGCTCGGCGGTGCGGGTGCTGACCCACACCAACCGCGAGCGGCTGACCGCGGGCGCCTGCCCCGACGAACTCGCGAGAATGGTGGAGGACTTCGCCGCCGACCTGCTCGGGCAGCTGGAGTTCAGCGCCTCCATGACGGCCGGACTCTCCATCCCGGGCCGCCCTGCCCGCGGCGACGGGGCTGCCACCGGGTGGCCGCACGCCGTCCAGCGAGCCGGCTGACCGGCCGGTTCAGCAGACGGCCGCGGGGCTGAGCGCTCCGCGATCGTTTGCGATCGACGGCGCGACGACGGGCACGAGGACCTCGTCGACCACCCGGTCGACCTGAGCCGGGGTCATCGCGCCGTCACCGACGGCCGTGAACCGCTGCCACCAGAACGCCTCGAGCACCGATCCGAGCAGCGCCAGCCGGTCGGTGTCGACCGGCTCCCCCCGGCCCGCGGCGCGCGCGCCGATCTCGGCCACCGCGGCGTGCAGCGGTCGTACGAGCGCCGCGTCGAGCCCCGCCCGGAGCTGCTCCTCGTGACGCGCGGCCCCGACGAGGCTCGCCGCGGCTCGTTCCTCCCGGTCCAGCGGCCGGGACCACCGGGCGACCAGCGCCGCGAGGTCGGCACGCAGCGAGCCCTCGTCGTCGGGCACGGACACCAGATTGAACCGACCGACCGCGTGGCGGGCCAGCACCGCCATCGTCGGCCACCGCCGGTAGATGCCCGCCTTGCCGGCGCGGGCGCGGGCGGCGATCCGGTCGCTGTTCAGCCGGCCCCAGCCCTCCTCGGCCAGGATGTCGACCGCGACCGAGAGCAGCTGCTCGGAGAGCTCCGCACTGAGCGGTCTTCCCGGCGTGCCCGTCATCGCCCGAGTCCGTGACGCCTCGTCATACGCACCGCGACATATTGGCGTGAATGGTGGAGTGACCACAATGTCCAGGGCACAACAAACTGTGTGCGTCTACCCGAGCGTGGGGTTCCGGAACCGCCGGGTCGCGCAGCTCAGGCGCCCGCTGCGCTCACCACGCGTACCTGGAGGCTGGCGCCGTCCTCGGACAGGTGGCCCGTGCTCCGCGCTCCGGCGACCATGGCGTCCCAGCGCTCCGCCCAGTTCGGGGCCGTGGCGCGCGGCTCGGCGGCCGCCCGCAGCGCCGCCGCGTCGAGGATTGCGGTCGTCGAGTCCTGCCACCGGCCCAGCCCGCTGCGCTCGAGCACCTCGGCGGCCTCCTCGTCGGTGACCTCCCCGAGGGCCAGGTGCAACCGGCTGAGGTCGTCGACGTCGACGACCCGTGCGTCCGGGCGTTCATCCACGCCCCCGATCACCTCGACGAACACGGCGACCTCCTCGGGTCCTCGGGCCTGTCCGGACTTTATGGCCACAAGTGCCGCTACACATGCCAGGGGAAGCGGGTGAAGTCCGGATCCCGCTTCTCCAGGAACGCGTCGCGCCCCTCCACGGCCTCCTCGGCCATGTACGCCAGCCGGGTGGTCTCGCCGGCGAACAGCTGCTGACCGACCAGTCCGTCGTCGATCAGGTTGAACGAGTACTTGAGCATGCGCTGCGCGGTCGGGCTCTTGGCCACGATCCGCCTGCCCCAGTCCAGCGCGGTCGCCTCCAGCTCGGCATGCGGGACGACGCGGTTGACCATGCCCATCGCGTGCGCGTCGGCCGCCGAGTACTCCTCACCGAGGAAGAAGATCTCGCGGGCGAACTTCTGGCCCACCTGCCGGGCGAGGTAGGCCGAGCCGAAGCCGCCGTCGAAGCTGCCCACGTCGGCGTCGGTCTGCTTGAACCGGGCGTGCTCGCCGCTGGCCAGGGTCAGGTCCGAGACGACGTGCAGGCTGTGCCCGCCCCCGGCCGCCCACCCGGGGACGACGCAGATGACCACCTTCGGCATGAAGCGGATCAGTCGCTGCGCCTCGAGCACGTGCAGGCGGCCCGACGACCCAGCCGACGCCTCGTAGCCGTACCGGCCGCGCACCCGCTGGTCGCCGCCGGAGCAGAACGCCCAGCCGCCGTCCTTGGGACTGGGCCCGTTGCCGGTGAGGATCACGCAGCCGACGTCGGTGGACAGCCGAGCGTGGTCGAGCGCGGTGATCAGCTCGTCGACGGTCTGCGGCCGGAAGGCGTTGCGCACCTCGGGACGGTCGAAGGCGATCCGGACGACGCCCGCGTCGACCGCACGGTGATAGGTGAGGTCGTCGAAGTCGAAGCCCTCCACGGGCCGCCACGCGGAGCTGTCGAAGATCTCGGAGACGTCGTCGCGGGCGCTCATGGACTGAACCTAACGGGGCTCGTCCGCCGGCCCGTCAGAGCGGCACCTTGATGATCGATCCGCCTCTGGCTTCGCACAGCGGCAGCGGGATGGTGGGCAGCGAGCAGACGAGCTGGCACAGGCAGCCCTGCGGCGTCGGGCTCGCCGTCGTGGGCGTGGCCGTCTTCGTGGGTGCCGGGGTGGTCTTCGTCGGCGCCGCGGTGGACTGGGGCGGCGCGGCCGTCGTCGGCTGGGACCCGCCGCCGCTGGTCCCTCCGCTGGTGCCCCCGCCGCTGGTGCCCCCGCCGCCGGTTCCGCCGGTGGAGCCGCTGCCTCCGTCGGCCCCCGCCGCGGTGCCACCGCCCGAACCGCCCGAGCCACCGGAGCCACCCGAGCCGCCCGAGCCGCCCGAGCCGCCGGTGACGGCCCTCGCTCCGGCGCCGGCCGACCCGGAGCCGCCTACGGCCTCGATCGCGGAGCCGCTCCCGGCGCCGCCGGACATCCCACCCGGCTGCGACTGCCCG